>ERZ791645.195-NODE-195-length-56127-cov-41.868330_pt1 | contig 56127 bp, 80 predicted proteins | sample MGYA00509939_ERZ791645 | MGnify/ENA primary metagenome ERZ791645 (study PRJEB30046, sample SAMN00715249) | human gut metagenome | study: EMG produced TPA metagenomics assembly of the A metagenome-wide association study of gut microbiota in type 2... | reverse complement strand
TCTCCGGTGTTCGTAGCGGCTGATTGGTCTCCGGTGTTCGTAGCGGCTGATTGGTATCCGGTGTTCGTAGCGGCTGATCGGTATCCGGTGTTAGATTCCTTATTATCTTTCCAATTTACTTTGTCTAAGATAAACCTCACTCCTGCTTCTATAATTCCCTTTAGTCCTATTTCTGCTGAAATATGTAATTTAGAACAAGCCACTTTGGTATCATCACCATCCCTATCAATATTACCGCTTCCTTCTACTATACAATATCTGCTCGATCCTTTTTCTGTAGTTGGCGGGTAATACCCTAATACGTCAAAAGGATTTTCACAAAAATGAAAGCCGTTTGAACAAGCTTCAATCTTTCCTTTTTCCTCGAACTCCTTTCCTACCTCATATTGGTAGCCTTTACACTTAAGGTCTTTATCAAATCCCTTAAATCCTGTTATTGTTTCTGACATGATTATATATTATTAAAGTGGTTAATCAAAATAAATAAAGCGCCTATCCTCACGAACCGACGCCTTCCTAAAACCTTATTTAAACGACAAAATTTGGTTCCTAGATACCGAACCAACGGACACTAGGATTAGGTAGAATTTAAAACTTAAATACAGGGTCTCTCACCCTACGCAGATCCTTAACTGCGGATTTGGTTAATTAATAAATTAATATAAATTTATAGCTATTTTACATTGATGTACTTATTTAAATCAATCGTAGCCAAAGCCTGTTTAATCTCCAATCTGGAATAGCATACCGGAGAATTTTTACTGGTTCCTTTTCTTTTGCCTTTTATTAATCCTTCTGATTCCATTTTGTTTATGTATGAAGGATCGATATCAAGCATTTTGAACCATCTAACCAACTCTCTTGTACTTATATTATCTTTTGTTGGTTCATAAACTTTAATAGCTTTCATGTATCCAACCTGAACCATGTCAGCCATTATGTTTTTTAATTGATATAAATCTAGCTCTAGCTTTGTTTTCATAGCTATTGACTTAAATTACTACACAAGTTTATTTAATTAGTAGTTTCTTACTACGTCAATGTATCCAGCTTTTCGGTTTGTTAGTACTGAATATAATGATTGGTCTTTTTCTGTAATTCTATCTATTTTGGCCAATCTATTTAAGTCAGATACACATCTACGAAGCTGAATAACTAATGTGTCACTAAATTTGTAACGAATAGAGTCCTCTTTTTTTCTTAATTTCTTTTTTATCTCTACTCTTTCTTTAATTTCTTTTCTTCCTGCCATAACTATTAAATTTAATTTATTAATTGGTGGACGTAACCGGATTCGAACCGGTAATAAACCAACTGAACAGGTGAGCTCACACGCTGTCACTTTACGCCCGTTTGCCTGTATCACATCAGATACAGGACTTAATCGAAACACGAATTTTCACACATAAAACAGCTATTCTCCCGAACCGCATACCTATATCACCTTTCTCTCTTCAGTCTCTTTTGATGCTTTTCCATGTATATGGAACACAATGCAAATACGGTAAATGAAAGCCAAAAGACAATATTCATTTCGTTTGCAAGCAATATTGTTAATGTGAACGATATTGCCCAAATTGCTAATAATGTGGCACGTCTCATAAGATTAAATTATTTGATTATTATTAGTGGACAGTGACGGAATCGAACCACCTTTTCATCTGTGCGGATGCGTTCTGACCAAGTGAACTAACTGCCCGTTTGCCTGTACCACGTCAGATACAGGACTTAATCGAATTCAAACGAATATTAGGGTGCACTATCTTCGCAGACCGTACACCTGTATAACACAAACACAAAATAAAAATTACAAAACAAAATTTTGTCTGAAAGTGTGCCCGCACCTTGATCTGATCAAGACATCACGCAAACAGTGCAACTGTCTGTACGGGCTATATTGTAATCAGCGTACGGACGCCTAACCCCGTTTTCTTACTGATAAAGACGATGTTTTTCAGACTGATTTTTACTATACCACTTACTCACGTTGCTTCCTTCCGCTCATATCATCGCTGGTTGGCTATTACGCTATACTCCGCCTCGGCTATAATGCTTATTAGCGCAGGCTACTTTAACGTGCCCTGAACACGACTTCATTTTTGAGGGTTAAGTCTCCCGTCCCGAATTAGGATTCATCGGTTTACCGTTGTGCTCCGAAAGCGTTTCGCTCGCTTCTTTCGTAGGTTCTATCCTAACAGAGCTTCGTAATTACTTATCAAATTGAAGAGGTAATTCATGATCCATTCCTTTGGCTTATTAAAAGCGGTCAATAACTGAACGGTCTTTTCGTCTCTCTTTTCCAGATCCATCACGTATTGATGAAGGAAAGCCAAATTCTCGTTAATCTGTTCTGTAGTCATAATTACCTCCAAGAACTATCACGATTTACATAATCAGCATGACCACCGGCAAAGAACGACTTCAATACATTTCCTTTGCTTGCATTAAACATCGGCTTATAGTTCTTTTTATCCTCTTCAACTTTTCTATATTCTCTTTGCTGTCTCTTTGCCAAGAACCAAGCTTGTTTCAAAGCTTCACCCAAAGAAATACGACGATACGCCTTCAAGATGTGAGCGTGTTTCATAATCTCACTGTTATTGAATTTACCATCTTTTAAAAAACTGAATGCGTTCATCTTAATGTCTTTTTAGTTATTACTATTGTTTCTATCAAATTTTATCCTTTTATTTGTATTAATTTGATTTGGTATTGCAAATATAGTCCTAATATTTGGACTAACAAAATCTTAGTCTTAAAAATTGGACTATAAAACATTATTTAACTATTTAGAGATATGGAAGGATATTTTAGAGAACCAGTTATTAAAAAGGAAGACGATTATCTAAAAGTGATAATGCCTGAAGAAAAGGATAAAATAGTGAATGCACTGATCAACCAAGATGGAAGTGGATTCTTGTTTGAATACAAAGATGTCCCAAACCTTAATATCAGTAAGGTGCAATTTGAAAAAGTGATGATTGAACTTGAAAATATGGGAATGCTCAAAATTGAAGGTTATAAGAATAGCGGGAAAATATATCTAAATTCAAAGTTAGATACATTCTACCGCTATGGAGGATTTAAAATGCAAGACCAAATACTTTCAAATGACTTGGAAAGATTAAAACTTGAACTTGAAAATCTTAAGAAAACGGTGGATCCATCCATTTCGGAGGAGATATCGAGAAAAGTAAAAATCCTCGCTGAAATTGCAGCATCTATTACATCTGCATTGAATTTCGTTTTCGGGAGGATATAATCCTAAATGCTTCTCAAGATGTGCAACGGGAGATTCTTTTTCGCTTTCACTACTTATTTCATGCAGTGAATGAAATATAACTTCACCATCTTGGGCATTTATAATTGTTCTCTCCACGTTAAGAGAATTTTTCCCCTCAATATATCTACGGGATATTGTAATAGTGTAGTCTGGTTCATTTTTCATGGCAGAAATATTATTAATTATTTATATTTTTATGATTATAGATGAAAAAGAAAGTTATTCCCTTCGGAGCTTAGAGAGAAGACGATCAATAAACGGCTTAGGCGTCTCCAAGCAATTGGGATCGGGATTTCCGCTATTGGTGGCTTGGTTACAATTTTGTCTTTCCTTTATGAGTTCATCAAGGGCGGCATTGAGTAATTTCTTTATTTCAATTTGAGCGGATTCACGTCCTATGGTTGGCAATGTACCATTAGAGATATAATTATATAACAATTCTGCTTCCATCATTTGGTAAACAGGGAAATTATAGGAAGAGCTATATTTAATAGCAAATTCTATACATTTCAATCGAAGTTCTTTTTCATCCATAGTTCTTTGATTTAGCAGTTATTAATTGAAATAAAAAATATCCGCAATAGGTTGCAGCTACTACGGATACTATATATTAAACCTCTAACGAGGAAGTTTAACCACTTTGTCTCTGTAACACCTGCAACTTGTTACGATACAAAGATAGTCTTATTTTTAGGACTATAAAGTAAAAATAAGAAAATATTATGAATGAAGTAACAAAAAGATTTGTAGAAACCTACAAAGCAATGGGATTAACAGGTTATAAAATGGGGAAATCTTCCAATATTATAACCAAACAAAAAATATCAAATATAGAACAAGGAATAACTGACGCTTCTATTGATATTATTTCTGATTTTTGTAGCACTTACTTAACCGTAAGTTGTGATTACATTCTCACCGGTAACGGTCCCATGTTCAAAGAAGAACAAGAGACTGGATATAAACAGGAAGTTGTAAGTGACCACTCAAAGAAGTTATTTGAAGAGTTCAACCATCAAACGAGAAAATTATTAGCAGAAAGAGACGAAACAATCAGAAAGCTTCAACTTGAAATCGCCATGCTTAAAGCTCATAATAATGTACAAAAAGCAGGATAAAACAATAAAGCACAGAATATTATAACAAGTAATCATAGTGCATTGTTATACAATATGTTTTTAAACATGCCAAAATAATTAAATGTTCCGCCAACTTTTCTAAATAGATAATGTTGTATTATGACAAATAATCTTTATTATATTACAATCTAAAACATTTGGCTATGGAAATGTATGAATTATTATTAGATAGAGTTGTCACACTAACAAACGAGTATTTAAAAATCAAACAAGAGTTGAAAGAATTGAAAAATCAAACTTCACCAAAGAAAAGCGACACTGGCGGAAGAATAATTCATATGAAAATCGAAAAAAAGAAATGACATAATATATGGGTGGCTCTATTTGCCACCCTTCCCCTTTATTTATTAAAGACGTAATCAATAACTTTAGAGTTCGCTTCATTTATGGCGCTAAAATCTTTCTTAATATAGATTTCAGTCACCCGCATGGATTCGTCGACGTGATTCAAGGCAGCATGGACTACATACTTGTCTATTTTAAGGTCATTAGCTGCTATAGTAGCCCATGAATGTCGAGCGGCATAAAATTCCAGGTCATCAATGATTTCACTGTTTTTATTTGATTTATTTATATCATTGATGCTTTTCTCTATCTCTTTAAGCCCCTTATTGATAGCCTTATTGAAATTCTTATAATCTGCATACATTTGGTAGAATCTGAACACCCTCTTCCCTGTATGGTCTTTATATTTTTCCAGCAAATCAGCAATGAACGGATTAACCTCTACATGAATTTCCGCATTATCCCTCCGCCTAGTTCTTGTTTTTTCTCTGAAATATTTAATAGTACCATCGCTTATCTTATCGCAGCAATATAAGTCAGCGGAGTTCATTCCTATCAGACAAAAAGAGAGGATGAATACGTCTTTGGCTATATTATACCTACAGTTTTGTTCTACATTTTTTCGTGCATTATGTCGCATTACATAGGGTAAATCATAGATAGCCTTTATAGTTTGCGGCAATAACGCTCTTTTTCTTGTTGTCTCTTCTTGTGGAACCTTGAATTTCATAAATGGAGACCAAGGTATTAGTATTATGCCCTTTTCTTCATCATTGTATTTCAGCTTAGCCTCTTTGTGGAGATGTCTGATACACGCAGTATAATTGGATAGCATTCTATTAGTCGTAATACGCTTCCCCTTTTTTATAGCTTCCAAATTTGCTTTTTCCTTTTTCTCTATCAAGAATTTAGAATAATTGACGAGCATTGAATAAGTTATCTCGGAAATGGATATGATATCTCGTTTCATAAACTCTATTAAAGATTGAAGCATACCTCTATAATTGGAAGCAGTTCCTTTTTTTTCTTTTCTCTCAAGTTCATCAATATAATCTCTAGCGAAAGAGACAAAATCAATATCCTTTTTTTCATTCTCTTCCTTTTGGTTCAGATAATCTATCAGTTCATCTATCGACATACTATCAATAGAAAGAGCTATTTTATTGCATTTATTGCGATAGTAATTGATTATCTCATTGCACTGGTCTACCTTCTCCTGATTTTTGATTTTGAAATTCTTGGCTGTTAAATCCTCTTGGCCTACATAAATAGAGGTTGGCAATCTTCGAACAACTCTGTTATGGGTTAACCGGATTTTTACATTCCATGTTTTATCTTTTCTTTTTTGGTGCTTTTGCACTTCTGCTTTAAATGTGGCCATAATTTTATGTGTATTCTTTAGGTGTTTCTTTTTCGAGCAACAATAGAGCAACAATTTCAAGCAAAAGTAGCGTTTTAAATCAAAAGTAACAAAATAATAAGGTTATAAATCATTTTAGACCTATAACCTTATTTGTTTGTATTTTGCTGATAATCAACGTTAATATCTAATAATCAGCCACTATTTTTATGGAGCGGTAAACGAGGCTCGAACTCGCGACCCCCAGCTTGGGAAGCTAGTCTTTGAAATAACGCAATTATTTGTATAATAAATATTTATAATCATAAGATATAAATAAAAGAGCAACAATAGAGCAACTTTATCCAAATTAGATACTTTTCCCTCTTTTAAATTGAGGGCAAATATACGGAAATATTTTATAAAGTAGAAACAAAGTCGTCTATAATCAAAAAGCAGCTCATCGGCTGCTTTTCCTATTTCAACTCTACCGGTTCATCTTCCCATGTAAGCTCATGACCGATTATTTTCTTTATTGTACCTTTAGGGAGTTGGATACATGCATCATTGTGTGGATCATACCCCCAACATTCTTTATCTCTAAATGGCTCTTTACCCATTCGTCTTTCACAATATACCTCACATTCTATAATGCGTTCGGTTCCGTCTTTATCAACACATAAATAAATCATATTATTCACCTTTCTCTATTTTGGTTCTAAACAATCTCAACTGGTCAATCGTCGGGTAAAACGTAGGATTCTCCCAATTCTTACCAATCACAAGGATCATTGAATCAAGGTACTTCCCGCAATCGAGAATCTTCGCACACTTATCCAACTGGAATTCACCGGAAGGATACTTCTTGTTGTTTAGCGTCTCTTTCGCCCAAGTCAGTAGCTCGTTGATTGAGTCGTGGTCGTATTTCTTTTCTTCTGCCATATTATACTATTATTACGAGTTTTATCCCTAAAAAATCAAATATCCTCTCAATCTTATCCTGTCCCAAATTTAGCTTACCGTTTAAGAATAGAGACATAGTACTTTTAGCCACTCCGATATGTTCCGCAAGGGTTATTGCTTTTATTTTGCGGATTTTCATTGCTTCTTTTATTGTTTCCCGTATCATATTCTTTTTTGTTGTGCAGGGCTTTCGCCCTGCTGGTTAAACTTATGCTGCCATTAAATCGCTCATGTATCTTTCGTATTCGTTGTAAGCCTTAAGATTCATCTCATATAGTTCAAACTTACCATCATTTTCTTTGCATATATAATCTACAAGAATACCGGAGTGTTTTGTCATGAATAAGATACCATCTACACCGGAGACTTTGACTGCTTTAGGAGTATCTTTTGAAGGCAAACCGTAGTGACCACGGATAACTTCTTGAACTTCATCTATTATATTGTAAGTGTAATACAATGAATAATCTTCTGTTGATAATCCTTTGATGAATTTTACTTTGTTAGAATCTATTGTTTTCATAATCTTTATTTTTTTAGTTGTTATTACTTTATTTCCTTTTGATGCTACAAAGATACAAAAAATTTATGTAATAACAAACATTTAGAAAGAAAAGTTTATCAAATAACAAACTTTTAACATTTAGATATAAAAAAATCCCCGACTACATAGCCAGGGACAAACACAAAGATACAACCTTCGCTATCACAGCGACAGGCACAAGCCAATTAAGGACCCTATCTAGGTGTTCCATAACATAACCATGAGCAGACGACAGAAATCATGGTGATACCTGTCGTCCGCTTGTTCCAACAATATATCGAGGTTAGTCCTCATAGTTCATCGCAGTCATATATTCCCAAACCTTGCCGGACGGCCCGTCCTCATCAGCGAAGTAGAACCGGAAAGCGGCCTTCAATAAGGTTGCTTCGTCTAGGACCACACACATATCCGCATAGAAGGAATTGAAAGCAACGTATTTGTCCCATGGGGTTGTACCTTGCGGGAAGGGCATCGATTTAGTCGCTTCAAGAATTTGATCTACATTCCAGTGCGCACCGGTCTTCTTTTCTCCGGCAGCATTGGTGTAACGGATCTTTTCCACATCCACCTCAGCGAAATGTTTATCGTAGTGCGGACCATATAAGGCCTCATGTTGTTTTCTCATAAAAGCCATGTATAGTTCCGGATGTTCTTCTTTCACTACACAGAGAATTTCATCCACACTCTCCACGCTTTTCCACATGGCCTTATCAGAGGTTACACCGTCCGACTTGGCTTTCTTCATCATGTCTATATACTTCATATCTTCTTTTTTATATTACCAAATACCTTTTTCCCTTTTTTCTTTGTAATCTCTCCTGATATATCCGTATCCCTCATTGAATCAGGCTGCAGGAGATGCGGGAAAGGTGGCGGAAATAGTCAATGGAGTAGCAAGGCTTACGCCATAAGCACGATTACAGCATTTCACATTTTCCGGTGTCACCTGCGTAACAAGCGGAGCTAGTGAGATAGTAGGAACAGCACCGGAGGCACCAATAAATGCTACCTTAAACTGTTCAACCCATTGTTTGGTGACAGAACGGCAAGAACCTTTTGGGGTATAAGCCACAAGGACAGCAGCGTTTATCGTCACAATAGTCTGAGTATTCACCGTCTGTTGTTCTGCAACGGTAAAATTAACGATGCCGGTAGGTTGCACGCCATTGTCAGCGCAAAACGCCTGGCATAAGTTTTCCACTACATTAGTCAGATATTGCTGGCTGGTAGCAGCGATTGCAATTGGGGTTAATTGAATCATAATAATAAAGTTTATATGTTATTTTTCGTCCGCATCTTCACCCTGCGGAGTAGGTTCTTCTGTCAATACACTATAAGATGCAACACTCTCCTGAATAGGAAGATTGTATTTGAGAAGGGTTTTCAGTTCTTCCAAATCCTCTACTTCAAATTCCACCTTTCCTTCAAACAGGGACAATCCCCCGTTCTTTATTGCATCATCCACCACGTTATGGGCGAGCTGCGGGATAGATTCATCGGGAATACCACTTATATATTTTGCAATAAAAGGTTCTATCAGAGAAGATGAAACGCCATCAAGAACCGGGGATATCTCCTTTGCCATACTCCACATAGGACTCACCCATCCGGTAGACTTTATCTTTGCTTCAATGCTAGAAAGAAAAGGCAACCGATTCAAATTGCTACCTAGCAATTCCTGAATAGCGGGCTGCGCCCATTTATTGAGCACAGCCGCCAATTTTTGTGCGTTGGAATACATAACGCTTACCCGTTACAGCAACATCCTGTATCACACACCTTTCTTTGAGGAACAACAAGTTCACTCAACGCAGCCAATTCCGCAATCTGCTGTTTCATACAAGCCAGTGTAGCGGTATTGGTACCGTTGTAGACTGCCTGATTCATGTTGATAGCGTTTTGCTCCTCTTTGTTTCTGTTGATGATAGTCAACAGGCGATCATAAACATCCGCAAGCTTCTGGTCTGTATAAGTGTTAGACTTAAGCAACGCAATCTCAGAATCCTTCGCTGAAATCTTATCCATCATACCGGCTTCATAACGGCTAATAGGCCTGTCTTCCGAAGTAATCACTTCTACCGGGCCTGCATAACCTGCGTTACGTCCGTTTCCGCAACCGCCAAAGAGACTTCCGGCATTTAACCCAAGAAAAGAGGCAATACCAGCGGAAGCACCCACTGTATTATAATTACCTTGTCCCTGTCCTGTTACGTGGTATTCCTCACCACTTGCTCCCTTTATTTTCATAACTTATAAGTATTAATACACGGTCAACGTTAACCGTGTAACAAAGGACAGGAAAAGTGCGTTGCTTCTAAATTATTCCGTTGCTACCTCATTGCTAATATGTTGCAAGTTCGTTGCTACACTCCATTTCTTTATCTTGTATTGGAAGTTGTTGCGTATCTTGTTTACAGACTGTCTCGTAAGTTTAGTAAGGGTGGAAATTTGGGTATCGGTCAGTTTCTGGGAAAGTAAGTGTATTAGGATATATCTTGCGTCTACGGCTTCTTCCGAATTACTATGGAGCAGATCGTTCTCTTTTATTCCCGTTTCATTTGATACAGCTTCGACCAATTCTCTATATAAATCTATATTTTTCATGTTGTAAAACATATATGGTTCAAAAACAAAACATCTCAAAATCTGTTGATAAAGCTATGAAGCCCCTCAAACAGTCTCTGAGATGTTGGCCCGTGTTGATTTGGTCGTCTGTTACGGGTATGGGGCTTCTTTCTTATTGCCCCTAGTCATTTGCTACGATATCCGGCCTTCTACTTTACCGGTGTACGGATTGAATAATGGTTATTTCATGTTGCCTCCTTTCTGAAATATATAATTTTCATCGATTATTGTATTTTTCATTATATAATTTCATCACATTTTTGTATTTACCACATAAATAAGTTACAACTGATTCCGGCACCAACATACCAACCGCACGGATAACCATACCCGGCCTGTAAACCAAGTCCCCAGCGTTTCTTCTTTGGGGTGAAAGTATGGTAGATATCATTCGTCACTGTCTGATACACGGTTCTTGGAAATATCTGCAAACTGTCCAATCTAGGACGATATCCGGACACCCATGCACGGTAAAGACTGTCTTCATAGTAGGCCTGTTCACGAGGAACAACAGTATCACCTATGTGAATGGTATCTGTCAACTTAAGCGTTAATAGTGGTGCCATAGGCGGTGAAACAGACAGCGTGCAAACTTTGACAACCGTCTTTATCTTGGTCTCGGTTTTCACTTCTTCCGTTATCGGTTTATGTGGACTGCATTTCATCCACACGAGTACACCAAGCAGCAGGCAAATCAGTATATAAGGAAGCGTTCTCATAACACACTATCCCTGCTAGTCCATTTATATCCGGACAACAAATTATCCAATGATTCTCCCTCATACACCGGATAAGGATATACAGGCTCTTGCGGGGTTTCTTCTCCAAGCTCCGGCAATGTCATTACAGATGGGAATAACATTTCATAGTTAGCAACTTTCATTATTACTTCTGTTCCATCTATGCTCTTTCTAGGAGCCAAGTGTAATTCATCAAGTACCTCTTGTGGTACTTCATTTAATTTTTCTACGGGAAATACGATATATTTCATTGTTTCTTAAATATTGGGTTAGTTACATCAATTAATTCGTCTCTTTCAAACAGGTTCTTTAGCATATTAATAGATAGTTGGTCTATGGTCTTGGTGTAGAACATGGCTTTGTATAATACGGCTTTTCTATACAAATCTCTATATCTTCCAATTGTTAATCCTACGCTATCAACTACGGAACCTTTAGTTAAGGCATTTCCATTATAACTAGTAGGGGTAATCCAACTAATTTTAGATTCTTCCAATGGAACAATTTGCTGATGTGAAAATGATATAATATAATTTTGTGCACCATAATAACATTCCATTAGAAGAGAGTTTATATTATTGTTTCCATTTATTGCATCACCTTTTATTAGGAAAGTTTGATTATTAACTAATGCGCTTTCAGGAAATTCTCTCTTAGCAATAACCGTAAAATCAGTCACAGCAGGAATAACATTATTAACAGCATGGTCTTCTACTCCGTCTAATAGTAAGCCGTTATCATCTGTATATCCACTCTCACTATTATAAGCAACATTCTTAACCTCTAATGCATTAGCCACATCTTTACTTACTTGGTCAGCAATAAGATTCCTATCTGTATCGGTATTCTTCTTACCATAAGCATCCCAATAATAATTCGGACTTTCTACATAGCCACCTTCAATACCCATTACGTCATTCAGCTTCTTTATCTCATCTTCACTTGGTATTTCGGGGAAGAGCATGAACTCGTAGAGGGACATATTGCTAAATACAGCATTACTGGTTGATACACCAAGTCTTGGAGAAACAGTATTATTATCTGTTGCTGCATCATTTACAACAGTAATATTATGAGTAATACCTGCTAAATCACTTGGGATTAGGTTAGCATTCAAAATTCCATCAATATATGTGCTACCATTATTTCTAGCATTATACGCCGGAAGAGCTTCGCCAGCATAAATGCCAAATGTATAAGCACTACTATTAAGTCTTTGGTCATAAAGCATTCCACCCTTACTCCAATTAACCTTCATCATCACACACTTACCACCATGAGTCAAAGTAGGGATAGTAATATGGTCGTCTGTACCGTCAAAGCAGATAGAGCCTTCGTGCTCTCCGATTTGTTGAATAGTAATATCACAATCTCCAATTATAGAACCATCTAATGTATTTATATTAAATCCATACCATCCAGCTATTAAATCAACAGATATTTCATTTACTCCATTTACTAGTTCTTGAAGTGAGTGCTCATTGGTATTATTGAAAAAACACTTCATATTAGAAGTAAGTCCCGAAATACGAACTTTAATATTATACTTCTTATTACTAGTAGCATTGGCTTCAAAAATACCTGTAGTTTGTGTATAATTAACTCCTATGTGAGTAAAATGAATACTGTTATCACTTATAGTACTAACAATATTGCTTTTACTTACTCTCCACTTAGTAAAGTCTTCTACATATCCATTAGCCCCACTCATACCAGCATAAGCAAAGTTATTAAGCTTACCATGATTCCCTTTACCTGTTAAGTCAGGAACATAGCCTAATATCTTTAAGCTAGAGTTAGGTATGTTCAGCTTTTGAGGTGAGTAGATAGCATGAGGTTCTGAGGTATTAAGTTTCCAAGTAGAATTTGTACGACAAACCATAATTTTGCTTACTGTAGCCTCTTTTCCTGGTAGAACTTCAATATCATTAAGGTAAAATCTTGAAATAGTATAAAGTTCTCCTAGAAGATTAATAAGTGGTTCTCTTCTGAATCTATATCCTACAGGAATTTTATCTCCATAAGTATAGTAACCACCATCTACTTTCGGGATATTTACAATTGCAGGATACGGCTGTACAATGTCCTCAAACCTTATGTACTCATCTATGACATAGCTTATCTTCTGTGGGCTTTTGGTTATTGGAAAATCTGCGTAATAATATCCATTAACATTAATAGGTAAATCTGTATATTCAATTCCATTAATGGTTATCTTAGATACTTCATCTATTCCACTAGGTTTAATATAAACTCTAACAGTACTTCCTTCTTGTAAGTAAATACCTGTTTTATCAGTAGCTCCTGCATATAATACAATTGAATCTTGACTGATTTCTATTTTATTATATGGGATATTTCCCGATAAAATAGGTCTAAACTCCACCATATCCGGATACAACGTACCCAACTTATACTTCTTTAGCTGTCTCTCTAGTAAGAACTCGGAGAGGGAGTATGGGAAGAGTAACATGGAATATAAAGCTGATTCTGAGAAGTTATAATTTTCTCTTAGACAACTTAGCCACATTTCATTACCATCAATACCATTTCCAGCATTAATAGTAACTCCATCATTTACATATTTAGATTGATACCTTATTTTTCTATAATTATCATCTGCTTGTATTTTTGCAGAACCTGTTCCAAATGATATTGCACTGACATTATTAGGACTTTGTCCACTAGCAAGATTAAAACCAAATGCTCCGTTACCTGCTACATAACTCTTAGATATAATAGCACTATCTATATTACCATAAGATAATCTAGCATAATCAGCAGCAACCGTATAATCCTTCAATATAGGCAATCCTTCTGCTTTACCATAATCATCCTTACCATCACTAACTAGAGCACCTTCATAGTCGGGGATTTGAGTAATTATAAGTTTAGACCAATCTAAATCTTGACCATATAAAATTCTATATCCAGTAGTGGTAGTTACAGCTATTGCATCTAATTTTAGACTATTAAATCCATTATGCAAATCTACTCTTTTAGCATTAGCATTTATGCTTAGTATAAAAGTTCCTCCTTCTGGAATACCACTTACTTCTAAATTAATGTCATTTAAAGTTCCTGAGTCTGCAAATACTATCCAATCTACTCTAGGGTTGAACTTATCAGTAACTTTTAAGGTATCTTTAGTAGCAGATACTCCACTAACAATCCCCCATTTTGTTTTATCTAAGAAATTTTCTACATACTTACCTATACCGCTATTTTCTGCCTGTAAGTAGTTATACAACTGCATATCATATCCATTTCCACTAAAGTCTTTCAGATACCAATCAGCAGCAGGAGTATCATTAGTTAATCCTTGTCTTTTTACATCATAGATAACCTGTGGAGTTACGTACTTATCTAGTTTAAAATATCCAATGATTTGGTTTATCTCATCAGTGGTTAGGACTTTATTGGATATGAAAGTCCAATAGACGGCTACTTCGCTAAGACCTGCACCATTTCCAAATCCAATAACAGAGAACTTACTAGTAGAAGAAAATGCTCCCATTGCACTAATACCGTAATCGTTCTTATCTCCTAATATATTATTTATAATAGAAGTATTAGTTGTTTGAGTATTTAGATTAGAACATTTATACCCATAAATGCCTGTTTTACCAATAGCTCCAACATTATTACGAATAATATTATTAGGACTGTCTATGTCTATTATACAGTTAGTATAAGCTGCCTCATAAGAATTATTCGCACTAGAGATAGTGTGAATCATGCTCACCACTGTACAAACATTACTCCCTCCCAACATCTCCTGTACGGTCTTCTGACTTACTATCATATCATCTTTACCGTCAGTTACTAATGCACCTTCGTATAAGGGGAGTTGTTCTATGGTTACGCCAATATTTGCATTAGCAGAATCAAATCCTCCTCTAATACCTGTTCCATTTTCAACAGTATTATGCGACTTAGGTAATTCTATTATTTCAGATTCATCTATATCAGTAGAAAAGAAAGTTAAAACTTCTTCCACACCTTCTTCATTGCGATAAAAGTATTTAATATAACCTTCTGTAAGATTCGAAATCTTGACTTTAAAAGACGGAATATCCCTACCAATAGCAGTATAACTATATTGTAAAGCAAACCTAGTATTATTTATAGATTTTACCTTACTCCCATCTTTAGAAACCTCAACATTATATGAAGATGTATTCCATGAAGTAAAATCTTCCGGATAACCATTGTAACCACTATTTGCTTTATAAGCAAAATTAAGTAGTTCTAAGTCTCCACCTCTGTCAGCAATCTTGTTCTTGATAATATTGCGTGATTCAGATTCATTAGTGTTCTGATCCATTATCCAGACACCGCATAATGAATCTAAGACTTTGGGATCAATATACGGACGGTCGGATGAACCACCGGAAGGCTTACCGATTCGGTTCAAGCCGATACGGTTAAGCCCTATACGATTTAATGATAACCTGTTAAGCATTATTCTGCCTCCGTTAGAATGCCAATTGCTACCGCACTACCGCTCTCAATACGGATTGTCTTCGGGTAGACAAGACCATCAAAATCGTAATCGAATATTTGCCCGACATTATACGGAACCGTATTCGGAACAGAAACCGTATCAAATCCTCTATCGGTAGCTGTCCGGTCGTCGATAGCTTCCGTATATTCACCGTTCTTCTGAAAAAGCTGCAAGCCACCACCTTCGGGGCGTTCCAGGTGGATATTGAAATTTGCATTTACGACTGCTTCCGCCACATATTTTTGGGTATTCTCGTTTTGCACAAAGGTTAATACTGCCATGATTGTTCCTCCTATTGATTAATGTTTATAATAAATTCCAACCAGCTTCAATGTCAGTCATGACAGCCGGAACACCGTTCTCAACCTGTGAGATGGCAGCTGCAAAAGCGCACATAGTCGCTTTATCGTTGACATTTGGGACGTAGGTGTTCGGCACTTGCATTTCACGGCATACACGGTTGATGTATCCGGTTGTGTTATTCTCGTTTTCCGGTGCCCATCTCTTGATAAAGTCGGCAATCGTCTGACAACCGTGTCTTTTGCGGTAATTCTGCAAAGTCCGTATCAATGCCCGATAACCCCATTTCATTTCCGTAAACTGGAAGAACGATTTATCTTCCTGCTTCTCTTTCAATCCCTGCCACTTATCTTTTGTGATCCGGATATTGCCCGGATTGTTATTTCTCAAACCTCTTGATAAACTCATTTTTGTTTCCTCCTATAATATCAATGTTAATACTCCCAACGCCAGACCGGCACAATCACAGATGATATCCTTAATTGAGAACTCTGTCTTCTTACAATATTTATCGTATACCTCCTTCAAGATGAAGATCACGACGGTTATAATGATTGCTGACCATAGCGGCATATATTTCGATAACCACATTACCAAGTTCTGGCACACTATAATGTGAGCCATGCCGTCTATTCCGATCTTGGAAAGAAGATTTCCGGCTAATGCACTGATTTTATTTATCTGATTCATTATTCTTTTCCTTATCTGTTATAGACTCTTCGAGAGCTTTCTCTAACTCTCTGCTCTTAAATCCAATCAATACAAGCAGAAGTTTAAACACATTAATATCCTTGTGTATTCCTTTTGTCTCACAGTAGTTAGATTTAATACTTTCCAGTTCGGCCAGGCATCCGATTAATACTACAATCACAGAGACAATCAAGGCTGACACTCCCAAAGGTTCTCCGATAGCTTTACCAAGAACGGCACCAAGTATCAACAGGCAGATATAATCTCCGCATTTCAATAGGAATCTCTTTACGCAACGACTCTTTCTGAACTCTTCATCACGTTTGATAGACTTGCTTACTCCATACCACATATCAACGATAATGAGGATTAAGATAAATAACATGAGCCACCTCATATCCCACATGAGAGCGTATAGTTCACCTACAAATACAGATGAACTGATAGTGCGTGTCAACTGACCTTTTACCATAGACAAGTGAGATAAACGGTTAATAATGAAATTACCTCAATCCAGAACATCGGCTTCCTCTTGATAAAATCAGAGATGAAGTTACCGGTCCAGTGCTTACTAATGGATATAACCATGTAAGCGATGAATCCGGCCCATAACAGCAACCAATACCAACTATTGCAACCTACCCATATCTGGGAGAAGATTAAAGACATGGCGGCACCGATACTATGAGGTACTTTTTGCTCGGTTTTAAAGTTAGGAGACACGCCAAGTATAGCCATTCCCACAACCGAAAGAAATACAAGAAACTGGCTGTTATCCGTACTTGATTCCAAAGCTGCCGGAAGAAGCAGAACACCGGAGCCGATCATACACAGAGCGAACCAAAACTTATGCGTCAATGCGTAGTAGGTATCACTGATAGAGTAAGGAATCCCCTTTCCTTTCTTAATCATCGCAGAGACATATCCGGCGATGAGGATAAATGAAAACAATACTAATAGAATCATAGCTTTATCTGTTTTTGAGTTTATAATACAAAATTGAGTTGTTCCGGGTATCCGGTTTTATAACTGTAGGCTTCCACTTGTCCGGCATCAGACAAGCTCCTTACAGCCGCAATATGAGATTGCGTCACATTGTAACAGTCAAGGGCGTATAGTTCTAGCCGGTTTAGCATTTGCAAGGCTGCATCAACAGGGATTGTGTATTTCTCCGCATCATACCACAATGTAGTCAATGCACGTCCCGCTTCCTTCTCGATATTGATTGAATTGACCAGCCCAACACGGGTATCCTTGTCAAGCCATATCGTTTTACCGGAAAGGATGAACGAGTTAACAGAATCAGACTTATCGTAGGCGTTGATTTCCGTTATCTTCATTTCTTTCAGTTCGTCAATCGTATATTCATGCTCGACCAGTACAGGATACCCGTCGGCATTCTCTTTAATCTCTTTACCGGATGATTGACCGTTTAATAACTCCTGCCAATACTCAGTGCTTATTTCTACGCCACCTTCTATCGGTGTGTCGTAGAATCCTTTTTTCCAATACATTTTTTGCTTCATAATCATCTAAACTTTATTATTTCCAATCTCCTATAGCTATCCATCTAAATGATTGCGAGGAAGGAGATACATCTGCTGCATCTACATATCTTCTATAAACCGTAAAATATGAAGCATATATAGCGGCATAATTCACAGACCATATAGAATTATTAGTGTTATCCGTCGTACTAGAAAAAGCAAGGGAAAAACAAGATTTAAAAGATAACGGGAAACTGATAGATTGGTTATTAGAAGAACCTCCACTAAAATATCCCCATTGAATCAACAACCCGTTATTGAACTTTGCATATCCGTTCTGACCGAGTGAGACAGTCATGGCGTTGGACAAATCGGATTTGGCGTATTGAGATAGATCTGACTTCAATGCCAATTTAGTTTCAGTTGGAGTGCCCGCCTCTATGGAATAATCATCCTGGACTGTAAGCGTCATACTACATATTGAAGAAGGATTATCCGGGTTTATCCAAGATAAATCCATCCAAGCACCAACTTGAATATCATTTTCTAAAAGGTATGGGCTGTAAATGGAGACAGGAATGTTCAGTCCTGAATTATATGTATATTCCCCTCCGTACTGCACATGCATTTTCATATACCCTCCGTCGTAGTAAAGCTTCTTTATATTATTCGCATCTTCATTGCTTAAGAATAAAGGCGCCCTACCAATAGTTAACAACTCCGGAGTATTTAAGATAATGAATTTACTTGTTGACGACCCATTTGTACTCATTTTCGACATTTCCATTTTTTCAAGAAGTATGGTCATATTAAACATTTGTCCGTCTTCGGATATTTGCGTTTTCTCCGGACTGGAATTACCGGATCGTACATAACGCCCTCCATTTACATCAAAATATGAAAGAGAAAGTATATTATTTATAAATTGGATTACCCAATACGGTATACCAGATGCGTTGCCACATGTGAGAGTATACGTATCATAAGGTACAGAATAAAGCTCTATAATCTTCTGTAATTGTGTGCGGAATTGTTCATTGTCAACTTTCTGAGAAACGCCTTCAGGCTTAAATCCTCCCTCTACTCTGAATTCGAAGAATTGCTGTACTCCATCAACCCAAAAATGATTGTTAAAGCTTGAATTATTATCTTTATTAGAATATTTGATCAAACAAGTTTCCTGCAAAAGCATAGGGTCCGAACAGACAGAGAACGGTTCGCTTACTATGGCAGTACCGGAGTTACCCTCCCTGATCTTCAAGGTATACACGGAATCTTTCAGACCTGTTACACTTGCCATGAATAGCCGGGTGTTATCATTGACTCTATATTCATCCAATGATATATCATTATCCTCATTGGTAACATTATCACAGATAACAGCTGATACTACATCATTATAATCATCTGAAAAGATTTGGATCAATATTTTATCTGTGGTGTAGAACTTCTGGATATAATCTATATCCTGTTGAAATTCGTTCTTTAAAGGATTAAAGAACAATGGGCAAATGTCTCCTGTTTTAATCATACGGTCTTTTCGTTCTTGATTGGGTAGTGTGCCACATGACACCGTATCGCAAATATACTAAATTTTTATTACTTAAAACAATAGATTATCAACTTTTTATATCCTTAACTATCAGAGTATAGGTACTTCCTTTCTCTTTGGCTATATTCAACGACAGATTCTTAATATATCCCGTTATCGTCTCACCTTGATTCGTGAACCTTACAAGTCCGGTCAGATCTGAAGGAACATCTAGGTCGCTGGTCTTTATGTTGACCTCCCCGACTGTAAACAGGCGTTCCGGGATTAACAGATCATCCGTTTCCCCTACTCCATCTATGGATACATCACTGTTTCCGTTAGAAGACGCAAATTTAAGTATGCCGGTACAGGCTCCAATGTATTTCTTATTAGCCTCCAACATGAAGCGTGGGGAGTAATTAAGGTTAAACATTGTGTCCGGACTCAACAGACCGGAAAGCTGGGCTGCCGAATAAGGCCTGTATAAAAGTAACGGCTGATCCACCGGAACCGAATTGTCACACTCCACAAAGAAAACATCATTATCACTATCGTTATCGGTAGTATCCTCCCCTCTCTTTTGAACCAAGAACTCTATTCCATAGGCGTCAGCACGGTACGGACTGATCAAGGATAAGGTATTGTCGGTCAGTTTCAGACCGGTGCTGAATTCGTTGGTAAACCGGAATTCGTCACGTCCATTAACACTATCGTAATCCTGCTTATCATATCCTACCTTTACCGAAGAATATATCAATGAATCATTGACAGCCAATTCGTAGTCATTGATTTCCATCCCTAATTCATTGACTACCGTATTTGCGAACAAATTATCACGGTGAGTAAATGTCACCTCATTCCCACTTATTACAGGAACATATCCGAACTCCGCTTCCATCCATTCACAGAACTTCTTATACGAAGTGTATATTTTAGCTTCAGGAAGTCCACGGGCGCTTTCAGCTGCCATGATGTATGTCCTTTCCAACTTCAAGTTTCTCGAACCATCGGCAATATCATAATTAAAATATCCTTTATATTCCGCATTTCCCTCTGACATACTGTTTAGTAGGTTGTTCAAGACTGTTACAGGGGATACAATGTCAATATTTACCGGACTAGCTCTAGCTATAAATTCTGTTTTCAGTTGAAAGTCACGAAAAAACACAGTAGTGGAATGAGCATTAATATTGCTATACCATAATTCCAAGACAATAAACAATCCCTGCCCTTTGTATAAACGAATCTTTAAGTTTTCGGAAACATGAGTAGGATCAGTACTATTTGCATCACACATCCATCTTTTTAGTTCTACTAAACGCCCATCTTCATAACGGCCTCCTAGAATCACGCCAGCGTTTTTAAGATAATCGTGTCCGCTACCAACATAAAAATCAAAACTAAATTTTAATGTTATATCAATATCGAACAATGCTCTAACAAAGACTGCGATATCCTCCTTTGACTCAAAGGGAACGTCTTGAAATACCAATGGGCTATCTCTTCCTGGCAATTCTCCATCTAAAGTATAAAGAGGTAAGCTATACCTTTCGGCTTCTGTATATGTAGCAGCATCAACTGTTACATATTGTAAAGAAGCATCATTCTCTACTGTATTTCCACCTAATACATAAGGTTTACTGTAATTCATACTTAAAGAATCGTAATATAACTCACGTTTATTTTTTATATATTTAATAGGATACTCATATTGAATACTCTTCTTCGCCTTAATAATAGCAGCCAGCGTATTGTCTATCGCATTGATGGAAACCACATATCCATCTTCCGAGTATGTGGAAAAATCCAGTGCGCACCGGAAAACTTCGTCATACTCCCAATTATTATTTCTCAAGGAGAATATAACAGTAGCAGAAGCCTCCATATACCTAGACCGATATTCCTTTTTCAGAAGTATAAAAGCATTATTCACAAATTCAAAACTCGTAGAATACGACCGTACCACTCCATCATAATTGGGACGTTTATGTGATAGTTCAAAATCGTTCCAATTCTTCAAATCATCGGTTACATCATACCTTTTATCCCTTATCAAAAGTTCGCATTTAAACATAGCTATTTTTTCTTATGAATATTCATTGATTTTATATCCTCACACATACGTTTTACCATGAAGGCATATTCCTTTGCGCTAATTTCATTCTTCCGGATCTGCATTCCATAATGGGACATGACAGCGACACGTTCACGAACAAAGTAATTTTTATCCATTTTAGAGGCATTTTCCGGCTTCTCTCTAGCATTTGCTCGTTCAAGCAAATATTTACTCATAGAAAGGATAGAAGTTGCTTTTTTGCGTATATTATCATGATCGGACGGGGAGTACTTGAACCCGAAATCTGACAGTATCCTCGTAGCAGCCTCCCAGTCATTGTTTTTAATCATTACCTCAACACCTTTCATGCACTCAATTTTTATATGAAGGTTGATGATATTGTTTCTTTTTGACATCTCAGACAAGAAAGAAGCGCCTCCTATTATTTCCACATATTCTGTGATAAGTTTTTCCGATTGTTCGGACAGTTCTTCATCAGAGTGTTTCCCTTCGATAATAAGCTTGCTTTTATCTCCGGTAAATACATCTATGAATATATCTAGGGGGATTTTATCTAGGTCGGTGTATAGCATAATGAATACATTAGTGAGATAAATACATATTAAAAACATCGATATGATAGATATTGACTTGTCCGTAGTTGGCATCAAAGATCTTTTTTACATCATATCCATGTTCGAAAGACAAAGCTTTCAATGCCCTCCAGTTTATTTTCCTCCAATTTAGACCATTTTCTTTTGCGTATCTTTTAATAGAAAACCATTCCTTAGATTCATCTAATTGCTCTTTTTTTTGCTCCAACAAGGCTTTCGTCTGCTTATTTTCTAGTTGAAGCCTCTCCTTCTCTTCTTCGGCTTGTATCACCATTAAAGCAAGTTCCTTGCGGGAAAGTTCTTTTTGTCCGGTGAGGATTTCTTCACAAGAGATAAAATACTTTCGTGCTTGTTTACCTCGCCCGTTGTTTTCAATCATTGAAAGTTCTTTTGCCATACTTATAGAAATAGCGTATTCAATAGCCGGGCGACCTCCTTTTGGGTTTTCGCCAAAATTGTTGAAAACCTGATAGTCTTTATTTTCAATGAAATCATATTTTTCTATCCGGTCTTTTATCCAGTTAGAAAAATCTCTTTTACTTTCAAGAAAAGCATGTAAATCACGTGCATTAACAGCTTTCTTTCCATCATTGTTCTCCTGAATAGGAATTAATTCTTTTAAGTTTTCCATAATAAAGTAACGTGCTCCTTCACACGTTGATTAATTTATACTCAAATTCTATTTGCTAAACGATGATATTCGGAAGCTTTAGCCATCTTGCGGAATGTCCTGTTTAATTTAGCTATCCCTTCATTGGTTGCTTCTGTATTCCTTTCAAGTCTACGATAATCATTATTGACATTAACAATCACCGGCTCACCGTCATTACTTCTCCTTTGCCTATCCAACATCAAAGCGTCTGAATGTAAAGCCATCGTTCGATAATCAACAATATTCGGAATAACCTTTGCCCTCTTTGGAATATCTACCAATGTGGGAACGGAGGGAGTTATATAAGCCCCGTTATCCGTTTCAATCACCTCCTGTCTTCCCCCATCACCGACAATAGCCAATCCACCGGGATGGTTATCAGTTCCTTTTGCATATTTAGGTATTGGTTGAGCAGCAATCATTGCAATCTGAGCAGCGCCTAAAGCACCAACAATAGCAGCAAGTACAAAGTTTGGTAATGCTTTAGTAACAGCCAATGCCGTAGCTATGGTTGCTTGTATTATAGAATTTGCCTTATCCCATCTAGCTTGCTTTTGTTTTAACTCCGCCTTTTGCTTTTCAAGTTCCTTATCTCTTTGGGCAGTCCTGTCTTCCGCCGCCTTTTTTCTTGCTTCCGCTTCCTCTGTAGAGATAGCACCAGACTCAGCTAAATCTTCGATGCGTTCCAGCTCTTCTTCTCCGGCTTCTTCGTTCTTTTCTTGTTCTTCTTCAATTTGTTCAATACGAGCATCAAAGGCAGAAGTCACTATAGAGGTTATTCCATCAAATAAAGAAGCATAAGTTTCTAAAATTACAGCCGCTTTCTCTTTTGGATCTAAATTTTCCCACCATTTAGACAAAGAGAAATTACCGGTTTCTACAAATTCATCTGTCAATTTACCAATGATATTATAGAAAGAACTGAATAGATTAACTGTATCACCTAAATAATCTTCAGCGACACCTTTCATATTAGACATAGCATCAATAAAGCCATCCGCCCAGTCTTGCCTATCTGATTTTTCTTTTCCATACGTCAGATCTTCAATTTCGTTGTTAAGCTTTTTAATCTCTGCCTTTACAGTTTCTATTTTTTTCTTTATTTCATCCGATTTTGCATTAGTTGGATCAAGTGCGGCTAACTCTGCTTGTAATTGAATATTGAGCAGTTTTAATTGTTCTTGAATGGAATCTTTGGTAATTTCATAAACCTTTTGGCGGTATTCCTTTTCATTTATTTCACCTTTACGATACCGTAATTCTTCTTTACGAAGATCATTTTCTGCTGCATACTGGATTACATTTGTTGCTCTAGTCGTATTCTTTTCAATTAGTCCGATTCTTTCAAGAGCATTTTTTACCGCAATATCAGAGGCTTTTTTATCATATTTCTTGTTGACAGCTTCTACATCTTCCCCAGCCTTTTTTGCAGCTTTTACTTCTGCATCTCTTAGTATTTCATTTACTTGTAATTGTATGCTAAGCCTTTGATCTAATTCATCTTTAGAGTTAGTAGAAAGAGCCTCCAAACGGTTCTGTAAATTGATTTTCTCCTTATTTTGATTATAGGTATAGATCTTTTCAGAGAGTTCATCTTCCATGGCAATAGTCAGGTTTTCTCTGGTTTTAATTTCTTCCTGGCTATATCCTTTAACTGCATCAATACGTTTTCGGTAATTTAGACGAATTGCAGCCAACTCTTTACCTAGTCCTTCATCCATCAAATCTAATTCGGACTGTTGGTATTCTTGCTGAATACGTAACAGTTCTTTTCTTGCTTTCTCGGCCTCTCTCTGTTGTTTTTCCAGCTCATCTTTGGTCAATGGTTTTTCTCCACCTTCTTTGGAAAATGGATTATATTTTTCAATACCCGAAATTTGAACCTCTAAAGATGATACTATAGACAATCTTCTCATATATTCATCTAAAGCTTCATTCATCTCGTTCTTTTTCAGATTACTACCATAGTCAGGTCCAAACAATATAGGACTTTTATAGTTCTCATAACTTTGTTTGGCAGAATCGTACAAATCCTTATTCTCCTGCAATGCCTCTGACTCTTCTTTCAAAGCTTGCTTCAAAATCCTTAATCTTGTTTTCTTTGCCTTTTCCAACGCTTCATTTTCAGAAAACCCCTGCTTGACATACATTTGCTGCAACTTCTGTATATGATCATATTCTTTTTGAGCTGCCTCTACACCATTCTCCCTTCCCTCTTTTCTAGCAGTGGTATACTTTCTGTCATACACATCGCTTGCAGATTCATTCAGTTCACGGACGTTCTTTACCAAATCAGCCAAAACCTCATTTACAAATATTCTGACCTTAGAAGTCATCCCCTCAAACGATCCACCTGTTTTATCAAAAAGCAATGCTATTTCTTTAGAAAGCCTTATTTGACTATCAATTAAATCCTCTTCTGTTTTTCCTAATTCACCAGCTTTATCTTTAACTTCGTCCAAGTTAGAAGAAATATCCTTCAAAGTTTTAATATACTTCAATCCGGCATCTTCTCCAGGACCACCGAATATATCTGCAATAGCGGTACCTACAACAGAACTGCTTTCCGGTAGTTCGTTCAATTTTTCAGAAACCATCTGCATTACATCAAAAGTGGTAAGGGAACCTTTACGTAATTCTTCTTGAACCTTTTTAGAACTTATCCCAATTCCATCCAAAGCACTTGCTGTAGCTTTGGTCATTTCTCGGAGGCGTATATTTCCTTCTTTTATTGTATCTATACCTTTGTCGGAGAATATACCCTGTTTATTGGTCTCTGCGATGATGGCTACAAACTGATCGGCCGATATTCCGGCTTCTTTAAAATATGCAGGATATTCTTTCAGATTATCCAAAAACTGCCCGTTCGCATCTGCTCCAGCAATAAAACCGTCCTTTACTATTTCTAAGGCTTTCTCGGAAGTTATACCAAACTGTTCTGATACAGAATTTACAGCCATTAAGGTCTCCTTAAAATCCTTTCCGTAATAATCAGCCAATGTCTGAACCTCGCTACGATACACTTTGAGATCATCTCCTGATTTCTTTGTAAATTGAGCCGTTAATCTTGTAGCTTCTACTATTCCACTGTTATAATCATACCAGAATTTAAACAATGTTCCAACCCCAGCAGCTCCCGCTATCGAAAGAAAAGCAGGATTGGTAAATAAAGTTTTTATTGTAGAGCCTAGAGCTAATGAATTCTTCTTAATATTATCCATAAACCCTGCAATCCCGTCACTATCAGATGCTAAATCGGTCAAAGAGCTACCAAATCCCTTATTCAAATTTAAAGCATTGATTATACTATTATAATAATCACCAATACCTCTTTTTCTAAGAGTCATTTTATCTGAAACCCGATCTTGAATCTCTTCGTTTTCCTCTATTTTCTTATTATATTTTTCGATTGTCTGAATAGCGTCTTGTTCTGTCAAATCAACATCTTTAACAGCCTTTCTTAATGTTCTATTTTGCTCTGCAGCCTGTCTGGCGCTTTTTGCTTTTTCACTAAGAGCTTTCGCTATTTGCTCTTCGGTAACTTTTTGATTTCTACTTTCCTGATTTATAAGTTTCTGCTGTTTCAGTTCCTCGGTTTTTGCTTTTTGAGCCTTTAATTCAGCTGTAGCATTAAGGTCATTAGCTTTAGCCTCAGCTAAAATCTGCATAACATTCTCTTTGGTTTGTTGAACTATTCTTTGAAGAAGAGTTTCGTGTTCTTTCTGTAAATCAGCCAGCTTATTTTGAGTGGTAATAAGCTCATTCAAGACTTTGTTATAATTAGCCGATTTATTGGATAAATCCTGAAAGGACGCAGGCTTATCCTGCATGCCTTTAGCTAATAATTCAATGAAGTTTTTGTAGGAAGTGTAAGATTCGTCAATCTCTTTTTTAAGATTCTGTAACTGGGTGATTGCTTTCTGATCGACAACATCGGTAATTTTTAATTCATTAGCCATATAACGTGCGCATTAAGTACCATGCCACTTGACACAGTTTCCGCACAAATATAAAAAGAATTGGCGAATTTTACAATCTATTTAGAATGAATAAAGATAAGATAAAACGGCAAAAGAAAAGCGGAGTCTTAACTCCGCTTTTATATCTATTCGGTGTCATCTTGGGGAGCAAATGGCTGAATTGGTAAATACATGCGTCTAGTTGGACTATGTCTATCATTATCAGTTTGATTTATAAATCCATTTCTTGCATAGAATTTATTAGTTCGTGAATTATTAAGTGAATCCACTGTTATAAACTGGCACCCGGATGTGTTATACTTAGAGAAAGTATATAGTACAAAATCAAGGATTTTTTGCCCTATGCCTTTGCTTTGCATATCTTTATGTACGCCCAAATGTCCAATGTTTACGGCTGGGAATGAAGTCTGTCTTTTAAATGTAGAAATGTATTCATCACTAATTTGCGCTTTTGATTCTAGTACAAAATTTTCTCTGTCTTCTACGTTATCAATAACAACAGAATCATTGGCTAAAGTAAAAATCGCTACTATTTCATCGTTAGAGGTGTTTTTGGCACAATAAGCCGACACATGATGATACCTGGAGCAAAGATATATCTCTTCATGAAAGAATTTGTCAAGTTCTTCACATCCACACGAAAAAGAGAGAACCTGTTCTAAGTCCTCTCTTAATAATTTATCTATTGAAATATCAATATCCGAGGATTGGATTTTTCCCGCCATTATTAGCTATAATTCTTTTAGCGACACTATTCATTCTCTGAGTTCTAACTTCTATCTGCTTTTTCTCTTGGCGTGTGACTTTTCCAGACACACACTTTATTAGATTGTTACGGAAGTCTTCTACTTCAGCAACCTTCATCTTTGGATTTGGATTAGTATGTATCATGACCTAATTGGGTTTTAGTTTATCAATCTTACTTGTTATTACTTTGAATACTTATATCATCATCAACAGTATTACTACTATCTTTGTTTGTAACGCATCAAAGATACGTTACTTTGATGGTACAAAGGTAGTAACTTTCCGAATAATAACAACAGCTATAATGTTAAAACAACATCCAACAACATCCAACATCATCTTTTTTAGTAATATTTAGATAATCAAGAGCTTAATCATTGCCATTTACACCTACATCAAGAACTGTATTTTCAGCACTATTATCACTATGCCTATCAATGGCAATAAAACCCAATGTACGAACACAAAAAAGCCCGTCTACTTGACGGGCTAGAATTAGTTAAGAGTAAATTATAAAGTAGACTCAGAGAAATCCAGTTCATAAACGACATTTCCATTCTCATCTTTACTGAATACTCCTACGCATATCAATTCAGGGAAACCTGATTCCGCAGCCCAGAAAGGAACGGATATTGCATCTTCTTCGGCAAGTTCGATAGTTTTCGCTAGCTTTTCGGCTTCTTTCTTGCATATTTTCTCTAATGTTTCCATACTGTCCGTAGTTTTTCCACAGCGGACTACAATTTCATTTTGAGGGTTTGATGTTTTCATATATCACAATTTAATAAATGAGTTAGTTGAATAATCAATGATAAATCCATCAGAAATTCCATAGTAAGCTTCTCTTTCCGAATCTAAAAAGAATTGCAGCATCTTCCCACCAAAAGAGTGCCTCTTATAAAAAGCTCTAATTTGCTCTTCGTTTAGAAGCTTTTCCGTTTGTATTTTAACTCCATTACTTTGCCTATCAATCACATAACATCCAATACCTTCTATAGCACATAAATACTCTTTGTTATCTTTCTTAATTTCTGCGATAGGTACGGTGTTAACTGATTTTATGACCATTCCTGTAACATATATACTTGATAAACGGTAGGGCTTGTCTTTAAAAGAATCAAAAATAATTTTCAATCCTATAACTCCATTGGCTCCTGATGATTTTATCTTTTTTATCATATCGGTAAAACAATCACCTATAGACGGCTCTTTATAAGTCGTATTTACATATCCGCCTTCCGATTTAGATACTAAACTACCCATTGGTGTATAATCAAAATTAACCGTAGGGGCTTCCGTTACAAATATGCCATTTTTGGTAAAATCAGAATAATCAAGAATGTAGGTAGATGAGTAAGGTTTGGGCAATGATCCACAAGAGGCAAAGAGAAAGGCAACCACCATAAAAGGGAAAATGATGATATATTTTTTCATGATTTCCATAATAAATAATCTAATTAAAATTTTAATGATGCAGTAATTTCATTTGGTTTAGCCTGTAGTATAAGAGTATTCCCGGCTTTCCATTTAAAATGGATTGAACAAACCTCACACATTATGCCCGCAGCAGCGGCAGCATAACCAAGAAATCGCCATACATCTCTATTCCCATAATCTATCACTTCTCCGTTTTTATCTAACCGAGCATTACATTTTGAGCCCGCCAAAAAGAATACGCCAGACAAAGCAGCACATCCTAATGCACTATATTGGAAAATAGATGAACGTTTTAAATAATATCCCGATCTAACAATATTGTTATTAGCTATTATTTTTTCTAGGTCCATATCCAAAGAATCCCGAATTGAAATGCAAGTATTCGTTTTCTCTTGCAACGGTTGGGAAGCAGGGTGTTCAAAGTTTTGCGCATAGAGACACGCATTCCATAGAAAAAGAAACAACATTAAAGATATATTTCTCATTTTGTGCGTTTTATGTTATACAATGCAACAAATTAAGGCATAAGCACGCAGAAATGCAAATATTCCTTTACTTTTCTTTAATTTCAGCCACTATTTTTTCTAATTCAGCTATTGTATTAGCTTTATAGAAGTTTCCTTTGTGATTAATTAGGGCGGTAAGTTCTTCCTCTTTTATTTGATGTGTACTCAAATTTGAAACTTCATCACGGAAGAAATCAACTATATCACAATCTATAGCATCTGCTATTTCTTTCAGCTTTTTATAGGTTGGATTTCCTTGTAAAGTTAGAGTAAGAGTAACCCTGTTAACCCCCATCTTTTTTGCTACATCTTGTATTGTGTAGCCTTTTTCTTTAATAATGCTTTTTATATCCATATTAAAAGTATATTATAATAAACGCCACAAATATAAAACAAGAAAATCAATAATACAACAAAAGTAGCTATTTACTGCATCAAAATATTTAATCGTTAATAACTATGTAACTATATACTACAACATATACACATATGCAAAAGTTTATTAAATAGCTACATTTTACATCTGTAAAGTTTGTTTTTGTTATTATAAACCCCTACATTTGTAGTGTCAAAAAGGAAATAAAGTAATAACAACTAAAAAATAAAGATTATGAAACGGTATTTTGTAAACGGTAAAGAAATCAGCGAACAAGAAGCAAAGGCAATCGAAGCAAAGAACCAAGAATATATGAATAGTAACGACTTATCCCTTTGGGCTAAATGTGAGTTTATTACAGTAATCAATAAGTAAATTAACCAGCAGGGCGAAAAGCCCTGCACAACAATATAGAATATGAAACGAGAATTAGAGAGAACATTATCAGTAATTGCCGGAATAGCTATTGAAGTAACAGTTTTAAAGAAATCAGCTACATTTTCTTTCGATGGAAGAAATGATAACGCAGTATCTAAGATAAAGAATTTCTTTGCAGGCAAAAAGGAACTAGAAGTAGACTATGACGAAGAATGCGACTTTACTTGTATTTACATGAATCTATAATTAAACTGGAAGGGCGAAGGCTCTGCCAACCATTAAAACATACGGATATGCCAGAAATTACAATCATCATTTTAAGCCTGTTTTCCGGATATAAGATGTTCGGTGACGAAAACGACAGGTTTTTCATGTGCTAACCTATTATTAACAATGTGAGCAGACGTTCGTAGCATCTGCCCACTGTAAACAACTCAATTATATGAATACACCAGTAGTTTACGACTACAAAGGTAGTCAAATTTCTTTTATGAGTGGCGAAAATACAATGATTAACGCCACACAAATGGCAAAGCCATTCAATAAACGTACAAATGATTGGCTTTCGTTGAAACAAACTAATGAGCTAATTATTTCATTATCAGCCAAAACGGGAATTCCCGCAACGGGATTAGTTATTGTAAATCAGGGTGGTAACAATCAAGGAACCTGGTTATATGAAGATTTAGCACTAATTTTTGCTCAATGGCTGTCTCCAGATTTTTATTTATGGTGCAATGACCGTATCAAAGAACTCTTAAAGACCGGAGTAACGACCGTCAGCAACGACGATGAAGCAATAGCCTACGCCATGCAAGTACTAAGCAAACGCCTGGAACAAGCCAAAGCGGAGAAAGCAATGTTGGAACAGCAAAACGCCTGCCTTACAAATGAAATCAAGCAGGCAGCCCCGAAAGTGCAATACGTAGATAATGTGCTTCAATCAGTCAACACCTACACATCTACCCAGATGGCGAAAGAACTGTCATTGAGAACAGCCGAGCAGCTTCACAAGTCCCTAAAAGAAAAGGGAGTCATGTTTTATCAGTCCGGTCAATGGATGCTGACAGCTAGATATAGTGAAAACGGGTACACGAAAACAAGAACAAGTCAGTTCACTCGATCGGACGGAAGCATAGGAACCAATACGATAACCGTATGGACTGAATTAGGGAGGGCTTTCCTTCATAAGATATTTAATAACGAAAGAGCAGCATAACACACACTAAACACACATTTACATCGAAAAATCAAACGAATCACACGAATTACACCATAAAAAGAATATCACTATGGACTTATACGAAATTTTATTGCAAAGGCTTGTATTACTGACTGATGAATACTTGCAGTTAAAGGAAAGAGTTAAGGAGTTGGAGAACGAGACAAGAATAAAGAACTCAACCGCTCCGAGAATAATAAAGATGAAAATAGAAAAGTACAAGTAGCATTTCCGACGACCAAATCAGGCGTCATCTCTTGTTAAGGAGGTGGGAAAGGGTAGCTTTAGGGCTGCCCTTTCTTTACTGCATTCACACCAACAGATTGATGATACCCTGTCTGCCAATTCCGGTAATCTTTCTATGGTAGATAATATGACCATTATCAGCGACTTCTTGCTTTATATCAAACCAGCCAAGAGTAGCATATTTAGTATATGGAACCCATGTCTGATTAACTTTGTATTGCACACCAAGTTCTTTTAAACGGTTATTAAGTTCAATTGCCGATTTAAGCCCCAATTCTTTGGCAACTTCTGTACATGTATAGGTTTTATTGACATGAGTAAGAACGGCTACCTGTTTCTCTGCTTCAATGCGTGCCGATCGTTCTTCTTTTAGCTTAGTGAGAAGCTCGATTCCGAAATCCGGGTTATTTAAGATTTGGTCTATAACATTATCAGTAGCGTATATGCCATGCTTGCGGATAGAAGGTAATACTTCGTGTATAATCCATCTTTTATAAGGTCTAACCTTATTACTACTGCTTAGTAAAAGCGTATCATACAGCCCTGATTCATTCACAAATGTAGCCATTGAATTACCCACAATCTCCATATTCGGGTTTAGGTCGTGTAAATCAATCATTTGCACATCTTCCTTTTCTAATCTTGATTTAATTGATGAAGGATTTGTCAATTCAACTACCTTACATATATCTGCCAAGCAGAATAATGGTTCTTCACTTGTTCCGGCTACACGCACTTCACCGAAAGCTTCATTTTTGAAAATCTGAATATCATTCATACAATTTTCGTAGTGTGCCCTTTCACACACAGGAATATAAAAAAACAGCACCGAACGCTTGAGGATCTTTCGGCACTGTTTATATATTCCCAACTCTATGGAAATACTTAATATCTTATATGCGCTTCCCCAAGCTGTATCGCACTACAAATATAGCAAATTTTTATTATTTGGCAAACAATTATTTTATTTTTTTTCTCAACAGCATTTTATTGTTCTATTTTTCCTATACTTTTTGTATGGTCCCCGCAATTTTTCTAACAACGCATCCTAAATATTGTTCTATTATTCGTATTACGGATATATATATTCGACGAAAACACCTTTGTAACCTTCCCCCTCTTTTACATACCAAATACTGCCATCATCCTTAGAATAAAGGACAAACACCGATTTCTCCATTTTTGCCGCTTTCCTTGCGATTTCCCGCATTTTCTCTATAGAAGCAAGCCGTTTATTACCTTGACACCAGCAACTCATAATACTCCAAATTTTGAAAAGTATTTTTTTAGAGCCGGGTTAAGTACATATTCGAGGAAGTATTCACGGGACTTCCCTCCTACTCCCAATATGGCACTCCCATACTTTCTTTCTATATCCGGTCCTATGTCGCTTCCTCTCGTTTCTATCTTCAATCCCTTTGAGGACGAAGAGACACGTATAGAATCATAGAATTCGCCTGTTATAATGAGGTTGGGAGTGTAAATATCCCTAGCCGGATAACCTTGGAAAGAGGGGGTAGGTTTTGTTATCCTCTTCTTCATCTTAGCGTACCCCTTTGCATTGTTCTTCCACTTCCCGGCTTCATCAGTAGCAAACCAAGGGTCATTCAAGTAAGTCGGTCGTAATGGCTTATCATTCCCATTTACACCTGAATACAACTGCTCTGTCACAAATTCCCTAACAAGAGATTTGTTTGACTCCATGGTATTTTGAATCTCTCCTTCAAACCCATTAACAAAAGCTGTCACATTATCCAATGCTTCTTTTATTGTAGCCATACGCAAACATATAAGAGAAAAGGGAAGGCAAATGCCCTCCCCCTTCCTGAAAACAAACCACTTTAAATAGTATCCTCTAAAGGAGATCTGACACCTACTATCTTATCATAGATATCAGAGAGGATATTTTCTCTTTCAAGCTCTGAACGGTCAAGGAAAAAGGTTGCCTTGTGCTTATTCACAAAATCCTTTTTCTTCATTTTCCGGACTTCTTCATCAACGAAATTGATACCTTCTACTTTCATGACGGCCACTGTTCTATTCCGGCCACTCCATTTTCTTGAAGTACGGCCGGAGATTTAAGAGACGGAGTACCGGTAGCAGTGATCACCAAGTTACCGTTTTCATACTTGACAGCCGTCACCTGACCATCAAAACAAGTTGTTGCACCTTCCGACAAAGCAGAACCAAAGAAAGAGGTTACATCCAATCCTCCGAAATGCTCTTTCAATTTATAATTATTCTCCCCGGAATCAAGCTTTACAAGCTCAACATATACAAGCCCTTTCAAAGCTTCCACCACATCAAACTTATATACCTTATAATCGGCATTCTTTACGTATTTCTCGTAGTCCTTAAACATCGTCCCGATAGTTAGGTTCGCTTCCGTACCGGATGAATCCCAATCCTGCCCTCCCGGATATACGCCAGATAAAGGAATACCGGCCAAGACTCCGGTTCCGTCATTCATACCATAGACCACGTTGTTTTCATCCACAAAATACGCATCGAATGCAACTCCTTTAGCAGCCATGATATTGGCTTTCAGACTCGCGTCGTATTCATCGACGGTCCATACATCATCCTTAGCCGAGTAAGATGTTATCTTATTCGGTCCATAACCAACCGCACTCTTATTCGCCTCGCCACCGGACGGAGCATATTCCACGATTGTCTTGATAGGGAATATACGGGCAGGACGATCGGCATGACAAGCTTTCTCAATCAATTCAGCCGTAGCATTTTCCGGCAGCTTATATCCATGCATAGTTAAAATAATAGCCTTCACCTTTCCGGGATCAAGCAGGCATTTTGATGAACCGGTATTAAACTGAGCCATACCGGCACATTCTCTAAATTCTATCGCCATAACATTTTATATTTTTTATTTTTATATTTAAATTCTTAATCTCAATAGCATCTATGAAGTCCCTAAATGGTTTTCCATCAGCTTCCACCCCTTTTCGTCCGTAGCGGTAGTTTTCCGTGTATGAATGAGGGACTATGCCGTTATAATCATTCACAAGATCAGAAGATGCAAGTATGCTCTTGATAAAAGCGTCATAAATCGGTCGGAGAATTTTGGCAAATGATACTCTCTCTCTTTCTTCATTGAGATACTCTTTCCTTGTATCGACCATAATAAGAAATTCAAGGGCAACATCAGGATTTCTTGAAGTACGATTCTCAATATACGGAGAATACAAACATATGATCGGGAACTTCAATTTACTTGCTTTCGGAGATTCACTCCATTCTGTAAGCTGGCCCGCAATATACTCCCAATCCCCGAACATATAAGACACGTTCTTACCGTATATTTTTGCCGTATTAGCTACTATTTCCCTGAATATGTCATTAACCGATTTCATTAATACATTCAATCATAGTGGTATTGAAGTTAAAACCAGCATACTCCTTATCCGACTTGAGAAAGTCATACAAATCTTCATTCATACATACCATGTCATTCCATGCAGAAACCAAGAGGACGTTAGGATTTGCCTTTTTATCATCGGATGCATATACTGTACCAACCGTAGTCTGTTTAATTCCACAGCGTCTCACATAGTGAAAATACACATAGTTAGCAACAGGGCTGTATCCTCTGACTGAAAGTTTTTCTTTGAGAGATTCCCATTTACCGACATCATCTTTGCCGGATGAAAGATATTCAATGAATTCACGACTCATACTTTTTCCCAAGACCATTCGGAGGTACTTTTTCTCGTATAAGTCAATATACGATTGAAGATTATCCCTTTCCGCCTTTCTTGTGATTGAATCATCGTCTATATCCCAGATAATACCGAGACTTAGCACTCCCGTAAAGTATGAGCCGTCAATAATCATCGTTTATTCTCCTTTCTTCTTATCTTTTTTCAAAAGGTCGGAGCATCCTACGGTGGCGGCCGCAGAAGTAATTTCAGAAGTTTCCGAAACTATTCCCATCTTTACCCATTTCATTGCAATCGGAAGAGAAACATGAGTTTCATCCCCTGCTTTAAATGCACCGAAATCCTTTTGGAACGTAACCTTGTACACTTCCGACAAGTCCATATTATAGGACTTGTCGCTTTTTGCTGTATTAATATTACTTCTTTTCATATTTTACCTTTTAACGTTAAGCACTTTTGGTTATAGCAGTAATCACATTGGCAAATGTATCAGCTACAAATGCCGTCTTGTACTGTGACTTGATATAAGCAAGCATTCTCTTTTCTCCCAAGATAGTAACCAAGTTCTTAGTAAAGTCGTCATTCTCCCAGCCTATACTCATAGAAAGAATAACATAATCCCGAATAAACAGATAACGGTAGTCTCCCATCTGGAAAGAACCGAGCTCTGCATTCGGATTTTGGATTACACGGAGTCCGGTAATCAATTCATCCCCAATCTTGAACGGGCGGATATAATCACCATTGTCGTTCTTTGTGAGCTGCATATTTGCGTAATCTACCGGATTCATCCGAATGGCATTCGGAGAGTAGGCCATGTTGCTTACGCTTACAATCTGTGTATAGGCAGCAACGATCGCATCATACATATTGGGGGATCTAGACACTTCAATGCCGGTAAGAGAAAATGCCGGAATAGAATCTCCCACTCCTTTTATCTGACCACCGGTTCCGGTACCATTGAAAATGCCATCTTCCTCCTTCAAACCGATCTTATTGATAATCTCAGCCTCAATCTCTTTTTCCAATTGTGGAATATCTTGTAAAACTTCGGTTGTAACCTTGGCTGTCAAAGCTACCTTTCCGGCAGAAACGGTAACAGTCTCCACGGATGCTGTCATTGAAGGTTTTAAACCTCCTTCGGGAACCCATGCAGCATCACCGGTAGCATCTTTTAATTCAGCATATACTACGGACGGAGTAGAAATACTTGCTACATTAGCCACGTCACGGATAGATGCACGTTTACGAGGAGCTACACTGATTTGATCGTCAATTGTAATTCCACCGGCTACAGAGCCTCCTCCTGTAGTCATTACAGGAGCGGCGGCTGCTTTCACCACGACATCAAATTTGATACCTCCTTTTTTCTTGAGAGCCTCAACATCGATCGTCTTGATGCCATTAGCTTCAACAACAAATCCCTTGCAGGCGTCTGCAATCTGTTCTCCAAGAGACTTAAATCTGATATCCCCCCCTTTTGTCTTCTCAGTTGCTGCTTTGATCCGAACGATTGTCTCTTCAAATGATTTCAAGCGTTCATTGATAGATTCACTATCTGCGAATCCTTTGATCTCTTTTTTCAGCTCTTCGATAGATTTTGTTGCATTATCAATTGATTCTTTCATTGATTTAGAATCAATCTCATCATTCATAAACTGGGCGAAAAGTGCCTCCATGTAGCCATCCAGCCCTTTGGAAAACACTTCAAAAACTTTAGATTCGTCTTCGGATAATCCTTTGGTATCAAGGAAATCCTTAAACTCAACCTTTTTTACTTCTTTTCCCATACTACTTTAATTTTAAATTTTTGAACATTGATTTTACCTTATTGCCATGCATGTCGGCTCCATCTCCTTCAGGTGCAGATTCTTTCCGACTCTCCGGCCTGAATGACGCAAGTGACATTGCTTTTGATATAATTCTCTGTATCTTTTGTTGTTTGGATGCGGGCATTCCTGAACACACTTCGGATATTTCGGCATTTAATTCTTCATAAGCTTTTTCGGCATCCTCTATGGATTTTAGTCCCAAATATTCAGTTTCTCCATTACAACCGATAGAGACTACTGATATTTCATACAACTTTACTTCTTTCACAATAAAAGCGTCTTTTTCCGCATCATATTCGCAATTCTCCCACACATACTGATATCCGATCGAGAACTGGTTTAAAGTTCCGGATTCAAGCTGTTTTATTGCCTGCTCACCTCTTGGCACTTCGTCTATTACAGCTTCAAAATAAAGCCCTTTTTCATCTTCGTTTAATACTGTAATCCGTCCTATAGGTTCATTCATGTTATGCATCCACAACATGATTATCTTGTCATTTGCTGAACTTTCCGGACCTCTATCTTGAATACTTTTTGAAAAACAGCCTTTAACCAATATGTCTCCGGCTTTGTCTTTATTGCCAAAGACCGCAGCGTAACCGCTAATAGTCCGGCTTTCATTGTCGTAATTTATCTCTTTAGCATAAATGGAAAATGTCTTATATTGCATTCCCATTCTTCCATTATATTTATTAGTCTTGTCCATTTTCAAAAGAGTTATTAGTTTTTAATTCACCTTTGGGATTGTCCGGATCAATGTCGATAAACTTAGCCAGCTCATTCCTGGATTCATCAAGAGTTATTTGCCCCTTTTCAACTAATTGAATTAAAGAGGAAGCCATTTTCTGAAATGCAGAAGAAGATGCTGATTTGTCTTTCTGAAGGCAATCAATATGAGTATAGTCTAACTTTATAAAAACGCCTTTCGGACAAATAGCCTCTGTCAAAGCTTCCGCCACTTTCTCCGAATCAGGAATAATAAGACCTTGGTAAGCTGATTTTTCCGCTATGCTTTTGTTGTCATATTTAGACTCATCAAATAAACTATAGTCAATACCTATTGCATTACATATCTTTCTGCTGCACCGTTCATCCTCTTCGTGAAGTTTAAGCTGGGACGCATCATAATTCAAAGGAATCCAACCAAGCTTTATTTTTGATGTCAGGATAGGAAATTTATTGAGAATACCATATTTTTCTTTTAGTTTAGACTCCAAAATTTCTTTCTCTTCTGGAGTCATAGCTCCATTTCCCATTTTATCTGTATAATCGGAATATATTATACCCTTGGGGCCACCGTTTACAATTAATTGATAGCTAGCTGTCATTGCTGCTATCCAATTATTGATCGGCATAGAGAGCGAATCAGTAACAGACGAAAAATCAATATCTTGATTGGCTCCATTTATGTTAGCAGAACTATCATAGATTACAAAATAGTCTTCTTCAGATAATTCTTCCTGCAATCCGTTCCATTCAAGATAAACTTTAGAAACAATATCTTCTATATCATATTGACGAAACAGTTTGCCGGACGAAACCATGTGAAAAATTTGCGCAGGAATAACATACATTGCAAGTGGCAATGATTTTCTGGACGACCTTACAGTAAAAATAGGGCAATATCCAAAAAGTTTCAAGGACATCTCGATCTCTTTGAAGAATCCTACTCTCGTCTGAAGTGGATTAGGACGTGACAGCAATTCCCTGATATCGCTATATCCCTCTTTTTCATTCCCATCCTTGTCTGTGACATATATTCTCCCATTAGCGAAGAGAGAACCGACTTTATTTATAACAGTAGAGAACGGAGTACATACAAGAAGAGAATCAGCTTTATCTTTATCCAAAGTTAGATTATAGTCATTTTTGATTTTACCTGATGGAGAGAAGAAATTGGTAAGATACCAAAAATTTCCTTTAGAATCTTTTTCGATAGTTTTTACTGCCTCCCTCATGGAAGGAGCAGATATATTAATCTTTTTTTGAAACCAATTTCCTAATTTAGACATAAAAAGAATGATTATCTGATTTGAGATAACCATTCCCTACGAAATGAAGTGGTCTTTACGGACATATATGCTAACGAAAGAGCCGATAGCATAAAAAAGTATAGGTTCCGTGCATCTTCACACGAAGGGATTGGTATCCTCACCGCAAATATAGAAATAATTTCTATTTAGTCCAAATAAAAATAGATAATTATTATTCGTAATTATATCATTTTTAAAGATTTTACACGAGCGCACACACAAGATAGCACATACATGCCTTCAAAGCTATTAATCCCATCATAATCAGATATGTTAGCGATTAAGGCAGAAAATGAATCGTCGGATTCTGGGAAGTAGATTGTTTTAATAATCGATTTATATGATTCAATCATAGTTTTCTTGTCTGTTGCTTCTTCTCTTACCCACAAATTATGATTAACATTCCTTCTGTAATCATCCGCATAATGCTTCATTTCAACAGGTATTTCCATCTGTACATTCCCTTTAATATTATTAAGACGATCAACCGGAAGTAAAGAGTCAGAAAAGGAACAATCAAGCATAAACACTTTCCCACCAACGACGCAAAAAGAAACTAATACAAATAATCCGTTTATATTTGGGTGTATTTCAACAAATACCTGATTATTTGCCCCTATTTCCTCTTTCTTGTAGTATAAGACATCTATCTCGCCTCTCATTTCCACCGTTCCTGTAAGAGCGTCGCAGGCATCATCGTGAGCATTTTTCCCTCTCTTCCTATATGTTTTCAGTTGAGATGCAAACTCCGACCATCTTCTTTCCCAATCAGCAGGGAAATAAGTAAGATTCATCACTTCGGAAGACCTGGTAAAGATGCGAACCTCTTTGTTTTTAGACTGATGAAACCAGCTTACTTGAGTTTTGGGATTGCCAATCATCCGCATCTGCTTCTCTACATTTCTGGCAAATCCCCTTCCCCCATTGTTACTTTCTATATTTGCCTTAGATATTTGGTCTTTAGTAAGCATCTTAGCAGTTTCCGGCTCGGTAAACTCCATCTCTTTTTGCGTAAAAAGGACATCAATAATGAAATTCCCAATCTCCGTATCTATGTAATCAATAGAGCACAAATAATCGCTTCCGGTATCGGCTGTATCTGTGTAGTTTTTCCTTATTGCTCTATTGGTTATCGGAATAGTCTCATAAGTCTTAAACTTTCCATACATCAAGCCCTCCATAGGCGTTGGATTCTGCATATATTGAGTTTCAAAAACATAGCTGTTCACCCTTTGCATCCTATGTAACTCTTCGAGATTGTGTTTAAACTCCCATAAAGCCTTCTCCTTACCATCCTCATATACTATTGCCGGAAGAGATAAGATACTCCATTCTCCTGGCTCTGTTTCCATCAAATACCCACAAAGATCATGCTCGTGCAGTCTTTGCATGATGATTATTATAGGAGTATTTCGTGAATTAACACGATTTCTTATAGTTGTTTCAAATCTCTGGTTAACCTTTTCTCTGGGAATGTCAGATATTGCATCTTCAGGCTTAACTGGATCATCAATAATCAATGCACCTGCAAATTTAGACGACGGTTTGAACTCTTCCAATTCTTTGGATATATCGTTTTCCTCATCGACAGCACCAGCCCCAAAACCTGTCACCTGCCCTCCGGCAGCCGTTGCGTACATTCCTCCTCCTTCTGTTGTGTACCACTTCTTTTTTGCATCACTCGTTTTCTTTATGTCTACATAAGGGAACACACGCTTATACTCTTCCGACTTAACTATATCCCTTACCTCTTCTGAATTATCATTAGCCAGATCATCCGAATAAGATAGATGAAGGAATTTTGCAGATGGATTGATTGCAAGGCCATAAGATATGAAGTTCTTAACTACTAATTCTGTCTTGGAATATCTTGGAGCTATGTTTATAATCAGCTTCTTTATCTTTCCGTCAATCACATCATCAAGAGCTTGGCATATCTTTATATGATGGCCGTTTACAACAAATTTACGACCGAATCTTGCTTTAAAGAAGTATCTCGTATAGTTTAACGTCCCTGATAAGCAAAACGCCCGTATGTAATCATATCCTTCCCCTGTCATAAGTCCTCAATTATTCGTTTCGCTTCCTCTTTAGTCATAGGAGATGCAATGTTTATATTCATATCTTGAGGAGAATCAAAACCAAGCATTTTACATATCCTTTGGATAGTCCATGTACGCCCATTCAGTTTTATTTCAATCCCCTCTTTCCCCTGTTTAACGCTTTCGACTTGCATTGCCATTTCGTCAGTCCAGTCCTCACTATCTTTGAAAGTAACATTGCCGTTTTTTATGGTAAGGAAATTACGTATATCAGCATACATAAAGCTTCTTAGCATCTTCAATACTTCTTCTTTTGTAATGTCTGATTTCTTCTTTAGTTCTTCTTGAAGCTCTTTTACCCTTGTCAAAACCTTGTTATTTTTTAGCAGTACTGATGCCCTTTCCCATACAGTTTTATCGGTCCAATTATTACTACTTGAATACGCACGACGATAAGCCTCGGATGCGTTCCCGCACTCAATATAGTAATTACAAAAATTTTCCTGCTTTATTGATAATCTCATGTCTTTTCGCCAGATTAGCTACATGCCACTTGACATGTAGCACAAAGTTAATAATTTCCTGTTTACTATTTTACATTTCCGCCCCACATTTTCGCATTATACAGGGAATATGCCCACAACTTTATCTCCCAGTCTTTTTCTAAGATTTCCTCTTTCATTGCAGCATCAAAGCATTCTGCCAATAGGCTGTTGTCTATTTCTTGTTTCATAATTTGATTTACATTAAAAAAACTTCCCCAAACATCAAAAAAAAGACATTTGGGGAATTAGTTTAATTTAGCTTGCACTATCCATCACACTTTGTTCAATCAAAGGAAGTATATCAACCGCCTTTAACTTTTCATAGAGGAATATTCTCCCTCGTTGCGTCCATTCGGTATTTAGTACAGTGTCCGGACGACCATCCTTATGAGTTATATTTACCGTCTTGCTATGAACATATCCTTTTGATACATGAGGAGCATACAATATCCATTGCCCGTTTACTTTATGTTGAATCTTTAAATCAAATAACACCTTGTTGAAAGCCTTGGCAGACATTCCATAGTCCTGAGCTATCTGCGTTGTTGTTACTGTTCCTTTACTAGATAGGATAACCTCAAGATAATCGGTTTTCTTCTTCATCTCGATAATCTCTGTGCTCATACAAGATATCTGCTTTTGCTGTTCCTCTATTTGAAGTTGTTGCTGTGCGGCCAACATTAGAGCAGCGCTGAAAGATGAAGGAACTTGATATACAGAATCAGCTTTACCTGTTTCAAGATCTGACCAACGTACTACCAATTTAGCACGGGTTTCATCATTAAATTTGGACGCTATATACATACACTCCTGATATCCAAGTTCGTAACAAGGAGTTTCCTTGAACCCGCCATTGGGCATTTCAACATTTTTTGATGTCAGCGCAAAATTGCGCCCACATACCTTTAACCACGCTGGCTCCATCTCACGAATGGAACGCATAACATCTTTGTGATTTCTCCCTGCGAGTTCTGCTATTTCAAGAGAACTCATAGTCTTTTTATTACTTAGTATTAAATTGTTCATAGTTTTATGTTTTAAATGTTAGATAATAGGTATTCTAAACAATCCTTGTGCGGATCGTCTGAATGATAATTGTTACAGAACTCTGCAAACTCGTTGAGAAGATTGTGGGACAATATAAAGAAGTAAGCCTTATTCTTGGCATTCTTCTCTATTTCAAATTTACGATAAGATACACGCTTTCGTGGTGCGGACGTAGATGTAGGATTTACTGTGCTTCGATCCTGCTCTAATTTCATTTCCTTGGTCATTGTTGATGAAATTTGAGTATATAAAAAGAGCTGCTCGCTCCCTATTTCCGACCAAGGAAACTACAATCCATAACGAAGAGTAGCCAACAAGGGTAACGAACAGCTTATATCTTTGTGGATATAACACAGTCGAATGGATATAATAAATCCACTCTTCGAAATGTTTATGTACGTTCCCTTGGTCTGTGAAACACCGCAAAGATAACTCAAATTCCCAAAATGACAAACAATTTATAGGTTCATAATCATTTTAAAGGATTAATCATTTATTCTCTGTCTTTCATTTTATTTTTAAGATTATCGAATTCAATCTCAATACACTTGCTCACTTTGTCCGCTTCCTCGTAGCATTCAATTGCTACTGTATTTTTCTTATCATAATTACTCATACGGGCACATTTACCGTCACATGACATATTTATATGCACATTGTTGGCAACTCCAGTAATAATTGATTTTTTATAGCATTGGCTGCTGTATGGGCTGTAATGCTTACATAGTTGCCTGTATTCTTCTCGGTTCATAACTTCACTTGTTGGCATGACTATTCCTCCTTGATTAATTCCGGGTGATCGTAGATGTTACCAATAATTTCCATTCTTGCAGTATCGTAACCACCAAGAATATCCACCATATCATTTTGAGGCTCTTTCATTTCCGCTATGAAGCAAGCATTATCTTCCGAATACCAAACTTCAACCGTAATATCAAAACCTTTTATAATATCCCCTTCGAAGATTTCCTTGCCGTTCTTGTCGAATAATCCGGTGAACTGGCCTACGGTGTCTTCTTTAATACCAATACCATTGATTTGTACTGGAGAAATTGTTTTTGGGCTATTAGTTCTATGAACTAAATCACCATAAATCCATTCGTCATTTAAGACTGACTTTCCTCTAAATTTTATTTCACGATTCATTTTATTCCTCCTTTCCTCTAAAGTGTTCGATTAGCTCTTCTACGGTAGCCTTGTGCCATCTTTCAAACAAGATCTCTGGCTTATCAGAATAATGCATGCCTACTTTTAGAAAACGACACTGGAACCATTTATTTCCATCCGTAAACCATTGGTGTATATCAATATCATCCATCAATGCCGCTAAAGCAAGGAAAAGATCCTCGTTGGTTCCGCAATCAATAAATTTTCCACACAAACGGCTATGTTTATCAAAAGGAATATCAAAAGCGTTCGCAATTACATAGTGGGGAGTATCAAATCCCTTTTCTTCTGAATATTGATAAGCCCATATTATATTGCAATCATCCGTCCATTTAGGAGAGTTTTTGATATATCCCAACTCCTCCAACTTCTTCCGAAGTTCCGGTGTATTTTTGCGTATAAAGCACGGTGTTGTAAATCCCATAGTTATTTCCTCCTTCTGTGAGTTTTCTTGTTTTTATTCTTCTTTCTACGCTTGGCAATAGCTTTGCGGTTATTCCCTTCTTTAGTAGATGAACCTTTCCAAGCATAACGTCCTGTTCCTAAAGCTTCATCCTTTGGTATCACATGATACACGCCATTCTCATCATAATAGTTTCCCATCGCTTAACCTCCCGTCATATTTTTTGTTAAACACTGAATCCGCTTGCTGAAATTGTTTCGTAAAGCGATTCTCTTTATTATCCGGTAGTACATCTGGCTGAGGTGAATCCTTCGCTGGATGATTCTCAACTGAATTTCTAGGTGATGCGCATCCCGCTATGAGAGCGAAAAGTGCGCAGATTATTAGTATCTTCTTCATATCTTTATTGTTATACGTTTTCCAATTCTTTGATAAAAGATTTTCTAAAGTCACAATCTTGGCACGCACATAACTTACCACAATCAGAGCAAACTTTATCAAATGCCCTTACAGCTTTCTTAGTCAAATCATTTTCAGCCATTCGAACCGCCTGATGAGCTACGGTAGAATTAATCATTTTATTCCTGGCATTATACTCTACTTCCATTGTCTTTACAAAATTTCTTGCTTCTTGTGATTTCATATTTAGTTCCTTTCTAATCAGTTATACGTTAAACTCAATTTTCTGTTGCAGTACTTCGTCTGCATAATATTGGTCAAAATTTTTATCGCTTATCCACCAATTAAAACCAAACTCTGCATCGGTAAAGTTGTGGTTGATATATCCGGCATCAATCAACTTTTGTATGGTCTGAATCCATTTACGTTTCGCATGAGGGAAGCGCTGACAATCTTTTAACTTATTCTTATAGTTAGACATTGGGCAGAGAATACATCCGATGCGCTTATAGCCTTCATCATACAACGAGCAATGCTCTATTCTATTCCCATTCAAAAACTGCCATACGTCCCTATCAGTCCAGTGAATTATCGGAGAAACAAGTATTTTATCCTTTCCTCCCACGCAAGTAACCATCTTTTCTTTGTGTTCAGAGAATTGGTCGAAGTTGCCGCTAAATTTGTGACCGATTATTTCAATCTCTTCACGCTTAGAGCGCCGGGCACTTTCTGCTTTTCTAACGCCAATCAATGTAACCTTGCCAGCACCGGACATCTCTTTAAATTCAGCACAACACCAACGGATTGTTCTTGTAGGCAATAAGTGTTTTTTCAAAGCCATATCATAGATAGACATCTTTGGTTTAATCAGTTCCACATCCGGGTAGTTCCGTTTCACGAAACGAATCACATCCGGTGGGTCGATGCTCGTAAGGTTCATGTGAGCCTTAAACTTCACTCCTGCCATCTTCGCAATATGATAGAGTACCTGACTATCCTTGCCACCGGAGAACGCAAGATAAAAGCCATTCTCCGGGTCATAGTCAAGTGCCATTTGTTCACATTTGCGAAGCAAGGCAATAGAATATTCTATCTTAGATTGTAGGTTCATTTAATTCCTTTCTTTATTTGTTTTGAAGGTTATTTCCACCTTGTAACTGTTGAAAAGTCACAAGGTGAATTGAACTTATTAGTTAATATATACGCTGCCTTATAATCGTTTCTCAATGTATCACCATGAAATACTATTCCGGATATTCCTCTTATAGTCAAATTGAAAAGAAGAAAAGGCACTGTCTTGTCGGATAATTCACCGCATACTATCAAATGATCGTTAGGTTTGTAATCTAAGAAGCTGATACTGTTCCGGTGATTGTACCAATTTGAGATAAGCATTCCGCCCGTCCCGGCTGTGGGTTCATAGGTTATGCCCGTATCAGAACCTAATAGTTTAGAAACCAAAGTTGAAATACATTTAGGCGTAAAATCCTGCTTGTTATTCTTCCGATCGGCATGTTCATCTTCAAAGTATTCATGGAACCAGTCATAACTAACATCACATTTGAAATAGTCTAAAAAGTTTTTGAATACCTGTATGCGAGTAGATTCTTCGCCAAGTAAGATATTCATAATCCTATCAGGTGCCTGATAACTATCTGCTATTCCTAGCATCCTGTTTATGTCAGATAATAAATTTTTCATGGGCTAACTTTACTTCATCATTGGTTGATTGTGCATAAATCGTCGTTGTCTGAATACTTTCATGACCTAACATTCTCTGCACCTGTTCGATGGGCATACCACGCTTTAAAGCTGTAGTTGCCGCTGTTCTCCTGAATCGATGTGGATGTACATTGGATATACCGGCACGTTTACCAAGGTTTCTTAGCATTATTTCAACAGCTCCCTTTGATATCCGGGTGGGCTTATTCATATCTTTTATTTGCTGGCACATACCCTCATAATCAGACAGAAATAAAGCATCCAAATCATCCGTTCTTGAAGAAAGATATTCCTGTAAGGCTATCTTACAACGGGCAGACAAATAGACAGTCCGATACTTACGCCCTTTTCCGAGAACATCAATCTGCGCATTCTGCCAATCTACATCATTACGGTTCACGTTAACCATTTCGGAAACACGGCAACCGGTAGAAAACAAGAACTCGATTATCGCCTTATTTCTTTTAGTCTTTGCTAGGGACCTTAACTTTTCCATGTCATCTTCACTTAAAGGCTTCTTTAATTTCTTCACTTGTCTTACGCCCTTGATTCGAAGCATTGGATTCCGATCAATAATACCTTCTTCGGTACACCAAGTAAAGAAACTACTTAAAGTCCTGCGAATATTATTCAACGTATTATCACTGCATTTATTAATCTTTTTGTAGGCTAAATAGATGCGAACATCATCAGTTACGATTTCTTTAATATGTTTCCCTACCTGCAAAATAAACGCCCTTAAAATGACACGATAATAGTCCAATGAACTTTGGCATAATCCTTCAACAGCTTTAGCTATGAAGAATTTACTAATTATCTGCGAATCGGAATTATCATAGACTACTATGGAAGTTTCTTTAGGCATAATCTCATAATTCCTCAAGCAGAATGATATTGAATCAATTATTGTTGATATCTCATCGGTGGGAATCTTACCAAACAATGTATCACGTATTTCACTTAAAACAGACTCTTTCATATATTTATTAAATCAAGCCATTGATTATCACTTTCCAAAAACCATTGATAACCGCCTGCACTTTTTCTTTTACCAGAACAACAGCTACGAATATTGCGGCTACATACTCCTGTTTTTCGACCTGCATCATTAGAAGATGGATAAACAGCAAATAACTGTCCGTCTTTTATGGCAACTACTTGCTTTGAATTACTTCCTGCAATATTAGGATTACCTTTTCTGCCTAACTCCAATCCTCTAAGCATATTTTCCCTTTTAATTCCGGCTATATAGTCAGCCCACCTTTTCCCCTTGTTATGAGGGGTGTGTCCTTTTAAAAATCTGCCGTTTACCAAATTTCGGGTAGGGCGTTCTATGGGTATATATAATTCACTCATATTTATTCTGGGTTTTGAATTACTGTTTAAACTCCGGCAGAATACCGAGATATAAGTATCTATTATCATCGGTTCTGTGCACCGTTATATAAAACAATACATCACCTTCACTCTTAATCGCATCGCATCCTTGAACAAAGTCCCTTGAACAATATGCAGGAAAAATGATTTCCGCTATGTAGTTGTATAGCCTTTCGTCTATATAATCACCAGGAGATAGAAACTCATCCAAGTCTTTATCCTGCTTAGCCCATTGTTTAAAAGTCTTTTTCATTTCTTTATATTCTTTTTATTAGTTAAAATACTCACAACAAACAAATCCCTTTCGAGGGGTAAAGTCTTTAAACTCACAACTTCTAAAAATCCACTTCTTATCAGCCCATCCGGCTAAATCCTTTTGCCATTGAGGAATTATTTGGCGAGGATTATTTAAATCCCGATAAGGCTGACAATGCGGTAAGAACCGACCGCCTTTGTTCTTCCAATGATTGACACGCTCAAACGATTCTTTGAAGTCATCGAGCAGGATACAATAAAAGAAGTATTCGCCTTTGTACCCGTATTTATCAATCAAATCCGTAGCGCGTTCACATTCGGCAATCTGTCCCGGTGTATCACAACCAAACCTTATACGCTTTATCCACTTCACCTTTGCAAGCAACCGGGCTACATCATCCGTTACTAGCCGAGCGTCTAAGCCTTGATTGAAGTCTACACGTACTCCCATGGTGACAATCTTTTCAATCTGTTGCAAACCATAATCGGATGCAAGTATATTATTATCCATGAGAATTATATTTTTACGACCATTTACGGCTATTTCTTCAATATCCATATAAGGAGTAATTTTGCCTTCCTTATCGGGAACAATGCACCATTTGCACTTATTCGGACACCCACGAGTGAGAAAACCATAAGCTAAATTCTTATCAACATTATACAGATCGTAATCAGGAACCATTCTATCAATTTCCGGTAGAAGAACCTTTTTTATGTTATACCCTGTGCCGCCCCTCTCGATTTGATCGGCATTAAGATAATAGCCATAATCTGGTGTGAAAGAAAATATTTTTGCCGAATAAACTTTATCATAAAAGCACAAAGGGTTGTACCACTCTACATTATCACCTCTTGCTTTGTGATAGCTGCTAATCTTCATCAATGCGAGATTAGGATAATTGCTATCAACTGCTAATATTCCGATGTTCATTACTCTTTTGTTTTGAGGGTCATTTACTGACGATAGTGTCATACAATTCTTTAGCAGTCCAAAACCGGTAATCGTCTGATATATCCATTATACGCTTATCGCGTCCTTTACAAAGTTGGATTATCTTTCGGGCAAACTCTTTACGCTTCCTGCTTTTCCTTGCACGGTTCAAAAGCGTACGATAGGCAAGTATAAGCCAATAGTCACAGACATGCTCTTTTTCTTTCAAGCGTATATACTTAATTTTCATTGTAATCCATACTTTTGATTAAACATAGAGTCTGCTTCCTGAAACTGCTTCGTGAAGCGATTCTCTTTATATTTTCTCGGCGAAGCACATCCCACTATTAAAGCGAGAATAGCACATATTAAAAGTATTTTCTTCATTCCTATATGGTAAAGAATTAAACTTGTGGCATATGGACGCCATATAATTCACATAACCTATTGAATTGTTTTTTAAGGAAAGAGGATGTTTCAATAGCTCCTAATATTTCTTTTCTACTTGTATCTTTCCCCTCGATTAATACGATTGTTATGCTTCCACCTCTTTTGTCATCAGGACTTGCAGGAAAAGCAAGACACATATATTTCCCGTAATTGAAAAACTTGAATTGTCTCTTACCATCAAAAACCTTAAATGTGGTATCACAATCTAATCTGATTACTTCACGTTCTTCTTCATAACTAAATTCTCCGATAATAGCAGTAAAACTATGTCCAGGAATACCGCCTCCTTGAGTTCCAAAATATGCTACTCTTTTGCTCATATCTAAATTGTTATTAGTTAATTTTTATCCATCAAGTAGTCCGCCAATCGGTATACTACTAGGTAAAATAAGATGTTCACTCCTAGGAGAAGGAGGATGTTTAGGAGTATTCTCATATAATTCGAGGTTTAAAACTATCAATAGCTTCTTTATCACCATTAGCTGCACGTTTCTTAGCTTCTAAATACCAAGTATAGGGATTGTACCCTTTAGGGATAACATAACCAATTGGTAGTTCTCTCCTAATTAATGCTGCTTCATTAATCTTTCTCTTCTCACAGAAGTCAATCTCTTTATTTCTTTCTGGGATAAATTCCTTAAAGAAGGCACTCCCTATTCTTCTTGCATCAAATTGAGAGAATGAATTATCATATCTGCCTGACTTGTAACGAGAAAAGAAAAGCATTAATTCTGATAACTTATAAATGCGGACGGAAGAAACAAATGTTTGAGCAAAAATTCCAATTCCTCTAGCTATTCCTTCATCTTTACAAGAACTGGAACCAAATAAAGCTAGTACTTGGCCATGAATCCACATCTCCGCATTTCCTTCGCCATATACTTCATCATACTTTTGAATTGTAGGACAATCCGAATAATATGCTTTCTCTGGATTTTGAGCTACATATCCCCAATTTATAGGAGAGAAGACACGTTCAATATCAGAATGGTCTTTCCACTTTTCCAGCCATACCTTGTTCTTTTCGCTGACGCTCGGCAATGTATTGTTGCAGGGCATAGTCATTTGCCGCCTGCTTGCTAGTACTTGATTTCTGATTGTTTCCATACTTTTGTCTTAACCATTCTTGATAATCACGTTCTGTTCCGGTAAATACAACGCCAGTCCAATCCGATTCAATAGCTCGCTCAATCTGTCGGATGGCAAACTCTTCTTCAAACTTGGAAAGTTTATCCAATGAAAGTTGAAGGGCATAATTAAGTTTCTTCTTCCATTTCGGAGTTTTACGGAGTGCTTCCCATGCTGACATAAAAGCCATCGAAGTGAAAGGATAAACCAACGGAGTTTCATCCCCTTTTTCCTTTCGTGATTTCTTCTTTGGAGAGGGGGGAGCCTCACGCACGTGTGCGTGACTCTCTACGTTTATAGTTTTATTAATATCTATAATAGGTGTATTTCCAATATCATCTGTAGTATTTCCAGCTGAAAGTAAAGTTGATAATACAGGTGATAATATTTTTAAATCACTCTTGTCCGTATTCGCTTCTTCCGCATTTTCATTTATAATATCAACTGTACTTTCAACTGTATTATCACCTGTATTTATTCCAGTTGAAAGTAAAGGAGAAAACGAATAATAGCACCCAACTCGTTTATCTTTGCATGTTTGATAATAAATCAATTTGGCATTATTCAGAGATTGACGTGATTTTATCAGGGTCTTCTCTGTTATATTCAGATTAGAACATAATTGAAGATTTTTAATTTCAAATACATCTTTCCACCCCTTTTCATTACAAGTAGATACAAGCTCATGGTAAAGAGCTTGATCTATCGCTGTAAGATATGTATCAGAACGTATCTTCTTTAATTTAGAGGTTAATTGATAACTATTCATTATGATATAATTCTAACACATTAATAAGTTCTTCATGTATGTTTTTTATATTCTCTGCCATTTCGTAAAATTGGAGTTTTAAACAATCATATAATAAGCCATTAAGGGCATCAGGTATTAATTCTACAATTTTACTATATGAATCATTTAGCATACTATAATAATCGTCCATTATTGAATAAGTATCAGATTCAATAGGTAAAAATCTATCATTCATCCCCATTACATTATTCATTAATCTTTTCCAATAATCATCTATTGAATTATGAAAATGAAAATAATCCCACTCGTTTTCATTTAACCATAACTTTTGATAATCTGGAACTTTTATAAGTTTCTGCATAATCAATTAGGTTTATTAGAAGCTATTAATTCTTCAAAATATTTATTCTCTTTGTCAGAAACCAAAATGTCTCCATGTTCACCAAACAGACCAATGCCACAATCTATTACTCCCCAATCAACATCAGCACTATTTCCTTTCAAAATAGCTTCTGAATAATAAATAAGCCCATTATCATCGATGTGGTGCATACGATACATCGTGCCATCATTTTGTTTATATACCGCCCCTTTAATTATTCGTTTCATGTTTTTCTATTTTAGCAACTCTATGATAGCCTTTTTTTTTCAAACTCGTTAATGTAGATAAGTTCTTTAACCCATTCACCATTAACCTTTTTGGGTTGCAAGCGAAAATGACCTCGAACCTTAAAACCTTCATTTCTGCAAATAGTAGTAAACCACGTGCAATCAAGTATCTTTACATTAAAAGGTAGTATATTCCTAACGTCATCTTTTAATATATTACTTTTCTTTTTTTCACCACATTTGGATATTTCTATTTCAACTTTTGCATATTTTTTAAATATAAGACATGAAGTAAAAAAGGTTAGTAATATGGATAAATATGTTCCTATGCTATTGAAGTTTACAACAGGATTATCTTTTGAAAACTCATACTCAACATTAGCTATTACCTCTTTTTCATTAACAATATATAGGTTAGAAGCTACCTGGTTTGAGGTATATATAAGTGTAATTCCCCCTATAACAAGTGCGCCACATTCTCTATTTTTTTTAAAAAAAGAGAGCCTATCTATTTTTCGAAAACAACTCTCATTTTTTTGCATCGCATCCACAAAAGACCAAGAAACAATCTCTATATTTCCTATAGCCTTTCGAACTAAATATGGAATAATTCTTTCCGCTTTTTTCTTTTTATTAATATCTTTGGGAATCAATTTTTTGAAAAATGAAATAACGCTTTTGTTATTTTCAAATATCTTCAATGAGGGATATTTATTATAATCTACAACCATTTATTATACAATTATTATAAACGAAAATATCTATTTGCTGCACATTCATCAAAGGACTTCACACGTTCTATAAGCCGCTTTTGCTTACGTCTAAAGGCTAAATCGTTGTCATATTTATTATGACATTCCCGGCACAATCCAACGATATTCAAGGGATTTGTATAGTATTCGGGATACATACTTTTGGGAACTAAATGTGCGGCATCCACAGCCAGTTTGCCACATATAGCACAATAGGAAGGCAGGTTTTCCTTAATTCTGGCTATTTCTCTGTTACGATGTGCTTGTTTAGTACTAATCTGTTTCATATAAGTTAGTTTAAATAATAGTTCCCGGATACCGAACCAACGGACACCGGGATAGTTTATTTACCATGCTTCATTGCATGACAATCTTCACATAGTGTTTCAAGACAATACAAGAAATCCAATTCATGACCTACGATAGAATATTCCGCAATTTCATAGACCTTATGATGAATCTCTAAATTGTAGGTTTTACCGCATACTTGACAACGATGCCCGTCACGAATACGAACCTTTCGTTTCACTTCCTCCCAATACGGGTTATTCTTCAGGCTCTTCCGATACTTCGATGGCCTCCCCTTCTTGTGTGCTAGTCTCGTCATTATTTTCCTCCTTTCTCCATGGGCTTTCCTCTATTGGAGAACGATGCAATTCATGTCGTTGAATAGGCGTAGATTTACCAGTTAATTCATCAATCGAATCCTCTATCCATTGTTCCAACCAAACATCATATCCATCTTCTTCCCATACTTCGACAACATTCTCACCCTCACCAAACTGACGAACATTTTTTCGTGTATCTTTGAAATCGACATTCGGAAGATCATAGCCTAATTCCTTAAATGCTTCCTGATTTTTTTCTCCAGAATTAAACAAATCATTATATTCGTGTTTCGGAATTTCCTGAACCAATGCCAAACGGAAAGCTTCATTCACCCACGAGTAATACAAATAATATCCCATAACAGGAATACGGAAGGTATCAATCATTTTTAGTGGATAATCCATAACCCCTTTTTTAGCAAGATTTACAAGATCCTTAAACTGGGTATGTAAAGCTGAAATTTTCGCTTCAAACTCTTTCTTTTCATTATTGAATTTAGATTTTAATGCCTCTAATTGCGCTTCTAATTCCGGCATCTGTTCTTCCGCAATTTCACCGTAATTAGCACGAATCGTTGATATTTCATAATCATTCATTATCCGATTGGCTATTACATCTTTTTCCTGAATAGTAATAAAGTTCTCCGCCAGCTTCTTTTTTATATCATCAATGGATACGCAATCGGGAAATATAACTTCTGGGAATTTTACAGTTGTTGGAAGTTTGAATTGAATTTCTTCTGGAGAGTAATCTTTTAAATCAATCATTGTTTTTTATTTTATTAATCATTCAACATCGTCAATAGCAACCGGATGAAGCATTTTCTGGCTCCATTCCGGAAGCTGCATATCAATAATACCACGGGCACCTTCTTCCGCCTTAGCATCATAGCCAGGAAACCACTTCTTTTCAAAGCAGTCCTTTACGATGGAAAGAGCATAATGATATTTATATTTGCCATTTGCAAGATCATCAGGAGACCAGAATAAAACGGCAACATCAAAAGGCTCAACCGTCTGTAACATTATCATTATTGTTACATTAAAGTTTCGTCCTGTAATGCCGCTCATTACTTCTTGATACATTCCTTCAGAAAGCTCGTATTTGAGTTTTGCACAATCATAGTAGAACTTACCGAGATCATCGGCTCGTGTGGTCTTGAAGGAAATTACGGCATTTACACCAATATTTTCCTCTACATTGAAATAATCCGGCCTAACTCTAACATCTAGCCCTGTTTCTTCATCTTTGCCATAAAAAGACACCTCTGAATAAGCCCCTTTCAATAATTGGGGGATGATACCACCACCATACCAATAATAGTTTCTCTCAAGAGCTTTTATTATCATACTCATATCCTCACTGATAAAGGAGTAACCCAGATCCAAACATTTCTGTTTTTTATAATCACGGTAATCTTTAAGATCGCTAAAGTTCCATCTTTCAGAGGGTATTTCTTCTTCGACATCTGGAACATAGTTCTTATCATTTGATAACAACTCATTATAGAACTTAATCATTCCTATCACACCTTCTTTGGAAGATTGGCTACATTTAGGTTCTACTTTGACAAGCTCAAATAAACGTGGTTCCAAGAATGCCATGTGAGCAAATGTGCCTAGTTGAAAGCAAGGCTTTTCTTTTTCCTCAAATACCCTTTCATAATCATAGTAAAATGAACGAGGAGTCTTAAGAGCATTTTTGAGGTTAGAAGAAGAAATATGCTTGCTTTTCAAATACATTTCCATCGGGTCACGCTTAACCAGTCCATTAACGCTTAATTCTTTCAAATCAATATTAACGGGGGATTTGTGAGAATTTGAGTATATGAAATCAAGCATTTCTTCTTTGGTAGGATAATCTTCCGGATTATAGGCAGAAGGGTTAAGTTCTTCCCCTTCTGCAAATCCATTCAAGTCAAATGCTTCCATTAGCCAGCAACAGGTAAGTTTATAAGTAAGGGTCTAACAGACCAATTATCTGACTGAAAGTTATTAGTTTTATTCTTCCTTTTACCCATGTACGTGATTTTAAGAGCAGTACCTTTTTTAAGAGAACCATTCTCAATATATTGCTCCAAAATACCGACTAATCTTCGGGAACCGTTAGTTATAGTTTGAACTGTTCCGTCAGCCTTTCTTTCTAAGAAGAAAGCACAATCCAAATCTATTAATTCACCTGGATTGGTAGCGCTCAAGACCTTTTGTGGTTTGATTTCTACAAAAAATATTTTCTTGAATTCTCCAGCTTGTTCCGGAGACCAATAATTACCGCACAAGTCTATCGGAAGCTCTTGAGCATCATCTAAAGAAGGAAGATTGTTTTTTGTCAAATCCGCTGTTTGAATCTCAAATACAGATTCTTTCTCTCTAATAGTTAATTCTTTTTTTTCGTTCATATCTTATATTATTTAAAGTGGTTTAAATTGCTCCCGGAGTGCCGATCAAGGCAAACCGGGAATAGATTACTCACATGGAATAACTTCTCCATTAATTAACTTATAGTAAGTATCAGGTTTTACAGTTTCACCATCAACCTTTATAGCTTTAACTTCTTTAATTGGATATGTATTACCATTCCATTCTCCTCTTTCAGTAAGAACTATCCAACAGCCGATAGCCCCTTTAGCTTTACTATTTTTTCCTGTTACTATGGCTATTGATTCTTTTCCTGTTACTTCAGCGGCTGATTGGTCTCCGGTGTTCGTAGCGGCTGATTGGTCTCCGGTGTTCGTAGCGGCTGATTGGT
>ERZ791645.194-NODE-194-length-56272-cov-7.946742_pt1 | contig 56272 bp, 49 predicted proteins | sample MGYA00509939_ERZ791645 | MGnify/ENA primary metagenome ERZ791645 (study PRJEB30046, sample SAMN00715249) | human gut metagenome | study: EMG produced TPA metagenomics assembly of the A metagenome-wide association study of gut microbiota in type 2... | reverse complement strand
TCAACTCGGTCTACGTCTTTGATGACCGGGTCGTACTCAATTTCAACTTCACGGACGATGCCAAGACGGTTACCCGTGAGGAAGTGTTGGGTTCGAGTGCTGTGGACAATGCTCCACCAAACGTAAGGCCGTTTACCTGAAAAGGTAAGCGGTCTTTTCTTGTACCTACGTGCTTTTTGATATGCAAAAGTGAAGCAGATTCACTTTTGCATATTGATGATGAAACGTGTAGGAGGCCCCCTTTTCAGTCGTTTGTAGCAAGTTTGTAGCAGATCTGTAGCAAAATTCGGAGAGGAACGGCAAAATGACCTCAGGAACCCGATTTTTGCAGATTTTTGGGTATAAAATTTTATCATCGAATTTTGTGCAGGGTGACGGTAGTGCTTTTCATTCGGATTCTGATGCCGTATAATAAAGAAAAAGATCATGGATGAAAGGAGAAATCGCTGTGCGCTACACCATCCGGCATTTTGATTTGCCACTGCTTACCTTTGAAGCAAACATGGACAGTGCAGATACTGACCTCCATATTATAAAGGTCTACGAAGAAAACCGTTCCTTTCTACCTTTGAACCTGACTGTATCAGAAGATGGTGTAGAACGCTGGCTGCGGCATCGCACAATTCCGAAGAACCGAGCGTATGTAGATGCTCTGCTCTCTAAGGTGGGGCTTTCTTTGAATCGTCCGCTGGGAATTATCACCGTCTGCAAAGGACTTTCACTCAATGATTGCTTTTGGGTAGATGCAGAGGGCTCCGGTGACACCTTTGAAAAAGTAAATCTTTACGATAACCGATTCAGTCAGGTGCTGGCAGCAATCGCCTTTACAGGATATGGCAGCAGCATACGAACTTCGCTTGCGTCCTGCCCGGAGTTCTCGACTAACGGGATGCTGCCAAAATGCTGGCGCAGACAAAACGGAAAAATCTACCTTTATAAAGGGGGTACGTCAGGGTTCAGCAATCTGGGGTTTGAACCGTACTCGGAACTGTACGCCTATCAAGTTGCGCAGGCAATGGGTGTGAATGCAATTCGCTACACTCTGACGAAAGACCTGAAAAAGACGCTCTGTTCCAAGTGTGAGCTGTTCACCAGCAAAGAGTATTCTTATATTCCCATCGGGCAGCTTGTGTCCAAAGGCGGAATAAAAGCGATTTTAGCGTATTATCAGACGTTAGGTCAGAACTTTGTGGATGCGCTGGAAGATATGCTGGTCTTTGATGCGATCATCTGCAACACTGACCGCCACTATGGAAACTTTGGTGTGCTGGTAGATAATAAGACCAACACGATTGCGGCACCCGCACCGCTGTTTGACCACGGAAACTCGCTGTTCAGTCTGGGCGGAACGGATCTTTGGGACAACCAGAAAGCATTTGATGAATATGCCCGCACACTGCTTCCGCTTGCATACGATGATTTCTTTGCAGCTGCAAAGAGTGCAATGAAACCTCGTCACCGTACAATGCTCCATAAGCTGCTGGGTTTCCATTTTGATCGCAGAGCGACACGTTATAATCTGCCGCCAAATCGCTTGAAGATGATCGAAAAAGAGGTACAGCGCAGAGCAAGAGTGCTTTTAGGGTAAAAAGGAAATCGCCAAACGTGAGAGATTTTTCTCTCATGCATTGGCGATTTTTTGTATATCTGAAGCCGTTACACCATGCCAGTTCATCGTGCTGAGGGCATTGACATATTCCTGCGAGACTTCCTTGTTGGGAATAGTCACGGATTCATCTATGCTATTGTAGGTCAGATAACCCAAATGCACTAGCAGGGTCAGAACATCGTCTTTGCTGGCAAAGGTGGTCATGTCATTGCTGAAAGTGCCCGTGTTGATTTTTATGGCTTCGCCTGCCAGTATTCGGACAACCGCATCCTGCAAGCCATCCATATCCATCTGGATATAAATTTTCAAGGCTTCATAGGTTTCGGTTTGATTCCAATAGGTGCCGAATTTGTGCCGCAGCATCGCATAAAGCTCTTGCATGCATACTCCTGCGGGAGTATAATTGGAGTGAGGAGGTGGTTCTGTGGAAAAAACAATTTATCACGGTTCGGATCATATTATTGAAAAGCCAAAGTTCGGCTATGGCAAGCCCTACAATGACTATGGCATCGGCTTTTACTGCACTCAGAACCCCAACATGGCCAAAGAGTGGGGTGTTGGCATCGACCACAATGGCTACGCTAACCGGTATAAAATCGAATGCGACGGTTTGACCATTCTGGATTTGAACGCTCCCGGTTACACGATGCTGCATTGGCTGACGATTCTTTTGGAGAACCGCGAATTCGATACTTCTGCCCCGCTGGCCGCAGAAGCCAAAGAATACCTGATGAACACTTTTCACCTCGACTATAAGTCTGCTGATATCATCATTGGCTACAGGGCAGATGACAGCTATTTTTCCTTTGCATCTGATTTTATCAACGGCGCAATCTCTTACCGCCAGTTGTGCAATGCCATGCGCTTGGGCAAGCTGGGGCAGCAGTTCGTGCTGAAAAGCAAAGCGGCCTTTGAACAGCTGGAATTTCTCGGCTATGAGACCGCAGACTCTAAAGAATGGTATAAGAAAAAGGCCTTCCGTGACCAGACAGCCCGCCGCCAATATTTTGACGTGGAGCGCAACCGCCGTCAGAGGGGAGACCTTTATATTACCACGATTCTCGACGAGGAGATGAAGCCCAATGATCCACGCTTACGATAAAAGCTATCTTTCTGCTGCACAGAAAAATCTTGCCCGGATGTTGGATTATCTTGTCAACGATCTGCATTATCCGTTGGAGACGGCATGGCAGTGGTTTGTGACCAGTGAACTGTCTGCCCGGTTCGAGCAGGGGGATTGTTCTGTGTTGGTGGGCTTGTCCGGTGTAGAACTTGCCCGCGCTGTACTGGAGCAGGCGGGCGAAGCCGTGCCCATGCAGAAACCCTCGTATGCCTACGACCGCAGCCCGGAATACTGGACAGGCTGGGCTCTTGCCTATTACCAGTGGCTGACCAGTCTGCGCTTTGCGGAGATTGAACAGGCAGTGTCTATCACGAAAGTGCGGCTGCTGTATACGCCCTACCACGAGATGGATGTACGGCAGTTTGCAGACAAGATGAACGAGTTGTACCGTGCGGCAAAGCCGGAAACAAACCTGAAAGCCATGCGCACATTGGCCGGATTGAGCCAATCGGAACTGGCAGTACAGGCTGATGTGCCTGTGCGTACCATCCAGCAGTACGAACAGCGACAGAAGGACATCAACAAAGCACAAGCAGAAACGCTGCTTCGCCTTGCGCGTGCGCTGAATTGCAACGTAGAGGATCTGATGGAGAAAGTTCCACCGCTGAATTTTAAATAAGAATGAAGCGATGAGACCTGACACAGATTGTGCAAACAAAAAAAGAAAGCTGCCATCCATGAGAGAAAAATTCTCACGGATCAGCAGCTTTTCTCTTTGAAGTTGTTATGCCTTCGTTGTGGTCAGAACTTCATCATTGACCAGCTGATTGGCCTTATCAAAGGCTTCGATCATCTGGGTCGCTTTCGGATGGAGATAGACTTCATCTAACGTTTTGGATTTGGGCGTGTGCCCGACAGCGCGTTTCAGGATATCCTTGTTGACGCCTGCGCGGTCACAAAGGCTGGCGTAGGTATGGCGGGTGGTGTAGGGCGTATAGGTGGCAAGCTTCCCGGCAAACTCCGGTTTGCGCTTACCATTTTCGTCGTAAGGATTCGGCTGGATGCCGATTTCCTCCAGGAAAGGATAGAATTTGCGGTTACGCCAGTTCTTTTCGTTCCAGAAACCGCCTTTTCCATTGGGAAAGAGCGGACCGTTTTCCACAGAGGTGGCATACGCATGTTCAAAAACCGGGATGCCAAAGTCGAGAATGGGAATGATGCGGTTGCGTCCGGCCTCGGTCTTGCAGCCGCCGATCAGATAAGCACCGGATTCCGTGCGGTGAAAATCTTCGTGTTTGAAGTGCAGCAGCTCATAGATACGCACTCCGCAGGCCAGAAGAGCAATTACCATCTGCCCGGTGGGCGTGTTCTTCTGGCTCAGGATCAGCGTCACCTGTTCGTCCGTGAAAATCTCGCGTTCCGGAGATTTGCGTCCTTCGACTTTCAGGACAGATGCAAGGTTGGCATCCACGACACGCCAGCCAATGGCTGTGCGATACAGCTTACTGATAAGAGTACGCTCTTTTTCCAACATGCTTTGAGACAGGCCGTTATCGGCCATCTTATCAAGGATGTTTTGGAAGTCTTGCGCATAGAGGGCGGCAATTTTGAAGTGCCACAGCGGACGGAGATATTTCCACGCAATGTCATAGAGCTCGCGAGCCTTATCGGACCGGCCCTTATATTCACGGGACTCTTTGAACATCCGGAAGCAGTCCTGCAGGGTAGAGTCCTGATAGGGTGTGGCCGGACGCTTCATCATCTCTGCGCGGACAGCTTCTGCTTCTTCACGGGTGACGTAGGTGCCAACAGCCTTCATGACTGTAATTCCGGTGTGAGGATCAGGGATTGGCATTCGGAGCAGCCATGGCTTCCGGCGTGTCCCGGACATTTTCGTGATGCTGCCATTGCCAGACGAGGCTTTCAGCCGGGGCGATTCTCGTTTGGCTGGAACGGCAGGTGGAGCTACTGTACCGGGGGATGGCGCTGTGCCAACGGGATGACCGCAGGCAGAGCAGAATTTAGCGGTATCTGAGATTTGATGACCGCAATTTTCACAGAACATAAATCTGAACCTCCTATTGATTTAAACTTCCTTCAAAAATGCCCCCGGCATCTGGAGGATGCCGAGGGCGGATGGTCGAATTAGTTGCGGGTGCGGGAGAGCTGGTAGTCCAGGCTCTGTTCAGCCGTGAGCCCCTTCTGGAGAAAGCGGATCACATTGGGGTAAAACACGTAGATACGTGATCCGTTCGGTACGTGACTTATGTAACCGGCGGCTACGAGATTGCGGAGACTGTGGTATGTTATATCATAACCTTCGCTCCGTGCACGGCGGGCGGCACCTGTTAGTGTAAGAAAATCCTGTTGCTTATCAATCATAACTTTTCTCTCCTTTCGCAAAATGATGGAAAGCACAGGTGGCTTTTCATAATAAGCATATCTTTTTGAGATATAGGACTCTTAAAGGGCGATTAAGGGTACCATGGAAGATCTGGCTCTTTTGAGAAGTCATAACGCTCCAAAGAATGTAAATCAGGTTGTACCACCTCATATTGGGCGTTTAAAGGGGGGCTGACATAGCCACAGTTAAAAAATAGACTCTGGTCACGCAGCGTGATAGCACTACAATCGATGTATCCACAATCGCCGGAGTGGCAACATGGAGGCGCTGTAAAATAGATGGCGGGCCTCATAGTTGATAGCAGATCAGAATACTCTAGGGAGACAGGATCGTTAAAAAATCCATCTGGGATGTTCATGATAAATCCTCCTACTTGTTTATTTAATAATAGATGTCGGAAGGCTGATGCTTACCTGAATACAGTCGGAGCTGGGTTGGAGCGAGTCTCCGATGTACGTGAAATCGGATAACAGAAGGCACTGACCGACCTTCAGCTTTTTAAGAAGCTCGACCGTTCCGGAACGCCGAACTGGTTCGGCTAGCATCTCGGAACAGGCTCGAATTTCCGTGAGCGGCGGTTTGAAGAAAAGCTTGGTTCCAGTCTGACTCAACGCCAACTGCTCATCTGGAGCAAAGCCCTTCAAAGATTGTGAGATTAGCATAGAACCGATTGAAAACTTGCGGCCTTCTGTGATAATTCGGTTCAGAACCGTGCCGCGACCAAGCCTAAGATTCTGCACTTCATCGACCATGATGACGATGGGAATCTGCAGCGCACGAGCGGAGCGAAACCAATCGTATAACAGAAGTTCTGCCAAGGTAGTCCTGATTGTATCAGGATAGCTGCTCACATCAAAAATATGTATATGAGGCGAAATCGGAAGGGAAAAGCTTCCGTTTTGGCGGCGTTCAAACACATCATGCTGGAGAAGCGGTTCCAGTCGATTTCCCAACATGCGGACATTTGCAGAAGTGGAACTTTTCAATGCCTCAAGAATGCTTGGGAAGATATGGGGACAAATTTCCCGGCGCTCCACAATCGTTTTGACCTCGGCTGTGAGCGATGCGATTTGAGCAGGGCCAAAACGATTATTTTGTCCAATGATCTGGCAAAGACCATAGGCCGTGTCATAGGGGGACTCTGTATTGCTTCCACAAGGTTTAGGATTGAGAATGTCGGTGGCCACAGATTCATTGTAGAGGTCATGCCTGATTGTCAGTGCCTCAAATTCAGAGGACAGCGGTGGGCAAATGTGATCAGGCGACAAAGTGTGTCCAAGGTCCAAGGCGAGCAAGGGGGTTTTTTGCTTAGCGAACTGAATTGCCATGCATTGCCCCGCCGTGGATTTTCCGCTGCCGCTTGATCCAGTGAGGAATATACTGGAAGGATCAACGCCGGGGTGAAGTTGAAGGTGGACCGGGAATTTTTCAGCACCTTCCTGATACGTGCCAAGGAATGCCTGGATTTCTGGCCTTGAAATCATAAGATAACCTCCTTTAGGTTGAAATAGTTGTAATGTCACGACGACCATATCCATTCACAAAGCTGCGATTAATTGATCGAAGCCTGACATTTTTGGAATGCCCGGTAGAGAGCCTGAGCGTCTTTACAATAGAGCTCGAAAGAATGCCAGCTTCAGTCAACTGGGCCAGAACGTCAGATGTAAGAAATTCCGGCATGCGCTTTGCGACCAAACGTTTCACAAGATCAAGGGTGAGATAGAGCTTATACTCATCATATAGTACCTCCTTTTCTTTGCAATAAGTCTCGTCTAAGTCACCAATGTCCCGGAATCGGATGGTCTGTTCGCGTGCAGCTGCATAAAGGGCATTGCGGAAGCAATCCGATGCGGTTGTGTTTAGCATAGAATCCCACCGGGAAGGATAGTGATCGAAGGCGGTTTTATAAGCATCTCGAACCTTCTCTTCAGATAAAGACGCTTTTTGAGAAAACGTCCAGCAAATAATTTCACTTACAGCACGTAAAACGGCAATTTCCTGACAAAAACTTGATCCATCCATTCTGTCACGTTCTTCCTTATATGCGCGATACACGCGGGAATCAAATTCGTTGGGATTGCCCTCTACCAAGGAAATCAAATCATTCCATGTTACAGAATCTACACCGGTAGTAGCGGAGCAAGCCTCTGCCGGATTTAACTGGATCGGAATGCAATGCTCACGAATCTCCGGTGTCAATTCTTTTGCCTGAACAATGTAGATCGAACGACTCGCGCTTCCCTTCTCGGCTTCATCGGAGAGGTAATCATAATTCGTAGCTTTCTGATACCGGTTGGACGCAAATCCACCACGGACATGGATGAGCAAGTCGTCTCGATGATGGTTCAGCTGCTTTTTAAGCTCGGCGAGCTTGCAATTGAGAGTGATCTCTGTTGTGATCGAAAAACTCTCAGAGATCACAGCAAACGGCTTAGTCGGCTGCATGTCTTCAGGAAGACGTGTCTTCAAGAAGGATAATCCGATGACCGCGGCCATCATCATCTGGTCTTCGGATGTCAGAGCATCAGGACGAAGAATCGGACTATCCAGCGGCGCCTCACATCCTGCCGACTCTTTGAAAAACCATCTTGAGGCGTTGATATTCCACCCAGGTATAGGTTGAAAATAGATCTCGTGCTTACTCAAAAGCTGCGCAACGAGCATATAAAACAACCGGGGACCATCTTTTCCACAGCGGAGTGTGCCGCCGCTTTTGTAAAATCCTTGAATCAAAGCGTTCTGCTGAAATTTGTCATCGGCAACACGGAAGCCTGAAAGAGTTCCGTTAGGAAGTCTGTACCGGACTTCAATACTCGTAGAGCCGTCCCGTGGATCGATCACATATCGAGCAGAGAATTCTGTACAGTCTGACACGGGCTTGACAACCTTGTAGAGTTCACCAAGAGGGTTTTCCTTAACAAGGTGGTACCTTCCGTCGGGAAATTCCACGAGACTCTCTGTTTTATATGCGGTGAATTCTCGCAGGTAAGCGCGATTAGCTGCTTTACAAAGCGGATTCTCCCTCTGCTGCTGTAGAGATTGGCTTTTATTTTTCAAAGCGGCGTTCTCTTGCTGCAACGCCATGTTTTGCACCTGAAGATTACTACAGGTATTCTGGAGCATGGTTACTGCCCATGGATCAACGAGCCGTTCATCTCCAAATGTGACAGCTGGCTGCGGAACTTGCGGCGCTTGATAGATACTCATGCCATACATCTCCCTTTTTCTATATTTAGTTTTCAAGGATCAACTGCTACGTTTCCTTCGTAGCAAGGTGCCGGTGCCTCAAGGGCTATGCTATATTGTAGATCATCGTTATACCTCCTGCCGGTTATGTGTGCATCGAGTGAGCCTTGTTTTGCTTGGCTCAGTCCCCGGATCGCTTCCGGTGACCATATTGTACAACAACCTTATTACAATATGAATCAGGAATATTTTTTGAATCTAGCTGCTTAAATAGTATTGTAATTGATAAAAATATGAAATATAATGAAGAAAAGAATACGCTTACGATAGTGAATTTGAGAGATTAAAATTTAACAAACAAAAAGTAGTAAGAAAGGACGATAAAAAGTTTTATGTTGGAGACAACAAATATGAGCGCAGCAGAATTTGCGGAGCGCTTAGCAGAGTCGGCAAAGATAATCAAATATACCTTCCGGATGGAGATTCCTAAAGAGGAACAAGATCTCCAAGATAATCTTGTTGCGTGTTCCCTGGATCAGGCTTATAGAATGGCAAAACCACTTTTTTTGGATCGATGGAAAAATCACCCATTTTTAATAAACCCAGAGTTCAAGCAGGAAAGCAACCAACAAGTCAAATCAGAGAGTGGCTCGGAGGCTAAACTGAATAGCGACCAGCAGGCCAAACAAGAAGAAAGAAAGAAAAGTTTCAAAGAAGAGGGAGAGAAGATTCTTTGCGATGCTGCAGTGGCTGAACTGTACTGCATAATTCGTAAAATTATCGGCAAGGAAAACCTCTTGACTACGTATGCCGCAAGCGAGTATGCATTTTTTGATCCAAAGGCTTTCGGCACAGAAAAGGTTGACATTTTGAGTAACTTTGCTACAGGCATGGACGACCTTATCAACCGAAAAATCTACCGGTTTGATAATACTCAACCGCTTACATTTGAAAAAGAGAAGCTGAAAACCGAAATTTTGGGAGAAAAACTAAGTAGTCGAAATCAATCATTGAAAACAACCACAAATAATGTGGATGCAAAACTTGCTGCCTTCTTGCCCGGCTATCGAAGTTTCTTTCAGGAAGAAAACAAAGAAAAAAACGACAGTTCTATCTCTTCCCAAAATCAGAAAACTATTTTAAAAAGTAGCGATCTGGATTTAATGGTAATTCTGAAACGCTCTGCTAAAAAATTGGGTATCTTGGAGGATATTCAGAAAGCCAGGGAAAACCATACCGTGTTGAGCATACGGCAAATACAAAATCTGCGGATTTTGCACGAGGAGTTAACTAGTCTCTATGAGCAGCGATATAAAGAAAAAGAAAAATACATGACAACAGTCAAACTTGAACATCTGACGGCCGCGGATAATCTGTACATTCAAATGGAACTTGAACGAACCATGAATTGCACTATGCTAGCAAATCTGCTGAAGAATTTTCAGGAATTTTCAGATGAACAAACCATTGTAATGTTTGCAGATCCAGCATCTATAAGGCTCTTTAGCCGTTGTTTTGAATTGGGAAATATATACAATAGGACGGAAGTTTTAAATCTAACTTTTCAGGGATTACAGAATTCGTCAACATTATTAAGAGATCCCGATTCTTTTTCGATGGATACTTGGGAATATGATGTTAGAAATGAACTGGAAGGTAGAATGGTCGGTCTCGAAGAAGAAAAAAAGATATCTTTTTTTGAGCAATGGAAAAAAGTATATGAAGAAGAAATGGATAGTTGGTCGAATTGGATCTTTCCATTATTTATGTCTTGTTTTTGTGTTGTACTGAATGAAAATATTAGAAAGCAACAAATGACATCAAAAGAAGATGACGAAAAGGCAATGCAAATAATGTACATGAAATTGGCTGAATACATTAATAAAAAAGACCTCAAAATGGATACAATGGTGATAGACGATAGTCTTTTGGAGGAAGCTAAGAAAAGCTCAATTACAAAGAAAGTAATATCAAACTATATACTGAGTGCGATGCAAGAAAAGGATAGAATGTCGATTCCGGTAACGATAAAAGAAATCGATGAAATTATGCCGAAAGATAACAAGTTCAGGGAGGAGGAAAACTACTATTTGAACTATGCAATTATTCAATTTTTAAAAAGAAATCGTTGAGGATTAGTTCAAAAGATATGTACTAAAAAGAGAAAGTTTGGGACGCAATCCTACACTTCTGAAAAAAATTCAGCGTTAAATGTTCCCTAATACCAGGAAAATGGGAATGTTCCAAGCAAAATTTTTTTGAAAGTGTAGGAACAAGGGACACATAATGGCATTTTGACATAAATTCAGGGCGATCACGCGAGTGGTCGCCCTTTCTCTGTATCTGGCGTGATTTGACCTTCGGCAACATTATAGTAACTCACAAAAGGAGGATTTATCGTTATGTTTGATTGCTATGACACTCTGATCACTCCAGAAGAAGTTGCCGATATGCTGGGATGTGGTATGAACACCACCTATAAGCTATTGAAGTCAGGAAAGATAAAGGCCATGAGAATCGGCCGATCCTGGAAGATCCCCAAGAGAGCAGTGCAGGAATATATTATACAAGAATCCCACCTGAAATCAGTTGGGTGGTAACATGAAAAAGCCCACATGGACGATGTTCCATGTGGGTTTTCTATTGCCTGAAAGTAGTGCTTGATGGAGTGATGTACATACGGGTAATCCAATGTTAATGCTAAATAATGTATAGAGCAGAAGGAAGGTGAAAGTTAATCTTTATTAACGGCACTAACATTAGGATAAAGCGACTGAATGGAATAGTTGTAGTACAAACAGTCGCACAAGAGCAGCCGAATGTGTAGTGTATATACATTTGGCTATTCTTGCTAGGAGGGGGAGGCGGATGCCGTCATAAATAATATTTTATTCTATAAATTCTCATCTATATTTTCAATGAGATTAATTTATCTTTATGAGTTCTATAGAAAGAAGGTGATTATAATGGGAAATATCTTTAGTATACGGTTGACAGATGAAGATAAAGTTCATTTACAACAGAGAATGAATGAAACTGGTAAAAATGCTACAGAAGTATTTAAGAGTGCAATTTATTTTACTGAAATAGATGCAGATCTTGTTGATGAAATTATATCTAATATTGGATATTATGCGAGTGAAAAAGATCTGGAAGGGATAAAAGAGGAGGTTCATAGATATGTCTTATATAGAACTCAAAAATGATAAGTATGAAACTTTGGAAGATTTAAAACGGTTACTGCATTATATTCTTAGATTAGATAAAACAGCAGAAGATAGTCAAAGAGCGAATACTATAACAAATACCTTAGCAGGTTGTCAGCCAGCGATGATTCCCAATGAATATTTGTGTGATCCGAGTTCAGTTTATCATCTGATGCTTTTTGAAGTTAGGAGAAGACATAAAGGTATTCCGCAGTTTGCAAAACACCGCATTGTTTCTTTCGCGGCAACAGATTGTATTTTGCCACAGGATGTAGTATCTCTAGCAGAAAGAATAGCAAGTATCTATGCGAAGAACGGTTATATTACAGCCTATGGAATTCATGCGGATAGATTTAATGTACATATTCATTTTGCAGTTTGTGCAGTATCGTTTCAAACACAGAATATGTTTCATATTCAATGGAAAACTGAACGAAAAATGCTTGAGACGGTAACAAATCAATGGAAATTTGAGTTTGACGAACTGCTTCAAAATAATATCCAAATGAGGCAGTCAAGAGAAGCTGCATTGTATGGCGATGATATCGTTCGATACGGAAGCATTTCTCTGACAGCAAAAGGTCAAATGAATCAGAACAAAAAATCAAAGCGCAAATAAGAAGGGAGAATACAATGGATAAGTTTGATGAAAAAGTTATCGGCTACGAATCTACGAAAGAGATTCTGCGTCAGATTCTGGATATTCTAAAAAGACCGGAGGTTTATAAAAGAAAGGGCATTTCTATTCCAAGAGGGCTGCTGATGGAATCTGATCCTGGTCTTGGAAAAAGTCTGCTGGCATCTATCCTGATGGAAGAGTCCGAACGGAAGCCCTTTGTTTTTCGTAAAACCAGTCAGGAAAACAGTTTTCTGGATGAATTAAGGACTGTATTTGCTATGGCAAAGGAGGAAGCACCTAGTATACTGCTCCTAGAAGATTTGAACCTCTATGTAGAATCGAATTCTCCCTATGCGCCGGAATGGGCTTGTCTGCAAGCCTGTATTGATGATGCAAAGGATACAGATCTTTTTGTGATTGCTACTACTAACGATACAAGGTATATGCCACCATCCCTGTTGAGACCGGGTAGATTTGATTATGTGATCTATCTGCAACCTCCGATTGGAGAGAATGCAGAGAACATTGTCAGCTACTATCTCAGGGATAAAGATTTGGCAGAGGATGTACTGATTTCAGATATCGTCAAGGCTATGCCCAAGGTAAGCTGTGCTACACTGGAAACGGTAATGAACCTTGCTGCGCTGAACAGTGTCTATCAAGGTCATGAGCACATCCAGAAGGAAGATATCACAGAAGCTCTTCTTCAGGTGGTATATAAACTCCAAAAGACGGATAAGGAAACTGACTCCACAGAGCGTCAACTAATTGCGGTACATGAAGCTGCCCATGCAGTGGTCGGAGAAGTTCTTCACCCCGGAAGCATTGGAATTGTCACGGTTCGCGGAAGCCAAGGTGTAATTGGTGGTATGGTAAATGGCTGTGCTACTTATGCACAAAATGAGGAGGAATTTCTGGATGAAGTAACCAAAACATTGGCAGGCAGAGCGGGTGTGTCTCTAATCTATGGTGTTATGGATATTCAGGCATCGGCCGATATAGAGCAAGCAGATAAGCTCATGGATATTTGGCTGTGTCACTTTGCAGGAGGTGGCTTCGTAGGAATTGAATCAGGGGACAACAGAATGTCCGAGCAGAGACTTTCTTATAATGAGGCCATCAAGTCAGCAAAACTGGAAGAACTTTACCGCAGAGCCTATAAGATTCTTCATAATAATAAGGAATTTCTGCTTGCTGTGCAGCATGGTCTTCTGGAACATGAAACGCTTCTGAACAGTGACCTTGCAAAAATTCGGGAATCTTGTATCTAAAACCTATTATTCAAAATGATAAAACGGTCAAGTCCTTCATGGGCTTGACCGTATTTTGCTGCGGAATAGTTGAATTTTATCTTATATAAGAAGCTACAAAAATACAGCCCGTGAGTGAGACGCGCGTGTCGAAAGTGAATTTTTGCAAGCGCCCCTGTAGCACACCCATTCTGAAAATGGGTGTGCCGTGAGAGGGTGCTCGCGGAAATTTGCTTTTGACACAAGCGGCTCACGAGCGGAAAAAATTTATTCCTCTTCCTTTATATATAGGAAGGAACGCAGCATTTGAGAGACCGCAGTTCTTTGAGCAGGAGAGAGTTTAGCCCATAGATCAAGAATTTCCTTTTGATCGGGGGTTAAGTAAACAGAGTCTTCTTCCTGAAAGAACTGAGAAAGCGAGATACCAAGACCGGAGCAGATTTTCTCAAGAGAAGCTACATTGGGTTGGAGATTCCGTCTGCGCCAGGTAGAAATGGTAGATTGTGTCAGGCCAGAATTCTCTGCGAGGGCATACTCAGACCAGCCACGGGAAAGGCGTTCCCGCTCAATACGGCCAAGGATATCAAATGTGGGCTTCTCTCGTTCCATGGTTCGGCCTCCTTGGATAAATCGTAGTGTGTACTTACGATTTTATTGTGATGAGACTTGACCGATAATTATATAAGTCGTATACTTTTGGCAGTATATATCGAAACAAAGGCGAGCATTTTGGAAAATCGACACAGGAATTTCTAAGAAAAAAGAAGATGGACAGCTTCTGTCTAACACCCTTGCTATAATGAGAACAAAGGAAGAGCGACCTTCCGTAAAGGATGTAAAGCATTCCGATGAAGTGGAAAGGGAGAATTTTGTAATGGAGAAAACAGAGTTCCTTCCGAATGTTTAGACCGAAGAGAAAAAGGAAAACGCAGAATCTGTCCAGAGCGGCACAGCAGACCCAGATGGACAAGTTTCAGGCAGCGCAGGGACATGGATTTGCCGCAGAGCAGGCGAATAACCTCCATGATATCCTGACCGGTAAGGATGCAAAGATCGTGGGCGGCGATAACGCCAAGGATGGCCCCGACCGCATGGTAAATGGTGTCAACATCCAGACCAAGTATTGCCACGATGCCGCTTCTTCTGTGCAGGCGGCATTTGAGAACGGCTAGTGTCGTTATGTCAATGCTGCCCGGCAGATGAACACGGCCCAGACGCAGGCGGAGAATCGGCTCCGCAAAATGGCTGACGATGAACGCCAGTATCAGCAGAAGATAACATCCATCCGGCAGGAACGTGCCGGGATGAAAAATGAACTTGCAGAACTTATGGGAGGTATTGAATCATGAGCACTGAATTGACTGTAATTCCTTCTTCCGCATTGACAGAGCAGGAACAGGCAGATTTGAACGCCAGCATTGATTCTATCATTGCGGCGCACAAGAACAACCGGCAGGAAATCAACCGCCTTGTTTTTGAGAGCGTTTCCGCCATGACGGACAGCGAGGGCTATGAGCAGGAGCTTTCTAATCGGAAGGGACTTCGCCGCTTTTGGGGTGCGATCACCGGCAGCAACAAGCGCTTGCAGGATAAGATCAACAGCAGCCGTGCAGCAGCACAGTTTGCTGCTCAGACTACCTTGCAGCGCCTTTCGGAGCAGAACTTGCTGACCTTTGACCTGATTACTGCTGTCAATAATAGGCTGAACGCCTCCATGACGGCTGTGGAGGGAGAAGTCGACCAGATCTATGCGGCGCTGATCCAGTTCTTTAAACAGAATCGCAGTGATATGATCCAGCTGGAAAACCGTGTAGCAAAATTGGAACAAAATGTCAATCTGCTCAACTGGCAGAATTCCATTGAGTACCAGATGCTGGATGGCGTAGAATATGTTGATCTGGACGATGCTTCCAAAATCGTCTGCATGGTGCGTGATTTCTACGATATCACCGGCGGTGAATGGCGCACCTCTGACCTGCTTTTGCTGAAAACAGTCATGAGTACCATTGATATTTCTCCGCGTGGAAACATCCGCTACTATGATTTCATCGTCCGTGTGGCTGGGGATGAAAAGCTGCTGACCAAATTGCTGGGAGGCAAGCACATCCAGCGTTTGCCTGAAACCTATCTGGTGCCGTTGTTGGGCATCAAGAAACTGGAACTGCTGGATACCGACGAAGCCTACATTGTGGAAACAGTGGAAAATTTGCTCCAGAGCGCAGGCGTTGTCGCAGACCGTCACAAGCTGGAAAATAATCTGGTGCAGAACTATGTGGCGCAGGAATCGCAGGTGAATCTCGATACCGAGGTCAACAATTATGACCTGACGATGGAAATGCTGTTCAACCTCCGCTTCGCCGAGGACTCCGGCCTGTTCCTGGAAGAAGTTGTGCCCGAAGTGCAGGAAGTGGAAACGGAAGCAAGCGGAGAACAACTTGCGAAGGAAGCAAAAGAGAAAGAGGCCCAAGCAAAGGCGGAGGAAGAAAAGAAAAAACTGGAAGAAGATTATAAAGAAGCTGCAGAACTGTTCAAAAACGCAAAGTTCAAACAGGTTTATCCGCTGCTGAAAGACCTTTCTAATCGTGGCTGTGCCCGCGCTAACGCACTGCTATATTGGTTGTGTTACGATGAATTCAACGATAAGATGGCAGTGACATATGCAAAGAAAGGGTACGAAGCAGGGGATGCGATCGCAAGTATCCAGTATGCATTTGATTGTGAAATTGATCCGAAAAAGAAAAAAGAGATATTTGAAAAGTATAAGCCGATCCTTTGGGACCAATCAATGGAGGGTGACATTTTTGCTACATATATGCTGGCAATCTGCTGGAAAAATAAAACGGATGAAGATGCAGATGAGGAAAAGGCGCTGCAATTGCTGCTGAAAGCAAAAGAACAGGGCTTTTATCGTGCCTATTACAGTACTGCAATTTTAAAATTCTATGGCGATGGTAGTACGCGGGTGGGAATCGACTTGATTAGAGAAACGGCAGAAAAGTTTCCAGAATACAAAAACCCGGAAAAATTTGCAAATGAGAACGACTTTACGATATAGTCTTTGATGTCGTAAAGTGGAGCTTGAAATAAAAATCAAAAATGGAAAAGGATATCTTAAAAACCACCCGCGTGTTGGAGCTTTATCAAGCCTTTCTTTCCGGTAAGCTCATCAACAAACAGGAAGCCGCAGAGCAGTACCATGTGAATGCTCGCTCCATCCAGAGAGATATTGACAGTATCCGGAATTTTCTGGCGGAACAGTGCGCCAAAGAAGGCATCGTAAGAAAAATCGAGTACGACAAAAAGGAAAACGGCTACCGTCTGGTCACGCAGGAGGTTGAGCAACTTTCCAAAGGTGAAGTTCTGGCTCTGTGCAAGATTCTGCTGGAAAGCCGAGCTTTCACCAAAGAGCAGGTTGAGAAGCAGTTGCAGATCATCCTGAACCTCTGTGTGTCCCAGAAGGAAAAGGCAGAGGTCGAATGGTTTATCAGCAATGAGCTGTTCAACTATCACGACCCGGCTCATGCAGCCATTGACCCGGACAATCTGTGGATGGCGGCGCAGGCCATCCGCAATCAGTCGGTGTTGGAAATCGAGTATCAGAAGCTGAAAGACCATCAGATCGTAAAACGGACGGTTGAGCCGGTGGGGCTGATGTTCTCAGAGTATTATTTCTACCTCATGGGTATCATCACAGACAGTTCCACCAGAGAGACTTTCCATAAAAAGAACGATCCTTATCCCACCATTTACCGGCTTGACAGGATACATTCCATCAGGGAAACGGGCAAGAAGTTCTCTGTACCCTATAAAGACCGCTTCAAAGAGGGCGAGTACAAGAACCGGACGCAGTTCATGTTCGGCGGAGAGCCGCAGAAAATCAGTTTCAACTACTATGGGCCCTCGGTGGAAGCTGTTCTGGACAAGTTTCCCATGGCAAAAGTTGTGGACAAACAGGAGGGCGTATGCTCCATTGAAGCAGAAGTCTTTGGAACGGGCGTGAAAATGTGGCTGCTCAGTCAGGGCAGCAAAGTCAAAGTGACTGCGCCGGAAACGCTGGTGCAGGAGATGAAACAGGAAATTGAAAAGATGGACGATTGGTATTAAGGAGGCTGTCTTACGAACAAGGAGAGCGAATAAAACTAAACTGCGAAATGTACTGAAAGGAACACACTTAGAAATCAGGAGGTAAAAGAAAATGGCTAAAACTATCAAGTTCAATCTGATCTGTGACAACACACCGGTACGCACGATTGAAGACCTTCAGAACAATTTCTCCATTGAGGATGTGCTGGACTATTACCGCAATGGTCTGCTCTGCCGCTGGCTGAAGGTGCGTGGCTACGAAAAAGAGCTGAAAAAGGTGGAAGAAATCCGTTCGGAAGATTCCATGGGCATCATCAAGGAGCTGATTCGGATCTTTGAGATTCCCTGCGACCCGGCAGAAGTAGAAAAGAGCATTTACATCCTGAAATATAAGGTGGAAAGCGAGAGCGAGAACGAGCAGTACAAACAGGAAAGTTATAAGGTAGAGGGCATCATTGAAGACTATCGGCAGGGATATCGGAGCCTGCTCAATACCATTTTCGAAAACCAAAATGACGCTGCGCAGATCAAGGCGGCTATTCAGGAGATTGTAGAGAAATACAAGTGGGTGCTGCAATATGATTACCGCAGGGTTTTAACGGAATTGATTGACCAGAAGATGCTTCTGGCTGTCATGTGCTTTCTGATGAATGAGCAGGCGCGTGAAGTTTGCTTTGCACCCGACCCGGAGAATCTGACCTTCCCGGCAGGCTCTGACAACGATGTGCTCTATGAAGAAATTATAACAATGCTGGAACAAAAAGAAATTATGGAAACACTGGGTGACAACCTGAAATCCTTTTCTGGTGTTACGGACGGCTATTGGAAAGACCTGAAGCCGAAGGGACAGAAATACATGCTGCTCAGGATTGGAGTCGGCGACTTTGCCCGTTCTGCTGGTGTGATCGGCGGAGATCTTGGCAGTGCTCAGATCAACGGCAAATTCCCCGTTGTGGACGGCATTGACTATAAGAGCAACTCTTCCATGCGCACTATGCTTTACATGGAGGTGTAAGGATGAAACGCAGTGCAGAAAATATCCTGGCTTCCTACATTGACGCGCTGCACCCGATCATTTACATTAACCACTTTGATTTCAAGGTGATCGATGCAGCAATTGCGCACGTTGGGCAGGGTGCAAAATGTGTGGAGTTCAACAATGCGCTTGGACTTGTGGACTTTAAGACCAAAAGCCCTATGAAGGGCTGCTCTCTGGAAGAATTTTTGAAGCTGACCATGGATGATGGGTTCGAGCAGCAGACCTTCCTGATTCTGAAGGATGTCCACCGGGAACTGGATAATCCCAAAGTAATTGCGTACATGAAGCGCATTGCGGAAAACAACCTCTATAACGAGAATTACAGTGCTACGATTTTTATTATCTCTGAAGTGACGGTCATTCCGCGTGAGCTGGAAAATTACATTACGATTTTTGATATCCCGCTGCCGACCATTGATGAGATTCGGGGCATTATTCGTGCGTTCATCACAGATATGGAAATTGAGGTGGATGCTGACACCATTGACGAAATTGCCCTTTCGTTCAAGGGGCTGAACGAGTTCCAGATCCGGCAGATTCTGACGTTGGCGTATCAGGACGGTGGCTGTATCACACGAGGAGATAAGGCTCTGATCCTGAAGGAAAAGGAGCAGTTCATCAAGAAATCTGGCATGTTGGAGATCGTTAATTTCAGTGAAAGCATTGAGGACATCGGCGGTCTGGAAAATCTGAAAGACTGGCTGTACCGCAAGGCGTTTATCTTCCGGGAGCTGGACAAGGCCATCAAGTTCGGTGTGGATGTGCCCAAAGGCATTATGATCATCGGTATGCCGGGCTGTGGTAAGAGCCTGACGGCCAAGGCGACGGCAAGTCTGTTTGAGATTCCGCTGGTGCGTCTGGACGTGGGACGGCTGCTGGGCAAGTATGTGGGTGAATCCGAAGAGAATATGCGGAACGCGCTCAAACTTTCGGAGGCCATCAGCCCGTGTGTGCTCTGGATCGATGAAATTGAAAAAGCCTTTGCCGGTGTCGGCGGCGAGGGCGGCGGCAACGATGTGACTACACGGTTATTTGGTCAGTTCCTGACCTGGATGCAGGAAAAAGAGAACACGGTCTTTATTGTGGCGACCGCAAATGATATCTCCCGTCTGCCGCCGGAATTTCTGCGTAAAGGCCGCTTTGATGAGCTGTTTTTTGTGGATCTGCCCAATGGAACCGAGCGCCGGAAGATTTTGGAAATTCACTTGAAAAAGCGCAAAAAGTGGAATGAGAACATTGATTCCATTGCACTTATCAAAGAAACAGAAGGCTACAATGGCGCAGATCTGGAAGCTGTGGTCAAGGATACCATTGAACGTGCCTTCATCGAGGGCAGAACGACCATTACCACAGCCGATCTGATCCGCTCCATCAAGGACACTAAGTCCATTTCCTGCACGCTGAAAGATAAGATCGCCAGCATCCAGAAAACTGTGGAGAAGATCGATATCAAGCCTGCCAGCCTGGACGACAAGAAGGAAAAAGAACCGGACCCCTCACAGGTGTATATGAAGGCTGCAAAAGCAAAAGTATAGCCGAATCCCTTGCGGGCGTGTGCGGAGGCCGCAAAGGTAAAAGCGGAACCGGGAGTAAAAACGGCTGCGAGCGTCACAAGCGCAACTCGCGGGTTATATGCTGATATATTTGGAGTACTGATGGAAGAGCAGAAAGGAAAGCAGCAATGAAAACGGTTGTGCAGCCCTATGATGAAGAAGTGGATGTGACTGTTCTGGAAGTGGATATGCCGGAGCCGGAACTGTTGGAACAGAAAACCGGTTCACCGGAGGTCACACCGGAGGACTGGGAAAAGGTCAAGCCGATCTACACGGATTTTATGCAGAGCTATACCAGCCACCCGGAACAGCCGGTGGAGCAATGGCTGGGTGGAAAGCTGCAGGAATATCTGCCGGAGGAACCTTCGGAAGAGATTCATAAGATGACGGACGAGATCGTTACCACTCTGCACCGGAACGAAGCGATGCACCAGTCCCTGCAAGAAGCTGTTGCCAATGGCCGCAGCAGGGAGAGCTGGTTTGCCGCGCAGACCCAGAAATCAATTTCGGCAATGTCGGCGCAGGAAGCCTCAGTCTATTTGGCTGGGTTGGATAAGGCGCTGGATACAGCTAACGAGCAACTTTACCACACTATTAACACCAAGGCTGGTGTGCCCAGCCAGAACCCGAATCTGGACGGGTATATTGCGGAACAGTACCATGCACAGACTTTTAACCTGAATGCCGAAGCAACAGGAAGCGAATATCGTGCTAAGGTGCTGGAACCGGATGGTGCTTACGGAAAAAATTCGGTAGATGTCGTCATTGTAGATGGCGAAGGCAAAATCGTCAAACGGTATCAGTGCAAGTACGGACAGGATTCCCATGCAACGGGGGAGATGTTTGAAAAAGGGGACTACCGTGGCCAAGGAAAACTGATCCCGGACGGACAGGAAATCGAAAAGAAATCGTCCAATGTCATTGAAGCGCCGGATGGAACTACCAGCAAGCCTCTGAGTAAGGAAAAAGCCAAGCAGATGCAGGAAGAGGCCCAGAGCGGCAATTGGAGTGAACTGAACTGGAACGAGTATCAGGTCAAGGATCTTGCCATGGGCATCGGCAAACAGGCGGGTACAGCAGCACTGCAAGGGGCTGTGATCGGTGCAGGTATGACTGTGGCACAGAAGGTCTGGAACGGAGAAGAAATCGACGGGCAGGAAGTGGTGGAGGCTGCTCTGACCGGCGGTGCCGACTTTGGCGTAAAGGCAGCAACGGCAGGTGCGCTGAAAGTGGCTTCAGAAAAAGAGATCCTCTCCGTGATCCCGAAGGGTACGCCCGCAGGCACTTTTGCAAATATCGCATACGTTGCGGTGGAAAATGTAAAGGTGCTGGGCAAGGTTGCCGCTGGGGAACTTACCCTCCGGGAGGGTTTTGAAAAAATGCAGGAAACCACGGTGTCAACCGTGGCGGGCTTGGCCTCCATGAGCAAAGGTGCAGCGATAGGCGGTGCTGTCGGTCTGGCATTTGGTCCAGTCGGTGCAGCAGTTGGCGGTTTTGTCGGAGGAACCGTTGCCTATATGGCTGGCTCCAAAGTGGGCGAGCTTGCTGTAAAAGGTGCACGGAAGGTTTTTGAAGTCGGAAAAACCGTTGTAAAGGGAGCCGCACGAGTGGTTTCAAATGCGGTGTCTTACGCGATTGATCGTGTTGGAGATTTCGTCGGTAGTGTCGCTGGACTTTTGGGGTTTTAAAAATTTTTATTGGGGTGTAGATAAAAAATAAACAGTGCGGGGTGACATGATGCCACTCCGCACTGTTTTGCTTAGGTAAAGGACTTGAGCACTTTTTTCAGTGCTTCACGCTGTTCAGAGGACAGACGGGCCAGAAGTTCTAAAAACTCCTGCTGTTCCTCCAAAGTGAGCCTGTTCTCCGGCTCAGAATGATTTTGGCGGTTCATAAAAGATACTTGCTCCTTTCGACAAATCTTGTTCAGCTATCAGTTCAGCACGAATCTGACGTTTGTACTTATAATAGGTATTCCGGGCAAGACCGGTGAGCTTCATGCACTCGGCATCGTCAAGTGTGCCGCCAAAGGTCTTGCAGTGGGTGCGGATGATCTGCTTAGCTTCTCTGGATTTTTTCGTTTCAAAGCCAACACCCTTTTTGCGGCCAACCTGCTTGCCGTTCAGCCGGGCGGTCAAAAGGCCCTCACGGGTGCGCTGGTGCAGATCGGCAACTTCTTTTTCGGACTGCTCAAAGGCCAGTTTGATCTGCTCCTTTGCCAAGGCCATCAGATACTCGTTGATGCCCTTCAAGATGAAATCCACATTCGTCCCTGTCATGGCAATGCTGCCGGACAGGGCTTTTTTGTAGGTCTCGGTGTCGATGTGGTGCTCTTTCAAGAACACCAGCCGGATGCCCTTATGGTAGAGGTCTTCGTACAGAGCAAAACCTTCTTCTGCATTTCTGGACATCCGGGATACTGAATCGAACACCACCGTATCTCCTGCTTTCAGAATCCGGTAGAGCTTCAACCACTCCGGGCGAAAGATGGATGTGCCAGTGTAGGCTTCCTGCACGATATGGGCAGTCGGGTACGCGGCCTTGATGTTGCGGATCTGACGGTCAATGCTCTGCTTTGCCGTAGAGATGCGGCAATAGCCATAGATGTTCATGCGTCTCCTTTCTGGCTCAAAGATAACGAGCGACATTTTTAAGACTGTGTTTTGCACCTTGAAATGGCCTGAAAACGGCTGATTTTAATACAAAACAGAATATACGGTATTTTTAATACAGTTTTAGTGGGCATAGGCAGTCATAAAATCAGAAATGGTAGTGCACGGTTTGTGATTGGCGGTGTCCTCGCCATCCAAAGGAGCGTAGTTCCAGTCGGTATCCTCGTCAATATATCGCCGCCCATCATCCGGCAGTTCCAGCGGTTCCGCTAGGATGATGGTACCCCAGTGGTTGACCATCACAAAGGGTGCAATCTCACAAGGGATGCCCCGGCACTCATCATCGTGCCGGACATCGTAAGCGTACAAGCCGTCCGGGATGGTATCTCTCCTGATGCGGATGCTGGTGAACAGTGCAGGCTTTCCGCAAACCGTGATTTCTTCGTAACGTTCGGTCATTGCATTAAAGGTCATAAGGCGTTCCTCCTTAAATTTCAATGATAAAAGCTCTGAATTTCTCTTTGTAGAAATCCATTGCACTCTGCGACAGAGAAGTCATATTTCCTTCGTTGTCACATCCGGCCAGAAATCCCGGCCCGGCAAGAACATCGGCCCCATCCCACAGCGGACGATTGAGCGGCAGGCCAAGCAGCTTGCCTTCATCATTGCAGACCAGTGTGACCTCTGAACCGGTGTCACTCAATGTAATGCATTCGATCAGCCCGCCTACAAATTTCTGCATGGCTTCAAGGGTGTTGTCCAGTTCGATCTCCTTTGGCAGCTCCATTGGCAGGAGCGCAAGGACTTTGATTTTTTGCTCTTCCATTGTGTACCTCCAAATAAAAACAGGACAATCCACGCGGACTGTCCTGCAAAAAGTAAAGGGGAGCGTCCGAAGACACTCCCCAGTAGATAATTATTTTTTCCTTACCATGCAGCGTTTCTTGAAGAATGCGATGCCATAACAGAGGATGTCATCATAGTCATCCCGGAAGTCCGCTGCATACATCCGGTCATTGATCTGCTGAATGGCGGTATCACAGGCATCCGGCAGAGCATCCAGAGTTTTTGCATACTTGGCTTCAAAAATTGCCACACGGCCATTGCGGATATCCTTTACAATAACATCGCTGCGCCCCTCGCCATGCTCTTTGTTGGATTCCACCACATAGCCAGCACCAGTAAAGATGCCTGCAAGGAAAGCGTGGTAAAAATCCTCCCGATAGTCATGGTAGCTGATGGTCATACGCAGCAGCTTGGTCATTTCTTTTGTCAGAGCTTCGTTGTTTCCGCTCCAGACTGCATCAAACAAAGGGCTGCGGTTCCATGCCTTTGCACTGTCGTCAAACCATTTGCTTACAGTGGTTTCAAAAATTTCCCGAATCTCTGCATTGGGAATCATCAGCGCAGAGCAGCCATCCGGCAGCGAATCCGGCAAATCTGTATCACGCACTTTGGTCAGATAGCCCGTCAGATACAGCACACTCCAAAGATTTTCTTCAGAGGAGTGCAGATAATCGTAGGTCAGGTTTTCTTCAATATGCTGAACAATAGAGCCGCCAGCCATCAGCGTTTCGAGCTTTGTGGTGATATTGTCGCCTGCATAGTCGATAAAAGAACGGATGATGGCGTTATCGCTGGTGTTTTTCCAATAGCTTTTCGGCTTCTGTGCTACACCATACTGGAAATCCCGCAGATAACTGATTACGTCCCACGGACAATAAATGTCTGCATCGCCAAAATGATAACCATCGTACCAAGCCTTGATTTCAGCAGACTGCGATTCAAGACCGGCATCTTTCAGCATTTGATCCACATCTGCCTGTGTGAAACCAAAGGATTCGCTCAATCGGGGAGAAAGAATCGTGTCCGAAACAAAATTGTTCGTCCCGGTAAAAATGCTTTCTTTGGCAATTTTCAGACAGCCGGTAACAACAGCAAAGTCGAGGGAGATATTGTCTTTGAGCGTGGTGCTCATCATAGCCCGCATCACGTCCAGCATCTGCGAATAATATCCGTTGCTGCTGGCTTTTGCAATGGGAACATCATACTCATCCAGAATGACGACCGCCGATTTTTTGAAGTGAATTTCCAGCATCCGGGTCAACAGCAAAAAGCAGCTTTTGGTTTCATCTATGGATGCAGTGCGTCCCAGAATTCGCTTAAAGATGCCCTTGTCATCGTCAGAAATAGCAGCGTCATCCAAAAGAAACTGATAATCCTGAAATGCAAATGCCAGCTTCATGCACAGCATTCCATAGGCACTTTCAAAGGTCAGACCGTCCGTGTCCTTGAAAGAGAAAAAGACCACAGGACACTGGTTCATCCATTTTTTGCAAAGTTCTGTGTTTTGGAAAATCGCCAATCCCTCAAACATCTGCTTGCTGTCTTTGGTGATGTCCAGAAAATTTGCGAGAGTGCTCATACCAAGTGATTTTCCGAAACGGCGAGGACGAGTAATCAATGTTACTTCAGCGATACCTCCGCTAAGAAGTTCAGAAATCAGATTGGTCTTGTCGATATAATAATACCCGCCTTCTCGAATCTTCTCAAAATTCGAGATTCCAACAGGAAACATTAAATCTTTCATGCAATGCTCCTTTCCGCTCACAGAGGAGAGCTTTCAGAACTCACTACTGTAAGTGTACCATGAAATATAGAATCATACAAGAATCAAGTGACATCGAAATAGAGCAGTTTTATTATGCTACGTTCAATCTGGTTGCCTTATAGCAGTCTGCGCACATTCCCTCATGGGTAGCTGCAAATTCTGCCGCCTGCATGATGGAGCCATCCTTCAGCTTGACCCTCTTGATGGGCTGGTTGCACCGGGCACAGATGCAGGGCACAGGCGGCTGTTCCTGCTTCGTGGCAGCGGGTCTCGGTTTCGGCTGCTTTTGCGGTTCTGCCTCCGGCTGCGGTGCGGCATCTTCCGGCAAATCCTCTCCGGCGTAGACATAGAGGCCAAGACCAAACATCGCAAGGTTCTTCACTAAGCACCGCATGATAGCCTTGTTCACATCGAACATGGATGCTGCTTCTACGGTGCGCTCTTCCATGCCGACCTTTTCACGGCGGCGGGTCTGCGGATTGTAGTCCCATTTCGGGGTGGTATAGGTGTAAGGCACAGCTTTCATGGCTTTGTTTGCGCCATCCAGTACAGGCAGCCACATTTCATGCGAAACGCCCTCAATCGTGACCGAGGTATACACCATGAAGCCGGTTATGGGGTCATAAACATAGGGCAGGCCGTTGAATTTCTTGACTTCATAGCTGGCAGAGGGATACAACTTCTTCACCTCTGCCCAGGCATACGCCCAGCTTACATATTTCAGTTCCGTGTTGCCGGACTTCTTGACTTCCAGATGATCTTTGAAGTCGATAGCAAATAATTTTACGAATGGATTTTCCATAAGATTGCCTCCAATTCTGATAAAGAAAAAAGGGCACAACAGCGTCAACTGTTGTGCCCCATGATGTGAAAATTACGGATTGAGCAGAAAATCAATGATGTTTCGATGAATGATTCCGTTTCGGCTTAAATTCACCAAATCACCACTGATAACATACTTAGGATAGTTGTCGTGCAGCCGCTCAAGATTACCGAACTCCCGTTCTTCATCGGCGGGAGTGATCAGGTAAGCAACCTGAATATAGAGCTTTTCATCTCCACGGTAGCAGATAAAATCAATTTCGGTGTCGTCCAGCTTTCCGACCTGAACTTCATAGCCACGGCTCCGCATTTCCAGATATACGATGTTCTCATACAGCTTGTTGCTGTCAAGTTTTTCGCTTTTCTTGATAACGTTCCGCAGGCCAAGATCGACTGCATAGTACTTTTCTGTGCTGGACAGGAGCGCTTTTCCTTTGATATCATAGCGGCTTGCATTCAGAAGGATAAAGGCTTCCTTGAAATAATCAACGTAGTTCAGTACGGTAGCAGTGGTTGTCTTGATTCCTTCCGAAACCATGCGTCCACTGATATTACGGGCAGAAAACGGATTGCCGATATTGTCCAGCAGGAATGCAAGGACATTACGTAATGCGGTCTGTTCGCGAATATTGTGGCGCAGCATGATGTCACGGACAATGATAGCCTCGTAAAGATCGTCCAGATAGGTGGTGATTGAATGATCGTCAGGGAGGAAGAAACGCTGCGGAAAACCGCCGTACTTCAAATAGTCTGCGAAGAGCTTTTCATCCGAAGTATAGGTTCCGTTTTCAATGCATTGCTGTTTTGCTTCGGCCAGCGAAAAGGGGAAAACCTGAATCTGGATGTATCGTCCGGAAAGATAGGTTGCCAGTTCGCCGGAAAGCAGCTTGGAATTGGAGCCGGTCAGGTAAATATCACAATCGAAATCGACACGAAGAGAATTGATTGAAATCTGCCAGCGCTCCACCTCCTGAATCTCATCCAGAAGAATATAAATTTTGCCGGTGCAGCCTTCCGCTTTTTCTGCGATGTAGTCGTAAAGCGTTTCTGCAGTGCGGGTGTTGCGGAAGCGCATGGACTCAAAATTGGCCTGAATAATGTTCTGTGCGGGAATGTTGCGCTGGAGGAGCACGTCCTTGATCTGACCGAGAAGGACTGTTTTTCCACAGCGCCTGATTCCAACCAGAACTTTGATCAGATCCTGATCGATAAAAGGAATGATCTTATCCAAATAACTTTTGCGCAGAACCATCGTGCATCACCTCATATTCTTATCTTAGCATACAATTATTGTTGTGTAAACAGTATTGTGCTTTTCTATTAAACAAAAATAGCTGAAACGCGAATTTTGTGTGCCTATAGGCGTACAAAAATTATGCTGCATGGATAATGGTAAACCTGCGGCTGCTTACATTCTTGCTGTACCGATTGAAAATATCGGGCTGTTCTTTCTTCAAACGCTGGGAGTCTACCCGTTTACTTTCGGAGGATACCCACGACACCTTATAGCCCGGTGCTGTGCCATAGGCAGCATCCTGCATTTGCAGCTTGACCTGTTGCTCGATAGCCATCTTTTCCTGTTCCATCTGCTCGATTTGATCAGAAAGCTCCTGCCGCTTGTCCAACAGATTGCGGATGGGATTCAGATCGGCAGTTTTGTTTCGATCATCTGCAGAGTACAGCTGATTGATCTGCTGTGTATCCCCCTCGCTTCCGGTAGGTACAGGCGGAATTTCGGGCATCACGTTGTATTTCCAGAAGTGCTCTTCTTTGGCAATGAGGTTGTTCAGAACTTCTTTGTCGGTTGTGATCTTGTGAATCACCAGCTCCTTCCCGAAAATCAGAGCAGCAATGTACCAGCAGTCAAAACCGCTGACAGCCAGATAGTGATTGACCTGAGCCATGTAATGTGCGGGGATTTTGCCATCCGCCCACTTGTCCGCAGAGAACGGTGAGACCGTTTTGCACTCTAATCCAGCTTTTTGCCCAACGATCAGGCGGTCAAAATCTGCCAGAAGCAGCGGATGTTCCTCACTCTGGTAAATGGCATTTGCACGACGTACTTTCAGACCGGTGGCCTCGGTGAAGCGCTGCGCCACATAATCCTCTAAATCACGGCCCTGCCGCATAGCCTCGTTGTCGATATTTTCAGTGGTATCGCTGATTTTATCGTGGTACACCTGAAATGCCGAGCGGTAGGGATTCACACCCAGAATAGCACCGGCATCCGTGCCGGTAATGCCGCATTTACGATAACGGAGCCAATCTTCTTTGGACAGGTTCAAAGTAGAAATCAATCTTTTCATGCACTTTGCATCCTTTCTCTCATAATTGATTCGGTAATGATGAAGTCGTATTCCACCAAGTCTTTCATGATGGTGGAAAAGTCGGCAGCTAACGAATGGCAAGAGCCAACCCATAGCTCATAAAGAAAATCCAGAATATTATTTTGCACCCTGAGATGGTTCCAGTAGCGCTCCTCCAGTCTGCCCTCGGATTCCAAAACAAGAATGGCGGTGCTGATGGTACTTTTCATCGTGATCTCATAAGCCGTGGTAACGCTGATTTCAGAAGCACTCTTCTCAACGTTGTCAAAAAATTCCGTGAATTCCCTGAAAATGCGGTTATTTACATCATTCATGGCTTGCTCCTTTATGCTGCTGCCAGCACCATCTTGTAAGCCTTGTCGATCATGGGGTTGCCCTCTGCGGTGCGCAGGAACAGGTTCTCGTTGTAGTTTTTGGTCTTGCGGAGAGGATCTGCGTGGGTGGCAAAATCGGAGACTGCGTTGATAAAGCGCCAACCGTTCTTGCCGACCCATTCCAGATCCGGTGCGTTGTAGTAGCGAGCCTTCAGCTCTTCCTGCAGGCGCAGATTATTCTTCCGCTGGCAATCGGACAGGTCCTCAGAAATCGGGAAAAATTCATTGATGAACTCCTGCACCTTGTGATCGGATAAATCGATGCGAGCCAGCTCTTCGCCACGGTTGCCGAGTTCAACCATATAGTTGCTGGCCAGCTGCAGGGTCTCACGGGCATCCTGCACCCGCAGCAGAACATTTTCGGTGTGGCGTGCAGTCCAGCTGCGCTTTGCTGTATTCAGCGCAAGGTTCAGAGTATTCTGGCAGACCACACGGATTGGAGTCATGGCCACTTTCACACCAGAACTGCCGTCATGACTGTTGAAGATCACAAGATATGGTACTACTTGATCTCCAGCAATAAGATATTTCCTCGGAAGCCTTGCCAACATCCAGACCTTTCTGCCGCCCTGCAGGGAACCGGCAGTTTCATAAGTGACACCTTCACCCAGCAGGTCATCGGTGAACTGAAATGCTTCTTCGTTCTGCACAATGCGGTAGCGGTCGGATACCACACCCAGAACAGCATCATCAGTGCTGCGGACATTTGCGCGATAGCCGGGGATCATAGCACCCGTGCCGGAATAGATATTACGGCTTTCCACCTGCCAATCCAGACCGGCCAGTTCCAAGGCTTCACGGCTTGCAGGGGCATCCATGATGATACGGCCAAGGCCGTGCCAAGGGGTCTCACGGACAGAGAACATCGTTTCAACATTTGCGGGCATAGTAAAATCTCCTTTTCAGTGTATTTTGCTCAGTCGTTGTTTTCCATTTCTTCAGCGATACGGACGAGGACTTCCACCAGGACGGTGCCAACCTCTTTGACGATTTCGGACCAAAAGTTCATAATGCTTTCTCCTTTCTGCGCAGCTGCGCTTTAAAATACGATGGTAATAATGATAGTGATGGTGCGGAATAACAAAATGCTCACCTCCAGACATAAAAAAGCCCCTGAGTCTTTCGACTCAGAGGCTTTGGATCATGATTATTATATCTGGGTGAAAAATGGAAATTTGAGAAAGCTAAAGAGAGGGTTTTATCATAAAAAATTATAATGCAGGACGAATTTGCGCTAAAAGAAGTTGATCCGCCGGAAGCCACGGAACAGAATCAAGCTCCTCTTTAGTCAGCCAGCGTGCAGCTTCAGCTTCTTTCAACACCAGTTTGCCGGAGACTACCTCGCACCAGAAGCAATCCATGGAAAGGTGGAAGGTGGGATAATCGTATTCAATGGTACCGATCAAATCGCCTACCGCAATCTCGGTGTCCAGCTCTTCCCGGATCTCTCGTTTCAGCGCCTGCTGCGGGGTTTCACCCGGCTCGATTTTGCCGCCCGGGAATTCCCATCCGCCCTTATACTCGCCATAGCCACGGGCGGTAGCATAAATTTTATGTTTCGTCTGAATATCGTCGCAGATCACAGCTGCAACAACGCGAATCATTTTCATGAAAATCTCCTGAATTATTTTTCATAATAGAGCGGACAACCCAGTTTTCTCAATTTGGATTCGATTGCTCCTGTAGAACGTTTTAGAATCAAAGAAATTCGTTTGACGCTGTTCCCCTGCTGGTGGAGCCGCAATAATTCACGTTCTTCTTTTTGCGACCATGCTGTTCCAGCGCGAGAATAACGCTCTGCCTTTTTGTTTCGAGGAAGAGACTTCAGATATTCAGCGGTAGATTCAATGGAGCAATGTTCCAATACGATTTTTAATGCTTCTTGAATTTCTTCCTGAGCACAACTATCATTTTCAGACAGAATCCAACCGGTTAAAGGATTAATACCTTTTGCAAGAGTTTCAATTATGGTGCGAGCCAGCATATCGTCCATAGTATGTTACCCCACGATCAATTTGTTGGTCTTTTTGAGGAACTTTGCAGGGATCGGGCGGTCCAGCCGCCATGTGATATTCATGGGGCGGGAACCCTCGTGCTTCACATAGTTCACCGTGCCCAGATAGGTATACGCTCCTGCACCGCCAAAACGGGCATCTGCCTTGAACTCGCGCACGAACAGCAGCACCCGGCTTCCCTTTGCACGGTGATGGATGTAGCGCTGCCCGGTGGCAGAGTTTTCGGCGGTGGTGCTCTGGCTCTGCCAGTGGAACAGGCTTTCGTTAATGGAATAATCCTTGTACATGGTGGTGGGAGAGTAATCCTTGTCCGCTTTGTTCATGGTCACAAAGAATACGTCCAGCTGCTTTTCCGGCAGCCACTTCACGCCCTCGCGGACAGTGGCAGGCTTCAAAAAGTCCAGTGCCACTAGCAGCTGGTCGCGGGTATAGGTGCAGTGCAGGTCCAGCGGACAATCAAAGCCTACATCCACAGGTTCGTCGATAAAATCAATGCGGTCATATTGATACTGCAAAAGTGCCTGCAGCTCCCCCAGCAAAACGGGACTGTCTGAGAGAGCATACAGGTTATCGAGAACTTCTTCATCCTCCCAGCTTTCTGCGGTCTTACCCCAAAGGGTCACATAAAACATTTGCAGCATCCGCTGCTCTACCGGTGGCAGGGCTGCAAAGTCGGTGTTGTCCAATTCCGGCAGAAGCTCCAGCAAAAAACGGATCCACCTGCGGGAATCGATAACCGCAAAGCGTGCAAGGGCTTTGGTCATGGTCTCTTCCAAAGGTTCTGCAAAATCGGATGCCGCCCCTGCGCGGACGCACAGTCTGCTGAAGCAGACCTTTTTGCTGTAGATGGCCCGGGGGTCGAGATGGTAGTAGTCGAGGAAGTTCCCCAGTGTCAGGGGCAGGCCGGTATCCTCGGTAAAGGCAGCCGCCCGCGCCACAAGCCCGGAGGTGCGGTCATAGGAGGCGCTGATATTATCCAGCACATACTTTGCGGCAATTTTCTCCAGCTGAATGTAGCAGCCCTTAGGCGCAGAGACAAAGCCCTCTTTGAGCTCCCGACTGACGCTGCGGGTGGTGTTGGAGAGCAGTGCTGCGAATTTCTCCTCAAAATTATACTTTTTGTTGGCCTGCCCGATGAAATCCAAAACGGTCAGGCAATCCTTGTTTTCTGCCAGACGTAAGCCGCGCCCCAGCTGCTGTAAAAACACAGTCAGCGACTCGGTAGGGCGCAGGAACAGCACCGTGTTCACCTCGGGGATATCCACACCCTCGTTGTAAATGTCCACCACAAAGAGGAATCGGAGTTCCCCGGAAACCAGCCGCTGTTTGGCGGCGTTGCGCTCCTCGTCAGGAGAATCGCCGGTCAGTGCCATAGATGGAATGCCGTGGGTATTAAAGTAGCGCGCCATAAATTGGGCATGAGCGATGGAAACGCAGAAGCCCAGACCCTTCACCTCGTCGATATCGGTGACATATTTCAGGATGGAGTTCACCACAAGGTCAGCGCGGCGCTCCGCCACCATGCCGCTGAGGGTGTACAGGTTGGACAATTCGTTTTTATCGTAGCCGCCGGTGCGCCATTTCAGGCTGCTCAGATCTGCGGTGTCGGTGACGCCGAAATATTGGAAGGGACAAAGTAGTTTCCGGTCAATGGCCTCCGGCAGACGGATCTCGGCGGCAATGCGCCCGCCGAAATAGTCCAGAACGCTTTTGCCGTCCATACGTTCCGGGGTAGCAGTCAGCCCCAGAAGGACCTTCGGCTGGTAGTATTCCAGCAGCTTCTGGTAGGTGGGTGCAGCTGCATGGTGGAACTCGTCCACAACGATGTAATCGTAAAAATCTGCTGCCGTTTTGGCGGCAAGCTCCTGAGAATTGAAGGTCTGGATGGAAACAAACAGATGATCGATGCTGTCGGCTTTGTGGCTGCCTACATACAGTTCACCGAAATTGGCATCCTTCAGTACCGCCCGGAAGGTGTACAGGCTCTGCTTCAGGATTTCCTCCCGGTGTGCCACAAACAGCAGACGGCAGGGCTGCCCCGGATGCTGCCTGCAGAAGCGCTTGTAATCCAGAGCGGAGATCACAGTTTTGCCGGTGCCGGTAGCTGCGACCACCAAGTTGCGGTTATATCCTCGAACGGTGCGTTCGGCATCCAGTCGGTCCAGAATTTCCTGCTGGTAGGAATAGGGCAGAATATCCAGGGTGTAGATCCCGCTGTGGTCGGTCTCGCTGTATTTTTCGGCTTTCAGGGCGCGGGTCAGCCGTTCCTGCTGTCCTTCATCGTAATATTCAAACTCGCTGGAGTTCCAGTAGCTTTCAAAGGTGGCTGCGATCTTTTCGATGGTCTCCGGCAAGTCCTTTCGGGTCACCTTGACGTTCCATTCCAGACCGCTGGAAATTGCCGCATTGGACAGGTTGGAGGAACCAACATACGCTGTGGTAAAGCCGGTGTCCCGGTAAAACACATAGGTTTTTGCGTGCAGGCGGGTACGCTTGGTGTCGTAGCTCACCTTGATCTTCGTATTGGGCAGTACGCGCAGCTCCTCGATGGCTTTCACGTCCGTAGCGCCCATATAAGAGGTGGTGATGATGCGCAACTCACCGCCGCTTTGCGCAAACTGCCGCAGCTCGTCCATGATGAGGCGTAAGCCGCTCCACTTGATAAAGGAGACCAGCATATCAATACGGTTGGCGGAAACGATCTCCTTTTTCAGCTCCGTGTACATCTGCGGCTCATGGATAGCGCCGGTAAACAGGGAACTTTGCGCAATAGAGGTCTCCGGGCGGTCAAGGTCTTTTGCGCTTTTTCCTGTAGCAAGGCGCGGGTCGTTCTGCTGCAAAAGCGCAAGAAGCTGCTCTGCCCGCTGGTCAACACCGAGCGCGGCAAAGTCAGCTTCCTGTGTGGTGTTCTGGATGGTAGTCACGATCTGGTTTGCCAGCTGGATCTGAGCCTCGATGCCGCCGCCGTTGTCCTGTACGTTCTCAAGACCCTTCTGCACCACATCGGTCAGATACTGCGCAAGCACCTTGGCAGCCTCCGCCGTGTCGATGGGCGCAGTGGACTTGCGGGCTTCCGGAATCTCTGCAAGCTCGCGGTTCAGTGCGTTATTGATGACCTGTTCGTACAGTCCGGGGTAGAGCATAGGTGCACTTCCTTACCGTTTTCTTTTATTATAGCGCCCGTTAGAAGAATATTCAATGATCGAGAGTATGAGATATGCTTTGCGATTCTCCACCACTTGGATCAGGGTGACGACTCGCATGATGTCAGCCTCGCGCAGTTTGCCACAACAATGCATCCTTTCAGTCGGTATTCAGCCAATTTTAGCTCTAGTTAAACATGAACGTTATCGGGAAGAAAACAACAGCATTTATATTTCGAACAATAGGAGCGGAACCTTGAAAAGAGACTCCACGCTTATTGTTGAACGAGTGGGAAAGGTGTATTTGATATACAAAAACCATTCCGAGATTTGTAAGACCTTGGCATTGATTTCGTTCGTTTGTTAGAGTAAAATAAAAATGGTTTATTATAGACTGCCACATCCGTGAATGAGCGATGTTGAGGGTTACTATGGAATACGTATCAATTAAACAAATCTCTGAAAAATGGGGCATTTGTGCAAGACGAGTGCAGACCTTGTGTACAGAAGGCCGCATCGAAGGAGCACAGCGTGTTGGGCACCAGTGGATCATTCCTGCAGATGCTCCAAAACCAAAAGATGCTAGAGTAAAGAGCGGAAAATACATTAAATCGAAGAATGAAAATGGAGAAGATATAGATGAACAGAAAACCATATAGTGCAGGTGCAGTGAAATTTTCATTCTGGTTTATTGAGTTTCGGAAAACGGTCCAGTTGCTGGCAGAGGGCAAGAGCTTTTCGGAAATAAAACTGCTAAACGAGCAAGAGAATATTTACAGCGCATCCACAAAGGCACGGGCACAGATGATCTACTCTACCGTTACGGCGCGCATAAAGATGCTGGACCCCAGCTTTTACCCGGTTTTCCTGAGCAGCGATATTGCAACGCAGAAGATGTTTGCGCTGGTAGCAGCACTTGCACACGATACGCTTTTCTTTGACTTTGTGTACGAAGTAGTGCGGGAAAAGATGATCCTTGGAGTGGACGAATTGACCGATGCGGACATCCGGGTGTTCTTCAAGAATAAGCAGGCGCAAAGCGAGAAAGTAGCAGCCTTTCAGGACTACACGCTGCATCGGCTGGGAGCGGCATACAAAACGCAACTCTATGAGGCAGGAATGCTGGACGGAAACAAGGGCAGCTCGCGTAAGATCCTGCGCCCGATTTTGGACATTGCGCTGGAACACTGGCTGCAAGACAATGGATATGCCAGTATGGTCAATGCGCTTACGGGGGTAAGATAAGATGGAAACTGTGAATGGATGCCTGAGCGACCGGCTGGATGAGATGGAAGCGGCAATCCGGAAAACGTCCTTCCGTAAGGGAACCGGCAGAGCCAACGAGGTGAACTACTGGGTTTTCGACTATCCACCGGAAAAAGAGCTGGAAGTCCGTGCTCGAATCGAGTATATGAAAGGAAAAAATGCCCGTGGCGATGATGACTTTGAGCTGGTGGTGTTCGATCTCTATAATGTCATCATTGATTTTCTGGAGAAGAAGCACTTTTTGGAAAAGTGCTATGAATTTGAAAAGAAAAACGGGATGGAACGGATCACCAAAGCGGTTACCAACGCCATGAAGATCAACGACAACGACAGCCTCATCGTGCAGTATATCAAGGAACACACGCCGGAGAACGCCATCGTGTTTTTGACGGGTATCGGAAAGTGCTATCCGATCTTGCGGTCCCATAAGGTTTTGAACAACCTGCATCAGGCATTTGTCCGCTGCCCGGTCGTAATGTTCTTTCCGGGTACCTACAACGAACAGGAACTGATCTTGTTCAACGAGATTAAGGACGATAACTATTACCGGGCATTCCGGCTGGTGAAATAAAGGGAGGATACAGTAGCTATGCAGATCAAGGAGATGTTCCGTAAGGAGATCGACCGTGAACTTCAGGGTGTTATCGTAGTCGGTCAGGGCGCAGAGACCAATGTTGCACAGGAACTGGAAGAGTATGTGGTAACCCGTGAACTGCAGCGGCACTTTGCGGATTTTTTTGCGGCTTATAAAAAAGGTATTCTGGGCACCACGCCGAAAATGGGCGTATGGATCTCCGGTTTCTTTGGAAGCGGTAAATCTCACTTTCTGAAGATCCTGTCCTATCTGCTGGAAAACAAGCAGGTGGGCAACAAGCACGCACTGGATTTCTTCATCGACGATAAAAAGATCACAAACCAGATGGTTCTGGCAGATATGAAGCTGGCAGCAGACACGCCGACGGATGTGATCCTATTCAATATCGACTCCAAAAGCGAATCCAACGGCAAGGAGAACAAGGATGCCATCGTGAACGTGTTCCTGAAGGTGTTCAACGAAATGCAGGGGTTCTGCGGCTCCATGCCCTACCTTGCGGATTTGGAACGCCACCTTGCTGAGGCAGACCAGCTTGCTACGTTCAAGGAAAAATTTGAGGATGCCTATGGCGATGCGTGGGAGGATTCCCGGCAGGACTTTGATTTTATTCAGGACACCGTTGTGGAGGTTCTGGTGGAAATGGGCTTTATGAGCGAGCCCGCCGCCCGCAACTGGTGCGAAAAGGCAACGGAGCCCTACCAAATCAGCATCGAGGACTTTGCCAAGCGTGTGAAGGCTTATCTGGATAAGAAGGGCAGCAACCACCATGTTGTCTTTCTGGTGGATGAGATCGGTCAGTATATCGGCGATGACTCCAAGCTGATGCTGAACCTCCAGACGGTGACCGAGGAACTGGGCAAGGAATGTCAGGGCAAGGCGTGGGTCATTGTGACCTCTCAGCAGGATATCGACTCCATCACTAAGGTGAAGGGCAACGATTTCTCCAAGATTCAGGGTCGCTTTGATACCCGTCTGTCTCTGTCTTCCGCAAACGTGGATGCCGTTATCAAAAAGCGCATTTTGGAAAAGACCGACACCGCAGCCCAGAGCCTGCGGCTGATCTACGACCAGAAGGGCACCATCATCAAGAACCTCATTGTTTTCAACGACGGTGTGGAGAAAAAGCTGTATGCCAATGCGGAGGATTTTGCAGAGGTGTACCCCTTTGTGCCCTATCAGTTCAACCTTCTGGCAAGTGTGCTGACCAGCATCCGTACCCACGGTGCATCCGGTAAGCATCTGTCCGAGGGTGAGCGCTCTATGCTGGCACTGTTCAAAGAGTCTGCCATGCAGCTGATGAACGAAGAAACTGGTGCCATCGTACCGTTCCATAAATTCTACGATGCACTGGAAAACTTCCTTGACCACAGCCACAGCAGTGTGATCATTCGTGCCTACGATAACAGCTACATCAACCCGGAAAAGAAGGAAAAGGACGTCTTTGCCATCAACGTGCTGAAGACCCTGTTCCTAATCAAATATGTGGTGGAGATCGAGGCAAATGTGGACAACATCACCAGCCTGATGATCTCCAACATCGACGATGACCGCCTTGCCCTGAAAGCAGAGGTGGAGGAAGCCCTGAAAGTGCTGATGCGCCAGATGTTGATCCAGAAAAACGGCAGCGTCTATGTGTTCCTGACCGATGAGGAGCAGGAGATCAACAACGAGATTGAAAAAGAAAACGTGGAGATGCCGGAAGTCCTCACGAAGATCGCTGAGATGATCTTTGAGGACATCTTCCCCAGCAAAAAGTACCAGTATCCGGCATTCGGCGGACGGTACACCTTCCCGTTCAACCAGATGGTGGATGACCGCCCTTACAAGGCAAATCAAAGCTACGATATCGGGCTGCGTGTGCTGACCCCGTGGTATGAGGGCGGCGTGGAGGACTCTACCCTGCGGATGATCTCCGGGCAGGGCAAGGAAGTGCTTGTGGCACTGCCCAACGATGACTCCTTCCTGACCGAAATGCGCGCCTACCTGAAGATCGAGCGCTTCCTGCGCAAAAACACCTCGGTACAGCTTGCAAAGTACGAGGCCATCAAGGAAGCAAAGAGGGTGGAGATGCGGGAACGCAACAGCAACGCCAAGCTCTACCTGACCGAGGCACTGAAGGATGCTACCATCTATGTAAACGGTGATGTGCTGCGTACCTCCGGCAAGGAAGTGAACAGCCGCATCAACGAGGCAATCGGTCGTCTGGTGCAGACGGTCTACCATAAACTGTCCTACATTACCGCCCCCATGGGCGAGACCGACATCCGCAAGCTGTTCCGCAGCAGCAACCAGCTCTCCCTCACCTTGGAGGACAGCTCTGAGGCAAATGTCCATGCGCTGGATGACGTCCTGCAATTTATCGGCGGCAACTCCCGGATGCACATGAAGACCTCCATGAAAACCATCAAGGATCGGTTCATGAAAGCTCCCTACGGCTTTGTGGAGGACGATGTGCAGTGGCTGGTGGCACGGCTGTTCAAACGGGGCGACCTTGCCTTTACGGTGAACGGCGAAAGTGTGAACGCCAACAATCGCACCGAGGAAGAGCTTGTGGGCTACATCACCAAAAAGCAGTTTGTGGACAAGCTGCTGATGGAAGTCCGTGTCCGGGTGCCGGAAAAGCAGAAAAAGGCTGTCCGCACCATTATGAAGGAGCTGTTCAACGTGACCCCGACCGCAGAGGATGAGGACACCATGATGAGCGAGTTCCGGCGCTATTGCGAGCGTACCATTACTTCCATCGACCGGCTGGAACCCCGGTATCAGCTTTACGCCTACCCCGGCAGGCAGGTCCTTGCCGAGGGCAAAAAGCTGATGAGCAGCCTGCTGCAGATCAATGCTCCGCTGGAATTTTTCAAGGAAGTCAGCGACGGGCAGGACGAGCTGCTGGATTTTGGCGAGGATTTTGAGCCGGTGCAAAAATTCTTCAGCTCCAACAGCGAGCAGGAGCAGATCTTCCGCCGTGCACTGGATATGCTGGGCATTTACGATGACAGCAAGACCTATATCGTGAACACCGCACTGGAAGATGTTGTCCGGCAGATGCGCAGCATCGTGGGCATGAAAACACCCTACCGTGAGATCCCCAAGCTGCCGGAGCTGCGGGAAAAGTTCATGTCCCTGTACAACGAGATTCTGGAAGAACAGTCCGCACCGGTGGTAAAGACCATCAAGGACGATCGCAACCGTGTGCTGGAAGTGCTGAACGACAAGCCCTACAAGGACGCAAAGCACAGTGGTTACATGGAGCGGTTCGAGGAGCTGCTGGACGGTGCTGTGCACTGCAACAATGTGTCGGTGCTGCGCAGCTATCAGGATAAGTCCGATGCGCTGAAGATCCGTCTGCTGAACGAGATGGTAGACGAGGACAACCGCTTGGCACAGCAGGCACTTGCACAGGCAGAAGCAGAACAGAAGCGTCTTGCAGAGGAAGCTCGCAAGCGTGGCGAGACCGTCCCCCAGCCGAAGGAAACGGTAGTGCAGCCGGTCGTCAAGGTGCGCACCACTAAAAATCTCTCCATCAAAACGGTGGCACGGGCAGCGTCCTGGCGGCTGGAAAGTACAGAGGATGTGGATAAATATCTGGATGCCCTGCGGCAGAGCCTGCTGAAGGAACTTGCTGATGATTCCATCGTGAACGTGGAACTGTGAGGTGTATATGTCAGAAATTTCATTTGATATAACGATGAAAGGTGACAGAGAGGGATATGTCACCTTTGAGTGCCCGTTTTGTGGTTCATCGTTTGGCTTGAGAGCTGATGAAGTAAAGAATGACGAAGGAACATTGGACAAAATCTATTGCCCATACTGTGGATTGAACAGCGTCTTTAATGCATTTCTGCCGCAAGAGGTAATGAAACAGGCGCAAGAATTTGCGTATAATTACGCGGTGGAACAGCTTAATCAGGCGTTTGGAAAGATGGCCAAGTCGGTAAATCGGCGTCACGGAATTGTTAAGATGACGTATAAACCATTGAAGAAAAAAGAAGTTTCAGAACTTCATAGCCATGAAGGAATGGAAGAAATTTTTGAATGTAAAAACTGCAATCACCATGTAAAGGTGCTTTACGCTACCGGTGAGACTTTGGTGTATTGTCCATATTGTGGGGTGAATACATGATGGAATATCAAGAACTTGTATTTTTAAATAGAGACTTTAGAGATTATACGAGTAATCTCATGAACAGCAATTATGAAAATGCGAGCGTTAATCTTATACGTTTTATGAATTTTGTCGAAGAGAATGCTATAATACATGATATTGTGCATGATGTTGTTGATACAACGGAGTTTGATTTCAAAGAATGCTTTATAATGGATGCAGGAAGCCTGCAAGTAAAAATCCCAATAAATGAAAAACAACAGATTAAAGCAATTTACGATTATATGTGGTATATCATTAAGGATAAAAAAGGAAATGTGGAGTTTCAAGCGCTAAACTATCCGTGCAGTAGTTCAAAATGGGTGGATATGTTGCACCACTTCTTTTCAAATATTGTTGGACCATTTAGCGACTATATTAAACATGAATTGGAAAAGAGGCTTATAGTTTTAAAAGGAGATACGCAACCAGTGATTACGATGACCCAGAACATTGAAAACGTAAATGGAAATGTTGTGCAGCAGCAAAGTGGAAATATCACCATCAACACAAACAATAATGGCGTCTCCGGTGAAGATTTGAACGGTTTGATTGAAAAAATTATCTCCTCTCTGTCTGAAATTAAGGATGTTGACACTGAAGAAGTGGACAGTGTAAAGGATGATCTCGAATCATTGCAGGAGCAGATTCAGTCTCCCACACCTAAAAAGAACCGGATGCAGAAAGCCTTAAATGGCGTTCAGAAATTCTTTAGCGATTTTGGCATGAAAGTGGCAGTTACAGTAGCAGCAAAAGTGGTTACCAGCCAAGATTGGACTGCACTGATCCAACAAGCACAACTGTTTATCGGAAACTTATAATATGAGGATGGAATGATGAACAAAACAGCCATTAAAAACTTTGCCATCTGGGCACGGAACAAGCTGATTGCAGACATCTGCTACCGTGCCGGACTGATGGGCATTACTGAAAAGGGCATTGCAGACCCTCTGCCCCAGAGTACGCTGGATGCCCAGTTTTACGATATTGGCGCAGCGGAGCCGTATCTGGTGGCAGGCGAGGCCATCAAGCAGCGGCGGCAGCTGGTTGAGGTGATCCGGGATAAGGAAAAAGACTCTGACTACCGGACTGCCTATCAGTATGTTATGGAAGAGGTTGCATACACATGGTTCAACCGCCTGATCGCTGTGCGGTTCATGGAGGTCAACGACTATCTGCCCTCCCACTTGCGGGTGCTTAGCTCCGAGAGCGGCAAGGTGGAGCCGGATCTGGTCACCACCCCCTTTGATGCCGACCTGCCCTTTACCGCCGAGGAAGAAGCCCAAATCATCCAGTGGAAGCAGGATAACAAACTGGACGAGCTGTTCCGCTTTTTGTTCATCAAGCAGTGCAATGCGCTGAATGAGATCCTGCCCGGTCTGTTTGAAAAGACCACCGACTACACCGAACTGCTGCTGAACCTTTCGGTGGTGGATCAGGAGGGCGTGGTGTACAAGCTGACCCACGATATCCCGGAAAGTGACTTCAACATCGAGCAGGGCGGTCAGGTGGAGATCATTGGCTGGCTGTATCAGTATTACAACACTGAACCTAAAAAGGCTGCTTTTGAAAAGAGTGGAAAGATCACCAAAGAGGAGATCCCGGCGGTGACCCAGCTGTTTACCCCGGACTGGATTGTCCGCTACATGGTGGAGAACAGCCTTGGACGCCTGTGGCTGGAGGGCCACCCGGACAGCGACCTGCGGCAGAACTGGAAGTATTATTTGGACGAGGCCCCGCAGGAGCCGGAGGTGCAGGCAAAGCTGGCCGATATCCGCAAGGAGTATGCCACCCTGAATCCGGAAGACCTCACCCTCATTGACCCCTGCATGGGTTCCGGTCACATTTTGGTGTATGCCTTTGAGGTGCTGATGCAAATCTACACCAGCGTGGGTTACAGCGAGCGGGATGCCGCCAAGAGCATTCTGGAACACAACCTCTACGGTCTGGACATTGACGACCGCGCCTATCAGCTTGCCTATTTTGCCGTGATGATGAAGGCACGGCAGTACAACCGCCGCATCCTCAACGGCGAAAACACCTGCCACGTCCACGCCATTCAGGAAAGCAACAACATCAATCGGGCTCACCTCAAGTTCTTTGGGGCGGGCCTTGATGACTTGGAAAAGAACACTGCCCAAATGCAGCTGGAAGGTCTGCTGGACATCTTGACCGATGCCAAGGAGTACGGCTCCATCCTCAATGTGCCGGAGTATAACTGGGCATTGCTGCGCCGGTTTGTGGATGGCATTGACATGGAAGGTCAGATTTCTTTTGATGATACAGGAGTTGAAAAGACTGCAAAAGAACTAAAAACACTCATCGACCTTGGCGAAACCATGGCACGGAAGTACTGGATAACAGTTACAAATCCTCCGTATATGGGTGGCGGTGGTATGGATAACAAACTGTCGGATTACGTAAGAAAAAATTATATTGACAGCAAAAGCGACTTGTTTTCGGTGTGTATGGAACGCGGAAACCAAATGACAAGGGCTAATGGATTTAACTGCATGGTTACAATGCAAAGCTGGATGTTTTTGTCAAGCTTTGAAAATGTGCGAGTGAAACTACTGCAAACAAAAACCATCACAACCTTAATGCATATGGACAATATGGTTATGGGAATTGCCTTTGGAACCGCTGCAACATCCTTCAGAAACACTAAAATTGATAATTATAAAGGTACATATACTTATATTAAATACTGCGATATTGAAAATGATAAGCCGAAGGTATTCCCTGAATTAAATAATCGATTTGCCCAAGTAAGCGTTGAAAGATATTCTGGGATTTTGGGAACTCCGGTGGCCTACTGGGTTTCAGATTCGATTTTAGAAGATTTCCATAGCAAGGACAATATAGGAAACATTGCACCACCTAAACAGGGACTGGCAACGGCAGATAATGAGCGCTTTTTAAGGCTATGGCACGAAATTAGCGTTCAAAAAATCGGGTTTGGGTATTCTTCTTGTGAAGAAGCTGCTGACTCTAAGAAAAAATATTTTCCATATAATAAAGGCGGCTCTTTTAGAAGATGGTATGGAAATCGTGACTATGTTGTTGACTGGGAAAATGATGGTTACGAAATAAAGAACTTCAAAGATTCGAACGGAAAAGTACGGTCAAGGCCGCAGAATCTTCAATATTATTTTAAGCCCGCGATAACATGGTCAGATGTGACAAGTGGAAGTTTCTCTGGCAGATATGTCGAACAAGGCTTTATGTTCGATATTAAAGGTTCGAGTGGCTTCCCGAATGTGAAACTATTGCCGTATGTGATCGGGTTGCTAAATTCAAAAATTGCACAGGTCTTTATTAAAATTCTCAATCCGACTGTAACAACTCAAGTTGGAGATATGACTAGAATCCCGGTCGTAAAAGGTAGAGTTGAAGAAGTTATTCGGTTTGCAAATGAATGCGTTGAGTATGCTAAAAATGATTGGGATTCCTTTGAAACATCGTGGAACTTTAAGATACACCCACTGGTAAAACTAAAAATGGCTGGTGCTTATGCTTGGGGAGATAATGAACCAGCTATGCGGATTGAATCAGCCTATAAAGCATGGAAAGAAACCTGCAATGGCCGTTTTGAAAAACTGAAAGCCAACGAAGAAGAGCTGAACCGCATTTTTATTGACATTTACGGCTTGCAGGATGAACTGACCCCGGAAGTGGAAGAGAAGGATGTGACCGTGCGCAAGGCAGATTTGCAGCGGGACATCAAGAGCCTGCTCAGCTATGCCGTGGGCTGTATGTTTGGGCGCTACTCTATTTATAAGGATGGTTTGCTTTTTGCAGGAGAGCCGTATTCTTTGCAGGCGTTTGTGGACAAGTTGAACGACCGCCCCGAAACAGTTTCAGCAGAGGAACTGGAGCGTGCATACCGCAATGAAGGGGTTGTGGTAGATGAGATGTTCTTCCCGGACAAAGATAATGTTATTCCCATCACCGATGAAGAATATCTGGACGATGATATTGTCGCCCGCCTGTGCGACTGGCTGAAAGCGGTGTACGGTGCAGCTACGCTGGAAGCAAACCTCGATTATATCGCAAAAGCACTGGGCAATAAGGGCAGCACCAGCCGGGAGGTCATCCGAAATTACTTTGTGAACGACTTTTTCAAGGATCACTGCCAGACCTACTCGGTCACCGGCTCCGGCAAACGGCCTATCTACTGGCTGTTCGACAGCGGCAAGCAGAACGGCTTTAAGGCGCTGGTCTACCTCCACCGCTACACCCCGGATACCATCGGCACCCTGCGTGTGGATTACCTGCACAAAATGCAGCGTGTGTACGAATCCGAGATCAACCGGATGCAAGATATGATGGACCACACCACCAACGCCCGGGAAGCTGCTGCCGCCTCCAAGCGCAAGGACAAGCTGACCAAGCAGTTGAAGGAGTGCCGGGACTACGACGAAAAGATCAGCCATCTGGCACTTTCCCGCATTGCGCTGGACCTCGACGACGGCGTGAAGGTGAACTACCGCAAGCTCCAGACCGCCGCCGATGGCAAGTTCCACGAGGTGCTGGCGGATAGCAAGAACATCATGGCGAAAGAGAAGAAATAATCAATATAGTGATGATGGAGGTTACAATGGAACGGCATATAGCAACTTGGACGGTCGATGGAAAGCCGGATGTGTCTGCTGAAGTTGGTGAACTTATAATTGATGGGAATAGTATCGAATTTTATTCAAGAAATTGTAAAGAGGTCTTTCCATGTGCATTTGTTGGATATGATGGAGAGCACAAGTATAAAGTATTTACCAGAGGCCAATGGAGAACAGGAAAATACAGAACAATTGATAATGCAGCCGCATATGCCGTGACTTGTGTTCTTCAACAGAATTGTGATTTTCAACAGGGAATGATAATTGATGGAATTCAGGAAGCTTCCTTTATAATACCGGAGCTGGTTGACTGGCTTGAAGTGCCGACTGTCCAGTACAGTGCTACTGAAACAGGTGAGCTGTTTGCAGAAGAAATTAACCCCCCACCAATTATATTGCACGATAATAACCCACATATAGAAATTCAATTTGAAAGCGAAAGCTTTACAAAATATCTGGACAAAAATGATATAACAACTTTTATATTGAAAAATCAACCAAGACTTTTCATCATATATTCTGAATCCTGCGATGTTAATAGAGTTTTGGCGGATATCAGAGCGGTAATGCAATTTTTTGGTTTGATGATTGGGCATGTTTCTGATGTGGAAGATTTGAGACTTGTAAAAGAAAACCAAAAATGCAGAGGGTGGCTCTATATAAATCGAGATTATTCCTATAATTTAAGAACTATGGGAATGACAGATCAAAAGCGGACAACATTTGGCGGAATGAATTATCAAGTTCAAGAATTCTTTGAGCGTTGGTATGCATTCTATCATGATGAAACCTTTAGCTTTATAAGAAGGATGTATTTTTCAGCAAATAACCGTAAGGATATGTTTCTGGAAGATATTTTGGTTCAGTATATACGGATTCTCGAAGGCTATGATTTGAGAGTATCAAAAGATGAAGGTACCAGCCAAGAAGTAAGAAAAGCAATCAATCAAGTTGAAAAAGAAATAAAAAAACTGATTTTCTCGGAAGATGGAAAAGCATTGTTTACGTCAGCGTTGGAAAAGGTCGTTCCAGATTGGAAGTATAACGCATCGCATGCCGGAATGATTGCGTCTTGGATAGCTTCTGGATATTTAGGCCGAAAAAGTCTCAATGATAGAATCAAATCTTTAGATGACCGATACTTAAACATCATATCACTTAATGCTCGAAATGTGTTGTCACATGCGAGAAAGCATCCCCTAGCTGAGGAAATCAGCAATGAAGAAGCTATACGAATCTTTATTCATAAAATCGTTGCAACACGTAATTATTTCTCTCACTATAAAGCTGAACCAACTGATGTTTTGGAATCGAATCAGATGTATGATACGCTTAACGTTCTTAAGGCACTTATTATAATGATTTGGTTTTCACAGATGGGTATGGAACAGGAAATGATTCGGCAGATTATGATTCGAGATTCAGAATTGCGGTTTCAAACGATGTGTTTACAAGAAAAGCCTGTTGAACAATAAAAAATAAGGACAAATATATGGCCGAATTAAACCTGAAACAGATCATTGACCGCCTGAATGCGGAATTTGTGGGCGATACCCGCAAGCTGGTGTTCTGGTACGATGACAAAGCAGACTTTGCCGAGGATCTGGAAAACGTGGAGCTGGAAAATGCAAAGATTTACCGCCTCCAGCCCGATAACCAGTTCTATACCAAATACTTTTTGGAACGGGTGGACACCACCACGAACTACCTGATCTATGCGCCGTTCCCAAAGCCTGATGTAAGGGATAACCACTTGGAGGATACTATGCTGTACTCCAAGCGGTTCTTTGCCGACCGTGCCTCGCTGCTGTCGGTAGACCTTGGCATTGAGGAGAAGTATAAGCCTATCCTCGAAAAGCACATCAAGTTCTTTGCCGATAAAAAGCGAACCCAGCGGTTCTACGATCTGGAGATCGAAAACTTCAACGAGGAGAACATCCTCACCGGACTGCTCAGCGCCATCTGCAAAGCACGCACCTGCTCCTTTGAGGAGGTGGTGCGGATTGTGCTCACCGAGGGTAGTCTTGCGGAGAATGCTTACTTGCAGCAGTTTGAGCAGTACGATCTGCTGCCGTCCTTCTGGCGGCTGTGCGAGCAGCATTTCGGCTATACGGATGTAAAACCCACGCTGGAACAGCTGTTGGTGACCCTTTTCGTCACCTATACCGCCCGCTATGTGCAGACGGAGCTGCCTGCGGCGTGGAAGTCCTTTGTCTCCTACAAGGCAGGCAACATCATTGCCTTCCTCGACAGCCTGATGAACAGCGTTCTCTACCGGGATAAGTACGATGAACTATCGGATCATGTGGCAAAGGGGCTGAACGTTTATCAGGCGTTCTCCGGCTGCCGTGCCGATGATCTGGTGGAGTGCGATACCTTCCTTGCAGTGGATCAGGTGCTGGTCAAGTGGCTGATGGGGCGGCTTCTTGCCGAGGATACCGGGGCAAAGCTCAACGAGCTGACCATCCCGGAGGTGTGCGAAAAGCGTGCCAAGATGCACTTTGGCAGAAAGACCGACAAGACCTACCAGTTGCTGCAAAGTGCCTACTGCATGGTGCAGGCGGCAAACTACCGCAGCGCCGAGGGCTTCAAAGCCATTGTGGACCGGTATCTGTCCGCAGATCATCAGATAGACCAGCAGTACCGGAAGTTCTACTTCTATTACGACAAGCTGGAAAACACCGAAGCCTTTGAACCGCTGCGGGAACTGGTGGAGAACATCTACACCAACGAATATCTTGCCACCCTTCTCCCGGCATGGAACGAGGGGCTCCGGCAGGAGGAAGCTTTGACAGTGCTGCCCTTGCAGCGGGATTTCTACAACGCCAACCTGCGCTACGCCAAGGAGCGTACCGTGGTCATCATCTCCGATGCTATGCGGTATGAGGTAGGGCAGGAGCTTTTTGCCCGGATGCAGGATGACCCCAAGTGCTCGGCGCAGTTGAACGTGCAGTTGGGCGTGCTGCCCTCCTACACCCGGCTGGGCATGGCTGCGCTTCTCCCGCACCGCACGCTGGAAATGACCGATGACTTTCAGGTTCTGGTGGATGGCATCCTCTGCGATACGCTGGCAGGGCGTCAGCAGGTGCTGCAAAGCTATGTGCCGGACAGTGTCTGCATCCAGTTTGACGTGATCAAGAGCATGAAGGTGGCAGACCTGCGGGATGTCCTTACCAAGCGGCAGGTCATCTATGTGTACCACAACCAGATCGATGCCCGTGGCGACAAGCCCAACACCGAGGATGAGGTGTTCAACGCCTGTGAGGAAGCCGTGCAGGAGATCATGGATCTGATCCGCCGCATCAATGGCAGCGGAAATACCCATCACTTTATCGTAACGGCAGATCATGGCTTTATCTACAAGCGGGATAAGCTGTCCGAGAGCGAGAAGATCGCAGGCAAGAGCATGGAAAATGCCTTTGTCAACCGCCGCTTTGTGGTGTCCGCTGCTCCGCTTCAGGATGACGGCATCGGGCACATGAGCATGGGCGCAGTGCTGGGCAATCAGGATGCCAAGGTGGTTTCCTACCCGGTCAGCAGCAACGTGTTCAAGGTTGCCGGGGGTGGTGCCAACTACGTCCACGGCGGTTCCTCGCCGCAGGAGATGCTGGTGCCGGTGCTGGATATCAAGATGGAGCGTGGGCATCAGGAGACCAAGAATGCAGAGATCGCGCTGGTCAGCATCGTCCACAAGATCACGAATCTGATCACCTCTATGGATTTTGTCCAGTCGGAAGCCGTCAGCGATACTGTGAAACCGGCAAAGTACCGGGTGTTCTTCATCTCGGAGGATAACGAGAAGATCTCCAACGAAAATACCTATGTGGCAGACAACCGGGAACTCAGCGCACAAAAGCGCATTTTCCGGCTGCGTTTTACCTTTAAGAACAAGAAGTATGACAAGGATAAGCAGTATTATCTGGTGGTCTACGATGAGGATACAGGTCTGGAACAGTGGCGGCATCCGGTGATGATGGATATTGCCTTTGCAGACGATTTTGGCTTTGGATTCTAACAAAAAGGAAGGCGGGTACACCGTATGCTAATGATGAATCAGGCAGCAGAGGGAAACCGGGAAGAACTGCGCCGGAAACTGCGGGAAAACTTTGATGGTCGTATCGTCCGTAAGGATCTGACCAAAAAGATCAAGGAAGGTGCCAACGTACCGGTCTATGTGCTGGAGTTTCTGCTGGGGCAGTATTGCAGCTCGGACGATGAGGAAATCATCGAGCAGGGTGTGCAGAACGTAAAGCATATTCTGGCGGACAACTTTGTGCGCCCGGATGAGGCGCAGAAGGTGCTTTCTCAGTTGCGTCGGAACGGCAGCCACACCATTATCGATATGGTGACCGTGCATCTGGACATCAAGAAAGACTGCTTCTTTGCAGAGTTTTCCAATCTGGGGCTCTCCAATGTGCCCATTACGGACGACTACCCGGAAAAATATGACCGTTTGCTCTGCGGCGGCATCTGGTGCATCGTCCAACTGGAATATGAATCCGAAGGTGACAGCAGCTTTGGCATGGAAGATCTTGACAGCGAACCCCGGCAGAAAAAACAGAAGGATGTTTCGCCTATTAGCATCCGCAAGCTGACCCCCATCCAGATGCCCCATATCGACATTGAGGAAGTGCGCACCGGGCGTAAAGCCTTCACGCAGGACGAGTGGATGGATGTCATGCTGCGCTCTTGCGGTTATGAACCGGAGCAGTTGAACCAGCGGGAGAAATGGCTCCTTTTGGCTCGTATGTTGCCGCTGGTGGAGAACAACTTCAACCTCTGCGAGCTTGGACCTCGCAGCACCGGTAAGTCCCATATCTATAAGGAAATCAGCCCTAACAGCATTCTGGTGTCCGGTGGACAGACGACTGTGGCAAACCTGTTCTACAACATGGGACGAAAGACCGTTGGTCTGGTGGGTCTGTGGGACTGTGTGGCTTTTGATGAGGTTGCTGGTATCAAGTTCAAGGACAAAGACGGCATCCAGATCATGAAGGACTATATGGCTTCCGGTTCTTTTGCCCGTGGCAAAGAGGAAAAGGCCGCCTCGGCCTCCATGGTCTTTGTGGGAAATATTAACCAGAGCGTGGACGTGCTGCTGAAAACCTCCAGCTTGTTTGACCCGTTCCCGCCTGAAATGGGAACAGACACTGCTTTTTTGGATCGCTTGCATTGTTACATTCCCGGCTGGGAGATCCCAAAATTCCGCCCGGAGCATTTCACCAACGACTACGGCTTCATCACGGATTATCTTGCTGAGTTTATCCGGGAACTGCGTAAGGAGCAGTACGGCGATGCACTAGATAAGTATTTCCGCCTTGGTAAAAATCTGAATCAGCGTGATACGATCGCAGTGCGTAAGATCGTAGGCGGCTATGTAAAGCTGCTGTACCCGGACGGTGAGTTTACCAAAGAGCAACTGGAGGAAATCCTTGTCTTTGCGCTGGAAATGCGCCGTCGAGTGAAAGAGCAACTGAAAAAGCTGGGTGGTATGGAGTTCTACGATGTGAATTTCAGCTACATTGATCTGGATACCTTTGAAGAAAAGTTTGTGTCGGTTCCCGAACAGGGTGGCGGTAAGCTGATCCCGGATGGAATGTGCAATCCGGGACAGATCTACACTGTTTCGCGTGGAAAAAGCGGCATGATTGGTGTGTTCCGGTTGGAAAGCCAGATGTTGCCGGGCAGCGGAAAGTTTGAACGCACCGGTCTTGGCAGTGACCGTGACTGCAGAGAATCCACCAACACAGCCTTTAACTTCCTGAAAGCAAATGGAAACCGCATCAGCGGTGGCATCAGCACGGCATCTAAGGACTACATCATCAACTATCAGGATCTTCAGGGCATCGGTATGACAGGAAAGCTGGCACTGCCCACCTTGATTGCATTGTGCAGCATTGCCCTTGGTCGTCCTACGGTCAGCACTCTTGCAGTTTTGGGCGAGATCAGCATCAGTGGAACAATCATGAAGGTAGATGAGCTTGCAAACAGCCTGCAGGTCTGCCTCGATAGCGGTGCAAAGAAGGTTCTGCTGCCGATTTCAAGTGCCGTTGATCTGGGGACTGTTCCACCGGAACTGGTGGGTAGCTTCAATCTGATCTTCTACAGCAGCGCAGAGGATGCGGTGTTTAAAGCACTTGGTGTGGAGTGAAGAAAGGCGTGCTCTATGAAAACGAATGATAGAAAAATCACAGACCTGATGGCCACAATCCATACAGGAAAAACGCAACTTCCTGATTTTCAAAGAGGCTGGGTATGGGATGATGGTAGGATAAAAGCACTGATTGCAAGTATTACAAATGGTTATCCTGTCGGTGCAGCAATGTTTCTGGAATACGGTAATGAGAGTATTCACTTCAAATCACGAGTTGTTGAAGGGGCGCCTTCTGCAGACAAGGCGATACCTGATGAACTTATTCTGGATGGACAACAAAGACTGACATCTGTCTATTCTTCACTTTTTAGTGAGAAGGCAGTTAGAACAAGAACAGACAAAGGGCAAGAAATAGAACGCTTTTACTATATTGATATGGCCAAAGCTGTTAACAGCACGATTGACCGGGTGGATTCGATTATTTCGGTTCCTAAGGATCGGAAAATAACTTCAGATTTTGGTCGAAAGGTTGAGCTGGATCTTTCGTCGGCATCTCAGGAATACGCTCAGAACGTGTTCCCGCTAAACATTATTCTTGATCCGAGCAAATACAGCAAGTGGCAAATGGACTATATGCAATATCATCAGTACGATTCAAATGCTGCAAAATTGTATATGGACTTTCTCTCCAAAGTAATTGTTCCGTTGGGGCAGTATACGATTCCAGTGATTACATTGGACAAGGATACCCCCAAGGAGGCGGTTTGTCAGGTCTTCGAAAATGTCAATACAGGTGGGGTGTCGCTTACTGTATTTGAGCTGGTTACTGCCATTTTTGCAATGGATAATTTTGAACTACGCAAGGATTGGGAAGAAAGACAGAAAAAATATTTCAGTGACGACATTCTTTCGGTGACCTCTGCAACGGATTTCCTGACGGCTTGTACTCTGTTATCTTCGTATAAAAAAGGCGGGACCGTGAGTTGCAAAAAGAAAGATGTGCTGAATCTGACGCTGGCGGAATACCAGCGGTATGCAGATGATTTGACGGAAGGATTTGTGGAAGCGGAAAAAATATTACAGGAAGAACGGATCTTTTCTAGTAAAGACCTGCCATATACGACGCAGTTGATTCCGCTTGCAGTTCTTTGCACGTTGCTGGCAGACCATAACCGCATCAAAACAACGAGCGTAAAAGATAAAATAAAGCAATGGTATTGGTGCGGTGTCTTTGGCGAAATGTATGGAAGCGCAAATGAAACACGCTATGTGTACGATGTGGTGGGGGTAATGGCGTGGTTGGATGACGCCAGCAAAACGCCTAAAACGGTTCAGGAGTTTTATTTTAACCCGGTGCGCTTGCTATCCTTGCAATCAAGATTGAGTGCCGCCTATAAAGGTATTATGGCACGGATCTTGAAGAATCAGTGCAAAGATTTTATCAGCGGTCGTGAAATGGACTTTACGGTTTATAAAGCAGAGAGCATAGATATTCACCATATATTTCCACGAGATTATTGTGAGAAAAAAGGTCTGCCGCGTGCAAAATGGAATTCTGTTGTGAATAAGACACCTATTACATATTCTACAAACCGTGAAATTGGCGGAGTAGCACCAAGCCAATATCTGACCAAGATTGAAAAGAAAGGCCAAGTCGAACCAGATATACTGGATGGCTATCTTAAGACACATTTGATCGATACGAGTGATATCCGCGCAGACCGGTTTGATGATTTCTTCATCAAGCGCGCAACTGCTATTTTGAATGAGATTGAAAAAGCGACTGGAAAGTCGATTTCCGGTCGTGACAGTGATCTCGTAATTCAGGACTTTGGCGGAGCACTATTATGATCTGTGAGAATAGAGCATGTCTGAATTTAGGAGGCCACCATGGAGCCAATGAAAGCAACCAGTGTCAACAGCCGTGCGGAGGAGCTGTTTGTGCAGCTTTTCTGTGAGGCTTTTGGCCCGGAAAAGACCGAAAATTTGCAGGTCCAGTACCCCTGCGTGGACATCTATGGTCGGCATCGCTATATCGACTTTGCGCTGGAATCGCCTGAATCCAAAATTGCAATCGAAATTGACGGTGAGACCTACCACAACCCCAGCAAGGTGTCCGAGAACAAATATGCCGATGACCTCCTGAAGCAGAACAGCCTGATCTATGACAACTGGAAGGTATACCGTTGGATCTACAGCCAGTTGGAAAAGCAACCGGAAAAGGTCAAGGATGAGCTGATTACATTTCTGGGCACCAGCCCCATGTTCAAGGCTTTTGAAGCTGATCTGCCGGTGCAGATGGGACAGACCATCGAGCTTCGGGATTATCAGCAGGAGGCCACCGAGAACCTGCAGAAGATGCGTGAGGACGGCAAAACCATTGCGTTGCTGTACCATGCAACCGGCGTAGGCAAAACTATCACGGCTGCAATGGACGCAAAGGCAGTGGGCGGACGCACGCTGTTTCTGGTCAACGCCCTGAAGTTGGCATCTCAGGCAAAAGAAACCTTTGCTAAGGTCTGGCCGGAAGCGACTTTGGGAGAGTACACCGGAAGTCAGAAGGATATGACCCAGACGGTCATTTTTGCCACGGTGCAGAGCATCTCTAAGGATCTGGAAAAGTTCTCGCCTATGGATTTTGACTACCTGATTGTGGACGAATGTCACCATGCGGCAGCCAACACCTACCAGAAGATTTTCACCTACTTCCACCCGAAGTTTATTTTGGGTTTGACCGCTACCCCGGAACGCAGCGATGGCGAAGATATGCTGGAGCTGTTCCAGAATGTTGCCCACAAAATGGATCTCAAGACTGCCGTGGAGCGTGGCGTTCTGGTGCCGATTCGCTGTATCCGGGTCAAGACCAACATCGACCTGACCGATGTGCGGATCAACGGCATCAAATACAATTCGCAGGATCTGGAAAGCAAGCTGTTCATCCCGGAACGGAATCAGTTGATCGTTGATACATATTTAAAGTACGTCAACGGCAAAAAGACAGTAATCTTCTGTGCCAGCGTAGACCATGCAGCCGAAATTGCAAAGTTGCTGCGTGACAGCGGCGTGAAGGCAGAAGCAGTTTCCGGGCGGGATCGTGTTGAGGTTCGGGAAAAAATCCTGAAGGACTATGAAACCGGCTCGACCAATGTTCTTTGCGCCTGCGACCTTCTGAACGAAGGCTGGGACAGCCCGCATACCACGGTGCTGTTCATGGCGCGCCCGACCATGTCCAAAACGATTTATTTACAGCAGCTTGGTCGTGGTACACGCCGCTGCCCGGGCAAAGAGGATCTGCTGGTGGTTGACTTTGTGGACAACGCTAATATGTTCAATATGCCCTACAGTCTGCACCGGGTACTGGACATTGCAAAATACCAGCCCATGGCGTATGTGCTGGCGCCGGAGAACAAGCGCAAGCTGGATCAGGATATGCTGTTCCAGGGCGAAAAGCCGGAGGCATGGCTGGATGTGCCAATCGATGTGTCCGACTATGAGATCATTGACCTTTTCAACTGGCAGAACAGCGTCAAGGATATGATCTCGCAGATCGAGTTCGTCCGGATGGTGGATGTGCAGTCCGAGACGGTGGAGCGCTACATTAAGGACGGAAAAGTCAAACCGGACCTTTCGATTCCCTTTGGTGATAAGCGGATGTTCCACTATTTCCGGGAGGAAAGCATCCGCAACATTGCGAAACAGTATGGCTGGGATCTCATTACGCCGCAGAATATGGCGGACAAGTTCATGAAGTTTATTGAAACGATGGACATGAGCTATTCCTACAAGCCGGTGCTGCTCAAAGCAATCTATGAGTACATGGACACCAGCGGCAGAGTTGCCCTGCCGGATGTGGTGGACTACTTCATCGACTTCTACGAGGACCGCAAGGCGCACGGGATGATCGCAGAGAAATCCACCAGCATTTATCAGAAGGGCGGTTATACCCGGAAGGATGTGGAGAAGAACATCCTCTCCAACCCCTTCAAGCGCTTTGAGGATATGCGATTCTTGATGCGCTGCAAGGACGTGGAGACTATCGAGGTGAACCCGATCATCTTCCGCAAGCTTACACGGGAAGATTGGCTGCATATTGTGGATGTCTGCGATAAGAGCCTTGAAAAATATTATTTGCGGCTCAAAAAATGATATGAACTTCGATAATTGACTGCGGGTGACGTGCATGATGAAAATAGCGAGAAATATGATCCGGTGCAAAAAGTGCAGGGACGTTATTGAAAGCTGCACTGTACATGATTTCAAATTTTGTTCTTGCGGATCGTGTGCAGTCGATGGCGGGCATGAGTATCTCCGTAGATGCGGAAATCCAGAAGATTGGGAAGAATTATCTGAAACGAAGAGTGTAGATGATTGAAAATTAAGCTGAACACGGTCTTTGAAGCAGAAGCTCAGCGGCAAGCAAAAAGCTCTTGGCCTCTATATTAAAGGCCAAGAGCTTTTTGCAAAGATGATGCTGTAAAGAAGTAAAACAGTGAAAGCGATAAGAACAGGTGGTCAATTACTTTGCATTTTTTGCATGCGTTGCGCTAACCAGTGATTGAGAAGGCGTTAATGGAGCAAGCCATACTTTGCCAGTTCCCTTATAAACATTTACCAGACCCTCACCGGATGCGGCAGAACCAAGCAAGGTTTTTCCGGAACGTTCAACCGTAAAGCTGAGACTGCCGGACCAGCAAATCGCAAAGCTGCCATCAATTTTTAAAACGTCGTCTTGAAGGTCGATTTCTACGATTTCCGAACGGGGAACATTGCTTTCCAGTACACATACACCATTGCCAGCAAGCCGTAGATTGAAGAGTCCTTCATTTCCGAGTGCTGCAGAAGAAAGCGAGGAGCGTGCCTGAATCTCGTGCTTGACAGTGGATTCACAGGCCAGGAACATGCCGTCTTCCATTACAAGACCGCCTGTCCAGTCACCGACATTTTCGGTCAGAAGATATTTATAGGTGGGTTCGGTCACGAGCACACCCGTTCCGACGTACTCCGGCTTGATTGCGCTTTCTTTTGTGACGGAACTTTTTACCATTTTGCCTAAGAAGTCGCCAACACCCTTCAATCCGGTGGTTGCTTGCACGTTGCCAACAATGTACTGCATTGCGCCCGCTTGGAGAACAAGCCCAACTTTTCCGTTGAGATTGGCAATGGCCTGTTTCCGTTTGACATTCATCTGGCTCATATAGTATTCTTCCATTGCATTGCAAGGCGCTACGGAGAAATCGACATTGTGCTCAACAATGGAAAAGATACCCTTCTGTTCGGTGACGATGTGACTTGTCTGATTTGCCAGATTGTTGATTTTAAACATAAGCAAATACCCCATTCAAAGCAGATTTCGCATTTTTGTATGCAAGATTTGGTGTCCGTAAAAATGCTTAGATAAGTAGTCACAGTACAACTGAATAACTCCTTAAAATTCAGTGTATCATACGTCAACTGGAAATACTATCATCAAACCACACAAAACATTTGAGACTTTTTTGGCGAGGGGAGAGTATAGGAGTTGAAAGTTTGGCCAGTGAGAATATAAAAAACAGGTTACTGATGCAAGTCGAAAAACTGCCGTTTGTAGCAGATCTGTAGCAAATTGCTTCGATTTAACGAATCGACGTTCTAAAAAACGAAAAGT
>ERZ791645.189-NODE-189-length-57016-cov-7.296431_pt1 | contig 57016 bp, 40 predicted proteins | sample MGYA00509939_ERZ791645 | MGnify/ENA primary metagenome ERZ791645 (study PRJEB30046, sample SAMN00715249) | human gut metagenome | study: EMG produced TPA metagenomics assembly of the A metagenome-wide association study of gut microbiota in type 2... | reverse complement strand
GTCTCGGACGCCAGCACGTACTCAGCCTGCGGCGAAAGCGTTTCCGGCAGCATGGCATCCACTATGGCGATCACATTGCCGATGTGATACCAGCGGTCCAGCGGGTCGTCCCGCAGCACATCAAAAAACTCGTCCACATCAAAGATGCCGCTGGGTTCCACCACCACCCGGTCGAACCCGCGCATGGCCATAGCAATAAGCTTGGTGCGCATCCGGCGCTGGTGGGTGTCGCAGTCGCATCCGCCGCTGATGGTCTCAAGGTCGCAGTTCGGGCCAAGAAGGTCCTGCACCAGCATGGCATCCACGTTCACCGCGCCGAAGTCGTTTTCCAGAATGCAGACATTGTGGCCCTGTGCCACCAGATACCGGACATACCGACGCAGAAAGGTGGTTTTGCCTGCGCCCAGAAAGCCGGTGATAAGGTCTACCTGTACCATATTCCGTCCCTCCGTCGGTTTCTTTTTCCGCTGTCAGTATAAGCGAACGAGGCCGGATTGTCAAACAGAGGAAAAGGCCCTTTCCCGCCGTGGAAAAGGGCCTTTTTTGCCGCAATGCTCCGATGTTACAGAAATTCGACGCTGCCGTCCTCGATGTGATACATCGCACCGACGACCCGCAGGCCCGTTTCCTCCTCGATGTGGTGGATGCACAGGCTCTTCTCGATCTCCTGCACACTGTGCCGGACATTGAGACAGCTGGCCTTGTAGGGGTCTGTTTCGTCCCCGATGGCCTTCTTGATCTCGTCCGTGATGTAGCGGATATAGCCGGACGACTCGTGGTGGATGGCCGCATCCACCGCGCCGCAGTGGGTATGGCCCAGCACCACCACCAGCCGACAGCCCAGATGGCCGGCAGCGTACTCGATGCTGCCCAGCTGGTGGTCATCGATGACGTTGCCCGCCAGCCGGATGACGAACAGCTCACCGATGCCCGCCGAGAAGATGTTCTCCGGGATGACCCGGGAATCCGAACAGGTGACGATGATGGCGTAGGGCGACTGGCCCTTCGCCCAGGTGGACATCCGGATGCGGCGGGAAATATCGCCGCTCCCGTTTTCCGCGTTCAGGTATTTCAGATTGCCCGCCGCCAGCTTGTAGATGGCATCGGCCGCGGTGCAGACTGGGGTCTCACGCATTGCAGCAGCCTCCTTGGGAAAAAGTGGTAAAATCGTTCTGCAAAAATGCCCGGCCGTCCAACGAAGGGCAGCCGGGCGGGAACTCAGTTTATCAGAAGTGGATGACGCCGAGGATCAGACCAGCGACGAGGCAGACGATGGAAACGCCCCACTGCCAGCCGAAGCAGTACTTGATGTGGTCCTTGATCTCGACACCGGCCAGACCGATGCCCAGATAGGTAGCAGGAGCCACCGGGCTGATGAAGGTAGCGCAGTTGCGGCAGACGACCATTGCAATGGCGATGTGAGCCGGGTTGACGCCGAACTGGTTGCCAACGCTGACCAGAACGGGCAGCAGGCCGTAGAAGTAGGAGTCGGTGTCGAACAGCAGAGCCAGAGGCACGCTCAGGATGCCGATGATGATGGGCAGGAAACGGCCCAGAGAGGTCGGGATGAAGCTTGCCATGACGACTGCCATCTTCTCCATGATGCCGCTCTTGCTCAGGACACCGAGGAAGACACCGGCACACAGAATGGTGGATGCCATGCTCAGACCAGCGGAAGCGTGGCTCTTGATGATGGAGTTGTGCAGCTTCTTGCCGCGGTAGTTGACCAGAATGCCCAGAGCGCAGCCGACCATAAAGACGTAGTAAGAGGGGAAGATGTCCAGGACCAGCACGATGATGACGGCCAGAGTCAGGATGACGTTGAAGATGAAGTTCTGGGGACGAGCCAGAGTCTCGTCCTTCTTGCCGTCGTCGGAGTCGTCGTACTTGCCGGCGTCCTCAGCAACGATGGAATCGCCGAGCTTTGCGATGCGCTTCTTCTCCTGCAGGCCCCAGAAGATGGCGGTGCCGACAGCCAGCACCAGGCCGACGACCTGCATGGGCATGAGCTGGAACCACAGGTCGTTGGGCTCCATCTCGATGACGCTTGCGGCGCGCATGGTGGGGCCGCCCCAGGGCATCAGGTTCATGACGCCCATTGCGGTGACGCAGATGAGCAGCAGGGTCTCACGGCGCATGTGCAGGCGCTTGTAGACGGGCAGCATGGCGGGGATGGTGATGAGGAAGGTGGAAGCGCCGCCGCCGTCCAGATGGCCGATGATGGCGATGAGGCAGGTCATCAGAGCAACGCCGACGACGTTGTTGCCGACCTTCTTCATCAGCGCACCGATGATCTTGTCGAACATGCCTGCATCGGTCATGACGCCGAAGAACAGGACGGAGAAGATGAACAGGACAGCCGTACCGTGGACGCCCTTGACGCCCTCCTTGATAAAGCCGGCCATTTCATCCAGGGTGAAAGCACCGGTAGCCACCAGAATGGCTGCGGTGATGGTCGAGACGCTGACGAATGCCAGTGCAGGGACCGTGACATTGCGCAGCAGCAGGACGATGACCGCAATCACCGTTGCAAAGCCGAGCAGAGCGAGGATCGTATCACTCATGGGTTTGTACTTCCTTTCCTTTTTTCATATACCGGGGATGCATTCCGTTTTCTCCTCCGGAATCATTCCCGTTCGTTATGGTTCCAGTATACAGGCTCAAACTTACAGCCCAAAGCCCTTCTCGTTACGGTTTGTTAAGAAATTCCTTAATATCCTGTAAGATTCCGTATGGAAGGTTGGATACAATAGAGCCGGAGCTGCGCAAAAAAACAAAAAACAACAGGCCCCGGGGTGTTTCCACTCCGGGGCCTGTTATCATCTTTATTTATGGCGGCATTTGCCGCCCAAACTTCTGAAGAAGGTTTCAGCAAACTTCAGATTTTTATGCAGCAGCTGATAGATTGGGGAGTAGGAGCCGGAGGGCGCATCATAGGCGCTATTCTAATTTTTGTAGTCGGACGGTTCCTTATCTCTTTCATCAAGAAACTTCTGTCTAAGCTTCTTATGAAGCGACATATTGATGCCGGTATTCAGAGCTTCATCAAGAGTCTGGTGAACATACTGTTGACGATCCTACTGATTATAGCCGTTATCGGTAAGTTGGGAGTGGAAACAACCTCGTTCGCTGCCCTGTTGGCATCTGCCGGTGTGGCGGTGGGTATGGCGTTGTCCGGGAACTTGCAGAATTTTGCAGGCGGACTTATTGTGTTGTTGTTCCGCCCGTTCAAAGTCGGCGACTGGATTGAAAGCCAGGGCGTGTCCGGTACGGTGCGTGAGATCCAGATATTTCATACCATTCTTACTACGGCCGATAACAAAGTTATTTATATTCCTAACGGTGCTTTGAGCAGCGGTACGGTGACTAATTACAGTCGTGAAGAGACGCGTCGTGTGGATTGGGTCATCGGCGTGGAGTATGGTGAGAATTATGATAAGGTAGAAAGTACCGTACGCCGCATACTTGCAGCCGATAGCCGCATCCTGAATACTCCGGAACCTTTCGTGGCACTTCATGCTTTGGATGCCAGCAGTGTGAATGTCGTGATCCGCGTTTGGGTGAAGAACAGTGATTACTGGGGAGTTTATTTTGATATGAACAAGACTATTTATGCTACATTCAACAAGGAAGGAATCGGGTTCCCGTTCCCGCAGTTGACGGTGCATCAGGCAAAGGATTGATGAACTTTCATAAAGTTCCGGATTTTTTTATATCAAAAGGGAGTTGCACCAAGTGTTACTCCCTTTTGATATAATGTATATACCCTGTTTTTACCTCCCGTATGTTTCGAGTTCCTCTTCTGTTTCTTCGCAAGTATTTTGTTCCGGATTGAGCAGACGGTTGATCTCTCTCCGTTTGTTCAGGTCTGTGAAATAACTTTCTACTACTGCATACAGATTGAATCCTGTTGTGGAACCTGCTGCCAGTTCCAATGACTCAACCAGCTGTCCTACTGCCCGGTGAATGCGTTTCTTGTCAATGAAATGCAATTCATTACTATGAATCAAGTTCTTTTCCATAATGGTTGCTTCTTTAAATTAGTGCTGTTATAACATTCTGCCGGGCAAGTTAGTTCAGGTACAATGGGATATGGGAGACACAAAATGAACCGGTGGAGGAGTTGTTCATCGTATTTATACAAAAATATACTGTTTTTCTACGAAAACAAACTTTAGATCAACGCAGACAAATTAAAAATAGACTCGGTTTAGCGAATGACAACACTCCGTTGTGTATTTTTGCTTTCCGGGAAAATGAATAATCATTCTTTTTAAATAATATACAATGAAAAACATTCAAAGAACTTTTTGTATAGTATTTTGCCTTTTTATGGTTTTATATGTTCGGGCGCAGGAATTTATAGTTACCGGAAAAGTCATAGATAACGAAGGCCTGGAAGCTATCGGTGCAAACGTAACAGTGAAAGGTAGTAAAGGTATTGGTACTATCACCGGCCTTGACGGAAGTTTCAAACTGGCTGTAAAGTCTCCGGATAAGGCTATCCTTGTTTTTTCTTATATCGGTATGAAAACACAGGAAATTCCTGTGAAAGGCAAAAAGCGGGTAGATGTGGTAATGCAGCCGGACAACCAAGTATTGGATGAGGTTGTTGTGATCGGATACGGTACTTCCAAACGGAGCGACCTTACGGGGTCGGTCGTTTCCGTAAAAAGCGAGGAACTGATGCAGACACCGACATCGGATGTAAGTCAGGCTTTGGCCGGGCGTGTGGCAGGCGTGTCGGTTATGCAGAGCGAGGGAGAGCCGGGCGCTTCCATTTCTATTCGTGTCCGGGGAGGTATCTCAATCACTCAAAGCAACGAGCCTCTGTATGTGATTGACGGGTTTCCCAGTGAAGACGGTATGAACAGCCTTGACCCAGCCGAGATAGAGACCATTGATATCTTGAAGGATGCTTCTTCTACTGCCATTTATGGAGCACGCGGAGCCAACGGCGTAGTGGTCATCACTACCAAAAAAGGAGCTAAGGACGGGGGAAAAATACAACTGAGTTTTGATAGTTATATAGGTATAAAGAGAATAGCCAGACAATTGCCTGTGCTTTCTACCAAAGAGTTTGTCCTGCTGGATTATGAAAGAAGTTTAGCATTTAAAGGAGAGTCGGGTGTTACGTCATTCCAGCAACGTTACGGCTCATTTCGTGAACTGGATGAAAATTACGCGAATCGTGAAGGCATAGACTGGCAGGATGAGGCATTGGGACGTGTCACCACTTCACAGAATTATCGCGTGAACCTGACCGGAGGCGGAAAAGAACTGAAATATAATTTTTCATACAGTTACTTCAAGGACTTAGGCGCAATGGTTTACAGTGGCAGTGACAAGCATAATGTTTCTTTGAGCGTATCACACAATCCCAATAAACGCTTTCAAGCCAACGCCCGTTTCAATTACGCCCAAACGAAAATATATGGTATGGGGACATCTGAAAATTCTACCCGATTTAATAAGATGGAACACATCATCCAGTACCGTCCTACGGTGGGGATTTATGGCGAAGACAGTGATTTGCTGATCGGTGAGGACCCTTTGCTGGAAGATGATGAAACGAATCCGATGCAAAGCCCGCTTGTGTCCGCTGCGGAAGAGACTAAAAAGAAGTTGCAGCGTGTACTTCAGGTTAGCGGTGGTTTTACTTTCAACTTCAACAAACATTTCAGTTTTCGCAATACTATCGGTTTCCGTTATCAGAACATACGTCAGGATACATTCTTTGGTGATGAATCCATTACGGGAAAACGTTCGAGTATCAACGGAACCATACAGTACAATGAGAGTGGAAACTTTCAGACTTCCAATGTCCTGACTTATGACAATAAGGGTAAGAAACATAAATTCACTGTCATGGCGGGGCAGGAATGGGTGTCTAATTGGTCGCAATATATGCGTGCACGAGCTGATAACTTTCCCAATGATGACATTGGTCTGGATGATATGAGTTTGGGAGTACCGAGATCCATCGAGACCGGGGTGAATTTCGATGATCGCCTGCTTTCCTTTTTCGGACGTGCCAACTATAACTATAAAGATAAGTATCTGCTGACGGCTACTGTGCGCGCAGATGGTTCATCCAAATTCAGTGATAATAACAAATGGGGCTTTTTCCCTTCCGTTTCGGCTGCCTGGCGCTTGGGTGAAGAACCTTTTATAAAACAAATGAGCTTATTTTCCGATTTGAAATTACGTATGGGATATGGGCTTGCCGGTAATAATCGCGTAGCGAGTTATAAGTCTCTTGATATTTTGGGTTGGGCGGGATACCCAACCGGCGATACAATGTCACCCGGCTATGCTCCTTCTGCCATAGCCAGCAAGAACCTAAAGTGGGAATCGAATGCTACACTGAATATCGGTTTGGATATGGGGTTCATGGAGCAGCGGATTATTGTCTCTCCGGAATTTTATGTAAATAAAAGTAGCAACTTATTGCTAAACTCTCGTGTGCCGGTTTCGTCAGGTTTCACCAATATGTTACGTAATATAGGCAAGACCCGTAATATCGGTGTGGATCTCACTGTCAGCACCACCAATATCCAAAAGAAGTACTTCACTTGGACTACCAACTTCAATATTTCCCATAACCGTAATAAGATAGAAGCACTTTCCGGGGAAGATTATTTCCTTGAAGAAGCTAGTTTTGGCTATGATCAAAAAACGCATAAGATAGAAGTAGGTAAGCCTATCGGGCAGTTTTATGGTTATCGCACCATTGGCCTGTATCAGGTGAACGATTTTGATTATGATGATTCCACCGGCAAATATACATTGAAAGAAGGAATACCTGCCGTAGTGGATCGCTCTTCGATACAGCCGGGCATGTGGAAGTTTGCCGATGTTACTCCCGACGGAGTAATAGATGAAAGCGACAAGACAGTAATAGGTAATGCCATGCCTGATTTTTATGGCGGTATCAACAATACATTTAAATATAAAGGATGGGACATGAGCGTTTTTTTCACTTTCAGTTATGGCGCAGAAGTGCTGAATGCCACTAAGCTGACTAACACTAAAGCGGGAAAACCTAATTATAATGTATTGGACGTGGTGAACAGCAGTAAACGCTGGATGACTATTGACGCAGAAGGGAAAATTATTACAGAACCGGAACAACTTGCTGTACTTAACGCCGGAAAGTCTGTAGCCAGTATCTATGATATGGAAGACGGAGACAAGTATATACACTCGTGGGCAATAGAGGATGCTTCCTATTTGCGTTTGAGCAATGTGAGCATAGGTTATTCATTTCCCTCAAAAAAAATGAAAAGGATAGGTTTGCAGAAATTACGCTTTTATTTTACGGGTAGTAATCTTTTCGTGTGGACACCTTATACGGGCTTCGACCCCGAAGTCTCCACTAAAGGAAACAGTCTGACACCGGGTGTGGACTTTGGTGCTTATCCGCGTAATCGTTCTTTTATATTCGGATTGAATATCACATTGTAATACTTATATAATGATATAATTATGAAATCAAAACTGATATATTTGTTGTTGGCAGGGATGTTATGCACAACTTCCTGTCAGGATATTTTGGAAGAAAATCCTGATTCTTATTATCAGCGGAAGGATTTTTTTGTCAATGCAAGCAATGCCGAACTGGCAGTGATGGGGATTTATAACGTGTTGCCTACTATTTACGGAGATAAGGATGGTATGTCTTTACCCTGCTCGGATGATACTTATTATGTCAATGGTACAACCAGTGATCCCCGGCGTGATATAGCACACTATGTTTTAAAACCTTCCAATATCTGGGTTTATAATGTCTGGAAGGGAAAATATGAAGGGGTGAACCGGGCTAATTATGCCATTGACGGGATTGAGGGAATGAAAGGGTTCCGGAATGACGATAATCTGAAAAAACTGGTGGGTGAAGCCCGATTCTTGCGTGCGCAAGCTACATTCGACCTGGTTCGTTATTGGGGGGATGTGCCTTTCAAAACTGTGTACTCGGATGGTTATGAAATGAGCTATTTGCCGCGTACCGATCGTGAGGATATATACGAACAGATAATCGAAGACTTGGAGTATGCCAAGTCCAATTTGCCGTGGGCAACAAGCGCTTCATCCCCTGAGCGTGCTACGCAAGGCAGTGCGCGCGCCTTGCTTATGCGTGTACTGCTGACGCGCGCCGGATATAGTCTCCGGCCGGATGGCACTCTTCAACGCCCGGCAGATGCTTTACGCAGGAAATATTTTGAAGCAGTGGTAACGGAATGGGAGGCATTTCAAAAAAACGGTTATCACAAATTTTATACAAACGGCTATGTGGAACTGTTTAAAGGCTTTTCTGCCGGTATTCTTAGTGCGGAAGAGAGTTTGTTTGAAGTGGCTTTTTTGGTCAATAAGAATAAAGGTATCTGGGGAACTTGCAACGGACCGCTTGTTGCGACTCCCGTTATTAAACCTACCGAGGCCGGCAAGTTCATGGGACGTGCCAATGCAATGTTTCGTGTGGTTCCTGAATGGAAGGATTTTTTTGAAGAGAATGATGTGCGGCGCGATGTGATGGTTTGTACCCACAGTTATTCATGGGATGCGGAAGCATACAATCACAAACAGGTGGAACAAAGTAACCGTAAAAAGTGGTATCCCGGAAAGTGGCGGCGTGAATGGATGCCCATCGGGTATGCCGATCCAAACAATACGAGTGTTAATTACTGTATGCTTCGTTATGCGGATGTGGTATTAATGGCAGCCGAGGCTTATAATGAGCTGGGCGAGACCCCTACAGCTTGGAAACTGCTCAATAGTATTCGTAATCGTGCCGGTGCTACAGAAATAAATTCGGACAATTATTCCAAACTGTTGAAATCTCCTAAAGTCTATGATCTTGATTTTATTGATGATTCTGATGAAATCGGACGTTTTCGTACGGCTCTTTATTGGGAGCGTGGTTTTGAACTGGCATTTGAGGGACAGCGTAAGTATGACTTGATTCGTTGGGGGATCCTGAAAGAAGCTCTAGTGTTATTCGGGGAAAAGACGCACAGTCAGGTGAATAATGATAAGACAACAGACTATCCGGCTGGAAAGAACTTTCAGAAAGGTAAGCACGAATTGCTTCCTATTCCGGAGGATGAACTGCAGATAAACTATAAGTTAAACAATCAAAATAATCCGGGATATTGAATTGTCTGAGAATATCAGGTGAGACTTGGATAAACCTATAATGAATATTTAATATGAAACATTATGCGACAAGTTTGATCGTCGGGCTGGTTGCTCCTGTACAGCTTTTTGCGCAGGAACGTCCGAACATCATTTACATTATGACCGATCAGCAGTCTGCTACTGCCATGAGTTGTGTGGGTAATGAGGATTTGCATACGCCGAATATGGATCGTCTGGCAAAACATGGCATACGTTTTGAGAATGCTTACTGTTCCTTTCCTTTAAGCGGCCCTTCACGTTCATCCATGTTTACCGGATGCACTCCCGGTGAAATGGGAATTCGTAAAAATGGGATTCCGTTGCCCGATTCATTGCGCTTATGTACATTGGGTACATTGCTGGAAACGGCCGGTTATAGAACCGCTTATGCAGGCAAATGGCATGCCCATACCAATTCATTGCCGGGTAAGCATGCTTTCGGATTTGAGAACTTACATGAACACAATGATTATGGACTGGCTGAAGTGGCTGTGGAGTTTTTAAAACGCAAACATGATAAGCCTTTCTTTCTGGTGGCTTCCTTTGATAATCCGCATAATATTTGTGAGTATGCCCGGAATCAGAGACTTCCGTATGCAACTCTCAAAGAACCCGATTTGGATGAATGTCCCAATTTGCCTGCCAATTTCAATGTGGCTCCTTATGACGCTGATATACTGGATTATGAAAAGAAACAAAGCTATCGCCTTTATCCCACACAGAACTATACTGCTGATGACTGGCGTCGTTATAGGAATGCATATTTTCGTCTGGTGGAGACAGTGGATTATGAGATTGGAAAGATTGTGAACGAGATTGAACGTCAGAATCTGTGGAAAAACACAGTCATCATCTTTACTTCCGACCATGGGGATGGGGCCGGAGCACATCAATGGAATCAAAAGACGGTCCTCTACGAGGAGGTAGTCAACATTCCTCTGATTGTTTGCCTGCCTGGTGGCAAACAGGCGGGGAAAGTGCTTCCCCAGTTGGTGAATAACGGGGTAGACCTTTTACCGAGTATTTGTGATTGGGCCGGGGTTAGGATTCCTGCAAGTTGCCGGGGTGTCAGTTATCGTGTAGTGGCGGAGCTGGGAGATCCCCAAAAAGACCACCAGCCTTATGTGGTAACCGAGACGCAATTTGTACAGACTGGTGGAACGCAGGGATGGGCTGTCCGCACTCCTCGGTATAAGTATGTATTATATGAGGTGGGAAAGAATCGTGAAATGTTGTATGACATAGAAAAAGACCGGGGGGAGATGTGTAACCTGGCTGTGAAAAAAAACTATAAAAAGATTGTGAAGGAACATCGTATGCTACTCTCGGAATGGATGAAAAAACATCCGTTGCCCGGTAAACAGTCTGCCACACGTTTTATTCCTATGTGAAGAGCCTGTTTGCAAAACAAAATCAAAGTCTTTTTAGATGAAAACATAGTACCGTTCATCAGAAACAAAGTGGAAATCTACAAGCGATAAGCGGATCCTGAGTGAATGGACTTAATTTTGCCATTATAAAACCTGAGGATTTAATATTCGTAATTTAGAAAAACATTATTATATGAAGAAAAAGTTTTTTCTGGCTGCAGTACTTTTTTGCAGCAGTGCTTTTATAATGAAAGCTCAATTATCACAACAGCCTGCAACCATCAAGTTGGCAGCTGCTTCACTGATGCATGAAATGCGTGCCACTCCTTCTCCTCTTGACAATGCAACAGTTGGGGATCGAAAAGTATCTTTTCAATGGCCGTTGCAAAGCGATTATAACATAGTGGAAATATTCGATGCACATGAGGTAGATGAAGCGACCAAGAAGAAAAAGGAAAACAAGGAAAACCTGCGCTATATGCTTCGCTATTCGCAGGATACTGCTTTTAAGGATGAAACAACTGTTACAGTAAGAACCCGTTGGCCATTCTATAACCCGGAGAAAGATCTCAAACCGGGTGTATGGTATTGGCAGTTTGGTTATGTTGTGAACGGGGAAACGAAGTGGGCAAGTACCCAACGGTTGACGGTGGAAGCAAATCCGGATAAGTTTTGTCCGCCTTCTTATAAAGACATAATAAGTAGGCTGCCTGCAGAACATCCACGAGTGTATATGGATAAGAAAAGCTGGGAAGACTTAATCAAGCGTAGCGAAGGTAGTGCTGATAGAAAGACGTATATCGATCGTGCCGAAAAGGCTTTGAAAGTACCGATGAAATCCGTCAACGATATTAATGTAAAGCTGGCTGCTAATCTAAAGAATGAGGCACAACGTAAGGCTATGATGACACGTGAGAGCCGTCGTATTATTGATCGAGAAGAGGCGAACATGGACATATTGGTACGGGCTTATCTGTTGACCAAGGATAAAAGATACGCAAACGAAGCTATCAAACGTGTGAAAGATATTGTTACATGGAAAAACAATAAAAATGTTGTCGGTGATTTCAACTTTTCTACATTGCTCTCTATTTGTGCTACAACTTACGACGGACTTTACGATTTGCTGGACAAAGATACCAAACGTTTGCTGCTGGAAAATGTAAAATATTTCGGGAGTAAGATGTATCAGGGTTTCAACAACCATTTGGAAAACCACATCGCAGATAACCATGCGGTGCAGATGACTTTGCGTCTCTTTACAATGGCTGCTTTCTCCGTCTATGGAGACCTGCCTGAAGCGGACATTTGGACGGAATATTGCTATAATATTTGGGTGGCACGTTTCCCTGGTTTGAATAAGGATGGTGCATGGCACAATGGAGACTCTTATTGCAATGTCAATATTCGCACCCTGATCGAAGTCCCTTATTTCTATAGTCGTGTCAGTGGTTTTGACTTCTTTACAGACCCATGGTATCAGGGCAATGCCTTATATACCATTTACCAACATCCGCCTTTTTCTCATTCCGGAGGAAATGGCAGCGGGCATTTGGAAAAAACGAAACCTTATGGGGTAAGAGTGGGTTATGCGGATGCATTGGCTAAGCTGACAGGCAATACTTATGCGGCCGACTATGTGCGTACTATTCAGGCTAAGAAACCTAAAATACTGACAGAGGGAAGCCTGGGAAAGGCGGGTGGTCTTGCTTGGTTTCGTTTACTGTGTGATAAGCCGCTTCCTGAAGGTAGAGGGCTGAAAGATTTGCCTATGGGGCATGTGTTCTCGCAGAGTGGGTTGGCCTCATTTGCAACCCATTTGGATCGTACGCCTCGCAGTGCTATGATTAGTTTCCGGAGCAGCCCTTTTGGTAGCACATCACATTCATTGGCAAATCAGAATGCGTTTAACACATTTTGGGCGGGAGAAGCCATCTTTTACAGTACCGGGCATCACACCTCGTATATTGATCGGCACGCACTTTTCTGTGAGCGCAGTTCGCGTGCCCACAATACCATTTTGGTAAATGGAATGGGGCAGCGTATAGGTATAGAGGGATATGGATGGATTCCTCGCTATTATGTGGGTGACAAGATTGGCTACGTGGTAGGCGATGCTTCTAATGCCTATGGTAAAGTGGTTTCGGAGACGTGGAAAAAACGTGCAGCGGAACTCAATATAGAGCTTTCTCCGGAAAATGGTTGGGACGATGTTCCCTTAAATACTTTCCGCCGTCATATTGTGGAGCTGGGCAGAACCGGATTGACTTTTATTTATGATGAGTTGGAAGCTTCCGAGCCTGTCACTTGGAGTTATCTGTTGCATACGATAACCAATCCTATGGAAGTGGATGAAAGCAATGGGAAATATACTTATATCAAAGGAACTGCGAAGAAAGGCGTGTCGGAGGCTTTTCTTTTTTCTACGGGCAAATTGGGCCTTGATGTGACCGACAAGTTTTTTGCACCTGCCGATAATTGGTTGAAAGCCGATGCGAACGGCAATTTCGAAAGATACCCTAATCATTGGCATTTTACGGCAACATCGGACAAGCAGAATACGTATCGTTTTGCAACCATCATCAATACGCATGCGAAAGTACAGGAGGGTGAGAAACCGGCTTTAAAACCGACGGTACGTAAGGACGGAACCATTAAGATGGGAGCGTGGATAATCAAGGTGAATCTGTCAGCTGACGGGAAACCTTTTTTCCATGTGTACAACAATAAAGAGGGAGAGGATGTCAGCGTGAAGTATGAAGGAGAAGAAACCATCGTGCGCGAGGATGGCTATGAGACAAAATTAAAAGATAATGTTCCTGAATTGGAAATATAAATAGGATAGAGATGAAAGTACATGGATTTTTAGTGCGGTTCTTGCTTCTGGTATTGTTGGGGGCTGCTACCGGAGTGGCTTGCTCACAAGAACGGAAAAAGCCGAAGATAACAACCTCTTCCAATGCGCAGACGGTGTATAAGCCGCTGGAGATAAAGGAAACAGCAGATAAAGTAAAAGCCGCAAAGACTGAAAATGTGCAGTCTTTGCCGGCAAGGAAGAATCCTAAAACAACTGCTGGAAAAAAGAATTCTGCTGCTTTGAAAACGGGGAAAAAGGTTATCGGCAAGAAACCGAAAGCAGGAACAGAAAAGGGTCAGAAACGAAAAACGAATGTGGCAGCTGTCAAAGAGAAAAAGTCAAATAAGCAGGCTGTACGTAAGCCCCAATCAAAACAAAAAAAGGAAAACTCTTCTGCCGGCAAAAAAAAGAATACTGTTCAGAAGAAGTCTAAAGAAAGGCGATATATTGCTTTGAAGACAAATATTCCTTTCTTGGCTTTGTCGATGCACAATCTGGCTTTGGAGATGCAGGTTCATAAGCATGTTACAATAGATTTTCCGGTGATATGGAGCATCAGTGATATAGAGCGCGAACATGCTGTGCGGGGCATTGCTTTTCAGCCGGAAGGACGTTGGTGGCTGAAACAAGCGGGCAAGGGACATTTCTTTGGCGTGCATGCACATGCGGCATGGTTTAATATGAAATGGGAGAAAAACCGTTATCAGACTGAAAGCCGTCCGCTATTGGGCGCAGGTATCAGTTATGGATATAAACTGCCTATCTCCGGTCATTGGGGGGCGGAGTTTAATATCGGTGCGGGATATGCCAACATGAAGTATAATACTTATTATAATATAGAAAACGGAGCTATGCTCAATAAGCGCATCCGCCATTACTGGGGTATTACCCGCGCGGGAATTTCATTGGTCTACCGTTTCTAATATCCAAATAGCTATGAAGATAATAAACCTTTATAAACGATTTGTTTGCCGGGTATGGTGCCTTTTGACACTGCCTATGTTACTGTGCAGTTGCTTTTATGAGCATCCGGAATTAACGGCTGAAGGAGAAAAAGGGATAGATCCTACCTCTGTGACATTGAATACCAATCTTACTCTGCATTTTAAGATGCCGGCTTTGGAGAGTGGAAAAGAACCGATTGATAACTCTGTGGGAGAAGCGGAGACACCGCAGTATCGGCATCGTTTTATTGTGGAGGCCTATTTGGATCGTGTTTTTGTTGCCCGTCAGGTGGTGTATAGGGATGTAGTGAAGGACGGTTCGGAAGGAATTACGGTACCTGTCAGTATGAAGTTGCATGCACGTTTCTATGAAATAGCTGTTTGGGCGGATTATGTTCCTTTGCCTGATGAGGAAGATGGCTTGAACGGTGCTGAAGATTATTTTTATAATACGACATCCGGGCATCTTGCCAGCATATATAATAGTGGCACTTATCATGGGAATAACGAATATAAGGATGCTTTCTGCGGTAGTACAGAGGTTGATTTGGAAGATTTTCGTGACCAATGGGGAGGACAGAAAATGCTGGATGTAGAATTGAAGCGTCCCGTTGCGCGTTTGCAGTTCACAGCCAATGATGTAGCGGGGTTCTTAAAGCAACATGGGGATGCGGCAGGAAAAACGCTTTCGTTTGTGGCAAGGTTGCGTTACAACAATTATCTTGATGTGGGATACAATGTGTTAGAGCGTTTGCCGCGTCATGGATTGCTTTATTTGCAGTGTGACCGTACCTTTAAGACTGACCAGCTCACTGCGGGGGAACCGTTTCCTTTGGTATTTGATTATGTATTTGCCCCCGATGAGAAGAATGTTTCTATTCCTGTGACTTTAGAGATTCTGGACAGTACAAAAGAGAAAGTGTTGGCTTCCACCTCATTTAATGTATTTGGGCGTGCCGGTTTTTATACCGATGTAACCTATGGCTTTCTCACAGCCGACCCCGACGGCGGTATCATCTTTGATCCGAGTTTTGATGGGGAAAGTGAAATTGAGGTGCCTGTGTACCCTCAGAAGTAAAATTAATAAAGAATATTTAATAACCATTTTAAACATAAAGTATTATGAAAAAGAGTTTTTTATTTCCATTAATGGCATTGTTTGTACTGCTTTTCGCGGCATGCAGCCAGGAAGAAATTGTGGGTGGAGTCAACAATCAAGGTCCTGTAACTTTGAGTGTGAACATTCCGGTGAATAATCCTGTGACACGTGCTGCTCCCAATATTCCCGACGGGTTTGCTTTGCGCTGCATTATGCAGTTGGTGGATGCTAATGGAAATGCTATTGAGGGTAACCGCTATGTAGAGTCGGTTCCTTCCGGTTCCGAAAATGTAACGTTTACATTTGAGGCTCCCGAGGAATATTCGGGTGCTATGTTTTGGGCTGATTATGTAAAGATGGGACAGGCAACGGATATTAAAGACGTAACGGATCACTTGTATACAACTACCGATCTTAAGGGAATAGGCTATAACTCTGCCAATATCAGCACATTGTTCAACAATGACGCTGCGGATGCTTTTGCCGGATACATGTTGAATAGTAGTAATTCGATTACTTTGAAACGTCCTTTTACCAAATTGACATTTAAGACTTCAAATGAAATGTATAAGGATTACACTAAAATTACTGTGACAGATCTGCCTGCTCCAACAGGTTATAACGTGATGAGTGGAACAACAGCCCAAAATGCAACCGGCATCCAAAGTGATGAACTGAGCATTGCTGAGGGGGTATGGTTCAGCACTTTCTTATTTGTTGGCAATAATAATCCAAATATGGGAGAAGGTAATGACATCAAGTTTACTTTGAGTAAAGAATCTGGTGAATCTGTAAACTTATTGATACCGGGAGAAGAAATTACGTTAACAGAGAATTATAATGTTACGGCTGATGTGACTCCGTCAGAACAGAACGAAACAGAGGTGACTGTTACATTTCCGGATGAAATGACTGATCCAACCAAACCGAAGCCGATGGCAATAGGTGATTATATAAACAAGGATGGTAGCTTTACAAAAAGTTATGATCCTGAACAGGCTTGTGGCATTATATTCGCTGTGGGTGCGCAAGGTGATGATGAGGCTGCCAATTATGGAGAAAACTTGGCAAACAAGACGATTGCTGGATATGCAATGGCATTGAGTAATGTTGCAGGGAAACCTTTCTCAACGAATCCTGCAGTGCCGGGTAGTGAGCAAGAAACGGCACTAAGTAGTTATAGTGGAATAAAACTGACTAATGGCATACTCAAATATATTACAAACAACTCGGTAACATCCGCTCTTTTTATTACTAACTTTGAAATTTGGAAAGAGAAAAATGAAGTTACCGGAGTGAATTTAAGCTCTTGGTATATTCCATCCTTTCAACAGCTTGCTACATTTATTGGACATATTTTGGGCAGCCCAAACGAGGATACTACCGGTAAGTTCCCAACTGATGTAGCAGTGAATAATGCTTTCAAAACAGCTGTAGCGGCTGCTAATGCTGGAGAACTCTCAGGTCAAACAACAAAAAATGTAATGTCTAGCTCATTTACTGGAGAGGCTGCCATAGCATGTGTGCAGATTAAGAATAATACTGAGTTTCTGAAGGCATTTAGTCAAACTAGTCTGCAGATCTCTGCCGTTATGCGTCCTGTTCTCACCGTCTTCAAGGCCACTGAATAACGCTAAGCAAGAAACGACCTTATATCAATCTCAAAGAAAGGCAAGGTTCCCCTATACCTTGCTTTTCTTTACGCTTGGCATCTTTGTAAATAGAAGATATTATACTCTCATACTGCTGACAGGCATCTGTAGTAGCATTGGCATCAACCATACGCCTCTAAGGCGTTTTATTATAAAATAAAAAATATTACTATGGCATTTTCCAAAGTAATCAAGATGAAATCCACTGGGAAATACTACTTGGCAGTAGTGTTCGTAGAATCCATGAAGATAGACGAGTTGACGGAGCAATTTGTTGAGGTTCCAACCGTCAGTAATCCGGATAATTCATGTTCGGAAATTATTGGGAGACAACTCTTTGAACTCTAATTATAAATTTTATCGTTCCAACCTTATTCATTGAACATATTCCCGAAAAAACACCCAAAACAATGAAATCTCTCTATCTGCTCATAGGATTGCTCGTCCTGCTTTCAAACAGTAGTTGCTCCGACTCCATCGAAGAACCGACGTTCAGTCAAGACGAAAACGTCGGAAATACAGACGTTTATCACGACAATATTCGCCAGACTCCCTATCCGAAAGCGGACAACGAATTATTTCTCAATCCGCCCCCGTTCATTGTACCTGAACGGATGAAGAAGTCCGGCGAGTTGCTGCAATTCGCCCTTTCGCGCAACGCAGACTTTTTTGAAGAAACAACCATCCTTTCCACACCGGAACGCTGGTGTGTATACAATCCGCATCGCACGTTGGAGAAAGGTGTGTGGTATTGGCGTTTTCGTTCAGTGTCGGTCGATGGTGTCTCCGGAGAATGGAGTGAGACCTATAGTTTCAAAATGACCGATGATATACCACATTTTCTTACTCCCGATACCGAACTCTTTATTCAAAAACTTCCCACAGGCCATCCGCGCCTGCATGTTTTCCTTAATGAACAAGCAGAAAATGCGTATAAAACTGTCACTTCCCATCCCGAATATAATTCGCTTGTTAATCGGGCTAACCGGATAGTGAAGCGCGACTTTACTGACATTGCTGATTTTTATCAAACCAAAAATGCTGCAGAGGAACTAAACTCAGCCATGCTCCAACTTTATCAGGCATACTACTTGACTCGACGGCTTGTTTATGCCGATAAGATGATGGAGATTGTGCGGAAAATGTTGTTGCGTGTTCCAACTGACAAAGAGTTGTTTTCTGCCCCTTCCAATTTTGTACCGACTAATATAGCTCAAACTTATATTTTCGTCTATGACCTGCTGTTTGAGCGTCTTGCTCCAACCGAACGCACCGTCATAGAAAATGTATTGCTGGCTGTGGCGCGTTTTTATTATAATGTCCATGTCGGCAAACGTGAAAACGAACTGTTTGACAGCCATTTCTGGCAGTATAATATGCTTGTGTTTTTTCAATGCGCCTATATGCTTCATGACAAAGCGCCTTATTGTGAAGAAGTGCTGCCCATGTTGCGCTACTATTACGAAGTATGGACGGCTCGTGCTCCCGGTACAGGTTTCAATCGTGATGGCGTATGGCATAACAGCGCTTCTTATTTCAATACTAATGTGGAAACGCTTTACTATATGCCTTCAATACTTTCATATATAACAGGGAGTTCTTTCCTTGAACATCCCTGGTACCAAAGTGCGGGACGTGCTTTAATCTATACCTGGCCCATCAATTCACAAAGCTGTGGGTTTGGTGATGGTAGCAGCAGTGGTACGGCTCCAACACGTATAAGAATTGCTTTTGCTGATTTCCTCGCTCGTCGCATCGGTGATGCTTATGCCTGTTGGTATGCAGGGCAAGATGTGTCTGGCCTTCGTGCAGATATTCTTCTTCGGTTGGATCGTATGGTTGACAACTATATTTATAGCACTGAGGCTCCACAGGATGTGGAGAAAATGGTATGGTATAAAGATGCAGGCGAAGTGGTGATGCACTCTGACTTGGCAAATATGGATGATAATCTTTCTTTGGCTTTTCGTGCCAGCCGTTATGGGTGTACAGAGCATACTTTTGCCAATGAGAATGCTTTCAACGTACTTTATAAAGGTGTAGATGTCTATCGTAATACGGGTTACTATTTGAAATATGGCTCGCCCCATCATATCGCATCTTGCCGGCATACGCGTGCGCATAACACAGTGTTGGTAAACGGTATCGGACAGGGATTTACTTCCAAGGCTTACGGTGAGGTTAGCCGAGGACTTGTTGGTAATCATATAACCTATTGTCTGGGTGATGCCTCACAAGCCTACAAAGATACTTGTGACCAGAAATCATGGCTTACAAGCTTTAAAGCTGCCGGTATTAAGCAGACCCCCGAATATGGTTTTGGTGCTACTCCACTTACCAGGTACTTGCGCCATGTGTGGATGCTTCATCCTGATGTAGTGGTGGTTTACGATGAATTGGAGGCTTCCGAACCGGTACGGTGGGATTGGTTGCTGCATAGCCCTACGGCATTTCATATAGAAGAGGAAGGTAGCGAACAGACAGCTGCTGACGGCGTATTATTGACAACCTTAAACAGAAACAAAGGTTTTGTTACGCAGGCCCGCCTTTTTAGCACTCAACCTTACTCTATTTCACAGACAGACCAGTTTGTGATACCGCCTACAGCACTCCCCGATCCGGCTTATCCTAACCAATGGCATCTCAATGCCGAGGTCAGTAACAGTCGTAGTAATCGATTCCTTTTCATTATGCAAGTGTATGACCGGGATAAATCGCCCGCCCCCATTGGTGGAAGTGGTAATACATTTAACATAGGTAACTGGCATATAGAGGCGGAAATGAATCCTAACAATGAGGCTTTTGTCCGTATTATGCATGAATCGGAGGATGTATTGTTCGACTACAGCTCCGGCGCTAACCTGCTCTTGCCCGATGGAAGCACTTATCATCGGCAGCAACCGAATTCTTCCATTCTTTATGAGAGTGGAGAAGTGCAAGAACAGTCGGATTATCGACCTAAACATACGAGAGCAATACAGAATTAAAAATAACTAAAACGCAATTATTGTCATGAAAGACATTTTATCAGTCCTGCTTTTTATCTTCTGTCTTTTTCCTTCCCCCCTGTTTGGGGCAGTGATGAAAGAAATCGTTTTTGCCGATTATTTTGATATACCTGTCAACAGTCCGTCAGGTACCGAGGTGATGGGACGTATTCATTTGGAACGTAATAAAGATGTATGTTTTCGTCCCATTCCGAAAGGCTACCGTTTTGAAATCGTTGGGCAGGACGAGAAAGGTTTGTTTGCATTGGAAACACGTTATGACCTTTCGCGGCGTATCATGGGTGTGCTTACAGTGAAGGAGGGCTGTAAAACAGGGAGTGTTCCAGACATCAGCAGGTTGACCATTGCTTTGAAAGACAGCGGGAAACTTGTACAGAAGTTCGATATCAAAGTATATATAGTTAAGCAAACGCTATGGAGCAAGTTTAATGAACGTTATACGCCGACAGTCATTAATAATCAGCGGTTGTATGGAAAGCAAAAGTTTACAGACGAGCAGGTAACTGATTATCTGGATGAATTGGAAACAAATGACTGGCGTTTCAAGGGAGAAAAATGTTACACCGCCCGCCCGCAAGATTATCCCGGACAACTCTCTAAGTTGGACCATTGGAAAGGAGGAACTATTGAGTATGACTGGATGAACGTGGCAAACCGGATAGGTGGACTGGGATATGCTTATGCTACCTCTAAGGTGTACGGTCCGGAGGGAAAACCGAAGAAACACGCCCGGTTGCGTAATGCTCTGTATCAGTCTATTTTGGCTTACACCCGTTCTGTTCCGGTGGACGGAAGTGATATCGAGATAGATGGGAAATCCATAGGTAAGTATGTGGGTGATGGATTCAGCTTGTTGCAGAAATACAAATTGGCAGGACATCAGATACTGACCCATCAGTGGGTGATGACTGATCCGTTGGTGGTGCCTGTACTGCACCTGATGCCCGACTTGCTGAAAGGCATGGAGCAGGGAGATGCTACGTGCCTGCAAGTGCACGATGCATTGATACGTTATTTTCAGATAGCTACCTCCATCGTAGAGAACCGTCGCGCGATAGACAATCCCAAAGAACGTTGGGGTGAGATACAGGACACGCTCTATTCGTCGGGTGCCTGGAGCGATGCCAACTTGGGACACCGTTCGCGTACAATGTTGGCGTTGCCGATTATCTGGGCCGATTATAACCGCCCGATGACTTATGTGCAGTATTGGTATAAAGACTACTACGGAGGAAAACCTTTCAAAGATTTCAGCTTTTCACCGGGCTGGAGTCCAAAAGGCGTGGCGAATGACGTGGCTTATTGGATGACTAAAAATTGTATAGTGGCTCACCGTTACGCGCAATCGGGTTTCCAGCCTGACGGAACTATTTCCCACCATACCGACCGGGGCACCGATATAGCGATGGTTGCCTATGGCTTTGAATGGCTTACAGACTGCAATACGGGATATCAATATTTCAAGAATACACCTTATGAAGTTGACGGCAAATACATGCAGTTCCAATTGGATTATTTGCTTCGCGTCTATCCAAAGTTGTTCTACAAACAGGAAATGGATTTTTTAGTGGCCGGCCGTTCGTTTGATAGCGATCAACGGAAGTTTGTCAAAAGCACTTATGTGAAGGCGGTGAACAGTTTATTCAAATCTATCAGCAAACGAAGCAACGTAAAAGGTACAGATGAACTGAAAGGTATTGTAAAACGACTGAAAACAAACACTTACGAGTATTCGGGAACAGATGCCTATTGGGTGAATGAGTTTCTGGTACACCGTCGCGGTGAGCATGAATCACCTTTCTACGCTTCTCTGAAACTAAAATCGGAACGGACAGTAGGGGCGGAAGACTTTGATAAGAAGGTGCGTCGCTCCTGGCACATGGGGTATGGTATCCTGCCGTTGAAAGTGAAAGGCAATGAATATTCTGCCGAAGTTTTGAAAGGTTTTGACTGGCATGCGTTGCCGGGTTTGACGGAAGAATGGCGTACCGACTTGTTGCCGTTGAAAGGTGGATCTCAGGCTTCCCTGCCGGGTTTGAATAAAATTTCGGGTGTATTGGCTGATGGTATTGCGGGGATGGGTATATACCACCATTTACCTAAAGAAAAATACAGTTCGGCTATTGCTTTCAAGAGTTACCACTTCATAGGGAATAAGATTATATCCCAAGGCAGCGGTATTGCCCGTTATCGCGAGGGACAAGGCAGCGGTATTTCCACCTTCATAGATCAGTCGGCATTGACCGGTCCGCTTACTTGGTGCATCAACGGAGAGATACGTGAAATTACTCCTGAGGAATCGGTTGCCATTTCCGAAAGTATTGAGGATGTATGTTGGTTACACCAAGGAAGGAAAGGATATGTCATTCTCCCTCAAAAAAAATTGCAACTTTTAATAAAAACAGGTAAGGAAATCAATATAACCGACCGCCGTAAGTCGGTTAAGGTGCCGGGATTTATCATAGCGGTGGATCATGGAGCCAATCCCGGCGAGAAGTGGGATAATAGTTATCGTTACATCTTGCTGCCTAATGTTGACAAGGAGGAAATGTCGGAACGTGTCAGGGAGTTGCAGGAAGAATTGGAGTTTATCCGGCAAGACGCTTCCGTTCATGGCGTTTATTCTGCCAAGGACAAGGTTTGGCAATATGCTTTTTTCCAACCGGACAGTACGTCGGTGGGAGGAGTAGAAGTGGCATCGGAAGACGTGGCACAAATCATGTTGCGTGAAGAGACCGGTCATTGGATACTTTCTGTGGGTAATCCGATGCCTGACGGAAAGAAACAGGTGATGAGTTTCCGCCTTTCTGTCCGATTACCGCAAGGTATTTACACTTATCGGGTCGGGGGAATTTATCCGCATGAAGGTGAAACGGTATCTGTTGTTGATGATGGCAAAGGAAGTAAGGTCATAGTGGAACTGCCTGACATACGGGATGCCGCACGTTATAATTATCAGTCCGATCTTTATGCATCCGTTCCGATCGTCATTGACCTTCCTAAGGAAAATCCGTATGGCTTTTGAGACTAATCAAAGCAGTGTTGTATCATGCAGGGCCTATGTCCAATTTAATATTTCATGATGGACTTCCGTATGTGTGATGCTAAGCATAAAGAGCAAGTGATATTGAGAATCAGATATAAACTGTGATATATAATATGAAAAGAAAATTTTGTGTGAAAGTTTTGTTGTCCGCGTTTCTTTTAGGAGGAGGGGGACAACTTGGGACATTAAGTGCGTGGCGTACTCCTTTGGTGGAGAATATGTCCTTATTGCCGCACTATATCTGTCTGACGAATAGAGAGCCCTTGTTAAGTCAGACAGAGGAGGGTATCGACACCTGCTTGTGGGTTGTGGAAGATCATTCGGATAAGGCGGTGTTTCAAACAAGAGGAGACACAATCGAAATTAGTACTCCCAAAGGATTGACATTGTGGTATAAACCCAGGCTGACAGGCGATTATGAAATCACTTACAGCGCTTGCATGCCCATGGACGGAGATCCTAATGACCGTTTGAGTGACTTAAACTGTTTTTGGGGAGCTAATGATCCACAACATCTGGATAACCTGTTTTCGCGCAGTGAGTATCGTCATGGTATTTTTCAACGTTACAAGACACTTACTCTGTTTTATGTGGGGTATGGAGGTAATCATAATTCTACCACTCGCTTTCGTCAGTATTATAGCGGTCTGCCCGAACAAAATGATAAAGAGGTACGTCCTGTAATTAAGGAATATACCGATCCGGAACATCTATTGAAGGCGGGTAAGTGGTATCATATCCGTATTGTGGTGAAAAAGGATACCAGCCGCTTTTACGTGAATGATGAGTTGCTCTTCACTCGTAAAATGAAGCCGCAGGAGGCGGATGGCAACTATGGACTGCGTCTGCTGGAGAATCATGTGCTATTTGTCGGATTCAAGGTGAAACAATATAAAAGATGAGGTTATAAGGTTTGATAATATGATTGTAGGAATTAGTTATAGAGTGTTACTCACTGCTCTTCTTTCGTTGGGCTTTATTTATGGATATTCGCAGACAAACGAAAAAAGACAAATGTTGCAGGTAAATGCATCGCAGGGAAAGGGTACTTGCTTTGATGGCCTTTTGCGGTTTGCTGAAGCGTACAAGGTAAAAACGTGCGACGGATTGGGTGGAAGCGGGTTTATGCCATTGGATATGGAGTGTATTCGCCGCACTGACAACCGGGAATATCCTTATCCCATCACAGGGCATCCGCTGATTACTAATCCGCCTGTGTTTACATGGCCGAATGTAGACTACAAAGCTCCGGTTGTTTTTCCTCCTCGGGGGGATGACCGGATGTTAGAGGATTATGCGCGTTATGATATTCAGCTGGGACGTAGCTGGGATTTTACAGATAAGGATGCTATTCAGAAGAAAGGTTTGCGTTTGTCTTTCTATAATCATCATCAGGCACTGCAACCGGGTATCTGGTACTGGCGTTACAGGGTAAGTGGTAAAGAATGGTCGGAAACTTTCAGTATAGAGATTCCGGAATCGACCCCTCTGTTTGAAACCCCGGAAGCGGAGTCTGCTTTACGGATGATTCCCGTTATTCATCCTGTGATTTACCGGCAGCCTCTTATGGCAAAGCGACCTACTGCCGATCAGCAGGAATTGCTGAAATTTCTGCGCAGTAAAGCAGAGAAAGCCTTTAGTAAGAAAATCGCTTCCTATAAAGTGAAAGGCAAACCTATTCCGGTCGGTACGACTTCTGTTGAGCGAGCACAAATCATGCGCTTTCATCTGCGTTATGAAGTGGAGGCTATTTGTCGGAGTGTGCAAGAACTGATTACGGTGTATCAGATAGATCGGAATGAAGCTTATTTGACAAAAGCATTGGAACTGTCGGATCATATTGCAGCTAAAGATCCGCAGGCGACGTATTCTGTATCCGACTTTACGGGAGCCAGATGTATGTCTGCTCTCGCCATGGTTTATGATGTGGCCTTTGAACGTCTGAGCTCTGAACAGAAAGGACTGTACGAATCTTTTATGAGCGAAACGGGTGCGCGCGTGATAAACCATGTTATGCAGGAGAATATTGGTTCTGCCGACGGGATTCTTTGCGCACATTTCTTTCAGCATACTTTTTATGATGCATTTACTACCGCTATCGTGATGAGAGGACATTTGCCACAGGCTGACACGTGGTTCCGTATGCTGTATGATATTTGGCTTTCTCGTTCACCGGGTGGAGGCTTCCTATCCGATGGAGTATGGCCTAATGGGAATATGGGGTATATTCATGTCAATATGGAGTCGATGGTAAGTAACTTCTTGCTGTTCCGCGATTTGTTTGGTGTGAACCTTTTCCGTCATCCTTGGTATGCTAACTGTGCCAATGCTTTAGCCTATACTGTTCCTGTCGGTTCTGCGGGTGACGGTTTCAGTGACGGATGTGAGCATGTGTATGTAGATAATATGCTCCGTCCCGATTTTGCTTATGTGTTGGGCCGGGAGCTTGGGAACCCTTTTGCTGTGGAATATGCTTACCGTTATTCCGGTCAGCAAAAAGGAAAAACGTATCATTTCCATAAGGCTAATTTTTCATCTTATCGTCTTCAAAGCGAGAAAAACGGCGAAGATTTGACAGCATCGGATATTGCTCCAATGCCTCAGTCTGCAGTTTTTCCGCAGACTGGTATTGCGGTTATGAATACTGATGTAATGAATGCGGATACCAACTTGTTTGTCTCTTTCCGCAGTTCTCCTTTCGGAGTAGGATCGCATGGCCTAGCGGAGCAGAATAGTTTCAACCTCTCTTATAAAGGTAAGCCGGTGTTTTATCCTACAGGGTATCGTATAACAACAGCCGATAAGCATCATCTTCTTTCCCAAAAACATAGTCGTGCCCGTAATACCATTACGGTGGATGGGAAAACACAGGCTTTTTCGCATTGCGGTTATGGATGGATTGCACGTTATCTGGATGGGAAAGACATTACTTATGTATTGGGGGATGCATCTAAAGCCTATGTTCCGTTCGACCAAAGTGCTGGTGATTGGATTAATGCCCTGACGAATGCCGGGGTCTATACGTCGGAGCATGGATTTATTCTAACTCCGGAGGATAATCCCCAAGTGAAACTTTTCCGTCGCCACCTGATATTGCTCCGCCCTAATATTCTTGTCGTATATGACGAATTGGAAGCGGATAAGGATGTTACCTGGACTTTTCAGCTGAACGGGCTGGAGCGTTCTCACATGAAACTTTTTCCTGATGAATGCCTGTTGACTGCAGATACGGATAATTGTGATGCACAAGTGAAGGTGCTGGGCAGTGCTCCGTTGGTCGCTTCCTTGGCCGATACTTCGTACGTGAAACCTTTCGACTGGCTCAATCCCCAGCGGGGACGTCCTGCGATTGTGTTTGAGAAACAGCAATTTCACAGTAAGTTCGAAAACCGGGATAAATGTAAGAAGATGCGTTTCTTGGCAATTATTCAGATAGATGGGACGAATACTATGCATTTTGTGAGAGTGGCTCCGGATACAGAGGGTACAATCACCCTTGGAAATTATCGTATCAACGGACAACTGGATGCAGACAAGGAAGCTTGTCTTGAAATAGAGAATATCTTTACCGGTGAATACCTGCTTTATGGTCCTGACGGTCGCTGGGATAAGAAGAATGTGCGTAAATTCTCTCACAGTACACTTCTGTTTCAGAAAGGAAAAGGGTGGCAGGAAAGTATCGACCGGCATCCATTAATGGCTGTTGATAAGTCTCTTCTACAAAAACAAAGTCTTTTTCTACAAAAACAAAAATGATGACTACAGATTTATACAGGTATTCGACAGAAGGTAATCCGTATGTGTTGTTTACACGCTATTTTTGTGACTCAGAGACTGCAATGGTTTATAACCAAAATTTAATAACCCAATTTAATAACAAAAAATGAAAAAACTGTTGACCTTATTGATAGGTATCAGCCTGGCATTTACAGCGAATGCCCAAAAGAACAATCAGATGTCGGATAAGCAAACTTTTGTGCATAAGGCTTCCGATAAATATGAATATCCCACCGATCCGGAAGTATTGAAAAAGTTGGAGCAATGGCAGGACTTGAAGTTCGGTATCATGTTTCATTGGGGCGTTTATTCTGTCCCCGGCATTGCTGAGTCTTGGGCGCTTTGTTCGGAAGATCGTTGGTTTACCCAACGTCGTGAGGAGGCTCGTCCAGACCGTCCTTCTTACGGCGATTTCAAAAAATGGTATTGGGGATTGTCGGAATCTTTTAAACCAACTCGCTTTGAACCTTCAAAGTGGGCGTCATTTATGAAAGAAGTTGGTTTCAAATATCTTATTTTTACTACCAAGCACCATGATGGATTCTGCATGTTCGATTCGAAATATACGGACTATACTGTAACAAAAGGGCCATACAAAAACGGAAAATATGCCAATATTTCCTACCATGTGTTTGATGCGTTTCGCCAGCAAGGCTTTATGATTGGCGCTTATTTCTCCAAACCCGACTGGCACAACGAAAATTATTGGGATCCATTCTTTGCAACTCCCACGCGAAATCCCAACTATAACACGAAGAAATATCCCCAAAAGTGGGCCAAATTTCAGGAGTTTACAGCTAATCAGATTGATGAACTGATGAGTGATTATGGGCGCATTGATATCCTTTGGCTGGATGGAGGTTGGGTAAGAAAACCCGAGCAGGACATTAATCTGGATGAGATAGTTGATAATGCCCGTAAGAAACAACCGGGATTGATCGCTGTGGACAGAACTATTCCTGGTAAAAATGAGAATTATCAGACTCCGGAACAGACTATCCCCAAAGAACAACAGGATTTTCCTTGGGAGAGCAATATCACTTTCAGCAACACGTGGGGATGGAATCCGAATCCGAAGTACAAATCTGTGGAATGGGTTATCAACACATTGGCTGAAGTAGTAGCTAAAGGAGGATGTTTTGCTCTGAATGTAGGTCCTAATGCTGAGGGAGAGATTGACGATATCGTATATGAGCGTTTGGGTAAAGTCGGCAAGTGGTTGGATAAAAATGGAGAGGCTATCTATGCCACTCGTATTACTCCGATTTATTGTAGTGGAAACGTTTGGTTCACCGCCAATAAGGACGGAAAAACATTGTATGCTATCTATGCATTGCCTGAAAACGAACAGCTTCCTGCTGTTATCGAATGGGAAGGAAATCTGCCCGATGGTAAAATGGTATTGTTGCAAAATGGAAAATCGGTGAAATATATTTGTAAGGGAGGTAAGGTTATGGTTACTGTACCTAAAGGGGTGAAAAAAGAGGCGTTAACGTTCCGCTTTAAAGCAAAGAAATAGTGTAAAATTTTCAAATAAGATTGTTCTGTTTACAAGTTAGCGAGGCTATAAGTCTATGCGCTAACTTCTATTCAGACAATAGTCACAAACTTGTAAAAATGAATTAATAGGAATAAACATGAGGATATTCAGTTTTCTTTTTATAACGATAACGTTATTCTTCACCAGTTGCAGTCGGCCGACGGAGGAGGGGAGAAGGGTTCAAGAAAAAGATATGGAGAAGGATTATGAAATTATTTCTACAGTCAGATTGACTGTTGGTGAAAGCAAACGGTTGATAGCCAAAGGAATTACGGCGAATGAAGATGTGCAGGAGAGATTGAAAAATGGTATTGTAATTATCACATTAGGAACAACCAATACTTATATTGCAGAAGAACTGGCTAATTTGAAAGCTCCAAGAGGAAGCTTTGTGACTGGGCGAATCTTTCCAAGTTCCAAAACTGATTTTGCCAAAGATTTGAAACGGCATGATGAAATCGTGTTGATAAACGGCAAGGTATCCGACATCCCATATGTAAATGCTTTGGAGCGCATGACAGAAAAAGATATCGTATTCAAGGGAGCTAATATGTTGAACTATGCCAAACGTCAAGCAGCAGTGTGTGTAGGTGCTCCTGATGGAGGTACAGTAGCAAAATTGCGTAAATATACCGATCAGGGAAAAGGACGTTGGATTGTGCCTGTCGGTTTGGAAAAAGAAACGACACAAGACTTGTTTGAAATACAGCGTTTAGTGAATGGAAGTTCTCATCGTGCCAAAGGAACAGTGCGTCTGAATGTCACTCAAAATAATGTTTATACCGAGATTGAAGCAATCAAAGAATTTGCGGATGTTGATGTGTTCGTTACTGCCAAAGGGGGAGTTGACGGTGCTGAAGGAGGAGTTTCTTTATTGGTTTGTGGTAGTGAACAAGAAGTAGAGAAAGCTAATGAAATCATCAGACAGATAAGTGGTGAACCCGCTTTTGTCAAATAACAAAAATAGAATCAGAAAACATGAAGAAAATATTATTATCCATAGCAAGTATTTGCCTGTCTATGGCGCTTTATGCACAACAGGATAAAACAATAAAAGTGGATGATTTTGTCCATAAGAGTTCGGAAACCTATGAGTATCCTACTGATCCGGAGGTGTTGAAGAAACTGGAGCAGTGGCAAGATCAAAAATTTGGAGTTTTGTTTCATTGGGGAATTTATTCAGTACGTGGTACGGCCGAATCATGGGGATTATGCTCAGAACCACAACCTTGGATGTACAGAAGCCGCAAAAATGCATATGATGCTCCATATGGAGAGTTTAAAAAGTGGTATTGGGGGCAGGCAAAAGAATTCAATCCTGTTAATTTTGAACCGGCCGATTGGGCGATAACGATGAAAGAGGCAGGATTTAAGTATCTGCTTTTCACCACAAAGCACCACGATGGCTTCTGTATGTTTGACTCGAAATATACAGACTATAACATTGCTCAAGGACCTTATAAAAATGGAAAATACAGTAATGTTGCCTATCATTTATTTGATGCATTCCGTAAAGAAAATTTCATGATCGGCGCTTACTTTTCTAAAGCGGACTGGCATAATGAAGATTATTGGGATCCGGACTATGCAACTCCTACGCGTAATCCGAATTATGATATTCGGACGAACCCTCAAAAATGGGCTGAATTCCAACAATTCACTGCCAATCAGATTGGGGAGTTAATGTCCGATTACGGGCGTGTGGATGTTCTTTGGCTGGATGCCGGTTGGGTACGTGAACCAGAACAGGACATCAAGATAGACGAGATAGTAAGCAATGCCCGCCGTAAACAACCGGGGCTGATTGTAGCAGATAGAACCGTTGCCGGACGAAATGAAAATTATCAGACGCCGGAACGTAAAATTCCAGAAACACAAATAGCCCACCCATGGGAGTCTAATATCCCTTTAACCAAAAAATGGGGGTGGAAAGAAGGTGCTCAATGCAAATCGGCAACCTGGGTAATCAATACATTGGTTGAAATTGTAGCCAAAGGGGGATGTTTTGCTTTAGGATTAGGTCCGAAACCTGACGGAACTTTCGATGAAGAAGTATATGCTGTACTGAAGCAGACAGGTGATTGGCTTAAGAAAAACGGCAAGTCCATCTATTCTACGCGTATTACACCTAATTATCACAGTGGAGATGTATGGTTCACTGCCGATAAGGATGGAAGGACATTGTATGCCATTTATGCATTGCCCGAAAACGAACAGCTTCCTGCCGTTATCGAATGGGAAGGAAATATTCCTGACGGCAGAATGGTATTATTGCAAAATGGAAAATCGATAAAATATACCTGTGAGGGTAGTAAAGTAAAAGTAACAGTGCCTAAAGGAATAAATAATGAAGCATTAGCTTTCTGTTTTAAATTGAAATGAAATGATTTCCATAATCATTTAGAAATGTACCATATGAGTAGAAAGGAGCTGCTGAAAGAAACCAGGATGCTGAATTATTCCCTTTAAGGCATCGGAAAGTCTTTATTATCTGCGTAGGAATGTGGATAATAAAGACTTTTTTATACCTTTGTTTGCAACCTTACTTAAAAATGGCTTATGGCAAAATATTTTGTACTTCTTCTTTTCTTGGGGCTGACTTTTATGTGTCCGTCCTATTCGCAAACAGATAAAACTTTCAGGTTTTCGCATATCGGTTTGAGTGAAGGCTTGTCGCAAAGTACAGTGGTTGATATAACACAAGACAAATATGGAAACATGTGGTTTGCTACGTATAACGGTTTGAATAAATACAATGGCTATGAGTTTGCCGTATATAAACATGATGAGTCTGATTCTTGTAGCATAGCAGGGGATGTGGTGAGGATTTGTCATTTGGATAAAGCCGGAAATATATGGGCAGGTACAGATCATGGGTTATCGTTGTATGATGTAAACAAGGATAATTTCAAGAATTTCATTTACTTGGGTGATAATTGCGATATCAAGGGCATTGCAGATTTTGATGAACATAAACTGTTGTTGTATGTGAATGAGCGATTAATCTTGTTTGATTGCGTCAAAGAAACTTTTCTGGAAAATGCTTTGCCTGTGGAGTTCTCTTCACTCACGCCTACTTTCCTCAGGCAACAAGGTGATAAAGTGTATATTGGTAGCCGGAAAGGAATATTTATCTATTCGATTTCACAAAAGAAATTTCAGAGTCTTTTCATAGAAGCGTTGAAAGGAGCGGCTGTTATAACTATATTGCAGGAGTCAGCCACCCGGTTATGGGTGGGGACTGCCGGGAGTGGGTTGTTCTTGGTAAATCCGCAAAACAATCAGGCTGTACATCATATGCATGCTCCGGGGAAAAAAGGGGGTATCAGCTCGAAGCATATACGGGCTCTTGCGTTTGATTCGGAACAGCGGCTTTGGGTAGGCACTATCAATTCATTGTACATTTATAATGCTAAAGAGGACTGTTTCCAGAGTTATAAGGATGGTGGCACATCTGCAAACTCCCTATCGCATGCGTCTGTACGGAGCATTTTTATGGATTCGCAGGGCGGTATGTGGGTCGGTACTTATTTCGGGGGTATAAACTATTGTCATCCTTTGAAAAACCGCTTTCGGAATTTGCAGATTACTGCAGATCAAAAGGGGTTGAACAGTAATGTGATAGGTTGTATTCGCGAAGATTCTTCAGGTGATTTCTGGATTGGAACCAATGAAGGAGGGGTGAACCATTATGAAACACCCACCGGAAAAGTTACCCACTTCACAACCAAGGAAGGTTTGGGAGGAGATGATGTGAAAGCCATTTATTTAGATGAAAGTAATGGGCTGGTTTATGTGGGTACACATACCGGTGGACTGAGTATAATACATAGGCGGACTGGCCGGATAGAGACATTATGGGCAGAACATGCGAAAAGCATATATGCCATTGAGCCGACAGTTCAAGGTGATTTTTGGATGAGTGGTTTGAGTTGGTTGCTTCATTTTGACTCTCGGACAAAAGCCTTTACTCGTGTCAATATTGATAATCCTGCATTGAAATCCGGTATTATGTTTATTTATCGTGACAGTAAACGCAGATTGTGGATCGGGGGAAGAAATGGAGTGGATGTGTTTAAAGACGACAACGGAGAACTGTCTTGCTGCCGGTTGTTTTCTTCCGGTGGTGGGCAGCTTTTTTGCCGAAAGTATGTTAATTGTGTGTATGAGGCCCATGATGGCGTTTTTTGGATAGCTACTCGTAGCGGACTTTACCGCTTTGATGAGAGCAAGCAGGAAACAAAACACTATACAACGCTGCAAGGGCTTCCGGACAATGTGGTGCATGGTGTTTTGGAAGATGAATATGGTAAATTGTGGATTAGTACTGATAAAGGGCTGGGAAGTTTGCAATTGAAGACGGAGACATTCCGTAATTATGTGGAAGTTGATGGATTACAGAGCAATCAGTTTACAGAAAATGCATTTTGTCGTGCAAAAAATGGGGAAATGTACTTTGGCGGCATAAATGGCATTACAGTTTTTCATCCGGCTCAATTAGTAGACAATCCTTATACTCCACAGGTAATAATCACTCAATTGAGTTTGTTCAATAAAGCGGTGCATCCAGGTGATGTTACGGGTATATTGGAAAAAAATATCAGTGCAACCAAGCGTATCACCTTAACGGCTAAGCAGAAAATGTTTTCATTGCAGTTTGTAGTTTCCAACTATATCTCGGGAGTACATAACACTTTTGCATACAAACTGGAAGGATATGATGATGAATGGTATTACACCCATATGCGTACTGTCTCTTATTCTAATTTGCCACAGGGAACTTACCGCTTTATGGTGAAAGCTGCCAATAATGATGGGAAATGGAACGATACACCTACCGAACTGGAGATTGTTGTGTTGCCGGTATGGTATAAGACTTGGTGGGCTATTCTGGTGTTTGTATTGCTTGCATGTGCTGCCGCAGCGGTCATATTCCGTTATTTTTGGGCTAAGAAAATGATGCAGGCACAAATTCTGCTGGAACGTAAGGATAAGGAGCGTCAAATGGAAATCAATGAAATGAAGCTTCGTTTCTTCATAAATATTGCTCATGAATTGCGCACTCCGTTGACCTTGATATTAGCTCCATTACGTGAACTGCTTGAACAGGTGGACGACCGCAAGATGCACAAGCAATTGGAATATATACGAAAAAGCACAAATAGGTTACTGCATCTGGTCAATCAGTTGATGGATTACAGAAGGGCTGAGCTGGGAGTGTTTGCATTGAGAGTTTTTCGCAACAGGATATATCAGACTGTACACAAAACTTTTCTTCTTTACGAGCGTATGGCACAAGAAAAAGACATACGTTATCATTTTGACTCTGAAATAGAAGAGGATGAGGTCCTTTGTGATCCTGAGTATTTGGAACTGATATTGAATAATTTGTTGTCCAATGCCTTTAAATACACGAATGCTGGAGATATAACGGTAACGCTGAAAAAAGCGGAGGGCGAATTGATGTTGAGTGTGCAAGATACCGGTTGCGGTATTCCACAGTCCAAACAGCAAAAGATTTTCGAACGCTTTTATCAGGTGAACAATGTCGGTATGAGTAGTGGAATTGGTCTTTCGTTGGTCAAGAAACTGGTGGATATGCATCATGGACGCATTGAACTGAATAGCGAGGAAGGGCAGGGAAGTGTCTTTTCTGTTTTTCTGCCTATTGACGAGGCGGCCTATTCTCCTGATGAAATAGCCAAAGACGGAACATCTGGGAATAGAGACAAACATTCGGCCAGCGTGTTGCCTTTGTGTTTGGACAAGTATGAAGAAGAATCTTTTGTGGAGGACAAAGCCGAAAATACGGTAGAAGCAGGGAAAGAAAACATTCTGATTGTGGAAGATAATCCAGAAATATTGAATTATCTTAGTGATGAACTGGGCAAAACATATAATGTTTGGGAAGCTAAACATGGTGGAGAGGCCCTTGAGGTCATAAAAGAACAGGAAATAGATTTGATATTGACGGATGTGATGATGCCTGTGATGGATGGTCTGCAATTGTGCAGGCAGATTAAACAAAATGTGCGCACTTGCCATATTCCCGTTATGATACTGTCGGCAAAGGCTGACCTGAATGAACAACTGGAAGGTTTGCAGACAGGAGCGGATGATTATATTCCGAAACCTTTTATGCTGGCAATGGTTAAGACGAAAATCAAAAACAGGTTCCGTACCCGTTATCGTGCTCTTCAATATTACTCCAAGTCGTTGGAAGTGGAGCCGGAAAAAATGTTGCTTAATGCTATGGATGAGGAGTTGCTGAAGAAGGCGAAAGAGATTGTTGAACAGCATTTGGATGATGTGGAATTTTCTACTGAAGTGTTTGCTCGTGAGATGTGTATGAGCCGTTCCGGATTGCATATCAAAATGAAAGCTTTGACAGGGGAATCTTCTTATGACTTCATTCGGAAGATCCGTTTCAACAAAGCGTGCAAACTTCTGTTGGAAGGAAGGTATACTGTGGCTGAGATTAGTTGTATGGTGGGGTTTAGCGTGCCTTCTTACTTTTCTACCAGTTTCAAGAAATATTTTGGATATCTGCCTACAGAATATGTCCAAAAGAAGAAGAGTCAACAAAATTAAAGCATTTTTCTACAAAAAACGATAGCTGTTATACTCAATCAAACTTTATTTATTTCATATCATGTATAGGCGGGCGAAAGTTCGCCTATTTTTGTGATACCATAAAAATGAAATAATTAAACGCTTTATGATGAAAAAGAAATTACTTTTGTGTATCGCTTTGAGCACTGCTTTGGCTGCTTGCTCCGGTTCACAAAAAAAGGAGGTGGACTGGAAAAAAAACGTACTGGATGTGGCTGTCTGCCAGTTGAAGACAACGGCAGAGGAGTTAACGGATTCCGCCCTGTTTCCCCGTTCTGTATGGACCGGTTATAAGTTGGATTTTTTAATAGAGCAAATGGAACAGCCTCTTGAGAACTTTCAAGATTCGCTGTGTGCCAATCCTGCAACTGATAAACTGGGACAAAAGATTCTTTGCGGTATTTATGATTGGACAAGCGGCTTCTTTCCGGGCAGTCTTTGGTATGCATATGAATTGACCGGTGATAAGGATTTGAAAACACAGGCGGTCAGGTACACCAATATGTTGAATTCTGTAAGGTATTATAAAGACAATCATGATATAGGTTTTATGATGAATTGTAGTTACGGGAATGCCTTGCGTCTTGCACCCAGTGATACTATTCAGGCTGTGTTGATAGAGACGGCAGACAATTTATGTGGACGTTTTGATGAACGGATCGGTTGCATTCGTTCGTGGAATTTCGGACCTTGGAATTTCCCGGTCATCATTGATAATATGATGAATTTGGATTTACTTTTTAATGCTTATCGGCTGACAAAGGATATGAAATATTATAATGTGGCGGTGAGACATGCTCAAACGACGATGAAAAACCATTTTCGTCCCGACTACACCAGCTACCATGTGGTGAGTTATAACAGTGACGGTACGGTAGAGACAAAGTGTACGCATCAGGGGCAGCATAATGAATCGGTGTGGGCACGTGGACAAGCATGGGGAGTTTATGGTTATACGGCATGTTATCGAGAAACACATAATTTGGATTTTTTGAATCAGGCTATGCACATTGCTGATATGATTATGGAGAAAGTCACAACGGAGGATTGTATTCCTTATTGGGATTATGAAGCTCCGGTTACTTCGGACACCCCTCGTGACGCATCTGCTGCTGCAATTACTGCTTCAGCTTTTTTGGAACTAAGCACATTGGCTCCTGAAGGACAGAAGTATTTCTATTATGCAGAACGGCTGCTAAAGAGATTATCCCAAAGTGATTATTTGGCAAAAAAGGGTGAGAACGGAGGATTCTTGCTGAAACATTCGGTAGGGTCGCTTCCACATGGGGCAGAGGTGGATGCACCGCTTAATTATGCTGACTATTATTATTTGGAAGCATTGAAGAGATATTTGGATATGCAGGAGTAATTTTACCATGAGTGATATGTATTGTTTCAAAAGAGTTTTATGTTTGTTTTTTCTATTGTTTGGGTTGGCCTTTCTCCCGATAAATGCTGTGGAAAACTATTTGTTGAGAAATTGCATGACTTTTTCCGATTTGAGTTCGGCCATTTGCATGAATCAGAGTTGGGTGGATTATCCTGCATATGAAGATCGTGAAGGATGGAAGAGGCGGGTAGAACCTTCAATTAGGAATATGATTATTCGAAATGGCGAGAAGACACTCCAATATGAGTGGAAGCCCGATCTCGCTTCTGACTATCTGGCTTTTAAGCGTACCGGTGAGAGACGGACTGTACGTGTAAATCATCGGATGCTACAAGCGCTGGTTTTGGCAGAACTGGTGGAGGGTAAAAAACGCTTCATGGATGCTATTATAGACGGCGTGTGGTTCTTGTGTGAGACTCCTTGGATAAGTTCTGCTCACCTGTTTTTTCAACAAGATCAGTCTGGATTACCTGATAAAAATGAACCGACCATAGACTTGTATGTGGCTGACATTGGTGCACAAATGGCATGGTTGCATTATTTTTTTAAGAAGGAGTTTGATAAGGTGAGCCCTTTGATAGATAAGAAAATTGTGGAAGAAGTCAAAAAAAGGTTGATAGCACCTTATTTTATGCGGAATGATTATTGGTGGATGGGGTTTACCAGGGAGCAAGTCAACAATTGGAATCCATGGATTAATTATAACGTATTGCAAACACTGATGTTAGTGGAGGACAATCCGCAGCGTATAAAGGATGGTGTTTGGAAATTGATGAATTCGGTCGACTTTTTCTTTAGTATGTATCGTGCGGATGGTGCATGTGATGAAGGACCGACCTATTGGAGCGGAGCGTCCGGATATGCATTGAAATTCTTGGATTTGCTTCATAAAGTTACAGCAGGTAAGGTTGATGTTTTCAAAAATCAGCTTTTGCGGAATATGGGACAGTATATTTACAAAGTGCATATTGGTAAGACTCTCTTTGTGAATTTTGCGGATTCATCTCCTAAAGTTACTCCCAGTGCCAGCATACTGTTCCATTATGGGAAAAGAATTGAGGACGAAAAAATGATGGAGTTCGCTGCGTTTATAGCACATCAGAATTCAAGTTTAAAAAATAGTTTGAACGGACCTTTTGCGGTAGCTTTAGATGAATTGCTTATGCATAAAGAAATAATGAATTATCCGCAGCGTGCACCGTTGATCGGAGATTTCTGGTTTAAGGACACGCAAATCTGTGTGGCTCGTGATAAGGCAGGTGAAAGTGGTGGGTTCTTCTTTGCGGCAAAGGGCGGACATAATAAGGAGAGTCACAACCACAATGATGTAGGTTCTTGCATCCTCTATTATGACAATACTCCTCTGCTAGTTGATGTGGGAGTAGGGGTTTATACCCGGCAAACTTTTGGGCCAGAACGCTATTCTATTTGGACGATGCGTTCGAGTTATCATAATCTTCCTACCATTAACGGTGTAGAACAAAAGAACGGAAAGGAGTTCTGTGCTGGTAGCCAACGGTATAAGACGACTTCGCAAGAAGTATTTTACCAACTGAATATTGCTAATGCTTATCCTCAGGAAGCTGGTGCGAAGAAATGGGTTCGTAGTTATACTTTGCAACGTGCAAAACGGTTTGTAATAGAGGATAGTTGGGAACTATCACTGCAGCAAAACTCTTTTGTTCTGAATCTGATGACTTGTTGTCCGGTGGAAATTGATGAGAAACAGAACGTGTCTTTATTGGGTGAATTCGGCAGGCTGCGGTTGGAATATGATAAGCGGTTATTTGTTGTAGAGACGGATGTAATCAGATTGACAGATGTGAAGTTGAAACGTGGTTGGGATGGAAAGAATATAACACGAATTCGCCTGATTATGACAAAACAAATAGCTAAAGGATGTACAAAGGTGATCATTCAAAAGTAAAATGAGATACTCTCAATTAAAGGCATTGATTATCAGTATACTCTGTTGTGTGAAATTTTTCGATAAAAACTGTCGAAAAAGAGGACTTAAATATATATAAGACTGATTATTTTGAAAATATTAATCAATAATTGAGCCACAACCTGAATGCAGAGGCTTTGCCTTCGCTTATGATAATGTCCGATTTGAATGGTGGATGCACTACGACCTTTATCCTTCCTTTAAAAAAGGGAGCTGCCCGGTCAATGGCATCCACGTTAAGAATCATTTGCCGGTTCACACGAAAGAATTGTTCAGGATCCAGTTGTTCTTCCAGTTTATTTAAAGACAGGTCCAGTATATGTTCCCGGCCGCTTGGGGTGACTGCAAACGTCGTCTTTTCCTCCGAATAGAAATAGGCAATATCCTCCACCCGTAACAACCAGAACTCATCGGTTCCGGAAATAAGAAAACGACTTCTATATTTCTTTTCAGGATGTTTCAATGTCTCAAGCAGTGTTTCCATATATTTCTCCGATTTCAGCCATGCCTGACCATGGAGAGCCTCATATTTGGCGATAGCATCCGATAAGCGTTGCTCGTCTACCGGTTTAAGTATATAATCTATGCTGTTTACGGAAAAAGCGCGTATGGCATATTGATCATATGCTGTTGTGAAGATAACGGCTGATTTCGGCTTGGCTGCAGACAGAAAGTCGAAGGCATCTCCGTCTGTAAGATGTATGTCCAGAAAAATCAGTTCGGGATGTTCATGGGAGGCAAACCATTCCACAGCGTCATCCACACTGCCGGGAATAATCTCAATATTCCATTCGGAGCGCAGTGAAGATACCATAGAGTGTAACAGGCGTGCCGCAGGTATCTCATCTTCTATAATGACTGTATTTAGCTTCATTGTATAATCGGTATTTTAACTGTAAAAACAGAATCTTCTTTCTGAATGACAATATTCTTATTCGACATCAGCCGACATCGATTTGACAAATTTTTCAGTCCTATCCCGGACGAGGAGTCCTTTTTTTTCTTTGGAGAAACCGGATTGCTGACTACCAAATATTCATTGTCTATTTCGATGTGGATAGTCATGGGCTTATCGGGGGAAATGGAATTGTGCTTGATCACATTTTCTACCAATAATTGCAGGGTAAGTGGAGGTATCTGCCGTTCCATATATTCGGGGGGAATACGGCAGTCATAACTGATGCAATCGCCCAAACGAACCTTGTGTAGGAACAAGTAGGAATTCATAAAGTCTAATTCTTCTTTTAGCGGGATCAGGTTCCTGTCCTGACATTGGAGAACATAGCGGTATACGGATGATAGGTTTTGGGTAAAGCATACCGCATTGTCCGGATTATATTTTATTTCGGCAATCAGCGTATTCAAGCTGTTAAACAGAAAATGTGGATTCAGCTGGTTTTGCAAGGCAGTATATTTGGCCCGAGAGTTCTCCATCTGCAATTTAGCGGCTTCCTGTTGTAACAACCAGTTAGCTTGCAGGGTACGGTTGGAGAGTAACAGCCCGATGACTACCATTTCTGCCATCCACACGACTATCAGCAAATTCCAACCGCTACGCGAGAAGTTGAATATCGGTTCTACATTTGCCAGAATTTTAGCCGTTACGAATACACCGTAGTTCAACATCAGAAAGAGGAAAATGACACTCATATAGACCATGACGAGCTTCCATTTCCGGAAAGTATTAATAACATACAGCCTGTTTACCCATTCGGACAATCGAAGTGTGGAATATCCCACCAGGTTGAATGCGAGTATGGTGAAGACAACCGCTCCCCATGAATAAAACGCCTCAGCCGTCTTAGGTGAGAAATCCGTATAGTTGGCAATCAGGAAGTAGGAGAAAAGTCCCAGCCCTGAAAATAATAGCATATATGTTATTGTGGTCCATTTCATAGGGGATAAAGATACTATAAATTCTGATGATTTAGTATTTGTTGAGCGCTTTGAGTAGCTCGGAATAATAATTCTGTGCCGAAACCTTGGCATGTACATAGTTCATTTGTGCCAGCTGGCGATAGGTTTGGGCATCAATCACCTCAATGACAGAGGACTTACCCTCGTCATAGCGTTCTAAAGCCATTGTTTCATTTTCACAGGCCTTGTCCAGCGAGTTTCTTGTCAGGTTCACTTGTTCGATTGCTTGCCGGAGGGAATTGCGTGCCGTTTGAATCTCCAGGTTTACTCCGTCTGTCACTTTGCTCAGATTTTCAGCTGCCATATCCATTTTGAAGGAAGAAGCCCGTTTCTCATTTCGACGTTTACCCCATTCAAATAATGGCATGGAGACCGTAGCGTATACGGCATAATTGGGATTCATATCCGAATGGAAGTTGTAACCGGGGGAGGAATAACTTCCGTCCATCCCCACATAAAATTGTGGCATATACTTGGAGAGTGTCAGCTTTTTTTCGCTCTCGGCAATCTTTATCTGCTCCATGGCTATCTTCAGTTCCGGACGGACAGAACCGCTATCGCTCCAAAGTGATGCGTCATCTGTCACTACTATCGCTACGCTGTCTTCCACTTCGGTCTGTGATTGGAGTTCCACTCCAATGAGCGAATTGAGGGCCATACGACCGTTCTCCAGATTTTTCTTGGCTTGCAGGAGTTGGTATTCCGCTTCATTCAGTTTTACCTCCATCATCAGCAAATCCTGTCGGTCTGTGAGTCCGGCTTCGACCCGTTCGCGGATGGTCTGAGTCAAGGAAGATACGGAGTTGCGGTAGTCATCGGATATGCGGACAATCTCCGTACGTGCCACTGTATTCCAATATTGCATATCCGTCTGTAAATAGATGCCAGAACGGATGTATTCTTCCTGAAAGCCGCTGACATTATGCCTGTACTTGGCCATCCGTATGGTCTCCAGCAAGCGTCCTCCCGTATATATGGGTTGCAGCAGGGAGACGGAAGCACCGTATTTCATGTCTTTTCCTTCGAAAGTGACCGGATTACCCATGGAAGGTAAATCCAGCGTCAATTGCAATGGGTTTCCTGTGTACTGGAAGTTAGCTCCTCCGGACAGCTTGGGATATAAATCCTTTTGGGCTGCTTTCTCCAGTTCGAGGCTGGCGGCAATATTTTTATCCGCAGCCTTCAGGTCATGGCTGTATTCAACAGCCATTGACCTGTATTTTTCCAGTAGAGGATTCTGCTGGGATACAGCTACGGAGGAAACACACAATGAAAATAAAACCAGTATATATTTCTTTAACATAATCACGATTCTTTTACTTTATAGAACATAGAATACAAAGCCGGTGTGATGAACAATGTCAGCAGGGTGGCAAAGGTCAGACCGAAAATAATGGTAGCAGCCATGCCGCCAAAGGCAACATCGAACAACAGGGGAACCATACCCAGAATGGTAGTAGTAGCTGCCATCAGTACCGGGCGTGTACGCGATACGGTAGCTTCTATAACTGCCGTATAGGGGATGACCCCATCGTGGCGCTGTACATTGATTTCATCCAGCAGCACAATGACGTTTTTGATGATCATACCCAGCAAGCCTAACCAGCCGGCAATCGGGAAGAACCCGAAATCGAAACCGGTAAGTAGCATACCAACGGCCACTCCGATAAGGGAAAGGGGAAGTATACACAGGATGATACCTGGTTCGCGGAAGTTTCCGAACAAGGCAACCAGAATCACTATCAGCATTAAAAATGCCAATGGGAAAAATTTGGCAAGTGCCTGTAAGCCCTCGTTCTGATCCTTATATTGTGAATCCCAAAAGAAAGTATAACCTTCAGGCAATTCCATGGCTTCAATCTCCTTGCGTATTTCTCCATGGACTTCGGCCATTGTATGTCCCGGCTGTACACCACACATGGCGGCCATGGAGAGTTGGCGGTTGTAGGTACGTATCTGAGGCCATTCCCAAGCGGTTTCCACTCCTTTGGTGACTTGTGACAATGGTGCAGAATGTTTGCCATTCCATACAGAGAGGTTTTCCAATGAGTGTGCATCTGTTACGGAGGTGTTATCAGACTTCAGCAGTACCGGAACTTTCTGTTCGTCATCGCGGTAAATGCCTACGGGAAGTCCATCGCTGACGGATTTTACGGATTGCATCATCTGTGCTTTGGTAATGCCAAGTGCACCAGCTTTGACAGGGTCGTAGATAGGGCGCATAACCAGGGTCATGTTACCCCATTCATTACGTACATCTGCTGCTTTCGGGTTGCGCCGCATAATTGAGGTTGCCACGTTTACCAGTGAATCCAGAACTGCGGCATCCGGACCAAGGAAGCGGGCTTCAATCATCGCTTCCGTCAATGGACTCAGCTCAAATTTGTTGACCTTGATCAGTGGCTCCGGAAACTTCAGCCGGATGGAGTCTTGCAACAGGGAGTGCATGGCTACCGCATCTTTGGAAGTATGACATTTGATGAGTAACTGCGCATAATTGGACTGTGGCCCGAAAGCTATATTGGACAAATAATACCGCGGCGGTGTGCGGCCGATGTAGTTGGAAACCATTTCCACTTCTTCATGTCCCCGTACATAATCTGCCATTTCGCCGGCTATACGGTCTGTCTCATAAATGTTAGTGCCTTCCGGTAGCCACATGTCCATCGTGAAGTATTGTTTGTCCAGTGCAGGAACAAATACTTTCGGTATAAACTTGAAACTCCAAGCTGAAAGTACCAACATCACTACCAGAGAGGCGACTGCCATGGTACGGTGGCGTAGCACCCAACGGAGGGCGTTACGGAATATATTATAGTATTTACCGTTGAAAAGACCGGCTTTTAATTCCTCCGGACGTGGACGGCGTACAAACTCCTGAATGAAGAATGGGGTTTGTGTCAAGGCGAATACCCAGCTGAACATCAGGGAAACTCCGATGACGATGACCAGTGACGAAAGCAATTCTCCGGTGATATGCGGAGAGTAGTATATCGGTAGGAAAGTCAGTATGGCAATGATAGTGGCAGCCAGTAAAGGCAGTGCAGTGGATGAACAGGCACGCATGATGGCAACTCGTTTGCGCATGCCCCGTTCCATATTGACTAACGCCGAATCGGATACCACAATGGCGTTGTCCACCAGCATACCCATGGCGATAATGATTGCGGCCAGTGACATGCGTTGCAAGGCTATGCCTGAAGCCATCATGACTATTAGCGTGGCGAAGATGGAGAATACCAGTCCGCTACCTATCAGAATACCATTCTTGAATCCGATAAAGAACAATAGAATGGCTACTACTGTGAGTACGGAAATAATCAAGTTCAGAATAAATCCCTGATTGGCTATATCCGATTCATATCCTTGATCATAGATGGCAGTCAGTGTAAAGCCTTCAGGCATTGTCTCTTTAAACTTATCAAGCGTGATTTGCACAGCCTTTGCCATATCCACTACGTTGCCGGTGGGGACGGTGGAGATAGCAATACCTATGGCAGGACTTCCGTCAATCCGCATGATGTTGCCCGGAGGGTTTTGGTAGCTTTCTTCTATATTGGCAATGTCGGCCAAACGGAAATGTTCTCCGGTACGTGATACAATAGTTAACTCGCGTATGTCATCCAAAGAGTAAAAATTGCCGGTGGATTCGATTCGGATACGATTGTTGCCAGCATCCACTCCTCCGGCATCCACCACCTTGTTTTGTGCTTCAAATGCATGGGCGATGTCCGCAGTAGTCACTCCACTTTGTGCCATAACAGCCGGGCTGATGGTTACGTCAATAGTAGGTGTCTGCACACCGTAAATCTCCACTTTGGCCACGCCTTTCACCTTCAACAGTTCATTCTTTATCAGCTTGGCTTCGTCTTCCAGCTCACGAAATGAGTAATTGTCACCGGTAAGCCCGTAGAACACGCCCAGCACATCGCCGAAGTCATCGTTGACAATGGAGGCACCTGCTCCGGCGGGTAATTTCCCCTGTACGTCATTCACTTTACGACGCAACTTGTCCCAAAGCTGTTGCATCTCATCTGCACGAATCTCTTTTTTTACATAAACGGTAATCTTGGAAAGACCTGCACGATTTTCCGTTTTCAGGTAATACAGTTCACCCATGGATTGTATGGCTTCTTCCAAAATGTCGGTTACTTGCGTCTGTACTTCCGATGGGGAAGCTCCCGGATAAGGAGTCAGTACCAATGCCTGCTTAATAGTAAAAGGCGCATCTTCCAGTTTTCCCATTTTGATATAGGAAAACAATCCACCTGCCAGTACCAGCGCCAGTAGTAAAATGGTGACGGATCTTTTCTGCAAGAAATATTTTACGAACTTCATAGGTTTATTTTTTAGAGGAGATCTCAACTTCCATGCCGTCCGAAAGGAAACGCAAACCGCTTGTTGCAATAGTCTCATCGGCGGAAAGTCCTTTGGTTATAAGTACCTTGCCACTGGGCAGTAAATCGCCTTTTGTCACCTTGCGCAGACTTACTTTGGAAGTACTTTCGTTGGTTACCCACACAAAGTCACCCACTTCGGGACGGTGGCATAAGGCATACTGTGGGATAACTACACCTGCTTTCTGATCTGTGGAAATATCCATATATACCTTGCCTGACATTCCGGCCAGCAGCTTTCTGTCCGGATTGGGTAATAGTGCGGTTAGCAGGTAGGAAAGATTATTACGGGTAGTGCCTTTGGATACTTCAATTACTGCCGCCTTATAAACTTTGTCGGGATACATGTCGAAACACACTTTCACCGAATCAAGCGATCGGGCTGCGGCTGCCACTTCTTGTGTCACGTATGTTTCGATGCGGAGACGGTCAATGTCTATCAGCGACAAGACAGGCTGTGCAGCTTTTACATCTTGGAACTTCTCTATATATACTTCGCCCACATATCCATTGAAGGGAGCTATGAGACGTGAATCTTCCAGTTCGTTCGAAGCCATGTCAAAGGAGGTCTTGGCCGTAGTATAATCGGCCTTTGTCTTTTCATATTGGCTGGCAGAAATATTGTTCTTTTCATACAATTTCTGTATTCTGTCAAATTCCGTTTTCATCTGTTCATATATGGCTTTAGTCCGTTCTTTGCGTATGCGAAAGTCTCGAGGATCAATCTCGGCGATAATGCTTCCTTGCGAATAATAGTTACCGGAATATACATCGAAGCGGTCTATCGGACCACCTACTCGGAAGGATAATTCCGAAGTACGGTATGGCCGGGAGATGAAAGCATATTCCTTTCCATTCCCACCGGAATATTGAACTGCTTTTTCAGTTTTGACAATCATTCCCGACGGTACTTGTTCATTCTTGCCAGTGCAGGAAACCAACAGTGTAAACACTGTGGACATCCATAAAAATACTTTTATTCTCATGCGTCTATCTCTTAATATATTATATTAACAGCGACAAAAGTATAGAATAAAAAATGCTTCTTTCGGTCTAATTTACCCAAGTCGGGAAAACAATACCTGAATACGGAATTGGGGTGATGAAATACGGATTAAGAGGATTTGAATAGGACTAAAATAGGATTAGGTGGCAGTCTGGAAGATTTATCAATAGATGCGTTTATTCATTGTGATTGGGTCTCCTATTTTGTAGTAAAAAGGGAGATTGCCTTGATACTTAAATAGCAATTTCCCTTTCTTTTATATTGGTAAATTGTAAAACTGAAACCTAATAAATAGGTAACTTTTATCCTCAAATGTGTCCGGGTAAATGCTTGTTGTATGTTGGCATGGTGATGTGGACACTTCGGAAAACGTATGTCTCTCTCAGAGTGTATTATTTATGTAATTTGTTGATTTTATGTATGTGATATACACTCTTGTAGTTGGCAGCAAAGCCTTCGTTTGATTTTCCCATGTCTTCTACCTGTAGTTCAGCGTATACAGGAATTCCGTTTTTCACTCCTTTAGTTATTTTGTCATATTGTTGATAAAGTTTCCCGGTCTTGTCTATGACCCAATAAGCTTCATCGCTTCCTTCAGGAATGAATGACCGGACTTCTGCCCCGATTATCAGTTTTCCCTTTACACTCAATGTTTTTTTTGCTGGAGCAATTAAAGAGGCTGGAATGTTTTCGTTCAGCTTCTTCTGGGATATGGTATCTTCTTTTGCATATCGGAGAATAAGCTCTCCTTTTTTTAATATCAGACTGTCTTGGGTCAGTTTTTCAATATGAAGCGTGTCGGAGAAGGGTAACACCTGGTGGTTGCCCACACTTTTCCCAGAAAGAATTAGGAAAGCTCCTTCCTGTTGCCAGGCTTTATAAGACAGCGTAGCCATATTGACCGATGATGCTTTTCCATCCGCTTCGAGCACAAAGCCCTGCTTGAGTTCCGGTAGCCCGGGGACAGTTTGCATCCATTTACCGACAATGTTTTCATTTTTTCCGCATGCAGTCAGCAATACGGCTGAAAAAACTAATAACGTACATTTTAAATGATTCATTTTTATTCTGCTATTCTTAAAAAAAACTCTGTAATTAATAAAAAGAGAATATCTATAGGCTAATATAGACATTCTCTTTTGAATACTGAATGATTTTACTTTAAAAACGTGAATGAACAATCTTATGTTGATTCATGTCAAAATTGAAAGTTGTCGGAGCAAAGTCCGAGAGTTCTTGCTGATTTTCTCCTTCTCCAAGCAAAACTTTCGTTGCGGCAAAATTAAATTTCATATTTGCACTTTCAACGGAATATCCGGCTTCTTTGCCAGGTTCAACTTTTACTTCAATAAGTAAGGCTTCCGGATTTTCATTTTCGGTTTCTGATGGTATCGCAACAGACAATTTCAATGATTCCGGATTCAAAACGAATTTAATACTATCTTTGGCCGCTGTGAGCGTAGGTTTGTATCCTACTTTGTAGTTTACGTCACCTACGGCTTCTACAATTTTGTCTGTTAAGGTTTCATCTTTGACGATAGACAAAACAATGTCTTTAATGGGAAATTTCTCAAAATATACGGTATCATTATTAACTGTAGCTGATATATCTACTCCAACCGGTGCTTCTTCATTGTTTTCTTTTTCTGTTGGAGACAAGCTGGAGGTAAGCATTTTACCTGTATAGTTCCCAAACATTGTTCCTGTCGTGACTTCATCCGGAAGTTGTGGAGTGTTCTCGTCATCATCGCTACAGGCTGTAAAACAAAATGAACTGCTAAGTACCAACATTGATACGAATACTCTCATGGGTTTAAAAACTTTTTTCATTTTCTTTAATTTTAAAAATTGATTAATACTGTGCTGCCAATCTATGGCGGCTTTTGCGCATTAAATGCAGTTCCCATTTAAATAGCTGCATGATGGGATTGTTAAAAAGAGTTTTTCGTTTGATATACAGTATGATATATACTGCATTTTTAGAGAGAAACTTATTTCTGTATTTGGGTTTTAATATTCAATCAGTCCCATTTCATATGCTATATTTTCGTTTTTTTGTTTTTAGGATTCCAACTGTCTTTCAAAAAAATATTGGGGGTAATCCATTCTTTTACAGCTTTATATTTGATCTCTTGTGTATGTTTAATGACATTTTTGATGAACCTATTTGCTTGTTGGTAGGTGAATATTACTTAATTGTCACGTTTTTGTACTTGAAAAGAATATAGTAAGGTTTGTTATTTAGAATATTGTTCGTATATTTGCGAACAATATTCTATGTATGGACGAAAAGAAAGATTATACAGCTACGCAAGAACAGTTGGCGAGATTTGCCAAAGCATTGGGACATCCCGCCAGAATTGCCATTATGCACTTTTTGGCAAAACAGAAAACATGTTACTTTGGGGATATTCATGAAGAACTTCCTATTGCCAAAGCAACCGTATCGCAGCACCTAAAAGAGTTGAAAAATGCGGGACTTATACAGGGAGAGGTTGAAACACCTAAAGTGAAATATTGTATCAACCGAAAGAATTGGCAACTGGCTCGTGAACTCTTTAAGGAGTTTTTTGAGCAATGTATCTGTAAATCGGGGGAGTGTTGCTGATAGTCCCCTTTTTTAATCTTAACGTTCGTTGTTTTACGAATTACATTTAATATGATAAATTTATAAATTATGGAAATTAAAGTATTAGGAACAGGTTGCGCTGGTTGTAAGGCTCTGTATGCAATAGTTACGCAAGTAGTAAAAGAATTAGCCTTGGAAGCGGTAGTAACCAAAGAAGAAGATTTGATGAAGATTATGGAATACAATGTAATGACGCTTCCTGCTCTTGTCGTGGACGGTAAGGTTGTGGCAAAAGGCAAGCTTTCTGTCAAAGAGGTAAAAGATGTATTAATCAAGTAAATCTGATTATTATGAAACGCTTTTTATTCTTTACCATTGCTTGTTTGTCTTCTATTTGGGGAATGGCACAGATTGCCACAGATACCTATGTGGAGGTTCTTTATTTTCATGGAAAACAACGTTGTGCAACTTGCAAAGCCATTGATAAACACACGAAAGAAGTAGTTAATGCAGATTTGGCGGAATTGGTCAAAAATGGTAAACTACGTTTCAAAGAAATAGATATTTCAACTCCTGAAGGTGAAAAGCTGGCAGAAAAATATCGTGTAAGCTGGTCATCTCTTTATGTTAATAAATGGGAGAACGGTAAAGAAGAACGTAACGACATGACACGCTTTGGCTTTCAGAATGCCCGAAGCAATACAACGGTATTCAAGAAAGAATTAAAACAGAAAATCAACAGGTTGCTAAAATAACACAGTTTTATGGAATACTTGCAAACATTGTTGGATAATAGTGAGATACCTATTATCACCGCTTTTCTGCTCGGCCTGTTGACTGCTGTAAGTCCTTGTCCATTGGCGACTAACATAACCGCTATCGGATTTATCAGTAAGGATATAAATAACCGTAACCGGATATTTATAAATGGTATTCTATACACTTTAGGGCGTGTGTTGGCTTATTCTGTATTAGGAGCAATACTTATCGCAATACTCCGAAAGGGTGCAGATATGTTTGCTATACAAAAAGGTATCAGCGAATGGGGAGAACTGCTACTTGCTCCTGCTTTGATGTTGATAGGGTTGTTTATGCTATTCGGAGATAAATTGCAATTACCCAAGTTCGGATTTTCCGCTACTGAAAAAACAGAAAAACTAAAAGGCTCATGGGGTAGTTTGTTGCTGGGGATATTGTTTGCTATGGCATTTTGTCCTACCAGTGGGTTATTTTATTTTGGCATGCTTATTCCCATGTCGGCTATGGAAAGTGAGGGGTATTTGCTACCTGTCATTTTTGCATTGGCAACAGGGCTTCCGGTTATGCTTGTCGCTTGGATTTTGGCATACAGTGTAGCAGGGGTAGGAAAGTTTTATAACCGTGTGCAGACTTTTCAGAAGTGGTTTAATTATATGGTAGCCGTACTGTTTATCTTGGTTGGCATTTATTATGGATTGATAAATTTGGATATAATATGAAAATTTTAATTTTATGTACGGGAAATAGTTGTCGCAGCCAAATGGCGCATGGTTTCCTGCAATCGTTTGACAAGGATATACAAGTGTATTCCGCTGGTACGCATCCGGCAGGGAAAGTTAATCCTTTGGCTGTTGAGGCCATGGCAGAAGTTGGTATTGACATAAGCAGGCATATTCCTACCAATGTAACTGTTTATTTAAGTGACACATGGGATTATGTGATAACTGTATGCGGTAGTGCTAACGAAACGTGTCCGGCTTTTGAGGGCAATGTAGGGAAACGGTTGCATATTGGTTTTAATGACCCCTCGGAAGCAATAGGAACAACGGACTTTATCAGAAGCGAATTTGAAAGAGTGCGTAATGAAATCAAGAATGAATTTACCAGGTTCTACATTACAGAGATAAAAAAACAAGAACTGCCTAAATGTGCTTGTAACCGCTAATTTTTGAGGCAGCTTGTTCGTGTTATTACAAACAATAATAGGATTATGATACAAAGATTTGCAGATTGGTTGGTGTATGATATCTTCGGCTTGGATGCTTCAACAGCTTTAGGGAAAGCTATAAACTTCTTCTTTTACGATACGATAAAGATTTTGATATTATTATTTTTTATCAGTGTGATAATGGGTATTATAAATGCCTATTTTCCGATAGAACGTTTGCGCAATTATTTGACTTCTCGCAAACTCTATGGATTGCAGTATTTTTTTGCCGCCTTATTTGGCGCTATTACCCCGTTTTGTTCCTGTTCTTCCATACCGCTGTTTATCGGATTCGTGAAAGGAGGCATTCCTTTGGGGGTAACATTTGCCTATCTGATCACCTCACCTTTGGTAAATGAAGTTGCCGTTGCTCTGTTTATCGGCACTTTTGGATTACGTATTACTATTATTTATGTGATTAGCGGTGTTCTGTTGGGTATGGTAGGCGGATTTATCTTAGGTAAGATGAAATTGGAGGCTTATTTGAGTGATTGGGTGAAACAAATACAGCAAAATTCAACTTCCGACTCTGGAATATGGGAAAAAGAGCATACTCCGTTTTTTAGACGACTGCCAGTTATCATGCAAGAAGCATGGGGTATTGTTAGAGGGGTGTTTTTGTATATCCTTATCGGCATTGGTGTCGGTGCGTTTATGCATGGTTATGTGCCGGAAGGATTCTTCGAACAGTATATGTCTAAGGAAAACTGGTTTGCAGTACCTTTATCGGTTATCTTGGCAGTTCCAATGTATGCCAATGCTGCCGGAATAGTGCCGGTAATTGAAGTATTTGTAGCTAAGGGGATTCCCATAGGAACGGCAATCGCTTTTATGATGGCGGTAGTTGGGCTTTCACTTCCTGAAGCCACATTGTTAAAGAAGGTAATGACATGGCGTTTAATCGGAATTTTTTTTGGAGTGATTACCTTGTTTGTTGTTATGTTGGGTTATCTCTATAATATTATCTTGTAACACACTATGGATTTGTAGTATGTTACATCCACAGTTGTTTCCGTTCTTGGTTTACATCTCGGTTTAACTGAACCATGTAAACCAGCGTAATTTAGGCATAAAAAAAGAGAGTTACTTTTGTGTAACTCTCTGATTTTCTGGTGATCCGCCTGGGTTATGAACCAAACGTTATTTCTTCCTCAATATCAGTACTTTCAGAAATTTCGGCTTTGCATCCGTCACGCTTTAGTCCTTAAAAACTGTTTGCTGTTGTCCGGTGTCTGTCTGCCAACATCTTGGGTTCAAATGTACGCATTATTTTTGGATTATGCAAACCGTTGAAAATAAACATTCTAAGGTTAGTGCAAGGTGCAAGCTATATATATAGATATATACTTGCACCTTGCACTAAATTTTTGATGGTAAGGAAATAGATATTTTTATAATTCATCATGTAAATCATTGTTTGAAACTTTTCCGCATTTAAAGACATCGTCCTAATATTTCTATTCCTTTTTCTAAGTTTGTTTCAGATAATGAAGCATAACCTAATCTAAGACCGCATATAGGTTCGGCGAAACTAAAACGGTCGGGCGTATAAAAATTAAGCAATGAATTATTTGCTTGCTCCTTTATTTTATACAAATCTTTTTGATTAATCGGTATCAGCCAAAAGGCCAATCCGCCTTTTGGTACTTCAAAGCTCACTTTCCCTTGTAAATAATTACACAATAATGACGTGAAATAATCCCTCTTCTCTCGATAAAAAGCGAGCATCCTTTTATGATGTTTACGAACTTCTCCTGAATTTATCAAATCAAGCAATGCTTGTTCCATAAAATTATCTCCTTGTATATCTATCATTTTGCGTAATGTTCCCACTTGTTCGACAAAATTGGGAGAACTGTAAATATAACCAATGCGTATAGCAGGAGCAATCAGTTTACTGAATGTTCCGATATAAACAAAGTTCTGTATTTCATCGTGGGCAGAAATAGGCATAATTGGACGATTGTCAAAATGAAATTCATTGTCATAGTCATCTTCTATGATTGTAAAACCGTATTGGTTTGATAAATTGATTATTCTCAATCGTTTACTTAGACTTAGCGTGACGGTTGTAGGGTATTGATGATGCGGGGTCAGATAGATTGCCTTGACACTCGTGTGTTTAATAACCTTCTCAATATCATCAATACTGATACCGTCCGATTCGACTTTGATAGGTATGATTTTTGCTCCTGCATGTTTAAATGTTTCCCATGCAGGCTTAAATCCCGGATTTTCAACTAACACTACATCATCATTTTTCAGTAAACAGTGGGCTGTGAGAAACAGTGCCATTTGGCTTCCACGTGTAATACAGATTTGATTGGAAGATGTTTTCATCTGTCTGTTTTGATTTAACATTTTCGACACAGCTTCTCTAAAGTGTAAATCTCCTAACTTATTGGATAGGTTCATTATTTGCCGTTTTGCCTTTTGACTGAATATTCTACGATATGCTCTCGCCAATTCTTTGATAGGGGAACAGGTTAAGTCGGGTAGTCCGTCATCAAAAAATATAAGTTCACTTCTAAATATCTCTTCGTTATCTGTATTTAGTGGTCTGTCTTTGGGTGTATGGGCTGTTATTGGCAAAATTTGAGGTACTACCGTTCCCTGCCGTTCTGACGAAGTAATCCAGCCTTCCGCGGATAAAATGTCAAATGCCTTTACGACTGTATTTCTGTTAATTTTTAATTCACAAGCCAATTGGCGAGTGCTTGGTAGTGTACTTCCCGGTCGAAGCACTCCACTTTTTATAGAAGATATGATTCCCTCTACAATTTGCATATAAATTGCTTTGGATAAATTATTGTCAATGATCAAATTCATAATGTCTATCTCTTTGGACTATCTATATATATACAAACTGGACTACAAAGGTAGTCCAAATAAGCCATATATTTGCAAAAAAATAATTTAATCCTTTATATAGATATGCAATATCGAATGAAAACGCATCCATTGACTATGGAGCAAATAAATCGTTTGTTAATTACTTCTCAAACGGGATGTTTGGCTACAATAGGGCAACTCGGCTTTCCTTATGTGACCCCGGTTCATTATGTATATGTGAATGGATTCATCTATTTTCATGGACTGCCTAAAGGCCAAAAAAATGATAATATCAGGGCAAATCCTCATGTAAGTTTTAATGTGTACAATATGGATGGCTTGTTACTTGATAGAGCCGGAAAACCTTGTGATACAAATACAAAATACCAAAGCGTAATCATACAAGGTACGGCTGATTTTGTTGATGACATAGAATCAAAAAGAAATGTTCTTTGTGCTATTGTTAATAAATATACACCTCACTTATCGGATAAAACATTGCCTGATAATATGGTGAAAGGAACAGCTATTGTTGAAATCAAAATTGATAAATTAACAGGGAAATATTGGGAATAGATAAAACTAATTATAAATAGATTATGAGAAGGACAGACAGGGAAGTCAAAGACTTGGATAGTGTTTTTGATATTATTGAGCGTTGCCATGTAGTGCATTTAGGCATGGTAGAAAACGGAAAACCATACGTAGTGGCACTCAATTTTGGTTATGAACGATCAGGTGACAATTTAATTCTTTACTTTCATTGTGCAATGGAAGGTCGGAAGATTGATATTTTGAAAGAAAATCCAAATGTGTATTTTCAAATGGATTGCGTAAATGAATTTATACCCGGTTCAGCGGAACGCCCTTGCGCATTTTGTTGGAGATTCGATAGCGTAATGGGTAGTGGAAAAATTAAATTTGTCAATGATATTAACGAAAAAATTCATGCACTCAACAAGTTAATTCAACATGTCGGTAGAACAGACGAAGTCTTTTCATTTCCTGCCGCATCTTTAACTCGTACATGTGTTTTACAAGTGCAATCTAATGATTTTACGGGAAAGCATCATGAATAATTGAACCTTACAAGTTGTTATACCATGAAAGGGTATTTTAGTAGGATATTATCGGAAATTGATTCAGAATTGATGAAATCAACCTTTACGGTTATGATATTGTAGGGCTATGATGGCGCTATTTTAATTTAGAAATATGGCGCACTTTTCAATTAGTATATACAATATAAATTAGAGAACGGAAACTTGGAAGATATTCTATGCAATTTGTAGATAAAATATTATTTCAAATCAATACGGAGATAGAAAAACTTGGCATAGATGATTGTATAGGCATTGACAGTGCTTTACATATGATGCGTTTTATTCAACCTTTGTGTGACAAGTTGAGAAAATATATATTAACTTATCAGTTTGCTGATGAAGCGGAAGAAATCAACTTCTTTAAGGAGCACAAACCGGAAGTGTTAAGCAAATATTTATATTACAATAAAATATATGTCATTGAAAGCAAATTTCCTACTGGTAGCGACATTGCACAGAAAGAGTATTTATATAAAGAGTTAGATAGTTTGACGTTTTATTTCAGTAGGAATTTGGACTTTTACCAGTATTATCGGTCTAAATCTACTTATTTGGATAGGTATTATTTTACCCGAAATCAAAATGATTTACGAATATGTACAGACAGTTCCCATATTGATAAAGACCCTCTATATTCAACCGGATATGATTTTAAAGTGGCTAAAATTATTACCAACGAACTGTTGAAAATCTATTTGACTAACAGATTGCAGGAATTGGAGCGTATTGTACAGCGCAAAGCGGATAACGGACAGGTTGTAGAAACTATTTTGCGTTGGACTGGCTCTAAAAGGGCGTTGGTAGAATTGATTTATGCTTTAGAAGCGAATGGGGATTTTAATAAAGGAACGGCTACTTTAAAAGAGATTGCAGGATATTTTGAAAATGTGTTCAGTATAGATATTGGTGATTTATATCATTCTTATTTGGAAATGCGAAGCCGTAAAATAAATAGAACTCGGTATTTGGAAACATTGCAAAAAAGTCTGCTTCGAAGAATGGATGAAAACGATACTTGATGCGAGTTTTATTTTCCTTTCGCAAGTAATTATATTCTTACCAATAAATAAACCATTCAGTATTTCAATCAATATTGAATGGTTTATTGTTTTCATTCAATCCTGCCATATTGAAATCTTGCTTTCAATCAATCAAGCTATCAATATTTCAATAAAACAAGATTACAGAATTACAAAAATAAACTCATCGGTCGGGGAACGCCCAGCGGCAAGGGGCGGGACCACCCGTCCCGACGAGCGAAAAAATCTTTAGTTAGGGAATGTCTTTCTTTCATTGGCAACACGACTTCGGAGTGAATTTGCCCAAGGTGTTTTGCGGCACGGAAAACAGATTTGTGTGCCACAAATCACACCTTGCTGTTATCTGACGATAACATGATTTCATCGACTGGCAGTACGATTTGGAACATCCAGTTTTTGAGCCAACATTTCCATGTCGCTACTTACTTTCAAATCGGTAATCCGTAGGCTCGGCAAACAACGCCTTTCCGCTTTGCAGCGGTAGGTTTTCGTTTACCTGCCCCCGAACCGTACTTACACGTCTCCATGTATACGGCTCTCCATCTGTAACATCATTTTACTTATCACAGCTCTGGATTTTTGCGTTACACTCCGCACATACGACCAAAGTCTTTCTGTGCATATAGAGCATTTTGCGTTCCCAGTCATTTTTACCTTTTAACTCTTTGAGAATGCGGACATGGTGCATTACCACTTCTCCGTGCTTGCCACATAGTTCGCACGTTTTTGTTGTAAGCCTTTCTATCAAACTCAATGATGGCGTTTTGAACATATACGGCAGATTGTCACTTGGGGCTGTTTCACAATCAGTTTTACGGGCGTAACCCTCATTGTAGAATACCCTGTACTTGGTTTCTCCTCCCTTGTTTACAAAAGGCACGGCAAAGAGATTGTCCTTGCGGTATGTTTCAATGACTTTTCTCACTGACATATTAAGCTTTTGAGCAAGAGTTTTGTACATGGAGAATTTCATAATACAGCCGAAAGAGCGTCCCAAAGCCGATGCATTGTTTGCTATCGAGTAATAGTTGTAGAATCCTCGTATTTCGGTATTAAACCGAGCTACAATCTCATGCGCTTCATTGTCAATCATATAAGTTCTGCCTTTTGACACCCATGTTTCCTTGCCGTGTTTGGTGACAACTTTCATGGCTTCGAGGCTGAGCAGTTTATTCTTGATTACTTCTCTTGAAACGTGCAATATCACATTCCCATTGAAGTATCTGCGCACTGTTCCGTTGCTGTTTCTCTTTGTGGCATAGTCTTTACGGACATATATTTCGTAACCTAAAAATTTTGCGCTGTCCTGTGCGTTTGTAATCAAAGTCTTTTCCTGTGACATCTCCAGCCTTAACTTTTCCTGCATGAACTTAGTGATGTCAGCTTTGATTGTCTCACATTCGTTTTTCGTTCCGATAACCCCGATTAGAAAATCATCGGCGTAGCGCACATATTTCAGTCTGCGAAAATTTCTATCCATATCGTTGCCACTTGGCATTGTTAGTATCCGCTTCTGCTTTTCGTGCAGTTCTTCTACCATTTTTGTTCTTTCGTTTGCATCCTTCACTTCGTTTATCCTACGTTTTAGGTAGTGTACTCTGTTGTTGAGTTTGCAAATGTCCTTGTTACGACTTCTTGTTGTCCCTTTATTGAATTTGTCGGCATATTCATCCATGTACTTATCGAACTTGTCAAGGTATATATTTGCCAGAATAGGGCTTATGATACCACCTTGCGGTGTCCCTGAATAAGTCTTGTTGAATTGC
>ERZ791645.185-NODE-185-length-57574-cov-10.991846_pt1 | contig 57574 bp, 54 predicted proteins | sample MGYA00509939_ERZ791645 | MGnify/ENA primary metagenome ERZ791645 (study PRJEB30046, sample SAMN00715249) | human gut metagenome | study: EMG produced TPA metagenomics assembly of the A metagenome-wide association study of gut microbiota in type 2... | reverse complement strand
CAAGTTAGCCGTATCGGAAGGTGCGGCTGGATCACCTCCTTTCTATGGAGAACAGAGAAGAAAAGAAAACTTCTCATAAAACAATTCTCCGGTCAGCAAAGGTTAAGGAAAGTAGTTTTTGTTCAATTTTGAGGATGCTGGAAACAGTATCTTTAAAACAGCACAATGGAGTACCTAGTCCCTGCATATGGGGGTGTAGCTCAGCTGGGAGAGCACCTGCTTTGCAAGCAGGGGGTCAGGAGTTCGATTCTCCTCATCTCCACCAAGGGACGAAGGAAGACGAACGGAAATCATATGGGCGCATAGCTCAGGTGGTTAGAGCGCACGCCTGATAAGCGTGAGGTCGGTGGTTCGAGTCCACTTGTGCCCACCAGCAAGAGAGATCTTGCAAGGAACGAAACTTGAAAATTGAATAATGAAAAGCAAAAGTAATGCAAATGAGGAAAAATGAACGACAATAACGAAAGTTAAAGTCGGGTAAAAAACCTGCAATTAGCATAAAAATTAAGAGGATTAGACATAATTCAAAAATGGTTAAGCTAAGAAGAGCGTAGGGAGAATGCCTTGGCATTAGGAGCCGACGAAGGACGTGATAAGCTGCGATAAGCTGCGGGGATCAGCAAGTATGAATTGATCCGCAGATTTCCGAATGGAGCAATCCGTATGTGTATGCACATACATCATATACTGAATCAAATAGGTATATGAGGGGAACCGCCTGAACTGAAACATCTAAGTAGGGCGAGGAAGAGAAATCAACCGAGATTCTGTGAGTAGTGGCGAGCGAAAGCGGAAGAGGCTAAACCATAGGTAGCAATACTTATGGGGTTTCGGACAGCATTTAGTATTGATAATTTCTAGTTGAAACGTGTGGGAAAACGTACCGAAGAGTGTGAGAGTCACGTAAGCGAAAGAGAAAGTCAGCGAGCTGTATCCAAAGTACCGCGGGACACGTGAAACCCCGTGGGAAGATGGGGGGACCATCCTCCAAGCCTAAATACTACCTAATGACCGATAGCGAATAGTACTGTGAAGGAACGGTGAAAAGAACCCCGGGAGGGGAGTGAAAAAGAACCTGAAACCCTATGCTTACAAGCACCGAGAGCACGTCAAAGTGTGATCGGGTACCTTTTGTAGAATGGTCCGGCGAGTTATTGTATGCGGCAAGGTTAAGTGCTTAAGGCACGGAGCCGAAGCGAGAGCAAGTCTGAACAGGGCGAAAAAGTCGTATGCAATAGACCCGAAACCGAGTGACCTATCCATGTCCAGGCTGAAGTGGAGGTAAAACTCCATGGAGGGCCGAACACACGTCCGTTGAAAAGGCCGGTGATGAGGTGTGGATAGCGGAGAAATTCCAATCGAACTCGGATATAGCTGGTTCTCTCCGAAATAGCTTTAGGGCTAGCCTCGTGAAAGATTACTGGAGGTAAAGCACTGAATGGGCTAGGGGTCGAAAGATTACTGAACCCTATCAAACTAAGAATGCCAGATAATTGATTCACGGGAGTCAGACAATGTGAGATAAGTCTCATTGTCAAAAGGGAAACAGCCCAGACCCACAGCTAAGGTCCCTAAACATTGTTAAGTGGAAAAGGATGTGGGGTTGCATAAACAACCAGGATGTTGGCTTAGAAGCAGCCACTCATTAAAAGAGTGCGTAATAGCTCACTGGTCGAGTGACCCTGCGCCGAAAATTCAACGGGGCTAAACAATGTACCGAAGCTTGGGATTCTAGATTTATCTAGAGTGGTAGGAGAGCGTCGAATAAGGGGTGAAGTCAGAGCGGAAGCGCTGGTGGACTTTATTCGAGTGAGAATGCCGGAATGAGTAGCGAGAATTATGTGAGAATCATAATGGCCGAAAATCTAAGGTTTCCTGAGGAAGGTTCGTCCGCTCAGGGTAAGCCGGGGGCTAAGGCGAGGCGGAGACGCGTAGCCGATGCACATACGGTTGAAATTCCGTAGCCACCGAAAGATTTAAGTACAGGGACGCTTTAGAAGTGATGTAGCCGGGCGATGGTTGACCCGGTCGTAAGGGATCGAAAATGAGTAGAGAAGTCATCATGGAAAGAGACAAGAAAAGCTGTATGAATATCTTAGGTGCCCGTACCGCAAACCGACACAGGTAGATAGGAAGAAGATTCTAAGGCCAACGGGAGAAGGGTTGTTAAGGAACTCGGCAAGTTGACCCCGTAACTTAGGGATAAGGGGTGCTCAAGTGATTGAGCCGCAGAGAATAGGCCCAGGCGACTGTTTAGCAAAAACACAGGTCTCTGCTAAATCGAAAGATGACGTATAGGGGCTGACACCTGCCCGGTGCCGGAAGGTTAAGAGGAGATGTGAGAGCATTGAATTGAAGCCCCGGTAAACGGCGGCCGTAACTATAACGGTCCTAAGGTAGCGAAATTCCTTGTCAGGTAAGTTCTGACCCGCACGAAAGGTGTAACGATCTGGGCACTGTCTCAACAACCCGCCCGGCGAAATTGTAGTACCGGTGAAGATGCCGGTTACCCGCGACTAGACGGAAAGACCCCATGGAGCTTTACTGTAGCCTAATATTGGATTTCGGTATTTCACGTACAGGATAGGTGGGAGACTGGGAAGCACAGGCGTCAGCTTGTGTGGAGTCGACCTTGGGATACCACTCTTGGAGTGCTGGAATTCTAACCTGCGGCTTTGAAGCAAGTCGGGGGACATTGTTAGGTGGGCAGTTTGACTGGGGCGGTCGCCTCCTAAAGAGTAACGGAGGCGTTCAAAGGTTCGCTCAGCTTGAACGGAAATCAAGCAAAAGAGTGCAAACGCAGAAGCGAGCCTAACTGCGAGACTGACGGGTCGAGCAGTAACGAAAGTTGGAGTTAGTGATCCGGCGGTATGTGAATGGAAATGCCGTCGCTCAACGGATAAAAGCTACCCTGGGGATAACAGGCTGATCTCCCCCAAGAGTCCACATCGACGGGGAGGTTTGGCACCTCGATGTCGGCTCATCGCATCCTGGGGCTGAATTCGGTCCCAAGGGTTTGGCTGTTCGCCAATTAAAGCGGTACGCGAGCTGGGTTCAGAACGTCGTGAGACAGTTCGGTCCCTATCTGTCGTGGGCGCAGGATATTTGAGGAGTGCTGTCCTTAGTACGAGAGGACCGGGATGGACGCACCTCTGGTGCACCAGTTGTCACGCCAGTGGCACAGCTGGGCAGCTATGTGCGGAACGGATAAACGCTGAAGGCATCTAAGCGTGAAGCCGCCCTTAAGATAAGATATCCCTTCTGTTTACAGAGTAAGACCCCTTGAAGACTACAAGGTTGATAGGCTCAAAGTGTAAGCACGGTGACGTGTTTAGCTAGCGAGTACTAATCGGTCGAGGGCTTAACCTTATTGGTTATGACTACTCCTTTTAACCAACAGCTTTTTCATTATTCAATTTTGAGGATTCGTTCCTCTTCACTTAGTCGGTGGCGTTTGAGTTGAGGTCACACCTGTTCCCATGCCGAACACAGTAGTTAAGCTCTTCTTCGCCGAAAATACTTGGATGGTAACGTCCCGGTAAGATAGGGTGCTGCCGACACCTTACTAAACAGAGAAGATAATATTCTTCTCTGTTTAGTCATATTCCTCCTTAGCTCAGTCGGTAGAGCATTCGGCTGTTAACCGAAGGGTCGTTGGTTCGAGTCCAACAGGGGGAGCCAGAGAGCTGTAGCTTTTGCTATGGCTCTTTTTTGTATATATGATTTAGTATTGCAGTTTGTAAATGTAATGTATGGAAACAGTGCTTTCGTATGCTTACGTTAATGTAGGTGTACGGAAGTCCTTTTTTTGTTGCACAAAATTTTTAAGTAGAAAAAAATCACAGCACCCGTTGAAGTGCTGTGAGTATTAACTGCTCGATAAATTGGAATTAATTGATTTATACATTCGATGATTGGCTCAATGCATTTTTTATCTGTCCAGTCGCATTTATGATCTCCAGCTGCCATCAGTGCTTTTTCCCATATTTCGTAATCAGCTGGATTTTTCTTTGCAACCGACTTTCTAAGTAAATTGCATAATGTTCTATCCTTAAAAGACATTGCGTCCATATCCCACGCACCACGGCAATAAAAGAGAGAAATATGAGCCAAGTTATTCTTCAAATTATGCTCCTTGATTTGCTGAAACGCATTTTCTTCATACGGAGATGCTCCATAGCAAAACACGATGATCTTCTTGCCCGTTAATTTACTTATATATTTTTTTAAAAACGATAATCCGGCGATACCGGAAGCATATAATCCTCCACCTAAAATAATAGTGTCAAATGTAACAATTTCGTTGATATCAGCTTTTCTTGTTTCTATACACTGAAACCCGGTCTCTTCTGAGAGCCAGTCAGCGTATCTTTTTGTAGCACCATATTTTGATTGATATAAAATGACTCCATTCATAAACACATCTCCTTAAATCCCGATTTGTCGAGCAGACACATTCAATCTGCCGTTAAAAGCATTATAACATATCAAAATAAAAAAGTCAAATAAAGGGGCAGATAAGCAAAATCAGTTTTTCATTTCTTCTTCGTGCAGGCGGTCAAACTCGGCATAATACTGTTAATTTCTCCTATGATTAACCGCTTTATCTCGACCCGATTATTATTTGACTTGAACAGTTATTATGTTGTAATATTAGACCTGAGCCGCATATACTCCGTAGATCTCGGTATAATTAGAGGTAAATATGTGAAGCTGTCCCATGTCATAAATGCTTACTCCGTAGTTGCTGAAAGCTTGTGCAATGTCATCGTATGAGTAGAATGCAACTCCTGACGACGCCTCACTTGCACTAATGCAAATATCCCAGCTATATGAGTACTTGTTTTCAAGGACCAGCATAGGAGCGCTGTCACCGTTGTAAACAATAGCAATTTTATAGCTATCGCTTATATACTTTAACCCGTCTGAAATCGTGAGATCTGAACAGGCAGGTATACCGCTTCCCATTTTATTTTGTAATAGTCACCAATCACATAAAACTGTTATGTTGCAATATCATATAATATGCTGAAAATATAGTAAATGTATTGACATATCGAGCGTTATATGTTAAGATAACAGTGTTATGTGAAGTGGAAAGCGGGGTGCAGTAATGGGTGACGAACTTGAAACAAGGGAAAAGCTGTTGGAAAGTGCAATGGCCGAGTTCTCTGAAAATGGTTATATGAAGGCTTCTCTGAGAAAAATATGCGCTGACGCAGGCGTGACGACCGGTGCGCTGTATTTCTTCTTTAAAAATAAAAATGACTTGTTCAAGGCTATTGTCGATGAGCCGCTGAAAGAGCTTTGCGGGCTTCTTACGGAGCATTATATGCAGGACGCTCAGGATATGGATAGCGATGACCCTGCGGTGCTGTCTGCTGAGTATCACATTGATACTCACACCGACCTTGACAAGCTTGTTGATTATATGTATCTCCACTATGACGTTTTTATGCTGCTGCTCACGGGTGCGCAAGGGTCTGAGTATGAAAATACTGTGGATATGATCGTAGATATGACAGAACAGGGCTTTAGGATATCAGCGGAAAAAGCTGCCGCAAGAATGCCTAACTGCCACGTTGATGAATATATGCTTCATTGGATAACCCATATAAGTGTTGACGCCTACACTCATTTGCTAACTCACGAGAGAGATGTGGAAAAGGCAAAGCTCCATATGCGCAGAGTAATGGAGTTTCTAATAAAAATATGGTTTACAATGATAGTCGAGGATTAGAAAATTGCCGCCTGCGGGCGGTAACTTTTAGAAACCTACATAACAACGTTATGTGTGAATTTTGTATCTCAAATGTCGATGAAATGTGCAGATATGCACATTTTTATATAAAGTAAAGTTAGCTAAGTCTAACTTATAAATGGAGGAAATGATATGTATTTGGAGATCAAAGATGTGAAGAAAAGCTACGGCAGTGACGCCAGCTATATTCAGGTGCTAAAGGGTATCACCACAAGTCTAGAAAAAGGTCAGATGTGCGTTATTCAGGGTACGAGCGGCTCTGGTAAATCCACGCTCCTTAACTGCATAGGCGGCCTTGACACTATGGATAGTGGCTCTGTTAAGGTCGACGGCAAGGAGATTTTCGGTCTTAAACCAGATAAGCTTGCCGACTACAGAAAGGAAAATCTGGGCTTTATCTTTCAGTTTTATAACCTCGTTCCAAATCTGACAGTTGTGGAAAATATTCAGGTTTGTGAATATCTTTCAGATTCGCCACTGGATATGGAAGAACTTCTCACAACGTTGGGACTTTCTGAACACAGAAACAAGTTTCCGTCACAGCTTTCAGGCGGTCAGCAGCAGAGATGTGCTATAGCAAGGGCGCTGATAAAAAATCCAAAGCTGCTTTTGTGCGACGAGCCTACAGGCGCTCTTGACTCCAAAACTTCAAGGGATATTCTCATTCTGTTGGAGAAGATAAACGAAAAATATGGCACAACAATGCTTATCGTTACTCACAACAACGCTATAAAAAATATGGTGCATAAGGTAATAATCGTTAAGGACGGACTTATCAAAAAGGATTATCTTAACGAAACACGCATACCTGCCGCAGAGCTGGAGGACTTGTAATGAACAGGGTACTCAGAAAAAGGCTCGGACGTGAGCTTAAAACAAATTTCGCACGTTATCTTGCGCTTGTATTGCTTATCGTAATGGGAATGTACATAATAGTTTCCGTGGTTGCAAGCGCAGACACTATCATCGACGGAACAGCCGAACATGGTAAGCAAAACAAGGTCGAGGACGGACAGTTCGGCGTTTTTATTCCTCTTACAGACGAGCAGGAAAAGGAAATAACAGACAAAGGAATTACTCTTGAACAGCATTTCAGCATTGACGTTACCGCAAAGGACGGCTCAAAGCTCCGTGTTTTCCGCAAAAGAAATGACATTGACCTTATCGAGCTTGACAGCGGCAGACTTGCTGAGAAAAAGGGCGAAGCGGTAGTCGAAAAGCGTTACAGCGAGGAACACTCTCTGTCAGTGGGCGATAAGCTTACAGCAGGCGGTGTTGAGTTTGAGATAGTTGGAATAGGAACTACACCTGACTATGACACACCTTTTGAAAATTTCTCTGACACGGCTGTGTCAAGCAAGGGCTTTGGACTTCTTTTCGTAAGCGACGATCAGTACGACTATTTCAAAAATGACAGCGATCAGAAAGCCGAAGACCTTTGCTATGCTTACAGACTTAACGGCAAGGCAACTGATGACGAGCTGAAGAAAATGATCGAGGATTTTGACTTTGATTATAAAAAAGTCACAGACAAGTATTATCTTGAAACTATCAAGGACGTCTTGAAACAGCGTGACGATATTTCAAATGGTATCGACAAGCTCTATGACGGCTCTCAGACCCTTAAAGACGGTGTGAAAGACCTTTCTGAGGGAGCAGACGCTCTATATGACGCAATGGGCGGACTTTACGAGGGTGCAAAGGCACTCCCAGAGGGTGCGAACGCTATCACGGCAGGAGTTAAAGCCGCATATGACGGCTCAAAAGACCTGTCAGAGGGTGCAAGATCTGCATACAGCGGTGCAGAGAGCCTTGCGAATGGTATTGACAGCTTCAAAAAGCAGGCTGACGAGCTTCTTGACGAGGTTTTCACCATTGACCTTGACAATCTGACAATGTTCGTGAAAAAGGGCGACAACGTTCGTATAGCTGGTGCGGCAGGTGACGTTGTCATGAACAAATATGCAGGACTTGGTGTGGGTGTTATACTTATGGCACTTCTTACTTATGTTATCTCTGTTTTCGTCATTCATCAGATTCAGCGTGAAAGCAGTGTTATAGGTGCGCTTTATGCACTCGGCGCAAAGAAAAAAGATCTTATCCGCCACTACGTAACGTTGCCGACTATAGTTGCATTTGTTGGCGGAATAATCGGTGCGGTCATAGGCTTCTCACCTGTGGGGATCGATTATCAGCTTCTCGACAGCTACGCATATTTCTCGCTCCCTGATTTTACCCCTGTTTATCCTTTGTATCTTATCATTTACAGCGTTGTAATGCCGCCTGTTGTTTCGGTGATAGTTAATACCCTTGTGATAAACAAGCGGCTTTCTCAGACGGCTCTTTCACTTATCAGAAACGAGCAGAAAACAGGTCACTACAGCAGAGTGAAGATAAAGAGCAGGAATTTTATCCGCAGATTTCAGATACGCCAAATGCTTCGTGAAATGCGCACAGGCATAACAGTGCTTCTCAGTATGCTGTTTTCACTGTTCATTCTTATGCTTGGCGTTGATTGCTACTATCTCTGTGAGAACGTGAGAAAAGACACTATAAATGACACAAAATACGAGTATATGTACACTCTGAAATATCCGGAGGAAAGCGTTCCGGAGGGTGGCGAGGCTTGCTTCGTAAAAACGCTTTCAAAGGAACAGCTTGGCTATAACCTTGATGTCACCGTTATGGGTATGGACAGCGACAACAAGTATTATGATGTGAAAACACACAAAGGCAAGAGCTTTATAACAGTGAGCCAGTCAGTTGTGGAGCGTTACGGAGTGGCAAAGGGCGATAAGTTTATCCTGACAGACGATGCGACGTCAATGGATTACGCATTCACAGTGGAGGATATCTGCGACGAGCGTGGTGGACTTATGGTGTTTATGGATATTGACAGTATGCGTGAGCTTTTCGGTGAGAGCGACACTTACTACAACTGTGTGCTTTCAGACAAGAAACTTGACATTGACGAGGGCAGACTTTACAGCACAACAACAAAATCGGATATCGAGCGTTCAGCGGCAGTTTTCACGGATCTTATGATGTCAATGATAGTAATGCTTATTGCGGTTGCCGTAATAATTTTCTGTTCCGTTATGTTCCTTATGCTGAATGTTACAATAGAAAGGGCTTCCTTTGGAATATCTCTTGTGAAAGTGTTCGGCTATAAGACCAAGGACGTGAAAAAGCTTTACCTAAACGGAAACGCAATTATCATCACATTGGGCGCACTTATCGAGATACCGCTTTCAAAGATGTTTATGGACAAGGTTTTCCCAGTGTTCATTCCAAACGTAACAAGCGGAATAAACCTTGCATTCCCATGGTATGCTTATGTTATAATTTTCGCAGGAGTAATGGCAACATACTTTATCATCACCTCAATTCTTGTAAGAAAGCTTGGCAAGATAACCCCTGCCGAGGTGCTTAAAAACAGAGAATGATTTCTTAATATACAAAAAAACGTACAGAGCGTAATGATGTGACCTCCAAGTTGTTAGATTTTTGGTCTAACTTCTGGAGGTCGGATCATAAAGCTTTGTACGTTTTTGATTATGCCTAATTTGTATTATTGTCTATTTTGGTTATGATAACTGCGGCAATGGTAAGGACAATATATCCTGCTGTGACCTCAAATGGAAATTTTATTATTGCCGTTTTGGGAATCATAAAAGGCAAGGTAGATATTGCACAGCATGGAGGAAAGTAAAGCTTTGCTTTTCGGCAAAGGACGAATATCACAGCCGAGGATAAAACTGCACCAAATGTCAGGGTAAGCCCAAGCTTTTCAGAGATAAAAAATCTTGCCATAACGCCTGCAAACGCAGCCACCGCCATGAGAGCAATTGCGGTGTATTTTCGATTCATAAGCTTTGAGCCTTTGACGCTAAGCTCGAAAAATGCAACTATAAGCGGCGGAGCGATAAAGAATATCTCGTGAAAATGCGCAGGCAATACACAGATAACAAGCGCTGTGATGACTTGTTTTGTTCTTAGTTTGAGAAGCTCTGAGCTTGGTTCGATAGGTCTATATTCATACTTTTCATGAAGCCCAAAGTATTCAAGAACTTTTTGAAAAATAAGTATAAATGCTGTCATGACCGCAACGGAAATGACATAAACAGGGCTTTTTGTACCCATAAGTATCGGAAGTATGCAGGCTGAAATGGTAGGAACGAAGCTAGTTTTTGACAGCGTTATAACGCTCACTGCTACAAGAAGTCCCAAAGCTATACGAAGTATAAGTATCGCAGGGATAAACCGCACTATGCACACGCCTGCGACGGCGGCAGAAACTATCGCCGCAAAAAGCCGTGTGCGAGAGGTGTTCCAAGATTGCACAGGCGCAATTAGCGCACCCATTGCCACTGCCGTTATCTCAGGAAAAATTATTTCCTTTTCCCCGAAGATCTCCGCCGAGCCGACCATTATTGCCACCACTGCAAGGGATATCCCCATAGCTATATTTTGATTTTTATTCATTGCTTCACCTTGATGTTTTTTCTTTATTATAACATAAAGGGGAGAGGTTTTCAATCGGCAGTATCAAAAATACTCGTCTGACCATTATGTGCAGCCACAATATAAATTCATGCCGTTTTTTGCGAGAGTATACCTTTTGCCGTTGTGAAGTGCATAACTTTTTTCTCCATGATTTGTTACTAATATCATAGCGCATATGTTCTATGATGTCGAGGCTTGAAAATCGCCGTCAAAGGTGCTATAATGGATTAAAAGCCAAAAGGAGCGTAAAAAATGAGAAATATACCAACAGATATTTACATAGAAAATGGAGCGGTAAAAAATCACGGGGACGAAATAGCAGAACTTGGCAAAAAAGCCATGATAGTCACAGGCAGACATTCTTCTGCGGTGAATGGTTCTCTTGATGATGTCAAGGCAGTGCTTGAAAGTCAGGGCATTGGATATGTGATATATAATGATATTGAGGAAAACCCATCTGTGGAAACTGTTTACACAGCGGCAACGGCGGCGGTAAAACACGGCGTGGATATGTTCGTGGCAGTGGGCGGAGGTTCGCCAATGGACGCAAGCAAGGCGATCTCAATGCTTGCTAAGAATGGGATAGTTTGCGAAAATGCCGAGTTTTCCGAAAGCGAGAGCGTTGTAAAAGCTGAGAAGTGTGAGCTTTCAGACAGCATTGCCAAGGTGGAGGAGCTTTTGTACACTCCTGCGAAACTACCTTTTTACCCTATAGTCTGTGTGCCTACCACCTGCGGAACAGGCTCGGAGGCTACACCTTATTCTATCCTGACTTCCCACATCAAGCAGACCAAGAAATCTATTGCCCGCAAAATATTCCCGTCACTTGCATTGGTGGACTACGGCTATCTTAAAACATCATCATATGGCGGTATGAAAAGCACCTGCGTTGACGCACTTGCTCACATGATAGAGTCACGGCTCAACACCAACGCAAATGCGTTCAGCCGTGCATATGCAGAGGAGGGCATGAAGCTTTGGGCAAGCTGTAAGGGCTGTCTTGAAACAGAGGAGAGATTTGCTCATATGACTGATGATGAGTTCTCAACTTTCATGCAGGCATCAGTGCTTGCAGGCATGGCTATAGCCTACACGGGCACAAGCATACCTCACGGTTTGAGCTATACTTTGACCTATGAAAATGGCATACCCCACGGCAAGGCAGTAGGCGTTTTTCTGTCAGGTTTTTTGAAAAATTACGGTGACAGCATCGAGGTGGAGTATGTTGTAAAACAGCTTCTTGACTTTGATGATCTTGACGCTTTCAGGAATTATATCAGGACGCTTTTTGGCAAGCTTGATATGTCAGAGGAGCTTTGGGAAAAGGACAGGAACGGAATACTTGCCAACCCTGCCAAGCTTAAAAATTATCCTTTTGAGCTTACGGCAGATGTGCTTGACGATTACGTTCGCTATTATAATTCATAAAAAAATGCTGTCAGGGCGGTGGCTCTGACAGCTTTTTCTTATTCGAGTATGTAATCTTTCACAAGGGGATAAATGGCTTTGTAGCCCTCCTCTTTAATGTGTACGCCTTCGTAGGTGTATTCTTTTTTTAGTCTGCCTTTTTCGTCTTTCAGGGGAGCGTTTACATCAATATACTTTGCATCCAGCTTGTGAGCAAGTTTTTTTACCTCTTCATTTGCAATGTCTATCTTTTCATTTGTTCGCACTCTAAGACAGCCTTTTGTTTCCTCGGTTGCCGCCTCGGGATTAACAGGATAATACGCCATGAGGTATATCTTCACATCCGGTACTCTCTTGATAGTTTCACGAAGAATGTACTCATAATTTTTCATGACCGTTGACATTTCTATCCGTGAGTCGCTCAAATCGTTAGTGCCGATGTTGATAAAAAGCTTAGCAGGTTCAAGGTCAAGTATGCATACGTCCATTACCTTTATAAGCTCGTCAGTGATAAAACCGCCGATACCACGATTATAAACAGTGACAGGCAGCTTATCATCAGCCGCAAACTGCTCGATAGGGAACATCTCCATAAGAGACGAGCCTGCAAAAAGCACGCTGCCTTTTTTTATATCTTTGTTCATTTTTTTGTAGCGTTCAACTTTGTATTCCTTTGTCCAAACTATTTCTTCGCTCATAAAGCTCACCTTTCTGATTTACATCTTCGCAAGTCTGTCTATCTCTGTAAGTTCAGCTTCTGTGAAGTCAAGGCGGTCAAGACAGCCTATGTTTTCCGTTATCTGCTCAGGACGGCTTGCGCCTATAAGCACAGTGGTGACAGCCTTGTTATGAAGCACCCATGAAAGTGCCATTTGTGAAAGGGTCTGTCCCCTTGAAGTAGCGATATCATTAAGCTTGTTGAGCTTTTCTATCATTTTGTCGTTAAGCTCATTGCCTATCCATGTTTCGCCTCTGCCTACCCTTGAATCTGCCGGTATGCCTTTGAGATATTTGCTTGTGAGAAAGCCCTGATACAGCGGTGAGAACACCGCAATGCCAAATCCCTCTGACAATGCCAGGCTATCAAGTTTATCGTCCTCTATCCAGCGGTTGAGTATGGAATATGAGGGCTGATTGATAATAAAAGGAGTTCTGAGTTCACGGAAAATTTTCAGCATTTCGGCTGTGTCGGCTCTGTTGTAATTTGATATGCCAACATATAGTGTTTTTCCCTGCCTTACTGCATTGTCAAGTGCAAGGGCAGTCTCTTCAAGAGGTGTTTCGGGATCTCTTACATGGTGATAGAAAATGTCAACATATTCAAGTCCCATTCTTTTGAGAGATTGGTCAAGGCTTGCCGTGAGATATTTTCTCGAGCCGTTTCTGTCACCGTATGGACCTGCCCACATTTCATAGCCTGCCTTGGTGGAAATGCACATCTCGTCACGGAACTCTCTCATGCCACGGTCGAGTATCCTGCCGAAGTTTTCCTCTGCCGAGCCGTTGTAGGGATTGCCATAGTTGTTTGCAAGGTCAAAATGTGTGATACCGCTGTTGAACGCAGTGTGTACCATTCTTTCCATGTTCTCAAAATTGTTTTTCAGGCTGAAATTCTGCCAAAAGCCCAAAGACAACGCAGAAAGCTTAAGCCCGCTTTTTCCACAGCGGTTGTATATCATTTTGTCATATCTTTTATCGTCAGGTATAAACATTTCAAAAAAACTCCTATATAATCGTATTAGTGCATAAATTATCCCACTTACTTTTATGATTATAGCATATTGTATTATCTATGTCAATGTGCTATAATTGAATAAGTTATATGATAAAAATATGTGTGTAATGCACAATAAATGGAAAGATAATAATATGAGGAATGATATGAACAGAAGAATTATCGCTGCTGTAAGTGCAGTAGTCATGACGGGAGCAATGCTCACAAGCTGTGCTAAAGAAACAGGGGAAAGCTCAAAAGCAGAGAGTAGTTCTGCCGAATCTCAGGCTGTGACAACAACGGCTGAACCTGTTGTAACTCTCCCTGCCACCACAAAACAGGTGATAAACTCTGAACCTGCTACTTATGAAAGCCTGAGTGCTGACAAGGCTGAAAAAGAACGTTTTAAGAAAAAGATACGATCAGAAAGTAAGATACCTGTTATAAGCGTCACGACTGCCCCTGACGATATGATAGCTTCAAGGGAGAAGTATACTTCCTGTGTGGTGGACGTTTTCAATTGTGATGAAAAATTGGAGATAAACGAAGCCTCAGCAGGCATAAAGGTAAGAGGGAATTCAAGCGCATATTACGGTGATGTTAGTCAGATCCTTGCAAACAAAGTGCCTTATAGGATAAAATTTGATAAAAAGACAAATATGCTTGGGCTTAATAACGGCGCAGAGTGCAAAAGCTGGGTGCTGTTGAAATCAGATTGGGATCTAATAAGAAACGATATCGCATTCCGTTTTGGCAGAACTATCATGGGTGACAGCAATTTCTGCTCAGACGGTCAGCTCGTTCACCTCTATGTGAACGAGGAGTTTCAAGGCGTTTATGAGCTTTGCGAACAGTGTCAGATAAATCCAAACAGAGTGGATATCTCCGAGCCTGCGGAGGGCTACACCGACACTGATATAGGCTATTATCTTGAGCTTGACAACTATGCAACAAGCGATGAGGATAACCATTATATAAGCATGGACTATGAAAATGCCACTGTCACCGACATAAACGGCGAAACAAGGCAGTTCGTTCCTGCGGAATATTCTATCAAGAATGACCTCTATTCGCAAAAACAGATAGACTTTATTGACAAGTATCTCAACAATCTGTTCAAGATAGTTTATGAAGCCTGCGAGAACGGCAAGTATTACAAATTTGATGAAAATTATGACCTTGTTGACTCTGATGTTACCACCGCTGAGGAAGCCGTTTCTAATGTTATGGATATAGACTCAGTGAGAGATATGTATATTCTTTATGAGATCGTACATGACTATGACTGTGGTGAGGGAAGCTTCTATATGTGCGTCGATCTTTCAAAGGACAGTAAATGTCCTAAGCTAAAATTCACTTCTCCTTGGGATTTTAACTGGGCATATAATGACAGCACTGAGAAATATTATGCTGGTGCTTTCACAGACAAGAATTTTGTGGCTAAAAACGGCGACCGTTCAAACCCATGGTTTATCGTTCTTTGCAAGCAGGATTGGTTTATGGACGCTGTCAAGGAAAAGTGGACGGAGATGAGCCAGGAAAAGCTTTTACAGGGCTGTATAAAAACAGAGCGTGAATATCTTAAAGAGTATGACGCCGACCTTAGAAAAGGCGAAGAGTGGGGTCCTGACTCTGCGGAGGATCTTTTCAATTGGATCGAAAACCGCATTTATTGGCTCAATAGTCAGTGGAAAATAAAGTCTGACGTTAGTAACAGTGCTTCTTAAATGATAAATTTTATTCAATTAATAAATCAGGCTTGAAAAATGCTGTAAAATCGGTATAATAAGATAGTATCCCCATATTGAAAGGAGGAAATGTCTGCAACGCAGGCATAATAAAATATGACGGAAAAATTATTCAAGCTGAAAGAAAATCACACCGATGTTAAAACTGAGATAATGGCGGGCGTGACGACTTTCATGACCATGGCATATATCCTTGCCATAAACCCGAGCATTCTCGGCAGAACGGGCATGGATCCTACAGCCGTACTTCTTGCCACCTGTATCGCCTCTGTTATTGGAACAGTGTGCATGGGACTTATGGCAAATCTGCCTTTTGTGCTTTCCGCAGGCATGGGACTTAACGCTTACATGGCTTACACTGTTGTGGCAGGCTACGGCTATCCATGGCAGGTGGCACTGCTGGCGGTTTTCGTCGAGGGTATCGTCTTCATCGTGCTTTCCCTCACAAACGTCAGAGAAGCCATTTTCAATGCAATACCTGCGGTGCTGAAAAAAGCGGTGTCCGTTGGCATCGGTCTTTACATTGCCTTTATCGGACTTCAAAATGCCGGACTTTGCGTTGACAGTTCAGCCACTCTTGTTACCATAACAGGCTTTCGCAAGAATTTCACAACTTCGGGCATATGTGCGCTTCTCACTATCGTGGGACTTTTCATCACTATTATCCTATATATCAAAAAAGTCCGTGGCTCTATTCTTATGGGTATAGTGGCAACATGGGTAATAGGCATGATATGTCAGCTTGTGGGGCTGTATGTACCTGACTCTGAAAGCGGCTATAATTCGCTTTTCCCTACAATGTCGCTTACTGATTTTTCAAAGCTTGGCGAAACATTTGGTCAGTGCTTTAAGGTGGATATGCACAGCATTGGTATCTTCAATTTTATAGTCGTGGTATTCTCCTTCCTGTTCGTTGACCTTTTCGACACTTTAGGCACTCTTATCGGCGTATGTTCAAAGGCAGATATGCTTGATGAAAAGGGCAGACTTCCGCAGATAAAGCCTGCGCTTCTTGCTGACGCCGTTGCCACAACAGCAGGCGCAGTTCTTGGTACTTCCACCACCACAACATTCGTTGAGTCCTCAGCAGGCGTTGCCGCAGGAGGCAGAACAGGTCTTACCTCTATCACAGCCGCAGTGCTGTTTGCACTGTCAATGTTCTTTGCACCTATCTTCACGGCTATCCCGTCCTTTGCAACAGCTCCTGCACTTATAGTAGTAGGCTTTTTGATGTTCAGCTCTATCACTGACATCAAGTTTGATGACGGCAATTATACAAAGGCTATCCCTGCGTATCTTTGTATTCTCTCAATGCCTCTTTTCTACAGCATTTCAGAGGGCATCTCTCTTGGAATAATCTCATATGTTGTTATAAATCTTGTTTGCGGAAAGCGCAAGGATATCACACCGCTTATGTATGTGCTTGCAGTGCTTTTCGTGCTGAAATATGTTTTCTTATAACGAAAAAAGCTTTTAAAGAACAGTTTTAAAACTAGCCATGCTTTCCTGTTCATTCTGCTACAGAATGAAAATTGGCGTAAAATGACAAAAAATCGGCAGCCGTTACCGACTGCCGATTTTGTTATATGCTTTTTATTATCTCTCTGAGTTTTTCCGTAAGCACTGCCGCTGCCTTTTTGTGGGTCTTTTCAGTAGGGTGCCAGTTTGCCGCAAAGCCGTCATTTGCACCGTCCTGCTCATGGAACATCATTGAGCTTATCTTGCTGTCAGCGTGGCTTTTAAGATATATCTTTATTCCCTCCTCAACAGCAGGGAATATCCTCTCACCCATTATTCCGACAGTGCAGAGAATGTAAGCCTGCGGATGTTTCTCTCGAACGACCGCAAGAAAATCAGCATAAAGCTTTGAGAAAACAGCCTGCCTGTCTTTGTAGTCACGGCAGTAGCTGTCGTCGTTTGTGCCAAGGTTTATAACGATTATCTGCGGAACATATTTGCTGAAATCCCAAGGTATATCCTGCGGAGCAGTGCCTGCAAAATTGCCCCTTGAAAAACCGTAGCTGCAATAGAACTGTGGAATTGTCTGTTCGCTGATAGGCTCGTCACCTTCTGTGTAGCCTGATACTATGCCATAGCCACTGGCTGAAAACATACTGTATTCAGCGTCAAGTGCCTTGGCGGTCTTGTAGGCATAGGCTTTTGTAACGTCCTCTGTAGCGGTGGTGAACTGGTGGCTTTCGTCCTCATCATCAACACCATAGCCGCAGGTTATAGAGTCGCCGATAAATTCTATTTTGAGCGGTTTTTCAGGCAAAGCCTCAGCACTGCCCTCGGCGAAAGCCTCAACGCCAACTGCTGACATTGGAGATTCCGAAAGCTTTATTATCTCCACCACCGACTTTGCGCTTTCTGTGCGGTCTATTACCGTGACCTCTTTTTCTGCACAGTCGATCATCTCATCAACTACTCTCTTGCCGTCAACACAAACGGCTATTCTTGCATAGTCGATAGGATTGTTGCCCACTGCGATATTGTCGCCTTTGAGCTTCAAAACAAGCTTTGTGCCGTCAAATGTGAATGACGCACCGCTTCCTGAAAGTCCGAGCCACATTACCTCGTCTTTGAAATATACTCTGCCTGTGAGCTTTGCATTTTTGTCAAGCTGTAATCTATCCATACTTTTTTCCTCTTTTTCATCTATGATCTTCTTTAGCTGACGCAAAAAGGCTGCGTGTCAGCTCCGTAACAATAAGAGTATAACACACAGCCATATTATTGTCAACTTATGCAAGGGAATTTACATCACCCTCACGCTTTTGCTTAACAAGCAGAGCAGCCACAGCGAAAAACGCTATCGCAAACAGTACCTCGATACCAATGCAGATGAGATATTCCTTTGTGCTGAATACTCCACCGCTCATGCCGAAAAGCATATTGTTGGCCTTGGTGTACCAGTATGCAGGGAACAATCTTCCCACTGCAAGAACGCCTCCTGTGAGCAATTCCTGCGGCACGAAAACTCCGCAAAGAAAGCTCATGCCAAGACCGATTATGTTCGATATAGCATTTATGCCGTTGTCGCTAAGGTCAAACTGCGCTATTATCATTGCTATGCCTGCGGCGGCAATGATATATACAAAGCTGTTAAGGCAGGCGAGCCAGAATTTCACGTTGAGCGTTTTGCCCCAAATTATTGCGACTATCATAAACAAAAGCCATATGCTAAACACCAAGATACTTGCCCCAAGAGCCGTCTGTCTGCTGTAGTTTGCTGATGTCAGGCTTGAACACATTGTGCGTTCACGAACGCCTTTTCTGTTTAGCGTCAGTATTACAGGGCAAAGGGTAACAATGAGCATGGAAAGCATAACGTATGCAAGATACTGAAAATAGTAGCCGAATATTGCCGGCATACCTGTTCCGCCCTTGTTGTTAAAGTTTTTAAGCTCCGCCTTTACTTGCTGAGAAACTGCCGTTTGGGCAAGCTCCATAGCGTTTTCTGTGCTTTCACCTGCCGTCATGTATGCCTTTACGCTTGAAAGATAATTGTCAAGCCTGCTTTCAAAAAGCTGTCCGCCGTAGCTGGAGGGCATTTTGAAATTCTCAAAAAGTCCGTCAAAATCCCCTGCGTTTATCTTGTCGCCAAAGCCCTTGTTTATATAGAGAACATAGTCGGCACGCTGATAATAAACGGCGTCGATGACCTCGTCTTCATCATCTGCAAGCTCCACCTTTTTGTTGCCGCTGAATATAAAGTCCTGCAAACGCTTGCTTTCGGCACTGTTGTCACGGTCAATGACGGATATGGACATTTTGTAGTCCTCATAGCCATTGTTATCTTTTGCAGTATCCGCCATTATTACTGCTATGACCATAAATATGACGAGATATAATATAGCAGACGTAAGCCTTGTTTTGAGTATTTTCATAAAGGTCTTAAAGACTTGCATATTTACGCCTCCTTGTAAGAACATATCCACCAAGGGTGAACAGCACTGTGTATATCGCCATTGAAATTATCTTCACTGTGAACCGCCTGTAGTCCTCGTAGAGATTAAGACAATAGAAGCTGTCTGAGATAATGGCGGCAGGGTTTATTTCATTGAATATCGGGCAATGCTCTGCAACAGTGCCTTTCATGGTGTTTGACATAAGACCGCTGAAGAAACAGCAGGTCATTGATACCGCCAGGACTACAGACACTTTTACACCCTCTTTTATGCGGAAAGAGCCAACGAAAAATCCCATGGATATTCCCATTATTCCGCCGACTATTGCGGCAAGGTAAACAAGGGGGAGCTTACTGCCGAAATCCACTTTAAGCACAAATCTCAGGAACGTCACCGATATCACCATGCATATCATTTCCACCACATGAAAAGCAAGGAGCGTTGCCGTTATGCTTGTAAGCTTGTTCACCGGAGAACAGCACCGCCTTGCGCCAAGTGCAGACAGGTCGCCCTGATTTTCCTGTGCCACAAACAGACCTGACATCGAGCCGAAAAGTGCTGTCATGGCAAGAAGATTATAGAAAAACTGTATCGTTATATCAGGATTGCCGTGGAGAGGTATATCATCATTTGGGCTTATCTTCTCGGAAAGGGAAGCTATGACCTTATCAAGCTTTTGCGGAGCGTTTTTTGCAGTGTCGGTTATTATCTTTTCCTGAGTTTTGTATTGCTGTATGAAAGTCTTTACAATGGTCTGCTGGATACCTGTTGAGCCAAACTCAAGGGAGAGGTCGGAAGCCTTTATAATGCCTTTTATATCCTCGCTTTTAAGCATTTCTTCTGCCTTGTCAATGTCTGTATACGTCACCTTGAAAAGAGCCTCATCACTATCTGATATCTGTTCAAGCACCTGCTTAAGGATATCGTTTTCTTCTATATTTGTCACCGCAACAGGTATCGCATTGAATACAACATCTTTTTCGTATATTCCTGAAAACGCCATCTTAAAAAAGCAACCCAGTATTATAGGAAAGGCTATGAGCCAGAAGAGTACGGCTTTTTGACGCAGACAGCTTTTAAATTCGTATTTGAATATGTGTGAGAACATTCTATCACTCCTTATCCCTGAGAGCCTTGCCGGTTATTTCAAGGAAAACGTCATTGAGGGTAGGCTGCTCAGAATAAACGCTGCCGAAGCCCACCTGATTTTCCTGCAATATTTTCAGTATCTCAATAAGATTGTGCCGTCCCCCTGTACAGCGTGCAACGAGCTTGTTGTCGGCATAGGAAACATTATAAACGTGTTCCAAAGCTTCTATTTGTTCACGGACGTTTTCAGGAAGCTGGAGTATCTCGGCGGTGATAGTTTCGGTATTTTTTATCATTCGTTTGAGTTCCTCTGTAGTACCCTCGGCTATTTTACTGCCCTTATCCATTATGGCGATACGGGTGCATATCTGCTCGACTTCCTCCATGTAGTGGGAGGTGTAAATTATAGTCGCACCCTCACGGTTGAGCTGTAAAATGCCCTCCAGTATCTTGTTCCTTGATTGTGGGTCAACAGCAACAGTCGGCTCATCGAGTATGATAAGCTCAGGCTTGTGTGCGATACCACAGGCAATGTTAAGTCGTCTGAGCAGACCCCCTGAAAGCTTTTTAGGGTGGAACTTCACAAAGTCCTCAAGCCCTACAAAAGCTATGGCATCGTCAACATATTTCTTTCGTGTGGCTTTGTCGGTGATGTAAAGCCCACAAAAATAGTCAATGTTCTCATACACAGTCAGCTCGTCAAACACCGCAACATTCTGCATTATAACGCCAATACGTTTTTTTACCCCATAGTTCACAGGAGACATTTTTTCACCGAATATCTCGATGTCGCCCTTATCGTATGCCAACAGTGAGAGCAGGCAGTTTATCGTGGTGGTCTTGCCCGAACCGTTAGGACCGAGAAGTCCGAAGACCTCGCCTTTTTTTATTTCAAGATCAAAGTGGTCAAGAGCAATAAGCTCCTTGTATCTTTTTACCAGATTGTCTATTTTTACTACAGTTTCAGCCATAAGAAAAACCTCCCTTAGTTTGTATTATCATTATACAATACTATCCGCCAAAAAGCTAGTGAGCAAAGTCACATCTTCATGTGACAAATGTCATATTATAAAAAAGCAGAGCGGCTGGTGACCAACTCTGCTTTGCAGTTATTTAAGCTGTGCTGTAAATATCATCATGCCGTTTTCGGCTTTGCATGATATCTTGCTTTTGTGCGACCTGACTATTGCCTGTGCAATAGAAAGCCCAATGCCGTAGCCACCTTTTTTCTCTCCCTTTGACCGAGAACGTGAGCTGTCGTCACGATAAAATCTGTCAAAAAGTTTTGTTAGGTCGCCTTGCGGTGGTTCTTTGCAGGTGTTTGAAACTTCAAGGTCTGTTTCCTTACCATTATGAGAAGTGAAAAGCTTTACTATTATCTCGCCATCCTCGTCAGCGTATTTTACTGCATTTTCCGTGAGGATAGAAACAAGCTGTCTTATCGCACCCTCGTCGCCGTGATAGGAAAGTCCGTTGGCAACATCAATGGTGAGCTTTTTGCCCTTTGTTTCCGCAAGGGTAGTAAAAGGCGAAGCAGCGTCATAAACAGCGTCAGAGATATTGAAATCAGCCATGGTAAGAGCAGGCTTTTTCTCCTCCATTTTTGCAAGGCTCAAAAGCTCTTTCAACAGACCGTTGAGCCTTGTTATCTGATTTTTTATGCTCACCGTCCACAGGTTTGGCTCTGACACCATTTCAAGAACTTCCGTGTTTGCGGAGATTATGGCCAGCGGCGTTTTTATCTCGTGCCCTGCGTCGGTGATGAACCGCTTTTGTTTTTCAAAGCTTTCCACAACAGGTCTTATGGCACGCTTTGAGAAGATTATGATAAGCAGACATACAAGTATATATCCTGCCGCACCTATAGCACACGACACCAGCAAAAAGCGATTTTTGGTGGCACTGTCACTGCGGCAGTCCATGAAAACTATTATCTTGCCTTTGTCAGTGTCGCCTGTTTTGTAGCGGTAGTTTCCTGACGTGCCTGAAGTCTTGCCGCTGTCAAGAACGCTTTTGCCGTATTCTATAGCCTGCGAACTTGACACCGCCGCAACGTGTCCTGTATCTACCTTGGTTATTTCGCCATTGCTGTCGGCATATACAACAAAATACCGTGTCTGATACTTAGTTTCCTCGTTAAAGCCTCTGTGCTTATCAGGCTTTTTGCTCTCAGGGGGAGAGGCGCTGTCTGAATTATCCTGCGGCTTGTCATGCTTCATGCCCTTGGGGTCGAACTCAGGAAATCTGCCGTCATTTTCGATTATTATGTTCAGCAGATTGTCTGCATTCTTGTTGGTCTGATAGATGTTCACTCCATTTATGCCGCCTATTATGGCAAACTCTACGATAAGAAGGCACACAGCGGCGATAACAACAAATTTCCGCTGTAAACGCTTAATCATTATGCTTTTCCTCTAGTGTGTAGCCCACGCCCCTTGTGGCTTTTATCTCGATATCTGCACCGATAAGACCAAGCTTTTTACGCAGATATGAAATATATACCCACACCACGTTTATCTCAGCGTCAGAATCATAGCCCCATATCTTTTCCATGAAACGCTCTGTGGAAATAAGCGTGCTGTGATTTAGCATAAGGCTTCTATCATTTGAAACTCTTTGTTGCCAAGCTTCTGAGAGCCGTTAGGACCTGAAAGCTCAAAGCTCTGTCTGTTGAGAGAAACGTTTCCGAAAGTAAGGGTAGAGGGTGCAAACTCAGTGCGGCGGCGTGTCATTGCCCTTATTCTCGCAAGAAGCTCACCCATTGCAAAGGGCTTTGTAAGATAATCGTCAGCACCCGAATCAAGTCCGGTTATCCTATCGTCAATATCAGACTTTGCAGTAAGCAGAAGAACAGGGGAGTCGATACCCTTTTCACGGAGTTTTGTAAGCACCTGTATGCCGTCCATACCAGGCATCATAATGTCAAGTATTATGCCGTCATAATCCTGTGCAATTGCATAGTTGTATGCGTCGATGCCGTTGTAAACAGCGTCAACAGAATAGTTTTTGTGTTTAAGCACTGCCGAAAGCGCATTTGCAAGCTCCACCTCGTCCTCAGCAAGAAGTAATCTCATTAAAATTCCTCCCTATAAGTCAGTATAATATCTTACGATATATGATAACCTATGAACTTTAAACTCACTTTAAATGTATTATACCATAAATATTCTTTTCGGACAATAAAAATCTGCCCCCGAAAACCGAGGGCAGATAAAAGATTTTTGAATTAGAATGCTGTCTTATAAATGCCGAGGATAGACTCAACTGTGCAAGGTCTTGGATTTCCTCCTGTGCATACGTCTGCAAATGCAGATTCGCTCAAAGCCTGAAGATCCTCTTCCTTAACGCCTATCTCGTGGAGCTTCTCAGGGATTCCAACGTCCTTTGAAAGCTGCTTAACTGCGTTTACTGCGGCTGCTCTGTATTCAGCCTGGCTCATGCCTGTTGTGTCAACGCCCATTGCTTCTGCGATGTACTTGAACTTTTCGCCTGTGTATTCAGCGTTGTACTCCATTACATATGGAAGAAGTACAGCGTTTGCAATTCCGTGAGGTGTGTCATAGAATGCGCCAAGTGGGTGAGCCATGCCGTGAACAACGCCAAGACCAACGTTTGAGAAGCCCATGCCTGCGATATACTGACCGAGAGCCATATCTTCTCTGCCCTGTGGGTCATTCTCAACAGCCTTTCTCAGTGAACGTGAGATGATCTCGATAGCTTTAAGATGCATCATGTCTGTAAGCTCCCAAGCGCCAAGTGTTGTGTAGCCCTCAATAGCGTGTGTAAGAGCGTCCATTCCTGTTGAAGCTGTCAGTCCCTTTGGCATTGATGACATCATCTTAGCGTCGATGATAGCAACTACCGGGATATCGTGTGGATCAACGCAAACGAACTTTCTCTTCTTCTCCTCGTCTGTGATAACATAGTTGATAGTTACCTCTGCGGCTGTGCCTGCTGTTGTAGGAACAGCGATTATGGGAACACTAGGATTCTTTGTGTCGATAGCTCCCTCAAGAGAAGTAACGTCAGCATACTCAGGGTTGTTTATGATGATACCGATAGCCTTTGCAGTGTCCATTGATGAGCCGCCGCCGATAGCGATAAGATAGTCAGCGCCTGCTGCCTTGAAAGCTTCGATACCAGCCTTTACTACCTTTACAGTAGGGTTAGCCTTTACCTGAGAGAATATATCATAAGCAAGTCCTGCTTCCTCCAAAAGATCTGTAACGTTCTTTGCAACGTTAAATTTGATAAGGTCAGGGTCTGTTACAACAAGAGCCTTTTTAAAAGCTCTCTTCTTTGCCTCTGTAACTATCTCGCTGATCGAGCCTGCACCGAAATATGAAGTTTCATTAAGTATCATTCTGTTAGCCATTTTATTATTCCGCCTTTCAAAATATATGATCTCTGTAATCAAAGTTATATCTTTGATTATTGATATTATACAACTTTTCAAATGTGATTTCAATTAATTTTATGCAAAATATTAGTGGCGCATTATTGTGTAAAACAGCCAAAAACATAAATCATTTAATCTAAGGCAAACCATACAAGGCGTAACCTGTGAATGATACTTTTTTCTTGACAAATCGGCAAAAATGTGCTATAATTCTCAATTAGGAAAGTTACCTTGCGGATAATTTCGCAAGGTGCTTTTGTGTTTTATAGGCTTTTTGTGAAAAATTACGATTTTCTTTCCTTTGATGGGAGAAAATATATTTATAATTTTTATTGTTTATAATTTTTGCGAAATATATTAAGCAAATCGTTACAGAAAGCATTCGCTTTGCTGTGTCTTGATAAATCGGAGGAGTATGTATGATTAGAGAAGATTTAAGAAATGTTGCTATTATTGCCCACGTTGACCACGGTAAGACTACCCTTGTAGACCAGATGCTCAAGCAGAGCGGTACTTTCAGAGAAAATCAGGCTGTAGAAGAAAGAGTCATGGATTCAAACGATATCGAGCGAGAGAGAGGAATCACTATCCTTGCAAAGAATACTTCTATCAAGTATAAGGACGTTAAGATAAACGTTATCGACACCCCAGGCCATGCTGATTTCGGTGGTGAGGTAGAGCGTGTTCTTAAAATGGTAAACGGTGTTATACTGCTTGTGGACGCAGCCGAGGGTCCAATGCCACAGACAAGATTTGTGCTTCAGAAAGCACTTGAGCTTGGTCATAAAATAATCATCGTTATCAACAAGATAGACAGACCTGACGCTCGTCTTAACGAGGTAGGCGACGAAGTTCTCGAGCTTCTCATGGATCTTGACGCTACTGACGAGCAGCTTGACAGCCCTATCCTTTATTGCTCAGGCAGAGCAGGTACAGCTACTCACTCACCTGATGAAGAGGGCAAGGATATGATACCTCTCTTTGACGAGATTCTCAGCTATATCCCTGCACCTGAGGTAGACACAGAGGGTCCAATGCAGTATCTTGTTTCCGCTATCGACTACAACGAGTATGTAGGAAGAATAGCTATCGGCCGTATCGAGCGTGGCGAAATGAAAGTTAATCAGGACGTTACGATCGGCGACTATCATCAGACTAAGAAAGAATACCGTGGCAAGATAGTTACAATGTATCAGATAGAGGGACTTAACAGAGTTCCATGCCAGAGTGCAAAGGCTGGCGATATCGTTTGTATAAGCGGTATCGAGAACATCACTATCGGTGACACTATCTGCGACTTCGGCAACTTTGAGGCTGTACCTTTTGTAAAGATATCCGAGCCTACAGTTGAAATGACATTCTCTGTAAATAATTCGCCATTCGCAGGCAGAGAGGGCAAGTTCGTAACGAGCCGTCACCTGAGAGACAGACTTTTCAAGGAGCTTCTTAAGGACGTTTCACTGAGAGTTTCTGAAACAGACAGCACAGACGCATTCAAGGTCGCAGGACGTGGCGAAATGCACCTTTCTATCCTTATCGAGAATATGCGTCGTGAGGGCTATGAGCTTGGCGTTTCAACACCGCACGTTCTGTTTAAGGAGATAGAGGGCAAGCTTTGCGAACCTATCGAAAGACTTGTTATTGACGTTCCTGAGAACTGCGTAGGTTCTGTTATGGAGAAGATAGGTGCAAGAAAGGGCGAGCTTCAGGAAATGGCACCTGTTGGAAGCAGAATGAGACTTGAATTTCTTATCCCTGCAAGAGGACTTTTCGGCTATAAGAGCGAGTTCCTTACAGACACAAAGGGCGAGGGTATCATGAGCTCTGTATTCCATGACTACGAGCCATATAAGGGCGAGATACCAAAGAGAGCAACAGGCTCACTTGTTGCATTTGAAACAGGCGAGGCTGTAACATACGGTCTTTACAACGCACAGGAGAGAGGCGAGCTGTTCATCACAGCAGGCACACCTGTATATGAGGGAATGATAGTTGGCGCTTCACCAAAGCAGGAAGACCTTGTTGTAAATGTCTGCAAGAAGAAGCACCTTACAAATACTCGAGCAAGCGGTTCTGATGACGCGCTCAGACTTGTTCCGCCAAGAAATCTCAGCCTTGAGGATTCACTTGAGTTTCTCGCTGATGATGAGCTTCTTGAAGTAACACCAAAGAGCATAAGAATAAGAAAGCGTATTCTGAGCAACTCACAGAGAGCTAAGGAAAGAGCTAAAATGTAATAATAACAAAAAGAGGAGCGGTCATGCCGTCTCCTCTTTACTTTTTATGAAATTGTAGTGCTATTGTATGTTGGTGTAGTAGAAAATAGCAAGCTGTGTGCGGTCACGGAGGGAGAGCTTTTCCAGGATAGTGCTGATGTAATTTCGCACTGTGCCCTCACTGAGATAAAGCAGTGAGGCTATTTCCTTGTTGCTAAGTCCTTTTGCCACCTGTTCGATTATCTCCTGCTCTTTTTCGACTATGCCGTAGTGGTCAAAATCAAAACTGCTGTGATTGGTAAGAAGCTCAGGAAGCTTGCTTGCAACATCTGAGCCGAAAACTGTCTGCCCATTCATGACGGTTTCAAGGGCAGGGCATATGCTTTCAAAATCCTGCTTTAAAATATATCCCTTTGCTCCCATAAGCACAGCCTTTATAATGTATTCATCATCAGAAAAAGTGGTAAGATAAAGTATCCTTGCGTCAGGGTACCCAGCAAGGATCTTTTCGCCGGCTTCAATACCGCTCATGCCGTTCATGCGGATATCCATAAGCAGAACATCAGGCTTGAGAAGAGAATAAAGCTCTATGGCTTCCTCACCGCAGCTTCCCATGGCAAGAACGTTCACACTGCCTGTACTTTCCAAAATGGTTTTCAGCGACACCGCCACAAGCTTGTCATCATCTATTATAACAATGTTCATGTCAAGACCTCCGTTCAGTCAGGTTTTGTTTCGGCACAGACAGAAAAATGCAAAATCCCTTGCTGCCCGATGAGATGTTTATGTTTCCATTTAAAGAAGCCGCACGCTCACGCATATTGGCAAGCCCCATTCCGCTTTCGTCTATCTTTTCGGGACAGCTTCCGTTGTCTGCGATACTAAGCTGATAAAGAGCAGGGTGTTCACGAATGATTATTTTTATGCTGTCACCGTCGCTGTGCTTTGCAGTATTGGAAAGTGCTTCTTTTATAACGCCAATAAAGCAAAGCTTCACATCTCGTGACATTCTTTCGGAAAAGTCATAATCACAGCTTACTGCAAATCTGTCTTTCAGAGGTCTTATGCAGTCTTCAACAGCAGGCTTTAGTGCGATAGAATCGTCATGAAGATCATGAACGCTGCTTCGTATGCTCGTCATGGCGGTGTTCAGCGTGCCGCTCAGGTCGTTGATGGCTTCACCGACAGTTTCATCTTTGTTTATGACCGAAAGCGCACCAAGCTGTAAAATAGACCTTGTGAGCATATGCCCCACGTTATCGTGTATCTCCCTTGCAATGCGGTTACGCTCTTTCAGCGTGGCAAGATATATCTCGTAGTCTTGATTTCTCTGCATGGCTTTGTTTTTCTCTACAAGCTGGGTGGTAAGTTCTTTTGAATTGTCACGAGTATTTATGAGCATTTTTGTCAGCTTTTCGTTCAGAACGCTGCGGCTTGAAATTGTGAAGCTTACCAAAAAAAGAGCGACAAGTGGGAAGATGTCTTTTCCCAGAGTGAATATATTTGCAAGTACACCTATAAATGTTAAGATCATAGCAGGGTAAAATTTTGTACAGAAAGCATCATAAAGCACCAAAGGGGCGAGTATCAAAGCTTCTTTACTGAAAATGCAAAGTGAGCTGTACGCAATAACTGAAAGGTATGCAACGGAAGAGCTTGGTTTTATTTGAAAGATAGCGGAGCATATGACAGCCAATAGTAATGTGGTGATGCTTGACGGATCTGTTCCCTCTGCAAGCATGAATGCACAGCAACTAAGGCCTAAAAGAAACTTATCCCACAGCTTGTTCATATGGCGTTCCCCCCTTGATGTGATATCTCAATTTTAACACATTAGTGGCGGATTGTCTAGTATCGTTCTAAAATAGTTTTGCTATACTGTAAAAATCATTGACTTATACCTATAAAAAATGGTATAATGATAACAATGATAATTTCTTGTAAGGAGCATATTTTTATGAAAGACGGTTTTATAAAGGTCGCCGCCTGCACCCCTGAGATACAGGTGGCAGACGTTGACTTCAATGTGGATAAAATAATCAGTCAGCTTGAAAAGTGCAGGGAAGAGGGCGTAAAGGTCGCTGTGTTCCCTGAACTTTGTATAACAGGCTATACCTGTCAGGACTTGTTCTTTCAGAACGCTTTGCTTGACAAGGCAATGGAGGGTGTTGTAAAGATAGCAAAGACTACCGCTGACAGCGATATGCTTGTTGCTGTGGGCGTGCCTGTGAGAGCAAACGGCAAGCTTTATAACTGTGCGGCTGTTATACAAGACGGCGAGGTGCGTGCCTTTGTACCTAAAACGCATCTGCCGAACTATAACGAATTTTATGAGGCAAGACATTTTGCACCATACAGAGGCGAATGTGCTGCCATTGATCTGAGAGAGTACGGACAGCTTGAATTTATACCGCCTATGGAACAGACCGTTTTCGTATGTGAAGAGATACCTGAGCTTGTGGTGGGCTTTGAACTTTGCGAGGACTTGTGGGTAGCTGACCCTGTTTCAAATTATCTTGCTAAGGCTGGGGCTACCCTTATATGCAATCTGTCTGCAAGCGATGAAGTTATCGGCAAGGACTCATATCGCAGACAGCTTGTTTCAAACCAATCTGCAAGGCTTGTGGCAGGGTATATCTATTGTTCTGCAGGTGACGGCGAGTCAACGCAGGATATGGTCTTTTCAGGTCACAATATCATTGCGGAAAACGGCTCTATACTTGCAGAGAGCAGGCTTTTTGAAAACGGCATTACCATATCGGAAATAGATTTTAAAAAGCTTGCCTTTGAACGTAGAAAAATTTCCACCTATCCTGCAAGCGCAGAGTGGGACTATTCTTCCAAAGACAGCGGTTTTTTGGATATGGAAAACATTTCTCGTGAGAGATTTTCCCTCGAAATTGGCGAAACAGCTTTGACAAGAAAGTTTGCCAAAACGCCTTTTATCCCGTCAAATCAGGCGGAGAGAAACGAGCGCTGTCACCTTATTTTGCAAATGCAATCTCATGGACTTATGAAGCGTATCGCACACACACATTCCATGACTGTGGTTATTGGCATTTCAGGGGGACTTGATTCTACGCTTGCACTGCTTGTGTGTGTAATGGCAATGGACTTGCTGAAACGTCCTCATACTGATATCGTTGCGGTGACGATGCCATGCTTTGGCACAACAAAGCGCACACGCTCCAATGCGGAGATACTTTGCGACGCTTTGGGGGTAACGTTCAGAGAGGTGGATATCTCAAATGCAGTTTTACAGCATTTTGAAGATATCGGTCACGATTATAACGATCACAGCGTTGTGTTCGAGAATGGTCAGGCGAGAGAGCGCACAAAGGTGCTTATGAATATCGCAAATCAGGTGAGCGGAATGGTGGTCGGCACAGGCGACCTGAGCGAGCTTGCTCTCGGCTGGGCGACCTACAACGGCGATCATATGTCCATGTACGGCGTGAACGCATCTATCCCTAAAACGCTGGTAAGGCATATCGTTCAGTATTACGGCGACACCTGCACATCTGATGCTCTGAGAGATGTACTGTACGATATTTTGGACACTCCTGTTTCTCCTGAGCTTCTTCCTACCGACGAGAGTGGAACTGAGATGACACAGAAAACAGAAGACCTTGTCGGTCCATATGAGCTTCATGACTTCTTCCTTTACTATGGCATACGCTGGGGCTTTGAGCCGTCAAAGGTGAAAAGGCTTGCGAAATATGCCTTTGAGGGGGATTATCCTGACGAGGTCATAGACAAGTGGCTCAAAACATTCTATCGCAGATTTTTCTCACAGCAGTTCAAGCGCTCCTGCCTGCCTGACGGCGCAAAGATCGGTTCTGTTACCCTGTCACCGAGAGGAGATTGGAGAATGCCGTCTGACGCTGTGGCTAAGCTTTGGCTGGAGGATATCGACAAATAACGCAAGGTAAAAATAAAGTAACAAAATCTTTATAACTGCTCGGTTTTACAGAATTGGCTGTTCAGATATAATTATAAGTAAGGAACGGAAAACTTTTCTGAACAGTATCATTACGGAGGATTTATTATGAAATACACAGAGAAAGAGGTTTTGCAGTTCGTTGAAGAAAACGACGTAAAGTTCGTAAAGCTCATGTTCTGCGATATATTCGGTTCGTTAAAGACTATCTCTGTTATAGCAGGGGAGCTGCCGAAAATATTCAGAGAGGGACTTATCTTTGACGCTTCAAAGCTCGGTGGCTTTTTGAATGTGACTGCTTCAGACCTTAGACTTTTCCCTGACCCTGATACGCTGGCGCTTCTTCCATGGCGACCGCAGCACGGCAGGGTAGTAAGATTTTTCTGCCACCTGAAATATCCTGACGGAACGGCTTTTGAGGGCGACGGCAGGTTCTTTCTCAAAACTGCTATCGCATATGCGAAGGGCAAGGGATATAACTTCCAGATAGGTACTTCATGCGAGTTTTACTGCTTTGAAAAGGACGATACTGATATGCCTACAAAGCGTCCTCACGATTATGCAGGCTATTGTGACGCTGCGCCTGTTGACAGGGGAGAAAACCTCAGACGTGATATCTGCCTGACACTTGAGCAAATGGATATTTTCCCAGAAAGCTCAAGACATGAAACCGGTCCGGGTCAGAACGAGATAGATTTTCAGTATTCAAACGCACTGAAAGCCGCCGATAATCTTGTGACGTTCAAGAACGTTGTAAAATCTGTGGCTGACAGAAATGGGCTTTACGCAACGTTCATGCCAAAGCCTATCGTTGACAACTGCGGCTCCGGTCTGCATATAATGCTAATGTGCATGAAAGGCACGGAAAATGTTTTCAGACCTCAGCTTGGCGGACTTTCCAAAGAGGCTGAGCGCATGATAGCAGGAATACTGAAAAACGTTGGCGATATGACGCTGTTTCTAAACACCACTACAAATTCATACAAACGTTTTGGCAGTCTGCTTGCACCTAAGTACATTTCATGGTCACATGAAAATTATGCGCAGCTTCTTCGTGCACCGCTTGCTGATACAGATGAGAATGGTATAATACTCCGCTCGGCAGACAACACCTGTAATCCTTACTTTGCTATGGGTCTGCTTATTTATGCCTGCATAGACGGCGTTATAAATAAGGAAGAACTTCCAAAACCTTTTAATTTCAATATAGGCTCGGCAGATGAAAGCGAGCTTGCAAAGCTTGAAACACTTCCGCAGTCTTTGAAAGAGGCAGTGGAACGTGCTGAAAAGAGCGAGTTTCTTGCGGATAGGCTTCCTGAGCATATGTTGGAGCGTTTTATCGCAATAGAAAAGGAGCTTATCATAGAATATGAGAGAGCTGCCGATAAGGAGCAGTTTGAAACAGCCAGATATTTTTATCATCTGTAATGTCAGAGAAAGCTAAAAAAAGGAGGTGGGGAAATGGACAGGATACTTGTGGCTTCAAGCAATGACAAGGCAACAGCTATGCTTGTGAGTCTGTTAAAAGAAACCTTTCCCACCTGCAAGACTTCTATAGCCGCAACGGGTCTTGAAACAAGGCGTGCGGTAGGGTCAGGCAGTTATGACTGTGTCGTGATAAACTGTCCATTGTCAGACGAATATGGCAACGAGCTTGCGGAGATAGTCTGCACCTCAACTGACGCAAGCTGTGTGGCTATCGCAAAGTCGGAAAATGCGGATATTCTTGCTGATAAACTGGAAGATTTCGGCGTAATGGTGATACCAAAGCCACTAGGCAGACAGTATTTTTACCGTTCAATGAAATTTGTCAGTGCCGCAAGAAAAAGAATGCTGGGCATAAGGTCTGAGAACCTGAAACTGCACAAAAAGCTTGAAGAGATAAGAACGATAAACAGAGCAAAGTGCTCACTTATGCAGTATCTTGGCTTTACAGAACAGCAGGCTCATAAATATCTTGAAAAGCAGGCTATGGATAAGAGATGCACAAAGATCGAGGTGGCTCAGAAGGTCATCGAGATGTACGAGGTTTAAATGTTACATAATTGTTAAATTAATGTCACGCTATTGCAATTATCGGAGTAATGTTGTATAATAATAAAGGAAAATTTAAAATAACGGAGGTCGTTAAAAAATGTTAGTTTCAGCTAAAGAAATGATGACAAAGGCACTTGCAGGCAAGTATGCTGTAGGTCAGTTCAATATTAACAACCTTGAGTGGACAAAGGCTATCCTTCTCACTGCTCAGGAACTGCAGTCACCTGTAATTCTTGGTGTGTCTGAGGGCGCAGGCAAGTACATGACAGGCTTTAAGACAGTTGCCGCTATGGTTAAGGCAATGGACGAAGAGCTCGGTATCACAGTACCAGTAGCACTTCACCTTGACCACGGAACATATGAGGGTTGCTACAAGTGCGTAAAGGCTGGCTTCTCATCTATCATGTTCGACGGTTCACATTATCCATTTGATGAGAACCTTGCTAAGTCAACTGAACTCGTTCACGTTGCAGATCAGCTTGGTCTTTCAATTGAGTGTGAAGTTGGTTCTATCGGCGGCGAAGAGGACGGCGTTGTAGGTATGGGTGAGTGCGCAGATCCAGACGAGTGCAAGACAATCGCTGATCTCGGCGTTACAATGCTCGCAGCTGGTATCGGTAACATTCACGGTAAGTATCCAGCAAACTGGCCAGGTCTTTCATTCGAGACACTTGCTGCTATCAAGGAAAAGGTTGGCGATATGCCACTGGTACTTCACGGCGGTACAGGTATTCCTGATGACATGATCAAGAAGGCAATCTCACTTGGCGTTGCAAAGATCAACGTAAACACAGAGTGCCAGCTTTCATTCCAGGAGGCTACAAGAAAGTACATTGAAGAGGGCAAGGATCTTCAGGGCAAGGGCTTTGACCCAAGAAAGCTTCTCAATCCTGGCTTCGAGGCTATCAAGGCTAAGGTTAAGGAGAAGATGGAACTCTTCGGTTCTGTTGGCAAGGCTTAATCAATAGCTAAATTAACGTAAATAAACGGGCTGTCGTTTCGGCGGCAGCCTTTTTATGTTATTTTATTTTCCAATTAAATAGAGTGTAACCTAGATCAACCACTCACAAATAAAAACAAGGAGATTTTTTTATGGAAATTTTCAGTGCACGTCGTTTAACAAACATGGGACTTATTGCAGCGATATACGTTGTGGCTACGATGCTTTGCAGCTCGCTTGCATACGGACAGGTACAGTTCCGCATATCTGAGGTTTTGATGCTACTTTGTTATTTCAACAAGGATTACATCATTTCGCTTTCTATAGGTTGTTTGATAGTCAATCTATTCAGTACGCTCGGAATGGTGGACGTAGTATTTGGAACGCTTGCTACAGTTGTGGCAGCGGTTCTTATCTATCTGCTGAGAAACAAGGTAAATCTTGTAGTTGCGTCGCTTTTCCCGGTGATATCAAATGCGGTGATAGTTGGCTTTGAACTGACATATGTCTTCAAGACGCCGCTTCTTGTGAACATGGGCTGGGTAGCCTTAGGCGAATTTGTATGCGTAACGGTAGTTGGTGTAATACTTATCAAGGCGCTTATGAAAAACAAGTATTTCAGCAAGCTTGTGACTTTCGGCATGAGTGATCAGGCTCTTAGTGAGCAGTTTAAAAACGGGTGACGATTCCGATATAAAAATCAGCCTGACTTTTTAGTCAGGCTTTATTTTTTGGCGTTTTATCGAAAAAATTGTGAAAAAGTATTGACAAAGTACGTGTAATATGATATAATATGTACGTTGCATTGAGCAACGTTAAATATGCGGATGTGGCGGAATTGGCAGACGCGCTAGCTTCAGGTGCTAGTGATCGCAAGGTCATGTGGGTTCAAGTCCCGTCATCCGCACCATACTTGTGCAATAAAATAGATGCACACCTTGAAAAGCTCGTATTTACGAGCTTTTTTTGCGTTTTGAGGGTAAAAATTTCAGGTGTAAAACCATAGATGCTTTTTCGTAAAAAAAGGATCTGAACCCTCAACAATTAAACATCGTCAAACAAAACGGCAGACTTTGAGTATATTTTGCTTTAAGCCTGCCGATTTGTATATAAAAAAACTTTCACAAAGTTTTCAATACAAATTTATTGGATCTGCCGATTTTGTTGGTATCTCTTAAAACAGAGAAACCAATAGGATCGGCTTTTTTGTTTTTTAAGAGAGGTGGTGATCCCAATGTGGCAGAGGCTGTATTAACAGATGAGAAAATAAATTTGACAGGAGGAATGTGAAATGTATTACAATAAAGAAAACGTTGAAAGGCTGAGACAGAGATATCCGGAAGGAACTCGTATCTGCCTTGACCAAATGAACGATGACCCGTTCCCTGTTGAGTCGGGAACGTTTGGCAAGGTCGATCACGTGGATGATATCGGCACTGTGCATTGTATCTTTGATAACGGCAGAACGCTCGGAGTTATCCCAGGCGTGGTCGATTTTCATATCGTAAGTGAAGATAGTGAGCAAACAGAAGATGAAGAAATGAATATATCAATGTGACGGTCAAGTTTTGAAAAAAGCTTGACCGTTTTTTTTGTTTGAAAAATCGGAAAGGAGATGATTCGTACTGATAAAATGTTTCGATATCTTTGCAGGTATCGGCGGATTTCGCTCAGGGTTTGAAAAAGCAGGCGGATTCAAGTGCGTCGGTTACTGCGAGATCGATAAGTATGCAAAGAAAGCCTATGAAATTTTGTATGATACAGAAGGTGAGGTGTTTTATGATGACGCAAGAAAAATCGACCCAAACGAGCTGCCCGATCTCGACCTTATATGCGGAGAAATTACCAAGCACAAGTTTTACGAAAAAAAATCACAGCACCTGTTATGGGTGCTGTGATTTTTGATTCCGATAAACTGGAATTTTAATTACTTTTTATACGGTTTATAATGCGGATTTTCGGAATTATTTTTCCAATATGCCTCTATACCGTATTCTCTAATTTGTTGATTTCCTTCCAGCCACTGCCGGTATACTATTTCTTCAAACAATCCCTGCGTTTTTTTACATGGAAACTCATTGCACTCTCCACAAAAATCAACACCATGGTTCTTTGTACATTCAAGTAAAAAACACCCTTCAATGCTACAACCATTATGTTCTGTGCTGCGGCAACCTGAACAAGAAGCACCCGCATATATGCTAAGTACTCCCTCAAAGTTGTTATAGCTTTCTACGGCATCGGGCATATGTACCTCATAAAATTCTTTTATGCCCTCCAAATATTTTAATAATGTTTTAGCCGACGCACAAATTATGCCATCATTATATGCCGAACAAGTGTGGCACATTAGAGAACATGGTGCAACCTTTTTAGTAATTTCACTTTTCTCCATTTTTGTACTCCTCCACTAAATTTCGATTTGTTAGGCAGTTTATCCCAACCAATTTTCTAAATTATTATATCATATCCAAAAATAAAATTCAAGTAGAAAGGACAATAAATTTTACTTAATCTCCAAATCAGGCAAAAGCAATAAGTTATAACCCCTGTAATTCTGCAAAATGGTGAGCAGAAACCTGAAACTTGCAAGAAAAATGAAAGGGTCAAAGCCACAGGAATGTCCGATGCACAGCTGTACAAGCAAGCAGGAAATGCCGTGACTACAAATGTTATCGAGGCTATTGGAAAGTATATTTCAGAGATCGACAAGGAGAATGAAAATGGAACAGAAGATAAAAATATTTGAGAATGGAGAGTTCGGCAAAGTAAGAACGATCATAAAGGACGGCGAGCCTTGGTTTGTGGGAAAGGATGTTGCCAAGATTTTGGAGTACAGAAATACGAAAAAGGCATTATCTGATCACGTTGATGAGGAAGATAAGTATCAAGGCGATGGGGTAACAATTCGTGACCCCATGGGCAGAGTGCAGCATCCGACAATAATCAATGAAAGCGGACTATACAGCCTAATACTTTCAAGCAAGATGCCAAGGGCAAAAGAGTTTAAGCACTGGGTAACATCAGAGATACTCCCGACTATCCGCAGAACAGGCGGCTATGTGGCAAGCGAGGATATGTTCATAGAAAACTACCTCCCGTTTCTCGACGAGCCGTACCGTGACCTGTTCAGACTTCAGATGACGGCTATCGAAAAGCTGAACGAGCGTATCAGAAATGATAAGCCTCTCGTGGATTTTGCTCTGCACGTTGCCGACAGCGAGGATCTCATAGATATGAATGCTATGGCAAAGCTTGCGGCTGATAAAAATTTCAATATCGGCAGAACAAGACTGTTTCGCTAGCTGAAAGAAATGGGAGTGCTTATGTCAAACAATCTGCCGTATCAGAGATATATCGACCGCAGATATTTTGTTGTAAAAGAGTCGGTGTTCGAGGTCGAGGGTATGAAAAAGACTTATCGGCAGACGTTTGTGACGGGAAAAGGTCAGCTTTTTATCATAGGTCTGCTGAGAAAATATTACGGAAAGGAGATGTCGTGATGTCCAAAAAGCCAAAATGTCCGCTGATAGGTCAGGACGGAAATATGTTCAATCTTATGGGCATAGCCTCAAAAACGCTGAAAAGGAACGGAATGTATGATGAGGCAAAGGAAATGTGTAGCAGAATAACATCTTTGGGCAGTTACTATGAGGCCTTGAATGTTATCGGCGAGTATGTTGAGATCACTTCTATCGATGATGAACAGACCGAAGATGAAGATTTTGAAATGGAGATGATGTAAATGACGTATTTGTTCATTGGAATGATGATAGGTGTTATCATCGGAACAACGATAGGTTCTCTTGCCGTGGCTTTTAAGTCTGCGGAAAAAGAGATCGCACGTCTTGATAAGGAGGTCAAAGATGCACACAAACAAAATCAAAGCTAAAGTAGACTTCAAGTTCTGTATGGGTAATATCCCTGCGATGCTTAGAGCAACAAAGCCTGTGCTTTCTGAACGTCAGTACAAGGAGCTGTGCGATGAGGTCAACCAAGCCGACGGCTACCTTGAGCAGAAGCGGATAATATTCAGCTATGTAAACCCTATGATCAAAGGGTGAAGTAAGCACAATTAAATAACAACTAAAGTCGTTTTGCCAATGACAGAAGATTTCTGTTTTTAGCAAAGCGACTTTCTTTCTGTCATTGGTTCTACGGCAGAAAGGAAGAAAATGAACAGTTTTATGTCATGGGTAGGGGGAAAGAAGAATCTTCGTGACGAGGTTCTTGCGAGGTTTCCTCCTTACTTTGAAAGGTATATCGAGGTCTTCGGCGGTGCAGGCTGGGTGCTTTTTCACAAGCCGCCCGGTGCAGATTTTGAGGTGTACAATGACTTTAATTCAAATCTTGCAAATCTGTACCGCTGCGTCCGTGATAAACCTGCAAAACTGAAATACAAGCTTAGGTATGTGCTTGATTCAAGAGAAGATTTTGAGTATTTAGCTCTACTTCATAAGCGTGGCATTTTGCCAAGGCTTTATGACGTTGACAGAGCGGCTAAGTTTTATCAGCTTATACGTTACAGCTATGCAAGCGGTCTTGACAGCTTTGGAAGTCAGCCGCATTCGATGTGGTCGGACTTCCCTATGATCGACCTTGCCGCAAGAAGATTACAGAAAGTAGTTGTTGAGAACAAGGATTTTGAAAGGCTTATCAGGCAGTATGACAGACCCGTCAGCTTTTTTTACTGTGATCCGCCGTATTTTGCGACTGAAAATTACTACAAGGACGTAGGTTTTACTGCAAAAGACCATATCAGACTGCGTGACGCTCTGCTTGACATCAAAGGCAGATTTTTGGTTTCGTATAACGATTGTCCTGAGATCCGTGAGATATGGCATAAACCAAACATTCACATTGAAGAGATAAGCAGGCTGAACAATTTGGCACAGCGGTATGACGGCGGCTGTCAGTATGCAGAGTTGCTCATATCAAATTATGACACAAGCGAACGTGCGAAAGCTATCAAACAGCTTTCGCTTTTTGATTAGGAGGTTTTTATGAAGAAGATAATATTGGCACAGGTTTTAACGGCAAAAGGCAAAACAGAATTTTCTGGACTTTATGATAGGCATGGAAATGCTGTAACGGTAGATGTCGAACGTGACAGCAGCGGTGTTTCACTCATCGTATGGCAGAACGAGCAGAAAAAGCAGAATTTTGACTGTGGAATATCCGAAGAGGAGATACAGCGTACCTGTGCAATGTTTGATGACTGCGGCGATTGTCCGCTGAAAGAGTATTGTGAAAGTGAGGGTGAGAAACAAAATTAAATGTATTATTGAAAAAATCAACCCCACGTTGAGCAATATTCAAACACCGAGTTATTGATTTTTCGGCAGTTCTCATTTATAATAAAAACATAGCAGTACTGTTGAATATTATTTGAATACTTGGAGGTTTTTTATGAAATTATATGTTAGTGAGAATTTGAAACGACTGCGTAAAGAAAAGGGTCTTACGCAGGAACAGCTGGCTACACGTTTGAGTGTGTCTTTTCAGGCGGTGTCTAAATGGGAGTGCGGAGAGGGGTATCCTGATATTGTGATGCTGCCCTCGATCGCTCAGGTATTTGGAGTGTCGGTAGACGAGCTGTTGGGTATGGAGAAAATATGCAGCAACGAAGATGCTGAGAAAATACTGGCACAGGTGGATATGAACGAGAGCAAGGGTCTGAGAGCGGAAAATGTGGAATTGCTGCGTGAGGCGGTGAAAAGATTTCCGAATAACTATATGATGTCAGCCAAGCTTGCGGCAAATTTGTTTTGTCTTGAGAGTAAGGGCGAAGAAACAAGCAAGACGAGATCGTCGGAGGCTGCTGAAATTGCGGAATATATTCTGGCAAATTGTACTGACAGAAAGATCACTGACTGGATGAGAGTGGATATATGCTATTACTACTATTGGGCAGGGAACAAGGAAAAGGCTTTGAAGCGTGCTGAGGAGTTGCCTGCTGCTGAAAAAAATACGGTCAAAGAATTTCTTTTAGCAGGTGATGAAAAAATGGTGCTTTCTCAGAAAAATATTATCCTTCATTTGCAGGAGCTTTGCTATTCTCTGCTTACCAGAGCTGATGTGAACTGTGAGAATGATCCGCAGCTTGAAGATACAGACAGGTTAAAAATTCTGAACAAGATCGTTGATGTAACTGAGGTGATATTTGAAAATAAAGATTATAATTTCCATTACAGGCTTATGTGTTTGGTATGCACTTACATTGCTGCGGTCGCAGTACGGACAAAGGACTACGATGAGGCATTTGAAAATCTGAGAAAAGCCTTGAATTATTCCATTGCCGTTGATGAACTGCCTGAGAGAAAGCCATACATCTCGCTTGCGGTAAACAAGCTTATATATGATATGTATGACATAAGTGTTTCATCGCCCACGTTATGCTGCAAAGAACTTCTGGGCTATCTGATTTGGAGTGTGTATGATGAAATAAGAGATACGGAGATGTTTCAGGAAATCTATTTGAAAGCAAAAGAACATTGTGATAAATAAGATAAAAAAAGAGCCGAAATCTGGCTCTTTTTCTTTGCAAAAATGAAAAGGAGAAATGCACTTTATGTTCAAAAAATCGAAAATATTAAAGAAGCTCGGTGCAGGGTTCATGGCAGGACTTTGCGCTTTTTCTATGCTCGGTTCATCTATGAGCGGAGCAATCACAGCAAGTGCCGCAAGCACACCTATGGAAAACCCGGCATTCCCGTCAGCGGATACGGTGATCGCAAAGGCGGCGACCTTGCTGGGTACACCGTATACCTATGGAAACAAGGGCTACTGGTATGCGTATGATCAGGGTCAGTACACTCCGCTTTCTGTTGAAACGATAAATAATCTCGGCATTGACTGTTCGGGTCTTGTGTACTATACTTTTACGCAGCTTGGATACAAAACATCGGGGTTCAGTTGGAACAACCCCGTGCCTGTTGATACAGATCATTGGCTTACAGTCAATGATAACTGCACCATAACTTACGACGGAAAGACTTCAAAGGTCGAAGTCGAAAAGAAAAACATCAAGACAACGGACCGCCCGTATTGGGAGTGTGCTGACGGTTCGGTTATTACAGCAGGATCTGTGGTGGTCGCTCATAATCCGGGTGGTGAGGATCACGCTTGGATATATATGGGCGAATTTGATTCAAGAAATGATGTAATAAGCTATCTGAGATCTATTGGTGTTTCGGAAAAACTCATAAACTCAAAGACAGTTGGCGATGGAAAAGGTGCAGGCGGAAAGCATTGGAGAATAGAATCCAGCGGTTCGGAGGGCGTTGTTATCAACAACAAAACAGAAGGCAAAACCGCAACAGCTATGAATATGTCGGCGTTCAGGATAACAAAAAATGATGTGAAATTTGAAATAACTAAGGTTCTTGCTTCAGACAGAACGGTTAAGATTTCAGGCACAAGCAAGGTAGACGGCACGGTTGCAAAATACGGAGTATATACCGATAAGGCTTGTAAAAACAAGGTCGGCGAGATCACTATCGGCAAGGACGGAACAGGCTCCATTCAGTTACCTGAAAAGCAGTATTACGTTAAGGAGATCTCCGCACCGACAGGTTACAGTATCTCTGAAGAAGTGTTCGCATTAAAGGCTGACGAAAATATATTTGTGACCGAAGATTTTACGAGAGGCACAATTAAGGTCAATAAGACCGCCGAAGATGGGATCGTAAGCGGCAGAGAGTTCAAGGTCGCAGGAAACGACGGCAGCAGTTACACCAAGAAAACCAATGCAAACGGCGTTGCCGAATTTAGCGGATTAAAGGTATACAACACATCTACGGGCAAAGCGATCACCTACACCGTATCCGAGATCAATGTAGATACAAGATACGAAGTCCCTAAGGCTCAGAATGTTACGCTGACGAGCGGAGATGTTGATCTGACTGTGAATGTGAAGTTCAACAATCAGCTTAAAACGGGCTCGATAAAGAAAAACAAGCACTCTGAGGATAATCAGAACGGCGACAGAGAGTTCACTATTACGGGCAACGGTAAGACTTACACAATAAAAACAGGTTCGGACGGTGTTGCAATCCTTTCCGATATTCCTGTTTACAACAGCAATAATGAGAAGATCGTGTACACCATTTCCGAGAAAAATGTTCCCGTAAAGTATGTGGTTCCTGCGGATCAGACTGCAACCCTTACAGCTGATGCAACCACAACCAAGACATTCAAAAATATCCTCAAGAAATTTACTGTAGAGGTGACAAAGCAGGATTCCGAAAAAGCATCAGCACAGGGCGACGGCACTCTTTCAGGCGCAGTTTATGGCATTTACCGTGACGGAACGCTTGTTGACACCTACACAACAGATGAAAGCGGATATTTCAAGACAAAAGAGTATGTCTGCGGAAATTATACGATTCAGGAGATTTCTCCCTCCGAGGGATATCTGCTTGATATGACTGTTCATTCTCTAGGCGCTGAGCCGGAAAAATACACAATTGAAAGTAATCTCATTTCTATGACTGTCACAGAGGACGTAGTAAAGGCAAATATTGCGATCATCAAGCATACGGACGACGGCTCTACTCAGATAGAAACTCCAGAAGTGGGAGCTGAATTTGAAGTGTATCTGAAATCCTCAGGTTCTTATGCAAATGCTGTTGAAACAGAACGTGATTACCTGACGTGCGATGAAAACGGCTTTGCACAGACAAAGGATATGCCATACGGAATTTACACGGTTCATCAGACCAAGGGCTGGGAAGGTACGGAGTTTATAGCTGATTTTGATGTCAACATCAGCGAAAACGGACAGACCTACCGCTATCTTATCAACAATGCAGAGTTTGAAAGCTATGTTAAGGTGGTAAAGGTGGATTCCGAAACTGGAAAAACAATTCCTTACGAGGGTGCTGGCTTTGAGATCTATGATTCAAACGGTCAGAAGATTTCTATGACTTTCAGCTACCCGACGCCAACCACGATTGACACATTCTACACAAACAGCGAGGGATATCTGATTACTCCCAAGGTTCTTCCATACGGCGAATATTCTCTTGTTGAGGTTCAGGCTCCCTATGGCTATGCACTTGACAGTACGCCTGTAAACTTCAGCGTTTCCGCTGAAAATACAGAGAAAGAAAACACGCTTACTATCGTCAAAGTTGTGAAGCAAAACACCGCTCAGAAAGGAAAGATCAGCGTTCAGAAAACAGGCGATATTTTCACAAGCGTGGCAACGGCTTCCTCAGCATACACAAATGAAAACGGTGAAATGATCGTGAATCCAACAACTTACACTCCCGTGTTTGCAGACGGAGATCTCAGCGGTGCAGTATTTCAGGTGATCGCTGTAGAGGATATTGTTACGCTCGACGGAACAACAAGAGCTTATGCAGGAGATGTTGTTTCGGAGATCACGACAGACGAGAACGGCTATGCTGAAACCGAACCGCTTTATCTTGGCAAGTATGAGGTCAGAGAGATAAAAGCTCCCTATGGATATGTGCTGAACAATGAGCCTAAAGATGTTGAAGTGACATATGCAGGACAGGAATTTGAGGTGAGAGATACTGTGAATACAGCTTTTGAAAATGAGTATCAGAGCGTGAGGATATCGCTTCCTAAGGTTATGGAAAATGATGAGCTCTTCGAAATCTACGGCAAGGAATACTATACAAGCGTTCGTTTTGGACTATTCGCCGCAGAGGATATAACGGTGGCTGACGGTACGGTTATTCCTGCTGACGGACTGCTTTCAGAGGTTTCACTTGATGAGAATATGACCGCAAAATTTGATGTACAGATACCTTTCGGCAGGTATTATGTCAAAGAAATTTCTACTGATGAGCATTATGTTCTAGGTGGCGAAAAGTATCTTGTGAATTTCGAATATATGGGACAGGACATCCAGACTGTGGATATTGACTGCGGACAATTCGTAAATCTTCTCAAGCGTGGCAGGATAGAGGGTCACAAGGTAGATGACAAGAGCGAACCTCTTGAAAATGCTGTGTTCGGTCTGTTTACTGCCGACTGTGTGAAGTTCAGCAGAGATACTGCAATAATGACTGCCGTTTCAGATGAGAATGGCTGTTTTGAATTTACAGATGTTCCATTCGGAAAGTATATCGTCCGTGAGATAGAAAGTCCAAGGGGATATATTCTTAGCGGTAAGGAATATGCTGTCAGCATTGCACAAGACGAAGAGGTTATTGAGATAACTGCGGAAAACAAGCCTGTTACTGTTGAGATATCAAAACGTAATGTTTACGGAAACGAACTTGAGGGTGCTGAAATGGTGCTTGAAAATGCTGACGGTGAGATAGTTGATAAGTGGACTTCCGACGGCACAAATCATATTGTTTCAAGGCTTGGTGCAGGTGAATATGTGCTTAAAGAAATTGCCGCACCTGACGGATATGTTATTGCAACGGACATTAAGTTTACTGTTGATGTTTACGGCAATGTTACGGTAGAAAACGTTGATTCAACAGCCGTTTCAGATAACGGCTATCCGCTTATCACTATGGTGGATGATATGACTAAGGTTCGCATTTCAAAGCAGGACGTTACAACAGGCAAAGAATTGCCGGGTGCTACTTTGCAAATTATCGACGAGAACGGAAATGTTGTTGAAGAATGGGTATCCACAAATGAACCACATATGATCGAAGGGAAACTTATTGCCGGCAAGGAATACACACTTAAAGAGATCATAGCACCTGAGGGTTACGAGATAACAAATGAGATAAAGTTTACTGTGAATGCTGACGGAACTGTGACCGAGGTCGTTATGTACGATGAGCATACGCCTGATCTTGAAACCCCTCCTACGGTCATAATAGATATTCCTCATACAGGTGTATCCGCAGACAATAGTGCTGAGCTTTATCTCGTAGCCACAGCGGTTATTATGGTTTTCGGTATGGTCATATGCAAGAAGAACGATAAGAAACAAAGAAAGGATGATGTGAAATGAGATCTAAAAAGAAATTGATCGCAGCAGCAAGTTCGGTGTGCTTTGCGGCTATGATGTCGCTAACTGCTTATGCTTCAGGCGATGTTGCGGGGGCGGTCACAAGCACCTGGGGTGCAGCGAAATCGCAGATAACGTCTGTGGTCAACAATGTTGTTTTTCCTTGTCTTGATGTTATTCTGGCGATTCTGTTATTTGTGAAGATTGGAAGTGCATATTTGGATTATCGCAAGCACGGACAGATTGAATGGACGCCTGTGGCTATAATTTTCGGCTGTCTGATTTTTACGCTTACGGCTCCCCTGTATATTTGGAGTATTGTTAGTTAGATCAAGATAAAAAAATGGTGCTGTATGGTAAATATCATACAGCACTATTTCTATTTTATCGGGAATTCCAATTCAAGGACGAACTCTGGAAACTGGCTTGGGATCTTCATTTCTCCACCTAGTTTTTCAACTGTTTTTCTTATGTTATATAGACCAAATCCGTGATTATCTTTATCTGCTTTTGAAGTATCAAGAAAATCATTGTTGCAATAATTTGGATTGGATATCTTAATTATTTGAACATTTTGGATAATCGCACATTTTACTGTAATGGCATCTTTTTTTGAGGTCTTGATTTTTGCACAAGCTTCTAATGCGTTATCTAGAGCATTGAAAAACATTATACATAGATTTACAGCAGCTATCTCATCTGAAATAAATCCTGTGACTTTGATTTGACAACCGATGCGTTCGGCCAGCTCTTCTTTTTCCGCTAAAATTGAATCTGCAATTTGGTTTCCAGTCGAAAATTTATTATCAGAGACCAAATTCTGTTTGGTAATATTTTTAGTGTATTCAATAGCATCGTCTAACAACCCTTTTTCAAGCATAGCCTGCAAACATATCATATGATTCTTATAGTCGTGACGAAATTCTCTCAGATCATCTGTTAGTTTATTGATTTTCTTATAGTGCTCAACTTGGTCGTTAACTTGTTTTTCCATTATTCGAGAGATGTTTTCATAGTATCGTGTCAATATGCTGCTGAGTATTAGTGAGATTATTATGATCAAAAAAGCTACAATGGTCAATGAAGTTAAAAAGATGTTTATTCTGTTGTCAAAGTATAATTCGTTGGATTCAACAGCCATATTTCCACATAGTTCTCCAACGATGATCAGCGCAGACAATATCAATATGTATAATTTTTTTTGAGAGTAAATTTACAGTATTTCTTATTTGATTTTTATAATTTCTTTTTAGAACTCGTATCAAAGTTAGAGTAATGATGTTAAATAGCAAAGATGAAGTATTTAAAACAAACGAACGATTAAATTCCTGAGTGAATAATTCAATAAGAATACATCCGACAGATTGAAAAATTGAATCTAACACTAAAATCATAATGGAAACATAGACCGCTGTTGATTTTTTTGTCTTAAAAAGCATTATATTATAAATTAAAAGCAATGAATAAAAACACATTGTAGCCACTAGAAAAACTATCGGGTGACTGGAATCTCTATTCCAAGAACAAATACAGCCTGAAGCCATATATGCAGTTAATACCAGTGCTTGCTTTTTTGTATATTCACCTGGAACAGCTATAAGATCAATAGTTTGTGTAATTGTAAATAAATACAGAACAGAAATAATTGCAAATTCAAAAGTTTGCAGTACGTTCATTACTAGTCTCCTATACTTTTTCTTTTAAGATAATTCAGATATTTACTTTTAAAGTCCTTATATTTTGAACTTGAAATAAGTGCCTTATGACCATTAGATAGTTCAATTTCTTTTTTACTATATCCTATTATGTAGTTAAAATTCACGATAAATGAGCGATTTGAGCGATAAAAGCATTCATCTTTTAGTTCTTTTTCAAGTTTAGATATTTTATCTAAATAAACAAATATTTCATTAGGTGTTACTACCTCTGCGTAATTATTATCGGCCTGTGCGTATATTATTTTGTCTTCTGGAATTGTTATGTTCTTTTGATTGACGGTATCCTTCAAGACTATATACGAATTCGCTTCTTGTATTGCTATTACAGAATTTAAGGCCTCATATAGATCCTCTTTATTGTAAGGTTTGACCAAAAAGCGAAACGTATTTACCTTCATGCTTTCAAAAACAACTTCCTTATAGCTGCTCACAAATATAACGACAGTATCAACATTACGTTTTCTCAATACCGAAACGGTATCAAGTCCGTTTTTATCTTTCATTTGATGATCCATAAAAATTAAGTCAAAGGACATATCGGCATTTAATATTTCCATGCCGTCGGAATATTCGTATATTATAAAGTCAAGACCATGCTTATCTGCATATATGTATAATTCTTTTAACAGTGATTTTCGAAAAAAATGCTCATCATCGCAAATTGCTATATGCATACTATCCTCCCTATTAATTTTATGTTTATTATTTTTATTATACAATATCTTGACATTAATTTCAAGCTTTTTGAGCTTTACAAGAAAAAAGGGGGTGTTTACAAGAATTTTGTAGCCTGTTTTAGAAATCGATGTTATTTTTATGACAACGATTTTTAAAGGAGGCAAATGATATGTTCTACAATTTATGGCTTGCATTCTATAAATTTTTCAAATAAGGCGGTGCGGTTATGTCAGTAATTGAACACCAATATTTACATTATAGAAATGTTTTGTATTTTGAAATGCAGTTTGATTATGAAGAAGTAGAGCCTTTTGTAAAAAAAATCGATTACGGTCTTGAAATTTTGGATTTATCACGAAATGGTAAAATAGTGGTAGCTCAAAAATCCCCTTATATTGAGTTCTTTATTCCTGTAGATAAAAAATTCTCAAGTAACAAACACTACCGCTACAAACCAGAGTTTAAACTTGTAAATGCAATTAGATCAAGACATTGTGGCATGTTAAACAACATTTATGATACTGTCACAGAACTTAATGATTATATTCAGGACAAGAATCTCTCCACGGTCACCTCTCCATATATTGTTATTCAAGATGAAGAAAACAGAATCTATGATATATATATTGGTATCAATGAAAACATTTTGTAAGATGAAATGCGAGATCAGTTGATTAATACTGATCTCGTTTTTGTCTTTACAAGAAAAAAAGGGGTGTTTACAAGAATTTTGTTGAAAAATGACTACTTTTATAGTATAGTTGTGCCGTTAGTGATTTAACTAAAATAAAAATTATGGAGGAAAAAAATGTTCAGATTCAAAACAAAGACAAAGCTGAAACGAGCATTGTCAGGCACACTTGCCTTAGCAATATCACTTGGTATAACATCTGTTATGCCTGCGACTGCAGATGAGATAATGAGGTATCCTTATACTGTCTTTGCAGCCGATGAAGATGCAGGCTCTTCTATAACTGCAGATAGTTTAACGCTTAATGGTAGAGTTTATGCAAATGGCAAATTTTTAACAGAGGTTAAGCATTCCAATATCAATGGTACTATTACAGACTGTGATGATACTGATAATGATAACTCTATCGAGACCGATAATATATTTGAAGTTGGCAAGGATATGATATTTATCCACACTAAGCTGACAAATAAATATTTCACCGAAAACTGCGATACATATGATGAGGATTACACCTATTCGGATATGAATTTGAATATCAATAATTCAATCTTTGTTGCTGGTAAACTGGATTTTGAAGGTAATATCAGTTTGAATAATGCGGTGGGTGCCGTTTCAGATGTTGATCTATCTGGTGGAAATCTTAATGGTAACAACGCAGTTATATACTCGAAATTCGGAGATATCGATATCTCGAATAACCAAGCTTCTGTCAATGGACTGATCTATGCTCCATTTGGTACTGTAACAATAGACTGTGATAATTTCAACTTAAATGGATTGATAATTGCTCAGAACGTTGTTATTGACGGCGGTGGGGTTAATATCAACTACAATAGTTCTTGGGCTGAATTTGTAGGTACAGAAAGCGAAGAACTTAACTGGACAATGGACGATTGGAAGTATCTTGCTGATACTGATAATGATGGGTTACCAAATTTGATTGAAAAGGAGATCGGATCTGACCCATATGATCCAGATACAGACGGCGATGGCTTGCCTGATGGTTATGAAGTTTTAACTTTGGGTACGGACCCTACTAAAAATGATTCTGACGATAATGGGATACTTGATGGTGATGAAGATTTTGACTTGGATGGGTTGACAAATCTTCAGGAATACGAAAAAGGCACAGAGCCATTCAATGAAGACACAGACGGCGATGGTCTTAAAGATGGGGACGAGGTAAATACTTATGGTACTGATCCTCTCAAAGTTGACACTGATGAAGACGGACTTTACGACGGCGACGAGATCTATTTCGAAGACGATCCGCTTGACCCGGATACAAATGGAAATGGTATATTAGATGGCGATGAAAAGCGTTCACAGACGTTTGTCCATAAAGTAGAAAATGAAGATTGTGCTATTACAGAAGTCCGTGTAGCTATGGAGGGTACAGGCAATATTCAAAAAACAACAACTGTTGAAAGCATCATGAACAAAGATGTTCTCTGCACTGATGTTGTGGGTTTGATCGGTGAGCCTTTTGAGATCGAAACGACTTCGAAGTTCGATAAGGCTACGCTTACATATGTGATCGATAAGTCTAAGCTTGGTGATACTGAGTTTGACAACCTACTGTTTTTATGGTATGATGAAGAAAATGACAATTTTGTAGAGCTTGATACTGTGCTTGATGAGGAGAACTCTACTGTAAGTGTGGAAACTACTCACTTTAGCAAATATATGATTGTTAATAGGGAAGAATGGTATAGAGCATGGCAAGATATTTACACTAAAATAAACGAATCAAAAGGCCAGCATATTCCAAATGCAACTGTATTAATATCAAAAAGTTAAAATATATATAATGTTAATAACGCAAATCGAAATGAACTTATAGTTAGTAATATTGTAGACTCAATGTCGGATTCAGATATTATGAGCTTTTTGACCTACCAAAATGCTGGTGGAATGAACACCGATTTTACGAGTGTCAAAAGTGCGTTGAAATGGGATCCGATTTATTACAGCAGAACTGCTAATGCTAGTTATGGAATTGGTTTAGCAGCAGTTATACTCAATGATGAGGCTATGGGGTATAACTCTAAAATTGTTTTTATTACTGACAGCAGTGTATCAGTTGACAGTAGATTTATTAAGCTTGCAATTAATAACAAGATACCTATTTACTTTTTCTGTATTGGTGATTTTAATACAGCTGCATTGATAGGTTATGCACAGCTGACAGGCGGCAAGGTATACTCTGCTAAAACCGCTGCTGAAATAAATCAAAGCTGCAATGAAATAGGTCCTAAGACCTTTGTTGGAGAAACAGACACTGATGGTGACGGTTTTACAGATATTGAAGAAATGAGCGGACTTATTGTAAGCTCAAATTGCAAAATTGTTAATACCGATTATATGAAAGCTGACACGGATGATGACGGCCTTGATGACAATGAAGAAGTTGATGTTGAACTTACCAAAGTTGAAGTACCTGGAAAGCAGGGCAATCCTTCAACGTTCAAATACTATCATCATATGAATTCTGACCCCTCTAAAGCTGATTCTGATGGGGATGGGCTGGACGATATGGAAGATTTTGATCCAACCAAACCTCTATCGAATGATGAACGAAATATATATGACTTTTTCAATAATGCAGAAGATTATGAAATAAGATATGTACTTGAAAATCCTTGGATACAGCAGTTAGGTACGCTCAAAGGCATAGAATGTGTTAAAATTTGCAGGAAACATTTAGTTGATCGAGACCTTAAGAAAATCGAAAATGAGATGATTACTGCAGGTATAATGTCAAATCCAAAAAACGGAAAGCCTATAGATAAAATAATGCAATTTTTGTGCGGACATTATGGGAACCCTTCCACAATGCTGTTCTCCGAGTATGAATTGTATAAAAATAATATGAGCTTCTCTCAACTCATTGAACTGTCTTGGAATGTATGGAGCAATGATATGAAAATGGTTGCTCAAATATGGCTGTTTAATGTTTCCAATTTGATTCAGCAAGGTTGGGCTGAATGGGATTATTCGCCTGAATATAAGTTGTCGTTAGAACAGGAAAGATCACTAAAAAATGTTGTAAATGCAAAGAGAACAGGTATATTAAGAGGCGATACCAAAAGATTAAATGCTAACGAAAGAAAAGTAGTTAGTGAATTGCTAGAGGAAGGCAGATCAATTGAAGTGTTACCTGAAGGTACACAGAGTTCTCCTGACTTTGTAGTAGATGGTCTAAAAACAGAGCTGAAGACACTTGAAAATCATAATTTGAATACTCCTTTGAAAAAAATAAGAAAAGCCTTTGACAAGCAGGGCGCTGATGCAATGATATATGATGTACGTCCAGCACAACTCACAGAAGCAGATGTAAATATTGTATATCAACGCATAACAGGAATATATGGTGGTAAAGTTCCAGGCATAATTGAATTTTGGACAATAGAAGGAAAAGTAATATATAATACATAGGAGGCAGTATATGCGATTTTTATGTCGTTGTGGCAACATGCTTACTAATCAATTGGACCCTAACGATACAGAGTATTATGTGTACTCTGATCGTGAATGGTCTGAATTTGAAAAAAAGGGGTGGATATATTTTTTAGATGTTCCATATCCTCAATATGATGTATGGAGATGTGAAAAATGTGATAGAATATATTTATTTAAAGAGAATAAGGTTGTAAAAGTTTATAAGCCGGAAGAATAGTCGTTTAAGATCATAACACAAACTTTGCCCTCGGAGAACAACATTGAAACAGCTTTTAAATTTCGAGATACAAATTTACGATATCATAAAAACGTCCTGCACAAACAGCACGAACACACCCTCGCCTGCCTGCGATGACCTTTACAAGACCAGGTTTATTTTTGCTGACGGCGAGACGATATTTTCCCCTGCACATTTTTGTCAAAAACTTAAAAGCCGTGGTTTGCAGGGCGTTTCGATAGCCCGAAACGGCGATCAACTTGCCTTGCCCGAAAGCGCATTTGAGTTTGATAAGATTTGCTTTCTTGAAACAAAATTCAAAAGCAAACAGAGCATTTGGACGATCAAAAGAGTTTGGCAAGACACCCATTGGTATGTAACATACCGTGAGATAAGCGGAGTGAAAAAAGCGCTTTTTTACAAAGTCTGCCCAAGCAGTCCCGATATCAAACAATGTATATCCGATCTGAAAAATGCGATACAAAAAGCTCAAAAGCTTTGCGACACTATCGGCTATCACGGCTTTGAAGAAGATTTCCAAGAAGCCCACCGTCTTTTGAATGATACCGACCGCCTTGACAATGTGCTGAACGGCGCTTTGTCCGCCTGCGTTTTCGCAGGAATGGGCAGCTGGAATGACGAAGTTGCGGCGATATGCGAGGATAAAAATATCCCCCAGCACCAGTACGCCGAGGTCACAAACGCCCTATTTTCGGCAATTTTGAATGTTATATGCGGAATTTGCAGTTCCTAAAAATATATAATTTATAGGAGAACTAAATATGAGATTTGTATGTCGATGTGGAAATATGCTTACAAATCAGCTTGATTCAAACGATACGGAATATTATGTTTATTCAGACAGTTGAGAAACACTGGAGAACTGCCTAAAGATTATATTACTAAAGAGCAAGCTAAACAATTAGGTTGGAAAGAGGGAAAATCTCTTAACAATTTTGCACCAGGCAAAAAGTTAGGCGGCAATATATTTGAAAACAGAAATAATCTTTTACCAACCAAAGCGAATCGAGTTTGGTATGAAGCTGACGTTGGAGTAGACTATACCATGAAAAGATCCAATATTAAAAATCCAGGATATAGAATACTATATTCTAACGATGGTTTGATTTATGGCACGTTTAATCATTATAAAACTTTTTTCTATATTTGTACATATTGAGGAGATATCAAATTATGAAAGCGATTTCTTATATATATGCAGTGTTAAATGACTACATTTCTTGTGATGACTTTGTAAATTGGAAGTTTGAAGCAATTGAAGAAGGCCAGATAGACGCATTTGACAGCGATATGATAGTTAAAATACAAAACTGCAATTGTGATAATAAAGGGGATATAGACAACCTAAAAAAGATGCTTGCAATGCGTTTTGAAAGCAAACTGCGTAATGCCACCCCGAACTGTCTGACAGAATGTACCGACTTGCCGCTAAAACTTATGCTCATTTACAGTAGTGCCACAAACAAACTCTGCGTTGACTTTAACGACATCAACTCTGCTTCAAAGCTTCACAAGTACCTGAGATACGCTTTTCATCTACCTTATTGGTATGGAGAAAATATGGACGCTTTTGCTGATATTCTGGATTTAAGTGACTACAAAATCATTGCCCTGTTTAATTTCACGGCACTAAAACATAAGCTTCCGGATACCGCAGAGCAGCTTTTAAGAGTTATTGACATAAATAAAAATAACGATTGTGTCATTATCTGCACATAGTTATCGGCAACAATCAAGAATTTTAGGGTCGAGCAGTAAAACGAGGAATTTATATGGATATTAAAATTATTCCAGGTAATAGAGTAGGCGAATATAAGTTGGGAATGACATATCATAAGTTGATAAAAACTATTCAATTAGAAAATATTGCATATAAGAAGATAGTATTACCAACTTGTATTAAAATTGTAACAAAGAATATGGTGTTCTTGCTGGTTAATAATGTTATTATGCAGATTACAGTATATGGGGATTTCAAAGGAACATTTAATGATACCATAGGTATAGGTTCTTCCTTGGCTGATGTTAAAGAATACATCGGTGACATCAAAACCGGTGAATATGATATTGTGCCGACTTATGAATTACGAGATATATCGGGTATATGCTTTGAATTAAAAGATAAAGATAACTGTGATGAATATAAAGTACCTATAGATGCAATCAGTATTTATTATCCGTAGGGGTTTAACTTGAGATTATGTTGTAAACACAGAAGCATGCGCGTATATCAGCCAAAACCAAATGATTTGAAATATGATGTGTGGAGATGTGAAAAATGTGGCAGGGTATATTTGTTCAAAAACAATAAAGATAAGATTCTATTTATTTGATTGCTATAAGTGGAGTAATGATTCTTCGGAAGGTGATTTGTATAATTTACATTACTATGGTCTAGCACATTCCTTTAAAGATTACGGGTGTTATGAAACAACTGTGACCTGGAAACAGGGATCGAGATATCCTAATAAACTGACCGAGAATGAATTAATGACTACATACTTTAATGGTATAGTAGATTCTAATTTAGCAAACGCATATATAGAAGGATACAATTATTATAACAAAATTAGCGCTATTATGTAAAATAAGTTACTAAGAGGTCGTTCTTATGAAAAAATATAATGTGCTCACTAAGATAAATACATTTTTACTGATTTTCATTCTATTGTTGCTATTTGTAAACAGGTATTACGAGCTATTCAGCGACCATATCAGCGTATTGCTTTTATGCACTTATCTGTCGTACCTGGTGATAGCATTGACGATCGTAAAGCTAATAAAATACCAAAAAGGTGCCCTGTCAAAGATCGAAATATTCGGCTTATTGATAATTGCGGTAATAATCAGTTTTGTTGGTAGAGATATGTTTTCTGACTGGAAAAATCATATCATATATTCATCTGATGATATATCAGTAATTGCCCGTGTGAACAGAACAATGTTCGGAAACAGGTGTGATATATGTATTTGCAGGAACGGAGCAGTAATGAAAAAAGTTGATGAGCCATTGGCTTTGCAAAGTGACTATGATCCGATTGAAAAACACTATTATGAAGTCCTAGAATATGAACAAGAGCTGACTATTAGAGTTAAATGTTCCGAAGATAGTAGTAGATATGAAGAAGTGACGATAGAGATTTAATAGAAGTTTGTTACTTATATCAAATATGGAAGATTATCTTTATACTCGCACAAATTGATGACAATATCTCAAACTTAATAATGTTATCCAAAATAGCCGTACTCATAATGAGTGCGGCTGTTATGAAAGGGACAACGAATAGGTAGATTTCATAATGAAAGGTTGCTTTGAGGTTGATTATGGTTAAAAATATTAAATTGCACAAAAATGCCTTATATATAAATGACGAACTTATAACATTTGATTTTGATATTGATACACTGATAGTAATGGATGATAAGATAATTGTTCTGCTGGATATACCTTATGACAGTAGTGAACTTGATAATATATATGCTGTTAATTTAAGTGGAAAAATCATATGGAGAATTGAAAAAGTTGCCAAGAAATTTCCAAAACTAAGGCACGACCCATATGCGGGGATATCAATGTTGGATGATAAGTTGCTTGCTCGTCAGTTCTATGGGCAGCGCTATCTTATCGACCCTGCCACAGGCAAGATCATAGAGCGCTATACAATCGGCAGAGATTGGTAGATTGAAAAAATATTAGGAGAAATGAAAATGAGAGTATATTGTCGATGTGGAAATATGCTTACAAATCAGCTTGACCCTAACGATACGGAATATTATGTTTATTCAGACAGTTGAGAAACACTGGAGAACTGCCTAAAGATTATATTACTAAAGAGCAAGCTAAACAATTAAGTTGGAAAGAGGGAAAATCTCTTAACAATTTTGCACCAGGTAAAAAGTTAGGCGGCAATGCTGAGTATTCAACGGTTGTCTTTAGCTTTAATTCTGACCCCTCTAAAGCTGATACTGATGGGGATGGATTATCAGATTATATGGAAATTAAAAGTTATCATACTGATCCGCTTATATTTGATAAATCATATGATGATAAGTTTGGAATTATTGAATACAATGGAGAAAAATACGGAATAAACATACCTTCGTTTTCAGAAGAATCGGAAAATACGTCCTGGAAAATAGTCGAAGAAAAGTATGTTTCCGATTGGAATTTCGATTGGTGTAATTTTATTATGGGAACAGAATTAGAAAATTGGGAGCGTGACGCAATATATTGCGGGCAATATAGTGTTGATAGACAATTTCAAAGCGGTAGGAAACATAAATATCCTAATTATATGAAACAAGATTTAAAAAACAATAAAGTAACAGGAGGTCTTGCTTTATTTACAGGGATACTAGCCTCTGCAGAAGATAGTATATCATCCGTTTATTTTAAAATTGTATTTGAAAAAGATAAGTTTCGTAGAAGGGTGACTATATACGCCGGTTCTTCAGATATAAAAAAGTTATATGATACCTACGCAAATGATATACCATATTGCTTGTATCTGGAACATCATGATGATCCGTTCCTTACTGCAACTGAACAAAAAGGGATAGAAGAACTATACAAAAAGCTTACAGGTAAGGATATGTTAACAAATTTATCGGTAGGTGCAGATATGCACATCACAATTGATAGAGAACATAAAAAATGGATTACACGTCATATCTATGGTTTGATGGTAACACTCTAATGGAAACACCGATTTTATGCAAAAATGACAAGGTCGAAATAGGAACAACAAATATATTAGGAACCAAATTTAAACCTCTGTTGGAATTAGATATTGCAGGTTCTTCATATGCATCAGAATTAATGCAAAAAACTTTCTTAAAAGAAATAGCGTGGTGTTAATATGCGTTTTCTAAAAATTCTAAAAGACTCTGTATTCCCGCTTTTATGTTTTATTGCAATGCAGTTATTAGCGCTGATAATAGAGTCGAGCAAGAACTATTTATCTGAAAGCTTATATAACGGAAAAGACGTTATCTCCAGCTTATTTACTGGGGTTATATATAATTTCTATGTGTTTTCCGTATATCTTTTGCTTTTCTGCGTTTATTTTATAAAATTCCATATCAACAAAAGTCAGATAATAAAAATTGTGATTGCAGACCTTCTATGGCTTGTAATTATAGAGTTTGTCAAAGCTATCGTATACTCTATAAATCTCAAGTATAGTATGCTGTTTTTCTTTTACATAGACTTGATCTATATTTTGGGAGTACAAAGTATCTTGACCTTTGCATTAAGAAAAAACATTACTAAGTCTAGGTCTTATATTAATAAATCCAATATCATATTATCTGTAATTTTGCTTGCTTTGATAACTGTTATTTCTATTACGCTATATGGGTTTATTTCCAAAACAGCTGAATTAAGCAACTATGATGAACTCAAAATATGCGTAGATAGTATGATCTTTAAAGAATATGTGTATGTGCTTTTAGTAACAGCCTTTTCTCAGACGTTTTGTTTTATGGTATTGCTAAATACTTTTCAGTATGAGCCTTCCACTCCCAGACCTACGCTCTTTTTTATTGTGGTTTTGTTTGCCACCATAATATGTGCGTTGAAATTGATCGTCCCAACGGGAATGATCTGCAAAATAAATAGGCTTAGTGACCGCAGCAGTAAACTGAATGATAACGAATTTTACATTGAACATTCAGCCATAACTGTTTTGCGTAAAAGTGACGTTGGCGAATATGAAACATATTACAATGAAAGCAATTATGTTTATATTGGAGACAAGTTGATATGCAAATTTGACAACAATTATACATACGAAAAAAGCGATGTTGAAAAATTTGAATTAAATGGCTATCGCTTTTTAGTTATAAAAAATATGCTTGTGGCTTATGTCGATGAAAAAGGTCATACAGGTTACGTTTTGGCAAATGGTGAAATGTCTGATAAGTCTATTACAAAAACAAATTTAATAGATTTTGATTGGATAGAAGCACCGTATGATCTGCTTTGGAAAAATCAATAATTTATCATTTAACAGATTTGTTCGATTTGCTGCTTTGTTAACAATGTCATTAATTGGACGCCTTTTAAAAGCTTTGTAATTAAAATCAGAATATAAAGATAGCCGTACTCATAATGAAATGCTCCCCTTTTGTTAGACAATGTGGTATAATAGAAATATACCAATAAAA
>ERZ791645.179-NODE-179-length-58468-cov-6.720388_pt1 | contig 58468 bp, 55 predicted proteins | sample MGYA00509939_ERZ791645 | MGnify/ENA primary metagenome ERZ791645 (study PRJEB30046, sample SAMN00715249) | human gut metagenome | study: EMG produced TPA metagenomics assembly of the A metagenome-wide association study of gut microbiota in type 2... | reverse complement strand
TAGACAAAGAAACAAAATTCTGAATCATCGTCCACACCGAAACATTGAGAATCCGCTTCAATGTCTTTCTTTGGAATTTGGGTAATATATTCAATGCATATTTTTTGCAGTCAATCCGCTTCCAGGTATAAATGATAAAGAAAATCACCGATACCATTTCCGCCAATGAAGAACCGATAGCGGCACCGGCAATTCCCAGTTGCGGGAAACCGAACTTACCGAAAATCAGGATATAGTTGAATACCACATTCGAAAGCACCATGACAATGGAGTTCAGAGTCAGTGTCTTTGTTTGTGTCGTACCAACAAAGAATGCACGGAACATCACCATGACAAACGAGAAAAAGAAACCATATACACGCCAATGGATATAACTTTCGGCTGCATCATAAATATGTGGTGACGAAATGATATTCCTTAGAATATGTGGTGAAAATACGATGGACAGCGTGAATAGAATGACGGCAACAGCCAGCAGGAAATAGATTCCCTGATAGAAGATCGGTCCTATTTCCTTGTAGTTCCCTTCTCCGTTACGGCGGGCAATTAATATTTGCGCACCGATACTGAATCCGAATGCCATCATGAAAATAGCCAGATAATATACACCGGCAATGGCGGACGCACCCAGTTCAATTTCCCCGACACGTCCCAGAAAAGCAGTGTCCGTCATACCGATCATTTGCTCCATGATCAGACTGATGAGGATAGGGTAGGCTATTGTCCAAATTTGTTTATAAGTATATTTTGTTTTCATCTTATTTCATTTTTAGAGAAAGAAAGCCGGGCAACCCAAGTAGGATGTCCGGCTCTTTCAGAATATAATAGGATTTTCTTCCTTATTTCTTATTCTGTCTTTGCTGCTGCAATAACTCTTGTTGTTTTTGCATTGCCTCCAGGCGGGCAGCAAATCCGGTCTTTTTCATTTGTTTCGGGTCTTTCTTTTTCGCTTCCAGGATAGCCAGCAATTTTGTTTCGTCAGTCGTTTTGCGAAGCAGAATCATGGTACCTACGCTAATCAAGGTCGACACGAAGTAGTAGTAGTTCAAACCTGACGGATAATCGTTCAAGACAAACAGGAACATAATCGGCATCAGATACATCATCCATTTCATAGCCGCCATTTGCGGTTGCGCTCCATTATCCTGCATAGACATTGTGTACTTCGTATTCAGAATATTAGTCACCGTCATCAGCAAGCAGAACAAACTGAGGTGGTTGCCTAAGAACGGGATATGGAACGGAAATGTAATGAATGCATCGTATGTAGAAAGGTCGTCAGCCCATAAGAAGCTCTGTTGGCGTAGTTCGATAGCACTCGGCACGAACATAAACAAAGCCATCAGGATAGGGAACTGCAACAACATCGGCAGACAGCCGCCCATCGGGCTTACCCCGTACTGGCTGTAAAGCCCCATCACCTCCTGTTGCTTCTTCATCGCATCCTCCTGCTTCGGATATTTCTTGTTGATTTCGTCGATTTTCGGTTTCAGTACACGCATCTTGGCAGATGACATATAGGTCTTCCACGTAGCCGGATAAACCACAACCTTCACCATGATGGTCAGAATCAACAGCACGATACCCATGCTCAAGCCCCAGCCCGACAGCCAGTCGAATACGTTAATCGTGATAAACTGATTGATCCAGCGAATTAACGGCCAACCCAAGTATACCAGTCTGTTCAATTCCCATTTTTCGTCACGTCCCTTATCCAATGCTTTCAACGTTTTGAAGTGGTTCGGACCAAAATAGAAATACATCTCTGTCGGCTCTTTACCCGATGGATCGAAGAAAGTATTCATTTCAGCAGAATAATCTTTGATATATCCGCTTCCCTGTTGCTCCATTCTTGATTTCACGGAAACCTTGTCGAAGTCCTGCTCGGCAATGAATACCGAAGAAAAGAACTGGTTCTTGAAAGCTACCCAGTCAATGCGGTTTTCCAATGTCTTGCTGTCGTCTTTGGCTGCCGACAGATTATCCACATCATCTCCTTTGATCTTATAAGTAAGCTCTGCCAAGCGGTTTTCGTAAGTGAATCCTTTTTCCAGTTGGCGGGCACGCTGTGACCAGTCGATATCCACATAATTGGTGTTTGCCAATTTGTCTGTCATACCTGTCGCCTTGATTTCAAAGTTCATCAGATAGCTGTCCGGTTTCAACGTGTAGATAAAGTCTATATAACTTGCGCTATCTGCCGCCAGACGCATGACCACACTGCTATCCGTCTTGTTTGCCACTTCAAAGAAATAATCCTTTGTCTGGATAGCTCCTTCCTTATTATAGAAGTTGAAATTCATCGATGCATCGTCACCGTCAAACAGTACAACCGGTGTCTTCTTGTCCTGTGCCATGTAATCCTTCAGCATGGCCGAATAGACACGTCCGCCTTTGGTTGTGAAAGTGATTTCCGCTACATTGTTCTGGATGCTGATTTTAGAATCAGTTCCGTGCATGGCGTTGAAGAACAAGGCGGAAGAATCGGCTGTTGTTGCAGCTTCTTTCTTGTTGTTGGCCAATGCGGCTTCCGTTTTCGCTTTCAGCGCTTCCTCTTGCTGTTGTACCAAGGCAATGGAATCGTAGTATTTCTTCTGTGCAGCAATCTGCTCCTCGCCCGGACGGCTCAGAAAACTGAATCCTACCAATAATATACCTATTAAAACGAGACCTGTAATGGTGTTTTTATCCATTCCTATTAATTATGAATTATAAATTTTTGAATAATAAATTGTCAATTGTCAACTGTCAATTGTCAATTCTTCTCGTTCTCGATGGCTGCCTTCACGAAAGCCACAAACAACGGATGCGGGTTCAATACCGTACTGCTGTATTCCGGATGGAACTGAGTGCCGATAAACCACTTCAATGCCGGGATCTCAACGATTTCCACCAGATCCGATTCGGGGTTGATACCCACGCATTTCATACCGGCAGCTTCGTATTGAGCCTTATAGTCATTATTGAACTCATAGCGATGGCGGTGACGTTCCTGAATATGTTCTTCACCATAAGCAAGGTATGCTTTCGATCCTTTCTGAAGCACACATTCGTAAGCGCCCAGACGCATCGTACCTCCCATATTGGTGATCGCTTTCTGTTCCTCCATGATGTCGATCACGTTGTGCGGAGTCTTTTCATCCATTTCGCGTGAGTCGGCATCGGCATATCCCAATACGTTGCGGGCAAATTCGATAGCGATACATTGCATACCCAGACAGATACCGAAGGTCGGTATATCATGTGTACGTGTATATTTGATGGCAACGAACTTACCGTCGATACCACGCTGACCGAATCCCGGACCGATCATCACGCCTGCCATGCCTTTCAAGGCTTCGGCTACGTTCTCATCTGTCAGTTTTTCGCTGTTCACAAAGTGAACCTCCACTTTGCGGTCGTTGTAAGTACCTGCCTGTGACAATGCTTCACGGATTGACTTGTAAGCATCCTGCAAGTCATATTTACCTACCAATGCGATGTTGATGGGTTCTTTCGTTTCAGCAGCATGGCGGCGTTCCAGGAATTTACGCCACGGACCTAGTCCCGGAGTTTCTCCTACGGGCAGCCCCATCTTTTCAAGGATTGTGCTGTCCAGTCCCTGTGCCTGCATCAGGAGAGGTACTTCATAAATTGTTTCTGCGTCGATAGACTGCACGACAGCCTTGTCATCCACATTACAGAATTGAGCTACTTTTTTGCGGAGTCCGTCGCTCAGCGGGTGTTCGGCACGGAGCACCAATACGTCCGGCTGAATACCTACGCTCTGGAGTTCCTTGACAGAATGCTGTGTCGGTTTGGTTTTCAGCTCTCCGGCAGCGGCAAGATAAGGCACATATGTCAGGTGTACGCAAAGAGCGTTCTTACCCAACTCCCATTTCAACTGGCGGATACTTTCGAGGTAGGGGAGTGATTCGATATCACCTACCGTACCACCGATTTCGGTAATTACAAAATCGAACTTGTATTTGTTACCGAGCAATTTTACGTTCCGTTTGATTTCATCCGTGATATGAGGAATCACCTGGATCGTTTTACCCAGATAGTCTCCGCGACGTTCTTTGTCAATAACACTTTTGTAGATACGTCCCGTAGTGATGTTGTTAGCCTTTGTAGTCTGAATACCCAGGAAACGTTCGTAGTGTCCCAGGTCAAGATCGGCTTCATGGCCGTCTACGGTCACATAGCATTCTCCATGCTCATAAGGATTCAATGTTCCCGGGTCGATGTTGATATACGGGTCAAACTTCTGGATGGTTACATTATAACCTCTTGCTTGCAGCAACTTACCGATGGATGATGAGATGATCCCTTTTCCTAAAGAAGAGGCAACACCACCGGTGACGAAAATATACTTTGTTTCTCCCACAGCTATAACTGTTTTTAAAATTGTTTACTTAGTAGTATTCTTATGAACTTAAAAAGCGCAAAATTATAAAAAAAAGAGGAAGAATGCAGACTTTCGTCTCTACAATTTTATTAAAAAATGCAATTTTGAAAGAATCCTATGATTTCTGAACAAAATAATGTAGCTTTGCAGCCTAAACCATAAACAAATATGATGAGAGTTACTACTTTATATTCAGTTTTTATCCTGTTGTTATTTTCGTTATCGCTTTTTGCACAGGAAAATGTCGGCAATTCTTCACTTCCCAAATCTTCAACGGTAGTGGCTAAGGCCAAAGTCGTAAAAGCGGATACACTTTCGGCAGAACTCCAGAAATATTTAATGTTAAAACTCAATATGTCCGGTCCGACACCCCAATTGGATACCGTTTCTTATTTATATAATAAGTACATAGCCCAATTGGATTATCTGAATGATCCGTCTGTACCGCCACGTTATATTCCGTCGGATCCCGACTATTTCCGTCTGTTTACTCCTTTGGCGTATTACTATGCCCCGATGGAACAGTATTCAAGACTGGAATGGAAACCTGTGCAGCCGGACACCACCCCCAAACTGACATCGGAACTTTTACCATACGACACATTGGCGTTTACCAAAACCCGACGTGCCAATACATTAGTCAATAACGCTTTGATGGATCTTTATCTGCAACATCCGAATTTGGTTGTTACTACGGAAGACCGTATCATGAGTCGGGATGTTTTCCGGCATGATGTGAAACCGAAGATCTCCCCCAAAGCCAATGTGATTCATCTGTTTCAACGTGAAGATATGAATGATAATGTAGGAAAGGCCGATATCAAGATCAGCCGCCCCAACTGGTGGGTTGTAGGAGGTAACGGTTCATTACAGATCAGCCAGAACCACCTTTCGGACAACTGGTATAAGGGGGGGGAGAGCAACTTCTCCGGATTAGCTACTTTTCTGATCTTCGCAAACTATAATGACAATGAGAAAGTGCTGTTTGAAAACCAGCTTGAAGCGAAAGCGGGTATGACTTCCACCCCGTCGGACGAATATCATAAGTATCTCTTTACAACCGATCAACTTCGCATCTATAACAAACTGGGATTGAGAGCCTTGAAGAATTGGTATTATACGATCTCCTCTGAGTTCAAAACCCAGTTTTTCAATGGATACAAGGCCAACAGCGAAGATCTGGTTTCAGCTTTCATGTCTCCGGCCGATTTGGCGGTCAGTATCGGTATGGACTATAAGCTGAATAAAAAGAAATTCAACCTTTCTGTCTTTATGGCGCCATTGACTTATAACCTGCGTTATATTGACAACTCGGAAGTGGATGAAACGAAATTCGGTCTGGATAAAGGCAAATGCTCCAAGAATGACTTCGGTTCGCAGTTGCAGTCGACATTTAACTGGAATATCATTTCTGCCGTGTCATTGGAATCCCGTCTCAACTATCTGACTAACTACCATTGGGCTCGTGTAGAATGGGAAAACACATTCAATTTTGTTCTGAACCGTTATCTCTCTACCAAACTTTATGTTCACACCCGTTTTGATGATAGTTCCAAACCCACTGAGGGTGACAGCTATTTCCAGTTAAAGGAATTGCTCAGTTTCGGTATTAACTACAAGTGGTAGATAATTCCGGGTAAACTCTGAAAAAAAACAATATTAAGAGGCTGTTTAACAATAAAAAGTTATTCAGTCTCTTTTTTTTATTTCCATATTTGTTATATCACTAATTGTTTAATTCAAAATATAGCTTATATGGCAACAGTAAAACTCAAATTTCGTCCTTCCTCTATTTTGGATAAAGAGGGGACTTTGTTTTATCAAGTGATTCATGACAGGGTTGTAAGGTGCATAAACACCGGTTACAAGCTTTTTCCCTCAGAATGGGACAAACGGTTGTCGTTAATCATCATTCCTGCTGATGACGCAATACGTGCACATTATTTGGTCACAATGAGAAAATGTATTTTAGAAGATCAGTCCCGACTCAGGGAAATTGTTTTGAGGCTCAAGCGAACTACGGCTACCTTTACCTCAGAAGATGTGGTGAAGTCTTTTCAGGATTCTTTAGCCGGTGGTTTCCTTTCGTTTGGACGGGAACTTGTTATGCAGCTGGAGCAGGTTGGTAAAGAGCGTACTGCTGAAACTTATACGGTGGCCTTGAATAGTTTTGAGCGTTTCATGGGAAGACGTGGAGATATCCTTATTGAAAGTATCGATTCTGTTCTTATGGTCGAGTATGAAACCTATTTGAAATCTGCCGGAGTATGTCCCAACAGCTCTTCCTATTACATGAGAAATTTGCGGGCAATATATAATCGTGCCGTAGATAAAGAGTTGACAGTGCAACGTAACCCGTTCAAATATGTTTATACCGGAATTGACAAGACTATGAAACGCGCTGTGCCCATAAAAGTAATCCGTCAAATAAGGGATCTGGAATTGAAATTTTCTCCATCGATGGATTATGCCCGGGATATCTTTATGTTTTCGTTTTATACCCGTGGGATGTCATTCGTAGATATAGCGTTTCTCAAAAAGAAAGATATCCGGAACGGTATTTTGTCTTATCGGCGTCACAAAACGAATCAGCAGCTTTTTATCAAATGGGAAAAGCCTATGCAGGAGATTATCAATAAGTATGATACGGTAGATACACCTTACCTGCTACCGATAATAAAAGATATTGCAAAAGATGAGAGGCGGCAATATCAAAATGCGGCACATTTAATCAACAGGAAATTGAAAATGATTGGAAAACTGCTGAACTTGAATGTAACGCTGACAACATATGTTGCGCGCCACGCTTGGGCAAGTATAGCCAAAAGTAAAAATATCTCTATTTCAGTGATTTGCGAAGCTATGGGACACGATTCTGAGAATACTACGAAAATTTATCTTGCTTCATTGGATACTTCCGCTATTGATAAGGCTAATAGTCTTATCATCAACTCCTTATAATGATTAAAAAAAGTATGAAAACACGTTGTTAATCTGGTACTTTTCTTATCAAGAAAAGTATTAAACAGTGCAAAATTACAAAAAACAGGGTATATCTTATTATATTAAATAAACTTTTTTATTTTACAACAAATAATATTAGCATTTTTTGTCAAATGTTAATCGGAATGACATATCCATGTAATGCAAATATGTAAATATCAGATATTCAGTATTAGTGGTACTTTTCTTGATAAGAGAAGTATTAGATAAGGCTATAAAAAGGATATGATTGGGGTATGAACATATTTACAAGGAAAACTTAAACAGTTATATTCTTGGATTATCGGCAAAATGTATGTCTGTTTGTAGCTTTGCCTGTTTGGATGATATTTCATAGGAAATAACAACAATATTTTAGCATAAGAATACACATAAATGATGAAACTAGGGATTTTTTTTCTGATAATAGTCATGAATATTGTGGCTCATCCGGTTTGTGCACAAGATGTGGCAGTAAAGACCAATATTTTATCCGATGTTTTTCTAAATATAAATACCAGTTTGGAGGTAGGGCTGGCTCCTCGTTGGACGCTCGACATTTCCGGAGAGGTCAATGCATGGACTTTGTCTCATGATCGCCGGTGGAAGCATTGGGCAGTGCAACCTGGAGCTCGTTATTGGTTTTGCGACCGTTTTGCGGGGCATTTTATCGGAGCCCATCTGCACGGCGGACAATATAATATAGGTGGCATTGATACAGATTTTAGTTTACTGGGCACTGATTTCTCGACGCTTAAAAGCACCCGGTATCAAGGCTGGTTTGTAGGCGCGGGTGTTGCCTATGGGTATGCCTGGATATTGGGGCGGCATTGGAACATCGAGACGGAAATAGGTGTCGGTTATTCCTATACCCGTTATGATCGTTTCAGGTGTGCCGGATGTGGAAAGAAAGTTAGTGAAAATAAACCGCATAACTATTTCGGTCCCACTAAGGTAGCGGTAAATCTAGTCTATTTATTCTAAAAGCGTTTAGTTATGAAACAATTTATTTTTATTATAGCAGCATTGCTGGGAATAGGTTGTATGTTGAATGCCCAGCAAACAGTCGGAGTGACAACTGATAGTCTTAGGATTGAACGGAACGGTGAATATATAGTGGTTGACATGAATATGGGCTTGTCCCCTTTGGAAGTAGATATAAACAGGGCTGTATTGCTTACTCCCCGCTTTGTGTGCGCTACAGATACGCTCGAACTTCCGTCAATAGGAGTTTATGGGCGTCAACGTTATTATTATTATGTGCGTAATGGAGAAAGTATGCTGTCCGGTGCAAAAGAAATGTCATTTAAAGCGCGTTCAAAACCCTCCGATGTGGCATACCATGCCATTATTCCATATTATGGATGGATGAACGGAGCAGCATTGGAATTGTATCGCAGTGATTATGGCTGTTGCAACACGCTATTGGCAGAATGTGTGGAGCCGTTGGGCGGCTATATGGAAGTACTTCCGTTGTCTCCGCAGTTGCTTTATGTCTACCCTCAGGCAGAGGCTGTCAAGAGTCGCTCGCTCTCCGGTTCGGCCTTCATTGACTTCCCGGTCAACAAGACGGTCATTTATCCTGAATATCGTCGGAATACGCATGAACTGGGTAAAATCCAAGCCTCTATAGATTCTGTGCGGAATGATAATGACATCACTATCACTTCCGTATGGCTCAAAGGATATGCGTCGCCCGAGAGTCCGTATTCTCATAATCGAGATCTGGCAATAGGTCGTACGGCAGCTTTGAAGCATTATATCAATCAGTTATATCATTTCAAGGATAGTGTGATAATTACGGACTATGAGCCGGAAGATTGGGCTGGTTTGCGCCGTTATGTCGAAAAAACTAATCTGGCACACCGTACAGAGATACTGGACATGATTGACAGCAATCTGGAACCGGATACTAAAGAAGCGAAGATAAAGCGGACTTATCCGGAGGAATACCGCTTCTTGTTGCAGAATTGTTATCCGGCCTTACGTCATACAGACTATCGTATAGACTACGTCATCCGTAGCTTTAGTGATGTCGAAGAGATAAAGCGCGTCATGAGGGTGCAACCCCAGAAACTTAGTCTCAATGAATTCTATCTTGTGGCACGGACGTACGAACCGGGAAGCGTTGAGTTCAACGACGTGTTTGAAACGGCAGTGAGAATGTATCCTGATGATGAGACTGCCAATCTGAATGCAGCGAATTCCGCAATGCAGCGTAAGGATTTTGAAAGTGCAAAACGCTATCTTTTTAAGGCGGGAGATTCATCACAGGCAGTTTATGCACGTGGAGCATGTGCCTTTCTTATTGAAGATTATGATAATGCGCGAAGGCTCCTCAATGATGCGAAAGCGATGGGAGTAGAACAGGCTGATATAATCCTTATTGAGATAGATAAAATAGAGAAAGCTAAAAATAATTTATTAATCCATTAACATTTAATTTTATGAAGTTATCAAATTTATTTTGGGGCTTGCTTGGAGTAATGGTGTTTAGCGCTTGTTCCAGCGATGAAATTATGCCCGAAACCAACGGTCCGGAATTTGACGGTCAGAGTCGTTTTCTGTCTGTTCGGATTGCTAATCCGGCAGCTATCAGGACACGTGCAGAAACAAATCCCGGAAATCAGGATGGAGATTTGTTTGAAGAAGGGTTGGCGAATGAAAATGAAGTGAAGTCGATACGTTTTTATTTCTTCAAAGCAGATGGTTCTGCTTGTCCGGTAAGACGTGAAGGAAAAAATTATTATGATTATTCACTTGAAGGCAAAGATTTGGGAAGTACTGAAAGCGAGATGCCTAATATTGAGGAAAAAGTGGATGCAGTGCTCGTTATTGAAACGGATAAGGATGACAATGTAGATGGTCTTAAATCTATGGTTGCAGTACTTAACGGTGGAGTAGGTACCAATTGTTTCTTAGGTGATGCTAACAAGTCTTTGAGTCAACTTCGTGATGAGATAGCATCGTCTGGTTCTGCAGATGATGGTTTCTTGATGACAAGTTCTGTTTTTGGTTCCAAGAGTTTCTGTTGTGAGGTTGAGGTAACTGCAGATAAGTTGAAAACTAGACCAGAGGCTGCCACTGAGGATCCGGTAAATATCTATGTAGAACGCGTATGGGCTAAAGCAAGATTGTATACTGCATGGAAAGAAGGAGTCTCTTCCAAAACAGTAACATTAGAAGAAGATGGCGTAGCTAAAGAATATGTAGCCGTTCCGTTGAAAACAGCAAAAGACAGTGACACCAATATAACTGTTGGTGAAGGAGAAGACGCAAAAGTTGTATATGCTATTTTTACTGGATGGGATGTGACGGGTACTGCTGATAAAACATATCTTTTCAAAAAAGTAGATTCTGACTGGAATTTAGGTTGGACTTGGAATATGTCTGCTCTTTATCGTTCTTATTGGGCACAGAACCCGGCAAATATTACACTTGGTTATTTAAGCTATAATGAAATAGCTAAGAAGGTGGGCACTATAGGAGTTGAAAATGGAAATTCTACTTCATATGATGGTCATAATGCATACTGTCTTGAAAATGCGGCAGATAATATTGATGGAACAAAGTCCACTTACGTCTCGGCTGATGCTCTAAGCAATCGTACTCAGGCGATTATTGCAGCCCGATTGGTGACAGTCGATGAGAACAATAAGGCTACTTTTGTTAGTTTGGCTGAATGGGGTGGAACACAGTATACCGAAGCCGGTGCATTGACAGCAATGTTGGGTATTGTAAATACTCAGATTTATACAAAAGAAGAAGATGGCGAGAATGAGAAACTGGTATCAATTAGTAAGGATATGGTGAAACTTGTTTCCGGTATAGATGCAGGTGTCGCTGATAATTCTTCAGAAGACAGTAAGAGATATTTGAGCTATTTGCAGTTGAATGAAGAGACGGCAAAAGATGTGACATTCTATAAAGCGAATGGAGAGGCGTATACTACCCATGATGACGTAAATAAGATACTTGCCAATAAGAATTCGATTGGTGCAAGAATATGGTCATCCGGTAAAACATATTATTATACTGACATTAAGCATGAAGAAAGTGCGGAAGAAACTAAGGGTAAGTTTGGGGTAGTACGTAACCATATTTATGATATTGCCATCACTTCTGTTGCTGGTCTTGGAACTCCGGTTTTGAATCCTGATGAAAAGATTGTTCCGCAACATCCGAAGAATGATGATACTTATCTTGCTGCACGAATCAATATTCTTTCATGGAGAGTTGTAAAACAGAATGTTGATTTGGAATGGTGATTATTCATAGCAAACAGAACCATAAAAACAACCACTAAGTAATCCTGATGGCGGGACCGCTTCCCGTCGGAAGAGAGTTCCGCCATCCTTTTAATGTAAAGAAAGCGCTTGGGCTATCGGCGTAAAGAGAGATGCCGTTTTTGAAATCCTGAAGAAGATTCTGGGTTTCCACTTAATTAGAAATTTCCACTGCGGTTCCACCCGCAGACTATATATATTGGTCATTAATAAGAAATGATAGATAATGAACACACTGTCTTATATCAAATGTTGGGGAATAGCAGCATTGACAGTCGTAGTGCGTGCTTTCCTGTTCGTATCGTGTGATAGTATGATTTATAACGAAGAAGGCGATTGCTCCGTGCGCTACCGTCTGAAATTCCGTTATGATATGAATCTGAAGTTTGCCGATGCTTTTGCTCATGAAGTGAAGTCTGTCAGACTCTACGCGTTCAATCCTGAAGGAGAGCTGGTATGGCAGTCTGCCGAACAAAGCAGTATCCTTGCATCAGGTGATTATACCATGTCTCTTGACCTTGATCCTGGTGATTACCATCTTGTCGCATGGTGCGGACTTGATAACGAAGAATCCTTCACTTTGCCCGACGTATCGCATAGATGCCATCTGGAAGATTTACATTGTAAGTTGAAACGGCAATATGATTTGGAGACAGACGAAGCAACAGGTACTCAAAAACGTATCACTTGTTCTAGAAAAGACTTACATCCATTGTTTCATGGCACTCTCGATGTCAGTCTGCCTGTAAATGATGATGGGGGCGAGTATACATATGTCATGTCCCTGACGAAGGATACGAACGTATTTCGTGTGGTGCTTCAGCATCTTTCCGGAGAAGATATAAACGCTGACGACTTTGTCTTTAGCATTGAAGACCGGAACGGCTGGATGGCACATGATAACTCATTGATCAATGATGAGCCGATTACCTATCGTGCTTGGTCCACCTATTCGGGTGAAGCTGGTGTTGATGTACTAACAAAATCCGGTGTGGATGTAATGCCCGAAGTCGGGAACCGTGCTGTGACAACAGTCAAGGCTGCCGTAGCAGAACTTACGGTAAGCAGGTTGGTGAAAAGAGACTGGAACCTGTACTCACGTCCGATGTTGACGATTCATACTACGGAAGGAAAACTAGTCGTTTCCATTCCCGTTATTGACTACGCTCTGTTGGTAAGAGGCGAATGTAACAGGAATATGTCCGAACAGGAATTTCTCGACCGGGCAGATGAGTATAATATGACATTTTTTCTTGACGAAGACAATAAATGGGTAAGTACAGTGATACAAATCCTTTCATGGAAAGTGGTACGTTCTAATGTGGATATAGAGTGAAAAAAATATCGCGATATACAGTATGGATGGCAGTATTTGCCGGTTGGGCATTACTGTTGGCAGCGTGTAGCAGCGGAGAGAATGGCTGTATGGACGAAGTACAGCCGGATACTTCCACCGCTACACTCATCCTGCATACCGCTCTTCTTGATAAAACCCGTGCGGTTGATATCTCTGCGGATAACTCTGTCGAATATATGTACACGTTACGCATTGTTGTCCTCCATGCGGACGGCAGTGTGGAACATAACGTCTATGTTGATTTCGGTAACTTCCCTCAAACCGAGTGTTTCAGAATATTAGAGGTGACACGGAATGAAACGAAGAAAATATACCTGATAGCTAACGAAGAGAGTGTATCTTCCGAACTTCATGGAAAATTGGAAACATTGACAGTCGGTGATAATACATTCAGGAGCATTGTGGACGAATTGTATTTCACTCCTGATTATAGGAACCCCATTCCTATGAGTTCGGTATATGATGTTCCGGTCAATGCGGAGAGCCTGGTAGAACGGCAGTTCTATTTGGTTCGTGCTGCTACCAAATTCGCATTCCATTTTACGAACGAACGTGAAAATGCTGTCAGTGTGGATGCAATTACTATTTCCGGAATAGTGGGGAAAACCTATCTGATCCCTCATAAAAAGGAAAAGGAGATGTTTTTTGAGGACGAGCAGTTCTTTTGGGTTGATTGGATGAAAAAAGTGGCGGATGAGTCACAAAAGCATCCGGAGGATGTGACGCTGGCGGATAGGAGAGGATGGATACAGGATTACGATATTCCTTCCGGGCAGACTCACGAGGCAGTCATTGTTCGTTCCCCGACTCTTGTTCCCGGTCTTACATATCATGTGAATGAAGCTCCCACTCCCGGTGAAAAAATGTTCCCCGTGTTTTATCTCCCGGAAAGTAAGAACCTCAAAGATGGAACGCAAGAATATGGAGAGCAAGCCTATACGATGACCCTTCATCTGACAGAGAAAAATCTTGAAGGAGAAACCGGGGCCTCAGAAGAGAAAGAAGTATTGTTTACCCGGCTTTTTCCGAATCTGAAAGCCCTTTTCCGCAATACTCATATACTGGTCGACGTCACTTTCTGGGAGGAGGGTGTGAAAGTGGATGTAATACCTTATAGCGAGGTTGTTCTTAACCCGGATTTCGGATTATAAATGAAACGACAGTAACATACTAAGAAAGAACGATAATACGGTAAGATGATGAGACGTGATATATTATATACATTTCTGTTCATACTTGTCCTCAGCATGGCAAGTTGTGTGGACGACTGGTTTGAAAGAACGGAATCACCTGGAGAGGGGCAGAGCACGGTGTCTGCCACCGTAGATTTCCGTCCTATGGCTTCGGGGCTTACGCAGAACACAAGGGCGGCAGGAGATGCGATTAAAGAAATAGAGACACTTTATGTCTTGTTGTATGATGAAAGCGGAAACCTTGTGGAGAATCAAAGCCGTCAGATTCTGGATTTTGAAATCACCGATGAGAAACGTGTGGACGCAGACGCAGACAATAAAATATCTGCAGAGACACAGACTCCACGTGCCACTTTCAAATTAAAAGAAATACCTTTTGGCAGATACTATATTTATGCTGTTGCCAATGTTCCCGATCTTCTAGCCAAGAAGTATTCCGATTATATCAAGACCATAGACGGACTTAAGCGTATTCCGTTAACCTGGCATAATGTTTCCGGTGAAGTTGGCAAAAACAGCCAGATGCTTGGATATTTCACATCGACCAAGAAAGACCAGCCTGAAAACGAACCTCTTACCATCAACAGACCGAGCATCTACCTGCATTCATGGTTGCGCCGGGCTGCTTCGAAGCTTACAATTGCTTATGACGGCAGCCGTCTGAAAGAAGGTGTTTTTGTGTACCTCAGGTCGGTACAGATAAAGGATATTCCGATGCAATGTTATTTGGGGAAGGATAATAATGTAGGTGCCGAGGGATACGGACTGGATAAAACTTTGTTGGACGGTGAGGAACTAAAATACTATAAAGGCAGCTTGCCTACAACTTACGACCATGAATATAACGGCCCGCGTATCACACGGGGAAAACCTTATTATGGTTCCCATCATGAAGACTCCGTTGCTGTATACTTTTATGAGAATATGCAGGGGGAAGGTAAGGACAAGCGGCAGGACGCTGATGGAAAAGACGGGCTTGACGCTCCCGGAATGCCGGGAGATCCCGGTTATAAATTTAAGGATGGTATGCCATATGGTACATATGTAGAAGTAGATGCATATTATGTATCCATTAATTCAGAAAGAATTGGCAATGGTTCTATCAAATACCGGTTCATGCTTGGTCAGGATATTTACAAAGACTATAACGCCAAGCGCAACTGTCATTACAAACTGACGCTCAGATTCAAAAATTTTGCCAATGATGTAGACTGGCATATCGAATATGAGGAACCGGAACCAGGTGTTATAACTCCGGAACCCTATTTCATATCATATTTGTATAATCATTCAATGATGTACCCTATCAAAGTAAATACAGGTGGACGTGAAATTGAATATATCAAGGCGGAAATTACGGATAACCGTTGGGCTCCGTATAATGCCAGTGGCTTGATATATTACTCCCAAATGGACAAAGGGAATGCTAATCAGTGGAATGGTTTCCTCTCATTGCATAAGACTGTAGATCTGGTTATTCGCAAAACGACCACTTCGGTAAACGTGGATTCTAATAAAGAGCATTATGAAAAAGCTCCTAAAAGAGGAGAACGTACATATACAGACATGAGTGTGGGAGAACATACTACAACCGGTTCCGATTCGACAGATACATACCGTGTGGAACAACATCCTACCGAAGCGAATACATACAATATCTTTATACCTATGTATACGCGTGCCAAACAATTGATAAAAGAAACGGCTTATACCGGTAACAATCCTTATGTCGCATATCATCGGAAGGCAGAAGTCAAAATTACTACCAAACTGAAAGGTTTGGAAAAAACATTTGAAAATATGGTAACCATTTATCAAGTGCGCCGTATTGTCAATCCCAAAGGCATATATCGTAGCAGCGGAAAGAGTGAACCGTTTCATGTGGTGTTGAAACGCTTGCCAAAAGAGAATGCAACCGAATTTGAGACATTTGTGTCAGAAGGCCCGTGGAAGGCGTATGTTGTAAGGCATTGCAACAGCGATGGAAGTTCAGTGCGGGTTATCAACCTTGACAAAGGGAGTGGAATGTCGGAATGCATAAAAGATACCGTATATGGGAAAACCGGTTCTGAGATTGATTTTAATGTCAATTTTGACGGGACGTGTGATGCCAATACTTCTCGTTATGCCATCATAAGGGTAGAATACCACAACTATACTTGCTATCACCTTATATTTGTACGGCAGGGGGATAGTCCGGATGACTTGATAGCCGGTGGAACGAGATGGCATGCCAAGAATATGAGGACAAAGACGGAAGAAGCGGAATCTCCGCTGGATGAAGGCTCTCTGTTCGGGCGTGGTAATTGGACCTACCCTATTGATGCGTTGAATAATAAGAATCCCAAGGAATATTGGGTTAATATCGTACCTGAGGATTTTAAAAAGTCATACCCTGAAGATGGCTTCTTTACAATAGCCGGAAGTGGTGAAAAGAAGAAGTGGAGTGATATAACCCGGAATGAAGATTTTACGGAGCCCAAAAACGGCTGGAAGGTTGCCAGTGCCTCGGATTATCAGGCATTGTTTGATAGTGATGATATAAAACAGGGATATGGAGTGTTATATGGAGATGGGGCAGAAGAAACTGCTGATGATCTAAATGACGTGTACGGTTATGATTACACAACCTCAAAGATACGTGGAATGAGAGGATGTTTTGTTTATAACGAACAAACAGGAAAAAATCTATTTTTCCCGATAGGTGCTTCCGGTTATGGTCATAGGAAAGATTCTAGAGGGGAATTAGCGGAAAATCAATATAAGGGAATTTTGCGATATGCATCAAGTAGAAATACATATTTCAAGCCGACTGATGTAAGTGATGCTTATCCTAATGGTGTCAATGACTGCCCATTGTTTTATGACATATATATGCGTCCTGGTGCGATATACTGGTATGATAAGACCGGAGAGAATAAGGTAAATGGTACAACGGAAAACAGTGTAGGATGGGATTTTAATTATTTTACATTCGATTTTTATCCTATGGGTAGTTGGGGTACAAGTGGCGGTAAGGATGCTTGCTTCGTTCGCTGCGTAGAAAAATAATCCTTTTATGTTCGAAACTGTTTTACTCACATATTTTGATTTGTGAGTAAAAAGAAAGTTTTTTCTTGTTTGTTATTTATTATTTTATCTATCTTTGTACCCAAATTCATTCCGTTGTCCAAAAAATAACGGAGAAATGAAGGGTAAATATACATGATCATTAGCAAAAATGACGATCAGAATCTTCTGCCAACAACTGTGATTGGCAGAAGCGTAGCACGCTCAAAACGCTGGCTAGTGGCGGTTGTACGCATATATCACGAGAAAAAAACGAGTGAGCGGCTAACGAAAATGGGGATTGAAAATTTCCTTCCTATTCAACAAGAGGTTCATAAATGGAGTGATCGTCGTAAAGTGGTAGATCGCGTTTTACTTCCGATGATGATTTTTGTCCATGTCGACCCTCAAGAACAAAAAGAGGTGTTGACGCTGTCCGCTATCAGCCGTTATATGGTACTGCGTGGGGAAAGTACTCCGGCTGTTATTCCTGACCAACAAATGTTGCGATTCAAATTTATGCTCGATTATTCGGATGAAACGATCAGTATGAGCACATCGCCGTTGGCACCGGGAGAAAAGGTACGGGTGATAAAAGGACCTTTGGCAGGTTTGGAAGGAGAGTTGGTGAATGTGGACGGCAAGTCTAAAGTTGCTGTCCGGTTAACTATGTTGGGGTGTGCATGTGTGGATATACCGGTGGGATGTGTAGAGCCGGTATCAGAATAATCAAAAAAATATTTTCATGAAAAAAATTCTAGCAAACTCTTTGCTACTCTTGTGTCTTGCAGGAGGGCTGACCTCCTGTGTCTCATCTAAAAAAATGCTTTATCTGCAGGGTGCAAATTCGTTAGACCCGAGTTCACAGAAAGTACTTGATGATTATGAATTGCATATCAAGCCGGATGACCAGCTTTATATTACTATTAATAGCAAGGCACCGGAGTTGTTGACACCTTTTGCCAATAGTCAGGTGTTGGGCTCATCCACCACTAGCGGAGCTTCGCAAGAACTGCAAGGACTTCTGGTGGATAAGAATGGCGATATTGAAGTACCCGTTTTGGGAAAAATACATGTAGCCGGTCTTACACGTTTGGAATTGGCAGGGGTAATCAAGAATAAGTTGATAGAAGGTGAGTATATCAAAGATCCGACGGTAGAAGTCCGTTTTAAGGGAGCGAAAATTTTGCTTTTGGGAGAAGTCAACAGTCCCGGTGTAAAAGAACTTCCTAGCGACAGGGTGACTATCTTGGATGCGATAGGGCTAGGCGGTGATTTGCCGCCAACAGCGAAACGGAATAATATACAGGTGATTCGGGAAGAAAACGGAGAGCGCAAGAGTTATACGGTAGATTTGACTTCCAGTGAAGACATTTTTAATTCTCCGGTTTATTATATGCAACAAAATGACGTGGTTTACGTAGAGCCCAATAAATCAATTAATGTGAAGGGAAGTTCTGCACTGACTTACTTATCTGCCGGTGGTAGTATTATAGGTGTATTGGCTTCCGTACTGTCATTAATCTTTATTCTTGCAAAATAAAAATGGAATATACTCAAGAAAACAAGGAGAAAACGGCTGGAGAGAGTGGTTTTAATATTACTTTACGGGATGTTGTAGAATTGATCATAGCCAATTGGTATTGGTTTGCCATTTCTGTAATTGTCTGTGTGAGTGCTGCTTACTTATATACCCGTACACTGGTCCCTGTTTATCAGCGTCAGGCCGTCATGTTAGTGAAGACCGGTGGAAAAACAGCTAATTCGGATATATCCGCCATGCTGGAACTTCAGGGAGGAGTAACAGGAAGCGGGGTTGAAAATGAAATGTATATCCTTCGCTCACATCAATTGGTACGTGAGGTAGTCAATCGCCTGCATTTGGATGTGTCGTATGAGGAAGACGGCTTTTTTCGTAATACTTCCTTGTTTGCAGAATCTCCGGTTGAAGTGACTTTTTTTGATCCTTATCACTCTTTTGTTTCAATGAATGTCACTCCGCTGGATGTAAAAAACTACACGATTTCCAATCTTGTCGTAGGAGGAAAGAAGCTCTCAATAAATGGTAATCATGCCTATGGAGACACGTTACAGACAGAAGCGGGACGAATGATTGTCAATCTGAAACCAGAGAACCTCTCTACATACATAGGTAAGCCTGTCTTAGTAAAACGTATGAGTCCGGAAGCGGCTACGGCTATTTATAAAGGAGGTATTTCTACTTCTTTGGCAGGTAAAGGTACTACGATGGTACAAATCACCTGTGTTGGCAATAATGTTTCACGTGCCGATGCGATATTGAGTGCTTTGATAAATGTGTATAACGAAACGATTATTGAAGATAAAAATCGTATAGCTGTAAATACGGCTAAATTCATAGACGAACGCATTGCGGTGATCGGCAAGGAACTGGGAGATGTAGAAGAAGAATTGACAGACTTTAAACAGCGCAATCGTATTATAGGTACAGAAGGCAACGGCTCTCAATATCTGGCTGAAAGCAGTCGTGTGAAAGGTGAAACCTTGCAGATGGAAACAGAATTGTCTATTGCACAATCCATTAAGAGTTATTTGATGGATGTAACCCGCAACAATCAACTGATTCCTAATGTTTCCGGAGTAGGGGATGCAAGTGTGCAAAACCAGATTACCGCTTACAATGAACTTATGCTTCAGCGTAACCATCTGTTGGCTGAATCCGGAGAAAAAAATCCGGTAGTCCAGACGGCTGATAAGAATTTGGCGGAGATGCGTACCGTAATTTCCGGTTCAATGGATAATTATATCAAAAATCTTCGTCTACGATTGGATAGGACACGGGCTGTGGAACATCAGATTAATACTGAGATTCAAGCGGTGCCCAAGCAGGAAAAGATGGCGTTGAGTATTATCCGCCAGCAATCCATTAAAGAGGCATTGTATACTTTTCTGTTGAATAAGCGTGAAGAAAATGCGCTTCAGTTAGCTGTAACGGAGGCTAATATTCGTGTTGTGGAGTCTCCATTTGGTTCTAATGCGCCTATTGCCCCTCATTCTACAACTTTTTTGCTGGCTGCTTTAGCAGTGGGATTAGCTATTCCTTTGGGGATACAAGTGTTGTTGATGCTATGGAATACTTCCGTTCGGGGACGTAAGGACATAGAAGATTATACCACCATTCCGGTGTTGGGTGAGATTCCTTCCCGTAAGGAAGAAGTGGCGGATAATTCTATAGTAGTAGATGAACATAAGAATGATCTTATCTCTGAAGCCTTTCGTTTATTGCGTTCAAACATCAATTTTGTAGCAAAGGATGCCCGTGTCATTATGTTTACGTCTACCATGCCCGGTGAAGGAAAGTCTTTTGTGTCTCGTAACTTGGCAGTGGCATTGGCTATAGCCGGAAAGAAAGTAGTATTGGTAGATACTGATTTGCGCAAACGGACTCAAGGTAAATTAGTGGGTGTCAAACATAAGGAAGGGTTGAGTACTTACCTTTCCGGCTTGCATGATGATATAGATAATATACTGGATAAGGGGCTGATTCATCCTGCTGTAGATATGTTGTTGGTTGGCCCTGTACCTCCTAATCCTTCCGAACTTTTGATGAGCGATCGTTTGGAGAAATTGGTAGATGAGTTGAAGAAAAAATACGATTATGTGATTTTGGATAATGTCCCTGCACAGGTGGTAGCGGACGCTACGATTGTAAACCGTGTAGCTGAATTGACTTTATATGTGGTCCGTGATGGAAAACTCGATCGTCGTTATCTTCCGGAGTTGGAACGTTTGCATCAGGAAGGTAAGTTCAAACATCTGTGTATTGTATTAAACGACAGCCATATTGAAAAGAAAAAGTATGGTTATGGCTATGGTTATAGCTACGGTTACGGATATGGCTATGGGGATGGCTACTACTCGGAGACGAATAAAAAAAATAAGAAATAAGGGGAACTTTTTATTATTGGGGGATGAAAGAAAAATTGAATGCTTTTATCCAGTATATAAGTAGAACTTACTTTAGTTACTGGATAATATGGGGAATTGATTTGTTTATTTCAGTATTGTCCACTTGCTTTACTTATTGGTGGATACATTATAACGCTGAGGTGTCTTTAGATAGTGGGGCTATGATTCGGGTTGGAATTTTAGCCGCTATTGCGACTACGATAGCTTCCTATCTTTTCCATACTTATCGTAATACCATTCGTTATTCTCAGTTGCGTTGCTTATGGCCGTTGATCTGTTGCTCATCATTCAAATCGGTATGTATAGCGATTGCCATTTTCTTATGGATTGAACCGTTCGGATTGTCTGCCAATCAGAGATTGATGTTTGTCTTATTTGATGGAATGTTGACTTTAATCGCTTTGTCTACTTTCCGTATGTTGATGGTGATAGTCTACGAGACGTTGATTGAATTGATGAATAAGGAGAATATGCGTATTCTCATTTATGGTACAGACGATAAAAGTGTAGCACTGAAGACCCGTTTACTACATAGTTCTCATTATAAGGTTATCGGATTCTATTGTTATGGAACTATTTACAAGCATCGTCGTTTGGCGGGATTCCCTATTTATTATTTCACCAATGAACAAGATTTCCAGCAGCTTATTCGTAAACGCCGTATTCAAGGTATTTTATTTGCTCATAATGAGTCTACCCGTTTAGAGGAAACTCGTTTGCTTCAATATTGCAAGGATAATCATATCAAGACTTTGATAGCTCCTTCTATCAGCGAAGCGGATGAAAACGGTAACTTTCATCAATGGGTGCGCCCTGTAAAGATTGAAGATTTGTTAGGACGTCCGGAAATTAATATCAATATGAGTGAAGTTGCCAATGAATTTAGCGACAAAGTAGTAATGGTTACGGGAGCAGCCGGTAGTATTGGTAGTGAACTTTGTCGTCAATTGGCACATCTTGGAATCCGTAAACTGATTATGTTTGATTCGGCAGAAACGCCATTACACAATATTCGTTTGGAATGTGAACGCCGATTTCCACATCTTGATTTTGTTCCTGTGATAGGTGATGTGCGTGTTATAGAGCGTTTACGCATGGTGTTTGATACCTATCATCCTCAAATTATTTTTCATGCAGCTGCTTATAAACACGTCCCGTTGATGGAGGAAAATCCATGTGAAGCTGTATTGGTCAATGTGACCGGTACCCGTCAGGTTGCGGATATGGCAGTGAAATATGGAGCTGAAAAGATGATCATGGTTTCCACTGATAAAGCTGTAAATCCTACTAATGTGATGGGTTGCTCCAAACGTTTGGCAGAAATCTATGTACAGAGCTTGAGCTATGCCATTAAAGAAGGCAAGGTAAAAGGATGTACTAAATTTATAACTACCCGCTTTGGAAATGTATTAGGTAGTAATGGTTCAGTTATTCCCCGTTTTAAAGAGCAAATTGAAAATGGCGGTCCCGTTACGGTGACTCATCCCGATATCATACGATATTTCATGACTATTCCGGAGGCGTGTCGTTTGGTAATGGAGGCTGCCACTATGGGGGAAGGCTATGAGATTTTTGTTTTCGAAATGGGAAAACCTGTGAAAATAGTAGATTTGGCTGTTCGTATGATTGAATTGGCGGGATATAAGCCGAATGAAGATATTGAAATACAATTTACAGGATTACGACCGGGTGAAAAACTGTATGAAGAGGTATTGAGTGATGAAGAAAATACGATTCCTACTCATCATAAGAAGATAAAGATAGCAAAAGTACGTCGGTATGAATATGGGGATATTGTGGAAACGTACGATAAATTCGAGAGATTATCCCGTTCTGTACAAATTTGGGAGACGGTAAAATTGATGAAGCAGATAGTACTGGAGTTTAAGTCGAAGAATTCGAGGTTTGAAGAATTGGATAATTAGATATAGCTACTATGTTTCCTAAAATATCTTGTATTATACCAGTTTATAACGCAGAAAAGTATCTTCACCGTTGTTTGGATACTGTATGTAACCAAACATATTCTAATTTGGAAATTATATTGGTGGATGATGGAAGCTCTGACAATAGTGGTAGCCTCTGTGATACTTATGCTGCTAAATATCATAATATAAAGGTCTATCATATTTCTAATAGTGGTGCTTCGTCGGCTAGGAAGATAGGCTTGGATATGTCTACAAGTGAGTATGTGACTTTTGTGGATAGCGATGATTATGTTGAGCAAAACTATGTAAGTGCAATGTATGAGGCTTTGCAGAAGTATGGAACTACGATCGCTGGGTGCGGAACGCAATGTATAAAGTATGGGGATAAAGTTAGGATGATTGACGATCCTCAAATAAAGATATTAAAAGATGATGAGTTGATGACCCGTTTTTTCAACTATGAGTTTTGGGCTTTATGGGGGGGGCTTTATCCAAAGACTGTTTTTACAGGAATACACTTTCCTAAAGCTACTCTCAGCGAGGATTACTTTATCAAATGTCAGATGTTCCTGCGAGACAGTCAGATGGCATATGTGGATGCTCCATTGTATATCTATGAGAAACATGAAGGTTCATTGTCAAATACAAAGTTGTCGGCAAGAGCATTTGAAGAGTTTGAGAATACATTGAATGTGTATGAACTGATAAAAGAACAGATTCCTCAGTATTCGCAATTAGCGCTAAAGAATGCAGTTGAGACAACTATAAAGTTGTTGTTGATGGGCAATGCTGAATTGAGAAATAGTTATAAGGCGCAGTATGTATCTATTCGTCGATTCTTAAATGAACATCTCTCTGAGATATATCATAACCGTTATCTTCTCGGAAATGTCAAGACAATAGCTGTGATGCTGATTTTCTGTCCCTGTATGGATAAAGTGTTAGACAAGATATTACAAAAATGATTTCCCCCCACACCTCCACCACGTCACGGTCGCTTGCAAGAGATTCCAATATGGAATTGTTACGCATAGTAGCGATGATTTTTGTGCTGGTTGTTCACGCATGTGGTGCCTCATTCGGTGCGCCAGCAAAGATGAAAATTGTAGAAGCTCCGCTATCAGTTATAGTAGAACTCTTCACAGAAAGCATTGTGATAGTTTGTGTCAACCTGTTTGTACTGCTGTCTGGGTGGTATGGTATTAAAGCAAAAAAAAATAGTCTGTTGAAATTGTTATTCCAAGTTTTTTTCTTTACAATAGTAGGATTTAGTATATATAAAATTGTGATAACCAGCGGGATACAATATTCTGCTCGTTTAAGTGATTTACCAGTCAGTGCCTTGCTTTTCAATATCCTACTTGTTGATTTTTGGGATTATTGGTTTGTAAAGTCATATCTTCTCCTATTTATCCTTTCGCCAATGCTAAATGCTTTTGTAGAACATGTTGCTAGAGAACAGTTTAAGACATTGCTCATTAACTTCTTTATATTCCAAACTGCTTATGGATGGTTGTTTGAAGGAGTCGATCATATAGCAAAGGGGTATTCAACCATATCATTTATAGGTTTGTATTTGTTGGCTCGTTATGTTAAGATATACCGACCAAGGATTGCCCATTTCAATAAGTATCATGACTTGCTTATATATCTATTCTGTACACTTATGACTACTGGTTTCGCTGTAGTAATGTTGAAGGTGGGTAACAAGGATTGGGCACAGGCTGCTTTTTATTATTGTAGTCCATTGGTGGTCATTGCATCGTTATATTTGGTGCTGTTCTTCTCCAAGATAAAAATACGCAGTCGATTCATCAATACTATTGCTGTATCAGCATTTGCCGTATACCTTTTTCACTGTCAATCTCAGTTGTTTCACTACTATAAAATGTTTATTTCTCAATGGTATAATAATTCAAACATAATTGTGTTTCTCTCGTATACAATTTTATTTATAATTGCAGTGTTTATAGCTTCTGTGCTATTAGATAAAGTGAGAATTATATGTTGGAACGCGCTTTCAAAACACATTGTCAACAAGGTATCATGATACCCAAGATAATACATTATTGTTGGTTCGGTTGCAACCCTATACCCATGAACTTACAGAGCTATATGGATTCGTGGAAAGCGCTGATGCCAGACTGGGAGTGGAAGAGATGGGATGAAGATTCGTTTGATATCTGTAGTATATCCTGGACATCGGAGGCATATGACGCAAAGAAATATGCTTTTGTGTCAGACTATGTGCGTTTGTATGCATTGTATGAGTATGGTGGATTGTACTTTGATACTGATGTGAAATTAAAAAAGAGTTTGGAACCTCTCTGTCAACGGTATGATGCCTTTATGGGTTATGAAAATAATGAAGAACTGACTTCTGCTGTAATAGCTATGCCCGCTCACCATCCGTTAATTGAAAAATTTTTAGTGCATTACAAGGATAAGCACTTCTCACAAGAGATCGTCAGTGGTAATGTGGCTAATGTGCGGATGATGACGGAAATATGCAAGGAGCAAGGTTTGTTGTGCAATGATAAAGAGCAAGACCTTAAGTTGTTTACAGGTACTGCAGACGAGTGCCAGGTGCATATCTATCCGAAGACCTATTTTTGTCCACTAGATTTCTATCATAACGAAAATTTCACCAATAACACCTATGCGATCCATTATTTCGATGCATCATGGTTAGACAAGAAAACAAAAGACCGTATCCTGCAAGAACGCTCTGTATGGTATAAGGCAATGATTGCTGTAAAGGCAGTGCTGAGCAAAATTCTAACACTAATAAAACGATGATACACGTATATATACGAGGAGGTAGATTGGGCAATCAGTTGTTTCAATACGCTTATATAAGGCACCTTCAGAAGCATAATCCAGAACAGAAGGTATGTTATCATTTTGATGAGGTGTACCAAGCAGGTTCCTCTGAAGATGATTTTGTCAACGCTCTTAAGTTCTTTAAGGTGAAGGATGTGGAGGAAAGTGGAACAAATCCGAAGTTGTCTTTGATACAGAAAATATTATTAAGAATTTATTGGCGATTCTTTCCTCATAGGGATAATGAATATGAACGCAATATCTTTCAAAAAAGATGGGTAAGGTTGATGGATGTGTTTAATCTGAAATATTTGGATGTAGGCTATCATAAGTTTAGAGATAAAGTAGAGGGAGATGTTATTGTTTCAGGTTGTTTTGAAAGTGAAAAATATTTTGCAGACATCAAGAACGAGATACTAGAAGAAATCAAGCCGCTTAGGGGGATTTCAGAAAAGAACCAGCTCATGTTGGAACGTATGCGTAACACAAATTCTGTGCTGTTAAGTGTACGCAGAGGCGATTTCGTATATGATACGAAGTTTTCGAGTATGCATGCGGTCTGCACCCCCAAATATTATGAGCGCGCATGGGAATATATGAAAGCCCATGTGGAGAACCCTGTGTTGTTCATTTTTTCAAATGATATTGAGTGGGTGAAACAGAACCTAGACTTTGGTGTGGAGACTCATTACGAGAGTGGTAACGATCCATCGTGGGAAGCATTAGAATTGATGTCGAACTGCAAGCATTTTATTATCTCGAATAGTACTTTTAATTGGTGGGCACAGTATAAGAGCACAAATAATGAAAAGATTGTTTGTGCGCCGGCAAGATGGTGGAATGGTCCACTTAAACCTGATTTGTTTTTAGATAATTGGGCTCTGATATCTGTTGACTAATGAAACCAATATTGAGTATAGTAGTACCTGTTTATAATGCAGAAGCGTTTGTAGCACGGACGATAGAGAATCTTTTGGCAGAGAATGTCAGCAAGGAAATAATTCTTGTGAATGATGGTTCTACTGATAGTAGCCTCGAAATTCTCCAGGCATACGCATCTAAGTATAGTTGTATCAAAATAATTAATCAGGAAAATAGTGGCGTTTCATCAGCTCGTAATGTTGGAATGGACGCTGCTATAGGAGAGTATATTTTTTTTAATGATTGTGATGATATACAAGAAATTGGAACATTGACACGAGCTGTTGACTATTTTGATATGGGGGTAGATGTTGTGATTTTTTCTTATAAAGATGTGGGAGCGAGAGGTAAAATACTAAGTGTGACAAATTATCTTTCAACTGGTTATTATTCTATAGAAAAATGGGCTAGTGATGTGGAAGGTCTTATAAACAGTCATATAGTCAGTTGTAGCGGGACAACTGTTCGTAAATTATCTATATTGAGAGAGTATAATATACGTTATAACGAGTCTTTGAATATTTATGAGGATGTAATATTTGGTTTTGAATATATGTGTTTTGTTAATAAATTATATTATATAAATGAGCCGTGGTATTCTTATGTACACATTAATCCTCATAGTTTGTTTCAGGGCTACCATAATACTCAAGCACAAGCTGTACCATTGCTTCTTAAGACAGTAGAACGCTTTTTTAATAAAGTTATCGATGCAGAATATATTCCATATATTTATAAATATGCCCAAATTATATATAAAGCTGCTGTGCAGAATGAAGCTAAGCATCAACCGTTCTTTTCTTTTGATGCAAAATGTAAATTAAAAACTATAGCAGATTCTCCTTATTTGGAATATTGCAATGTCTCAGATTCTCTTTTACCTAAGATGTATTTTTATTGTTTAAGTCATCATCATTTTACTTTGTTAATGTTTCTTGCAGGTTTATATCCGAAAGTTGTCAGTGCAGGATGGCGAATCGTGATTCCTATTGGTAGGTTTGTGAGACGTAAAATTCTGCATAACATGAAAAAGTTATCTTAATGGAACATATGCTTACGAAACACTGTGTATATTTTGATTTCATAAAAGGGTTGGCTATTATGGGAGTTATTGCAATTCATACTGTAAAACTTAATTTTGATCCAATCTCTGTTATGGGAGTACTGATAGTGGTAATACGAAATTTTTTGGGATGTTGTGTACCGTTGTTTGTTGCGGCAAGTGGATATTTCTTATGGAAGAAGAGCTTCCATACAAAAATAGAATATAAACGGTTTCTTACATCTAGACTACGTATCGTTTATATTCCTATGTTGCTGTGGGGACTTCCATGGTTTCTACTATCGCTAAAAGGAGCAAATATGGTAGGAGCTGCGTATAACACTATTTTATATTTTGCAGGAGGTTTGTCCATTTTTTATTTTATTACTTTGATTTTTGAATGTTATGTTTTTTTACCTATCATCAAGAAGGTAAGATTTGTGGGAGTAGTATTGCTATCTGTAATATCAATAATTATAACTTTCGTTTGGACGATGGTAAATCATACAACTGGTTTACATGTGCCTCTAATAGTTTATTGTAGTTTTCCTACATATATAGGATATTTTGCTTTAGGGTGTTATCTCGGGAGGACTGAGATTAGACCTAATTGTTGGATTGTATGCATAATTACAATTTTGGGATTAATTGGGGCGGTAGCCGAAACATATTATTGGTTTACATATCATGGTACGAATAATGGGATGGGGTTGAAATCTAGTGTGTCTTTTTTCTCATTTGGGGTAATTTTATTGGTGTTTTCAAAGCGGTTTTCAGACAAATATAAAAGTACGAAAATTACAAAATGGATAGAATGGTGTGGAGTTCAGTCTATGCCTATATACTTGTCTCATATGCTTATTCTTTTCATAATAAATTACATGGGTATACAGTTTATGACTTGGTTTATAAATTGGTTGTTATTATTTTCTTTAGACGTTTTTCTAGTTTGTGCGATATATAGGGGGCTACCACAAAAAGTACTTCCTTATTTGGGAATAAGATAAATGATAAATATCACAGATAAATCAAAATGCTGTGGATGTAGTGCTTGTGTGCAGCGTTGTCCTAAACAGTGTATTGTGATGCAAGGAGATGAGGAAGGTTTCCTCTATCCACAAGTTGATGTGTCACTATGCATAGATTGTGGGGCATGTGAGACGGTTTGTCCCGTGATAAATCAGGATGAACCAATTACTCCATTGAAGGTATTTGCTGCGAAGAATAGCGACGACGAACAACGCTTGTGCAGTTCTTCTGGGGGGGTGTTTATACGGTTAGCAGAAAAAACGATATGTGAGGGTGGTGTGGTTTTTGGGGCCCGTTTCGATAAATATTGGGGAGTTGAACATTCCTACGCAGAGACTCTTGAAGAACTTGAGCCTCTCATGCGCAGTAAGTATGTACAAAGTCGTATAGGCAATGCCTATAAAAAAGCAGAGTGTTTCTTACGACAAGGTAGAAAGGTGTTGTTTGTGGGAACTGCGTGTCAGATTGCAGGACTACGAAAGTTTCTGCATAAGGATTATGATAATTTGCTCGCTGCTGATGTGATTTGTCACGGTGTACCAAGTCCTGAAATTTGGCGCACTTATTTGGAACACTTGAAGTATAAGACCAATTGTAAAACCATTACTTCCATTATATTCCGAGGTAAGCAAGATCAGGGTTATGAGTGGAAAAACTATGGTTTTGTGGTAAAAGGTAAAGATAGTGAAGGTAAAGAGCGTACGATATGCTCAGAGGGGTTCATGTTGAATATTTATCTTAAAGGTTTTTTGTACAATCTATACCTTAGACCGAGCTGCCATCAATGTCCTTCAAAGGATGGTAAGAATGGAAGTGATATAACATTAGCGGACTTTTGGGGTATTGAGTCGCTGGATTCTGAATTTGCAGACAACAAAGGTGTTAGTATTGTATTCGTTCAGTCGGAGAAAGCACTAAAAGTATTGAGGAAATTGCAAGGCATCAGTGTGGTGGAATCAACGTTGAAAGATGCTACTGCATGGAATGGACTCTTTTTTACTTCTACGCCTTATGAACCCAATAGTCAAAAGTTCTGGCGATTCTACAAGGAGAGTCATAATATGAAGGAAGCGGTTGAAAAAGCTTTATATGTACCAATTTATAGAATGTGGAGCAACATGGTTAGAAATAATTTTAATCAATATACTATAGGCGTTCTTTACAAAATAACCTATATATTAAAAAGCATGATAAAGAAATGAAGATAGGGGTAGTTACAATGTTCAAACGTACGCCTAACTATGGTGGGGCACTACAAGCTTATGCATTACCTACTTTTTTATGTAAGATGGGGCATGAGGCGGAACAGATCTTTTTTGATGATTCGAGTGTATGCGAACGTGAAAAGTTGCCTTTTCTCAAATCAATAGAGATAGGGACAAAGGTATTTTTATGGAATATGATACAACGTTTGAAGCATCCGCTACATACATTCAAGTACCGGTGTCGCTTTAAAGAGATGATACGATTTGGAATGGATGTGACTCCGCATAGTAAGAAATTTTACTGCTATAATAATATAGTGGAGACAGCCAATCTTTATGATATGTATGTAGTTGGTAGTGATGTAGTATGGACTCCTACGCTCAATTCGCCTATATTGTTGCTCAAGTTTGTACCAGAGGGTAAGCGTAAAATTTCATATGCTGCAAGCTTCGGTACTAACACTTTGACTCCACTACAACAGCAACGTTTTAAAGCTGACCTTGCAAATTATCATGCGGTGAGTGTGCGAGAAAAATCTATGGTATCGGTGCTTGAATCTGCTACGGGTAAAAAGGTGGAGCATTGTTTAGATCCTACGCTTTTACTTGAACACAAAGATTGGGATAAGATTTGTTCCTCTCGTATCATTGGTGAACCTTATGTGTTCAGTTTCTTTCTTGGAAATAACATGAATGCCCGAATAACTGCAATAGAGTTTGCAAAGAAAAAAGGCTTGAAGTTAGTCAATATACCTTATTTGTGGGAGCAATATTCAGATTTTGCTCATTTTGGTGACATCAGATTGTCGAAGGTTTCGCCTAAAGATTTCATTTCGTTAATTAAATATTCAGATTATATTTTTACAGATAGTTTCCATGTGTGCGTATTCTCGCAAGTATATCAGCGTAGTTTTTTTACTTTTCGTCGTAATTCTGCTGATATGCAAAGCATACGCATCACTGATTTTCTTGAACTGACAGGTCTTTTAGATCGATATTGTGGTACAGCGGAGCGTGAAACATATGCTTATTGTGATAGCGTAGAAGAGGTGGACTACAACAAAGCAAGCGAGGCTTTACAAATAATGAGACAACAGTCGATTGAATATCTTATTCGCAATACAAATGTTACCAGCAAATTGTAAATCGACAATTTCGGTAAAGTTAAATTGACATATAAGTTAAATGAAAAAGAAAGTAGCTTTCGTAAATTTTTGGGAAACATTTAAGCCCAAAGACTCTCTATTCTATAAGATTTTGTGTAAGCACTTCGACATAGATCTTGTGGATTTAACACAAGCGGAATATGTATTTTTCTCTGTATGGGGCGATGAGCACCTGTATGCACCAAACAATGCAGTTAAGATATACTTTACTGGTGAGAATCGTACACCAAACTTTAACGAGTGCGATTATGCGATGGGATTTGAACGCCTGTCGTTTAGAGATCGCTATATGCGCTTTCCTTTATACTGTATCTATCCTGAATATCTGTTATTGGAGAAAAAACAAATTGGCATAGACAAAGGTACTCTTAATGCAAAGAAGGGCTTCTGCAGTTTCACTGTAAGCAATGGCACTTGCCAGCCCCGCAATGAGATGTTTCACTTATTGAATAGCTATAAGAGAGTAGATTCAGGAGGCAGGTATCTGAACAATATTGGTGGACGAGTGGAAGATAAATTTGCTTTTGATAAGGAACATAAATTCTCTATTGTGTTTGAGAATTTTAGTTATAATGGTTATTGTAGCGAAAAGATAGTACAAGCGTTTGCAGCACAGACTATTCCTATTTATTGGGGAGATACTTTGTGTGAAGAGACATTCAATACAAAAGCATTCATCAATGTACACAAGTACAAGACCTTTAATGAGGTACTTGAGCGAGTGAAAGAAATAGATAATAACGATGATCTTTACCTTGAAATGCTTAGTAATCCGGCTCTTATTTCAGAACAGGAGGGGTATGAAGGTAAAATATCGCAGTTGGAAGACTTTCTACTGAATATTTTTTCACAGCCACATGAAACTGCACGTAGGCGTACTCGTATGTCATATCACGAGATAGCTAAACGCAGAGAAATGATGGAAGTCTACTACAGAAGTAAAATGTCGATAATAAGCAGATTATATCATTGGGTGAAAGGTAGTAGATTGTGGTAAAAAAACAAATATACAACTCTTACGCATAATTGCCATGTGTATGATAATAGGATTACACTATTGGAATGCTCAAATAGGAGATGGTAAACTTTTGAATACCTGCTTATTCTGTGCTACGCAGTCGTTGTGCGTATGCGGTGTTAATCTGTTCGTCCTAATAACAGGGTGGTTTTCTGCCAAATCCACTATAATTGTATGATATTGCTTGAACAACAATTGAATATAGCGCAACGATGGCATTATGACAGTCTGTTTATTGTGACTGAGGCGCTATTCTTGTTTCTTTTCTTTGTACAGTTGAACTTTAAATCAAAATGGATAAATTTCCTAGCAGCAAATAGTTTCGGTGTTTATCTGATACACACAGAACCTCTGTTCTTCCAGAATGTTTCCTATTACGATATGTTCGCAAAATATAATACAACCGATTTTTTAGCCCAAACTGCAATGTTCGTTTATTTATATCATTTGCTTTGTGTTGGAAGAGTTCAAGAAGGTGGTGTACAGATATAGCTGTGATAAGGTTCTTAATAAGATCCCATTTCTCAAGAAGACAAATATCGAATATATAGACTAATAGTTATAACATGAAAGAACAAAACTCTCAACTCAAAATTGGAATAGTATTGAATTATGTAAATTTGGTATTAGGGGGTGTTGTGCCTTTGCTCTATACGCCAATTATGTTGAAAATATTAGGCATAGAAGAATATGGGCTATATAAGTTGTCTGCAAGTATCACAAGCTATTTAGCCCTTATAGCTTTTGGTTTAGGAGCTGCTATAACTCGATACTTGATAAAAGCTCGAACAGAGAAAGGTGAAGAAGAGGAGAGGGCTGTATTAGCTTTATTTATTGTTATTTTCCGTATAGTTGCAGTTTTGGCATTGATCGGAGGGAGCGTTTTAGCTCTTTGCCTTCCATTATGGTATTCTGAATCAATTTCTGCTGTGGAGTTGACTAGAATGCAGTGGCTAGTTATTTTAATGGCATTCAATACTGCTGTTAATTTCATAGCTTCGCCATATATATCGATAGTAAATTCGCATGAACGGTTTCTTTTTTTGCAAAGTATGGCTATAATTGGTACCATTTTAGCTCCGTGTCTTAATTTGGTAGCACTTTTCTTAGGTTATGCTTCCATAGGATTAGCTGTTTCTTCTATATTATCAACTATATTGTTCCGCCTGTTATTTTGGGTCTATGTAAGGGGTTCAATGAAAATGAAACCATTATATAAGCGAATGTCGAAAGAGTATATTGTAGATGTTGTTTCATTTTCATTTTGGATTTTTGTATCGAATATAGTCAGTCAATTGTATGAAGCAACAGACGCGGCTCTAATTGGTACGGTACCAGCGCTTGCAACAACCGGAGTTGCAATTTATTCAGTTGGTATGATTCTTTGTGGTATGATTAACACAATCAATGCAGGTATATCATCTATGTTGGTGCCCAAGGCTAACAAAATGGTGTTTAATGGAGCTTCTACTGACGAACTTACGGATACTGGCATTAGGGTGGGTAGAATACAGGCGTTAATAATTGCCTTATTTATATTTGGATTCATAACATTTGGTAGAGAATTTATTTATTTCTATGCAGGCGAGGACTATGCAATTTCATATTGGGTAGCTTTGGTATGCATGATACCAATTTCAATACCTTTGGTTCAGAGTTTTTTTCTCAATATAATTATTGCCAGAAATGAAAATCGATTTAGAGCTCTGACATATTTATTTATTGCACTAATTAATGTTGTGGCAACTTGGTACATGATGAAATGGATAGGAGTATTGGGTGCTGCATTAGCTACTTCGATTGCAAATTTTATTGGTCCAGGATTTATAATGAATTGGTTTTATAAGAAACGTATACAGCTACAAATAGGTCGTTTCTGGAAGTCACTATTAAATATATATTTTGTACCATCCATTTTAGCGGTATTATTCCTTGGGCTTGGAAAATATATTAATTATTATCATATTCCATACTTCATTGGAGGTATTTTCGTGTTTTCTATGTTATATGTATCTCTGCAGTGGCTTTTCATTATGACAGATTATGAAAAGAAGTTAGTGAAAGGGTTGATTAACAGATAAATACATCATATGGTATGAAACGATTATTATATTTGGATATAATTCGCTTAATAGCATACTTGATGGTAATCGTGATGCATACACCGATGCCAGGTGTTGTTGCAGAGACATATGGAGCATTTATTATTTGCAGGCTGTTGTGATTGTAGCTCTTACTTTCATTGGTTCTTTGGCTGTTAGTTATGGTATCGTGAGATTACCGCTGGCACAATATATTATCGGTCACCACATTAAGTCTGATTAACAAGGAAAAATAGTTTGTTATCGAATTTAGCTGAATTAAACTTGATTTTTGGATATTCGGTTATTTAAGTGATAAATATAAAAAGATGAAGAAAAGAATATTTATTAATATTCACTATCTTGAGATTGGTGGTGCGGAGCGTGCTTTGTTGGGCTTGCTGTCAGTACTAGACATAGAGAGGGTGGATATAGACCTATTCGTGAATCAGCATACGGGTGAATTTATGCCCTTGATTCCAAAATGTGTGAATCTGTTGCCAGAGATACCTGAATACACTTGCATAGAACGACCTATCAAAAATATAGTGAGAGAGGGACATCTTGGTATTGCGCTACGCAGATTGTGGGCAAAATGGAAACACAAGCAATATGTGAGTTTTTTGGCTGCGGAAGAACGTTTGCACGACGCGAGTGTATTTCAATATATAGCAGATGCTGTAGAGGGGGGCTTAACATCTTTGGAACATCTGGGTGAGTATGATCTTGCCATCAGTTTCCTTTCTCCACATAATATTGTTTTGAATAAAGTGAGGGCGAGAAAAAAGATCTGTTGGATACATACTGACTATTCTACAATTCACGTGAATCATGATAAAGAGCTTCTGGTATGGAATGGCTTTGATTATGTGGCTTCCATTAGTGAGGACTGTACTAAAACTTTCTTACAGACTTTTCCAAAATTAAAGGATAAGATTGTGCTTATAGAAAATATTCTTTCGCCTGTATTTGTGCGTCAACAAGCGACACTAGAGGATGTAAGTGACGAAATACCGCAGAATGAGGGAGAAACGACGATATTGACGATAGGTCGCTTTTCCCCCCCAAAAAAAATAGAAGGTATTCCACACATTTGCGCTGAGATGGAGAGACGTGGTGTAAACTTCAAGTGGTACGTTATCGGTTATGGTCCGGATAAGTTAATTCAGGAGGCGTTGGACAAATATAACATGCGTCACCGCATGATTCTACTTGGCAAAAAAAACAATCCGTATCCATATATCAAGGCTGCGGACATTTATTGTCAGCCCAGCGTCTATGAAGGTAAGAGCGTGACAGTGCGTGAAGCTCAAATACTATATAAACCTGTGGTGATAACGGATTATCCGACCGCTAAGTCGCAGATAACGAGTGGTGTGGATGGTGTGATTGTGCCTTTGAATGAGGTAGAGACTGCAATAGGGATAGTAAATGTAATTCAAAATATAGAGCTTAGGGAGAAAATAGTAGAGTATCTGAGCAGTCACGATTTTGGAAATGAGGCAGAGGTGAATAAGATTTATAACTTAATGGATTGAGTATGATTGATGCTTCTTTTTATCAGGGTGTTTATCTTTTTATTGTTACTCTCTTGACTTTGATTACTGTTTCATATCGCCATAGTCTTACAACCATTGAGCCGATTGTTGGTAGTGTAATATTGTGCATATTCTTAGTGCTTTTTATAGGCTTCAGACCTGTATCATATCTTTTTGTTGATATGATGAACTATAATAGTTGGTGGGGATTGTATGAGTGGGAAGGATTTGATTGGGGCGCACAAAATATACTGTTTGATAATCTTTATGCTTATATGAGTTATATTTTTTCTGATACAACTCTGTTTTTCGTGCTTATGGCAGCTTTGTATTTTATTCCTATGCTTGTTGCATGTAGAAAGTTGTTTCCTTCTAATACTATGCTTGTATTTTTAGTATGTTTAGCTGCATTTTCCACATTTTCTTATGGAACTAATGGTATTAAGGCTGGTGTTGCTAGTTCGTTCTTTCTAGTAGCATTGGCGTACAGAGATAAAATGTGGGTTTCAATACTGTTTTTGTTGTTATCGTGGGGATTTCATCATTCGATGCAAATGCCTGTTGTTGCTTATATTTTAACTTTGATATTTAAAAAGAAAGAATGGTATTTTTATGGATGGCTGTTTTGTTTGGCAATGGCAGTTTTGCATATATCATTCTTCCAGACTCTGTTTGCTGATTTTTCGGATGAGTCAGGAGCTGCTTATTTGACTTCTAATTCTGATAATGCATGGGGAGGTCGTGGGGGCTTTAGAATGGATTTCGTTATATATTCTGCTATGCCAGTTCTCATTGGTTACTATGTGAAGTATAAATATAAGTTGGAGGATAAATTTTATGATATGATGTTAAATATGTATTTGACATGTAATGGCGTATGGATGCTTTGTATGTATGCTGAATTTACCAATCGCATTGCATATCTTTCGTGGTTTATGTATCCGATAATACTTATTTATCCTTGTTATGCAATAGCAGATGAAAAGCATCCATTAGTGCGTATGCGTAAGTATGTTGTGATGGTACATTTGGTGTTTACGTTATTTATGTCATTTGTTTATTATGCATGATATTATACCTAAAATAATTCATTATTGTTGGTTTGGTGGTAATCCATTACCAAAAGATGCTTTAGAATGTATAGCTTCATGGAAAAAATATCTGCCTGATTATGAGATCAAGGAATGGAATGAGAATAATTTTGATGTGAATTGTTGTCCGTATGTTAAGCAAGCTTATGAGGCTAAGAAGTATGCCTTTGTGAGTGATTATGTCCGTTTTTTTGTACTGTTTGAAGAGGGTGGGCTATATTTTGATACTGATGTTGAGATTCTAAAAGATATGAATCATATTATTGCTGTGGGCAACTTTATGGCGTTTGAAAAAAGTTTAGCTACTCAACAGCAGGATAGAGGCGAATTTTGCACAGAGCTTCTTGGGGTAGCTCCAGGACTGGGATTAGGTGTGAGACCGGGTCTCAAGATTATTGGTGAACTTTTGGACTTATATAATGCCAAGGAAAATTTTGCAATTGCTGATGGTACCGTAGTGGATTATACTACGGAGATTTTGAAAAGGCATGGAATGGTTAATGAACATCGGTTTCAGAAAGTAGCGGACGTGAATATCTATCCGGCGGATTATTTTTGTCCTATGGATTCTACAACGGGTATTATAACAATGACAAAAAATACGGTTGCCATTCACCATTATTCGTGCTCCTGGATTGATCACAATACGATGAGTTGGCGTATACATATACTGAAGAATAAGTTGATTGCTATATTGGGTGAAAGGTGGATTCTGAAAATCAGTCAATTGTTAAGAAGATGATATTATGAGAGATTTACCACGTATAACTGTAATTATGGGTATTTATAACTGTGCTGACACTCTTGTGGAGGCATTGAAGTCTTTGGAATCCCAAACATATAAAAATTTCAAGGTTGTTCTGTGTGATGATGGTTCTAAAGATGATACTCTGCAGGTGGCTTTGCGATGGGCGGAAGAGCATCAAAATTATCTGGTTATTCAGAACGAACATAATATTAAGCTTGCTGCAACACTGAATCATTGCCTTGGTTATGTAGATACAGAGTATGTAGCTCGTATGGACGGAGATGATATTTCTTTGCCAACTCGTTTTGAGAAGGAAATAAAATTTTTGGATGCACATCCAGAATTTGCTTTTGTTAGCACTCCTATGGCTCATTTTGATGAACGTGGTATCTGGCGTGAAGGTAAGGCAGTCGAATATCCTCAAAACTGTGATTTTAAGGATTGTGCACCATTCTGTCATGCTCCTTGTATGGTTAGGAAATCAGCGTACGATTTGGTAAATGGATATACAACTGGTGAAAAAGTTGAACGGGCGGAGGATTATTATCTTTGGTATAAAATGTATCGTGCTGGATTAAAGGGATATAATATTCAGGAGATACTTTATATGATGCGTGATGATAAGAATGCTATAGCTCGGCGCAAAGTTAAAGACCGTTTGAGAGGAGCAAAGATGCATTGGGAAATTCTGCGAGGATTGAATATAAAATATCCATATCTTATAATAGCTAAGAGTTTATCCAAAATTTTAGTTCCTCCATTTCTTGTTCCATTTCTTAGAAAAATAATATAAAATGTTAAAGAATAAAACACTAACGATAACATACCACGCATCGCACAACCACGGGTCTATGTTGCAAGCTTATGCGTTGCAGCAAACGTTACTAGGATTGGGCTGTGATAACAAGATTATAAACTTTTCAAGCGCAGAACAACGAAAGATAATGCGGGTTTTCTCATATCGTTTTGCTTTAATCCCTTTTTTAAAAGATTTGTCACATTTGTGTTTCTATCGCGGGTTGAAGAAAAGACATGATTTGTATAATGCATTTAAAAAAAACTATCTAAAACTTACTGAGAAAGAATACACTACGTTAGATGCATTAAAAGAAGGACATTTAGAAGCTGATCTTTTCATTGCTGGTAGTGATCAAATTTGGAATCCGTTACCCAGCGATTTTGATTGGGCTTATTATCTGCCTTTTGTAAAAGGAAAGAAAATATCTTATGCTGCATGTTCCGGTTCTTTCGGCAGTTTGCCTAAGAATACCCTGAACCTTATTGGAGAGTATGCGAAGGATTTTGATTCAATTAGTGTTCGAGATAATGGAACGAAGGAAGCAATAGAAGCAGTAACTGATAGAGAGGTACAAATTAATATTGATCCGGTATTTTTGTTGACATCGTCAGATTGGTTGTCTAAACTTCCAATCGAAATGAACAAAAGGAAATATATCTTTTTCTATACAGTGTTTGCAGATAAGGAGATGATTGAGATGGTGAAAACAGTATCGGCAAAAACGTCACTTCCTGTTGTCGTTTGTAATTTCTCGAATCTATATGATTTGTTTGTTCCTTTCACACGTCAGTTAGCAGCAGGGCCGATCGAATTCTTAAATTTATTGGTTAATGCAGAGTATGTAATATCAAGCTCTTTTCATGGTACTGCATTTGCTATGATATTTCATAAAAAATTGATTTCAATACGTGGACTAAAGGATAATCGTATAAATTATTTGCTAAGGCAAATGAGTATGGAAGATTGTTCTATCAATTCTGTCACAGAGATTGACAACGTGTTGCAAAAGAAAGAAACAAATTGGCAACTAGTGGATGAAGTGATTAATACTGAACGCCAATTTTCATTTGATTATTTAAAAAGATGTATCTATGAATCGGGTGAGTAAGAGTGGGCTTTGTACGGGGTGTGTAGCATGTGCTGCATCGTGTGTGCATCAGGCTATCAGCATGACCGAGCAAGGAGTATATGGTCACTTTATGCCAACGATTGACACAAGTAGGTGTGTGGATTGTGGGATATGTACAAAGGTTTGTCCGCAAAATGTACCTTTGAAATTGGCGACTCCGCAAGCGGCTTTTGCCGCCTGGAGTAAGGATGAAGAAGATTACCATACAAGTACTTCAGGGGGAGCTGCCTCTGTTCTTTCTACTCATGTGATTAATGGGGGAGGAGTAGTGTATGGTTGTGCATCTATTGGTGGGGACATCAAGCATATTCGTGTAGATAAGTTAGAAAATTTATCATTGCTGAAGGGTTCTAAATATGTACAGAGCCAGCTTTCTGTAGATATAATACGTGCAGTGAAAGCTGATTTGCGAGATTACAGAAAGGTGTTATTTGTGGGTACACCCTGCCAAGTTGCTGGTTTGAAGTCTTATCTTCATCGTGGCTATGATAATCTTTATACAGTAGATATTATTTGTCATGGTGTCTCATCTCAAAAAAATTTGTTTGAGAACCTAAGATTTTGTGGTATCGAACGCAAAAACGTGGTGAAAATGACCTTTCGAAAGAAAGGTCATTTTCACCTATCTGTGATAGGTGAAAATGGTAGAGAATTGCGAAGCCGTTTGCTTCATCAGGATTTCTATTTTATTGCCTTTTATCGGTCAGCTAATTATAATGAGGTGTGTTATCAATGCCAATACGCTAGGCCGGAACGCATATCGGACATCACAATAGGGGATTTTTGGGGATGTGGACCATTAAAACTTCAGCAGAAGCATGATCAAGGTCTATCGTTAGTATTGATTAATACGGTGCAGGGGCGTGAGCTATTTGATGCTTGCAAGGAGAAGTTCAATAGCGAGGAACGTTCTATTGCGGAGGCGGTGTGTGGTAACAAGCAGCTTCGTCAGCCCAGTGTACTACATCTTAATCATCGTCCTTTTGCTTGGATATATAAGTACTTTGGCTTTAGAATGGCTTCACTCTGCTGTTTGCTTCCAGATAAACTTTTCTATTATTTATTGTCATTAAGGAATTAAAAGAATCTAGTTTCAGCTATGAATGCTAGAGATTAAAAATATGTAGGACATCAAAAAAATTTTGTATTGAACTACTTGGTATTATATTTTTATATTATGGATAACTGGGAATTGAACAAAAATCGATTAAATGGAAAAGGTGCCTAAAGTTACTGTTATAGTTCCTGTTTACAACGTGGAAAAGTATATAAAGAGATGTGCAAAATCTCTTTTTGAACAAACTATTGATAGTTTGGAGATTTTGTTTATTGATGACTGTGGGCTCGATAATTCAGTAGAGATTATCAAGGAAACACTTAAATCATACAAAAATCGAAATTCGCTAACACGAATTATTAACCTGCCTTCTAACGGAGGTCAAGCCTCCGTTAGAAGGCAGGGGATAATTGAAGCTACAGGTCAATATGTCATCCATTGTGATGGCGATGATTGGGTTGACCTTGATTTGTACGAACGAATGTATAACAAAGCTATTAAAGAAAATGCAGATGTAGTAATTTGTGGACTTATAGATGAACGAATTAATGGGAACGTTGTTAGAGATTGTTATCTATCAGTTAACAGTGGTAAGGAAATATTAAAAAATTGGTATAAGAATACTTACCATATGTCTACTTGTAACAAACTAGTACGTCGTTCTATTTATGTAGATAATGATATTCTTCCCTGGATAGGATTGAATATGTGGGAGGATAATGGTTTGTTTACTCGTGTATTTTATTATGCGAATAGAATAGTATATTTGGAGAATGCTTATTATCACTATAATAGAACCAATGAAAATGCTATGACATCTGTCTATGGCATTAAGCAAGTGGAGCAGATGATAGGGATAGCAGAACATCTATCGGAGTTTTTTGAATCAATGATTGATGCAAAAGATTTTGAAAAAACAAAATATGCATTTCAGTTTCTTGCTAAGATCAATCTAATTACTGATAACTATCAGAATCTAAAACGCTACCACAACACATTTAAGGAAGCAAATATAATAATTCCCGAAATTGATCCATTTGCATTTTCCAATAAAGGACGTTTTCGTTATAGAATGGTTCGGTATCATCTTGCTTGGCTTTTTGTGTTAATGTTCAAAGTGAAGAATTTGTTACATTAAATATAATGTCAAAACCTAAAATGATTCGTACTTGTACGGTACCTATGTCGTTGGTATTTGTGACGGGTATGCTTTCTGATTTGCAAAAGAAATATGAAATGGTGCTTCTTTCATCATCAGGGCCTGAATGGGGAAAAATTCGTGAAATATACCCTGATGTAAAAGGTCTAGAGGTGGATATGGAACGGCACATATCTCTTATAAAAGATATGAAATCTTTGTGGAAAATATGGTTTGTGTTTCGTCGCGAAAAACCACAAATAGTTCATTCTATGACTCCGAAAGCAGGTCTGCTTTGCATGATGGCTGCACGATTGGCTGGTGTTCCTGTGCGTGTGCACACCTTTACAGGTCTTGTATTTCCCACTACGGTTGGACTAAAGAGAAAAATTCTGATGATCACTGACTGGCTCACTTGTATCTGTGCTACACATATCATTCCCGAAGGTGAAGGGGTAAAAAATGATCTTGTGAATAATAGGATTACTAAGAAAACGATTAAGGTACTCGGTTATGGTAGTTGTTGTGGTATAGATCTTGAACATTTTGACAGAACGCCAGAAGTCATATCTCAAGCCGAGAAGTTGCATCTGGATGGTGTTGTCACTTTTATCACTGTGGGGCGTTTGGTGAGTGATAAAGGGATAAATGAATTGATAGAGGCTTATGTTAAGTTACACAAGGAATATCCTGATACCCGTTTGATTCTTGTTGGTCCTGAAGAGAAGGAGCTTGATCCTCTGAAATCTGAAACGATGAAGGCTATTGCTGAGTGTCCGTCTATTAATATAGTAGGTAGTCAAAATGATGTGCGTCCTTGGTTTGCTACATCGGATGTTGCCGTACTTGCATCATATCGAGAAGGGGTTCCAAATGTGGTGATAGAGGCTGGTGCTATGGGATTACCTCAAATTGTGACTGATATTAACGGTGCGCGTGAAATTGTTATAGAAGGTGAAAATGGAACTATCGTTCCTCCAAAAAGTACTAATGCCCTTTATGAAGCTATGAAGCGTATGCTTAATACTGATTATCGTAATTCTTTAGCAAAGAACGCCCGTAAGTTGGTAGCTTCGAGATATGAGCAGGGATTTGTGCGTCAGTGTTTATATGATTTTTATGATGAAATATTATAATATGTACAAACACTTTTTTAAAAGGGTTATAGACTTCAGTATTGCCTTTGTTGCTTTGAGTATTCTGTTTATTCCTATGCTAGTTGTAGCCTTATGGTTACATTTTGCTAATAAAGGTGCCGGAGCATTTTTCTTTCAGGAGCGTCCTGGTAAAGATGACAAGATTTTTAAGATTGTCAAGTTTAAAACGATGACTGATGAACGTGATATAAACGGCAATATGTTGCCTGACGAGAAACGTTTGACCAAGGTGGGAAAGTTTGTGCGTTCAACAAGTATTGACGAGTTACCACAGTTTTGGAATGTACTTGTAGGTGATATGTCACTTATCGGTCCACGTCCGCTTCTTGTGCAATATTTACCTCTATATACCAGGGAGCAGGCTCGTCGTCACGAGGTACGTCCAGGAATATCAGGTTGGGCGCAATGTCATGGTCGTAACTCGTTGTCATGGAATGAGAAGTTTATCTTGGATGTGTGGTATGTGGACCATTGTTCTTTTTTGTTGGATGTGAGAATCATTTTTCTTACGTTGAAAAAAGTGTTGATACGTGAGGGGATTAGCTCCGCTACTTCTGCTACAATGGAAGATTTTAATGGACTAAATTGAAAAAATATTACTAATGACTATACCGGATTTAAAAACTCCTTTGTTAGAGGCTGTACAGAAAGGGGATATTGTCAATGTAGAGTTATGAAAACTTCTGTAACAGAGAGATGTATAAAATAAAGAATTGATGTATTTGATATGAACTTTGTACAATTAGACAAAATTGCAAGAAAATATGGTACACCTTACTATTTGATGGATGGTGGCATATTTTTAGCTAATATTAAAGCTTTTCAGGCAGCTTTCAAGCCAAGATATAACAGGTTGGTTGTTGGTTATTCGTTTAAGACTAATTATGTGCCTGCATTATGTAAGATAGCTAAGGAAGCAGGATGTTATGCCGAGGTTGTTTCTGAAATGGAGTATGTACTGGCAAAACGTATAGGTTTTGAGCATATCATATTTAATGGACCGATAAAAAAAGATTCTGTTCTAATTACAGCTTTAAAAGATAAGGCCGTAATAAACCTTGACTCTGCTTATGAATTGGATACAGTGTTGAAATATAAGTCGGAACATCCTGAAGAAGAAGTTTCGGTAGGACTTCGACTTAATATAGATCTGACTGATAAGGATGGAGTATCAAAGCTTCAATGTGGTTTACGTATAGGAAGATTTGGCTTTTCACAGACAATGCTGAAAGGAGTTGTCTCATTATTGCGTGATAATGGTATCAAAATAGTATCGTTACATGGTCACACTTCGTCCTCTGATAGAGCTGTTGCAAACTATAACCTGATAGTGTTGCAAATGCTTCAAGTTTGTGAGTATCTGGAATTAAATGATTTACAATATTTTGATGTTGGTGGTGGCTTCTTTGGTGCGGCAGCTAAAGGGATTGATGTAAGTAACAAGCCAAAGTACGAGAACTATGCCAACTGTATTTTGGATGCTTGTTTATCAAATGAGTGGTTTAAGCAAGTGCAGCCGACTATTGTGATAGAGCCTGGAGTATCTGTGGTAGCGAATGTGTTCAGTTATGTCTCAAAAATCTTTCAGGTGAAAGATATTGCGGGACAAAAGTTCTTGACGACGGATGGAACAGTATTTGATGTTAAGCCTACACTTCATAGTAACAATTTACCTCATATATTCTATACAAAAGAATGTTGTAATGAAACTTATATTGCCAACCTAGTAGGTTCTACATGTATGGAGAAAGATGTGATTCTTAAGGAGGTGGAGGTTCCGGAAAGAATTGAATATGGTGATTATGTGAAGATTGATGGTGTGGGGGCATACACAATTGTACTTGCACCGACTTTCATAAATTTCATATCTCCTATAATAGGTGTCACGGATAATGATGATAAAACCTTTATAGTGCGACGTCGGCAGACAATTGACGATGTTGTAACTTTATATACACTATAGTTTATGAACATACTGTTTACTTGTGCAGGTCGTCGTCGTTACCTGCTAAAATACTTCAAGGAGGTGATTGGAGAGGATGGCAACATTGTTGCTACTGATATGCAGTTAAGTGCTCCCGCATTTACGGTTGCTGATGTTAAGATTCAGGTGCCTCGTGTATATGCAGAAGATTATATACCCAAGACATTGGAGATATGTAAGGAACAAAAAATAGATATTCTTATATCGCTCAATGATTTGGAGTTACCCATTCTGTCAAAATGTAAGGCAGATTTCGAAGCATTGGGAGTGAAGGTTATTGTATCTGACCCTAGTGTGATAGATGTTTGTTTTGATAAATATAAAACTGCACATTTTATTGAAAGTCTTGGGCTAAGGACTCCGAAGACATATGTAGCTTATAACGAAGCGGTGGCTGCTATAAAGGCTGGTGAATTGAAGTTTCCTCTTATTCTTAAGCCTCGTTGGGGATCTGGTTCTATTGGCCTAGAGTTCGTTGATGACTTGGAGGAACTTGAGATGGTATATCAACTTGATCGTAAGAAGGTGATGAAATCTATTTTGGCTACTGCATCGGTAGATGATAACTTTTTGCTAATCCAGGAAGTCATCAAAGGCCCAGAATATGGCTTGGATATTGCAAATGACCTGAAAGGTGAATATCGCGGTGTATCTGTAAAGCAAAAGCTGGCTATGCGTAGTGGTGAAACCGATAAGGCTATCACAGTTGATAATGTCAAGATTCGTGAGATTGGTGCTACAATTGGTAAGGCTTTGAAACATATCGGTAATCTTGATTGTGACGTGCTGGAACGTGATGGTGAGTACTATGTACTAGAACTCAATCCCCGCTTTGGCGGTGGCTATCCTTTTTCACAGGAGGCTGGTGTGAATATGCCTAAGGCTATTGTTGCATGGGTGAAAGGTGAAGATGTTAACAATGAGATCTTTTTCCCAGAATATGGTAAGATGTTTTCAAAGTGTGATATTCTATTGAATGTAGGAGAGTGATTAAAGTTGTAAGGTATAAACACTGTATAAGATTATGAGTTACATTCCTGAAAAAACAATTTACCTCTGCCTTGCTCACATGAGTGAGGAGGGGATTGAACAGAAATATGTAAAAGAAGCATTTGATACCAATTGGGTAGTACCTTTAGGACCAAATGTGAATGCGTTTGAGAATGATCTCAAGAACTTTGTCGGAGGAGAAAATGAAGTTGTGGCTTTGAGTGCCGGTACAGCCGCTGTACACCTTGCTCTTATCGGCTGCGGTGTGCAGCCAGGTGATGAAGTATTAGTGCAGTCCTTCACTTTCTGCGCTTCTTCACATCCTATCACTTATCTTGGTGCAAAGCCGGTATTTGTGGGTTCGGAAAAAGAAACCTGGAATATGGATCCTGTACTACTTGAAGAGGCTATCAAAGAGCGTATTGCAAAAACCGGTAAAAAGCCTAAGGCTATTGTACCTGTGGCTCTTTATGGTATGCCTTATGATTGCGAGCGCATTATGGAGATTGCCAATCGTTATGATATTCCTGTGGTAGAGGATGCAGCTGAGGGATTTGGCTCCAAATTCGGTGGTAAGGTGCTGGGCACTTTCGGTCGTTTCGGTGTACTTTCTTTCAATGGTAACAAGATGATTACTACATCGGGTGGTGGCGCCCTAATCTGCCGGAATGCAGAGGATAAGAATACCATTATGTGGTATGCGACCCAAGCTCGGGATGCTTATCCTTACTATCAGCATACTGCGATCGGTTATAATTACCGCATGAGTAATGTCTGTGCCGGTATAGGTCGCGGTCAGATGACCGTTGCCGATGCTCATATTGCTCATCATAAGCATGTGCAGGCACTTTATGAAGAATTGTTGTCAGATGTGGAGGGCGTGCATATTCACAAGCAACCTGCTGATTCCCGCTATGATTCTAATTTCTGGCTTTGTACTGCTACCATCGATCCGGAAGTGAAGGTGGTAGGGCAGGAGAATGCCTATAAGGAAGTTATCAAGACTGCTGTGGGTGGTGCTGCTGGTGTGATTAAAGCCGTAGATAGTGCTATAACTGACTGTCAGCCGAATGAGAATGTGGAAGCATTACGTATATTCATGCTATCTAAGAGGATAGAATGCAGGCCTGTCTGGAAGCCGATGCATAAGCAGCCGGTTTATGCGGATGCTCCTTTCTATACTAATGGGGTGGAAGAGGATATTTTCAAGGTTGGATTCTGTCTACCTGCGGGTCCTTATGTGACGGATGGTGATGTACGTTATATTGTGGAATCAATCAAAGAAGCGATTGAACTTTAGAATAAATATTTACAAAATTAATCATTAAGAAATATACTCGGATCATTGATTTGATGAGAGATGCGAAAAATTACTAATACCGCTTGAATATGAGCAAGAAAAGTTTTCCGTCTGATATGGTAGCAAATAACCTGCTCCCTGCATACCTCATATATCCAGGAGTAATTCTAAAAAAAGAGCTCGAATATCGAGGTATTTCTCAATGGCAGTGGGCTAAAGATATGGGAATCGCCTATTCCGCTTTGAACGAAATTTTGAATGAATGACGTCCTTTGACAGAAAAAACAGCGTTACTTTTCGAAGCTGCTTTAAATGTGAATGCAGAGCCTTTGTTATGTCTTCAAATGAGATATAATGTGCATATTCAAAAGGAGCATTCTTTCATAGAGCGATTATTCTGATATGAATATAATTACTTATTTTTATAGATCATTTATATTATGCAAACAAAAGTAAAAACGCAGCGCATTGGATATCTTGATAATCTACGAATATTCGCGTGTTTCCTAGTGATTATGACTCACTCTCAGATGCCCTCACTGGATGGCAAAGACGGATTCTGGATGTATCTTATCTCGTTTATCTGTTCACCGTCTAGCGAATTGTTTTTAGCATTATCTGGTGCCATCTTGCTGCCAGTCAGGAATCTTGAATCTGGTGGGGTGAAAAACTTTTATAAAAAACGATTTGTTAAATTGCTTCCACCCGTATTTATTTGGTCAATAATACATATTTTTTGTCTACACTACTATCTGCAAGGTAAACCAATCGAATTATGTCTGAAACAATTATTTCTGATGCCAATACAACCGGCTGAAGGCGTCTATTGGTTTGTGTATGTAATGATTGGACTATATCTGTTTGCGCCTATCATTTCATTTTGGTTACGTTTTGCTTCGCAACGCCAACTTCAGTTTTATCTCTTTATTTGGTTTGTGTGCGTGACACTTCCTGTTTTGCGAATATGGGTTCCATTTAATGGTGGAATAGGCACAGATGAGGGGTCACATTATTTCATGCTAAATGATTTTGGTGGTTTTATGGGATATTGGATACTAGGCTATTACCTACATCGTTATCCGATCCGATTGGGTAGAAACAGCTCTACTCTTTATTTAGGTATAGCTATAATAGCCGTATTGGTTGGTTCATATTTATTGAAGGTGTATATGGGGATTGGAAATGATGGTAACCTGCATATCACGAGTGCAGTGCTGGTGATATGCATCATAACGCTATTTCGTAACTTTCCTTATCATAATGAAGCATTGCAAACTCGTATATCGTCAGTGGCAAAATACTCATTTGGTATTTATCTGTGCCACTTTATTACGATTCGCGCTATCTCGTGGCCTATTATGCACCATTTTCGTATTCATGCCATCATTGACGCGCCACTCACGGCACTATTGACCGTAGTGATGTGCTTTATCATGCTAAAATTTTTGTCATTGCTACCCAAGAGTAAATACATTGTGGGATGCTAGTAGATTGTGAAGATAGAGTTAGTCTTATTGTGTGGGGCAAATGATTAGAGAAGCGCGGGAACAAGAAAAAATGACGCAATCCGAATGGACTGACAAAGTAGGGACTAATAAAAACTATATATCAAGAATCGAGAAAGGATTTATAGAGTTGGAGCTATTTTTTCGTATCATTGATGCGCTTGGACTTAAAATCGAAATCGTAAAAACTATCATGTAAGATGTTAATACCTCACCTCATTATTAATCAAATGATCAACTGATAATGTTTTTCTATGATCAGAGTGGCTGATAAAAATAACTTCTATACCACAAAAGGTAATTTTCGTCTAGCTTGCTCATAAGTCATCACAGTGACATGGGCATTATCCCAAACCTTAGTATATCCTCTTAGAGCTTCCAGACAATTATCCTTGAATGCGCCTATATATCCTTTCGAACTATCCGCTACATTGATTATTGTAATGAAATAGGCTTCCAGGCAAAAACTGTGCAAATCCACATTTTTTTCATTCTCCAGAGTTTGCCCAAAAGTATTTTGATATTTTGCTGCTAGAAACATTTGCATCGTATCAACCACCTTCTTGGTTATATTCCATTTACGGTCTGCTGTATTTGCCGATTCCAAACTCCCTGTTGCTGTATAGTCTTTTAACTCTATAGCGTAGAATTTCTTATCTTCATAATCTATCCAACAAGCGTTCATCTCTTTGTCTTCCTATCAAGGTCAATGTCTTCATCATACATGGCCATACTTTCATTAATAATGGAATTGTCCGGCAAACTCTCTCTCAAATTTCCAAAAAAAGTATTGATAGTTCCTCTGTCGTTTCTGTTTAATGAACAGCACATAATATCCATCGCATTGGAGCGTGCTTCTATATGCAGTTGCTTTAGTGCAAAATAACTGTGAGTTGTAATAAATATTTGTACACCTTTCTTCGCGAGCTCTGAAATGATCTTCATCAATGAGCGGATAGCTCCCGGATGCAGATTATCTTCAGGCTCATCGAGAATAAGTACGGAGTTCTTATTTAGTTGTCCGTTTTGAATTAGTGTGGACAATATACCTATATGTTTAACTCCTTCTGCTGTTAAAGGGAGGGCAAATTCGGTATTGCCTTTCTTGAAGACAAATCGTTCCGTATTTTCCACTTGTTTCAGCTCGCCGGAAAACATTTCGGACATTTTGTTTAATATATCCTGAAATTCGACATTGGCTTCCCCTTGTACCACAGGTATGTCCAACAAATCAATAAGATCCAATGTTGTATCATCATAACCAGGAAAGAAGTACTGACGGGCGATCGCTTTTATCGTATTAAAAGCGGTGATGACTTCCTTTGCGGGAATAAATATGTAATTGGTAATCTCACTGCTATTTCCGTTCGTAATAGTAACATCCGTAATAGTGGTACGGGTATCTACCCCAAAAGAAAAGTTGACTTTCGAATCTTCTTCTTTAAAGTTTAATTCTACAGATAGTTTTTTGGGAGTGCCATTCTTGCGCACAATATCGCTCAGACCTGCCCTTTTAGGGGTGTATACGTCAAAAAGCTTCTTGGATATGATATTCTTGAATGAAATATCCGGATGGTGCACGGTTTGCTTGATATATAATTCTTTGGCTTTGCCAACGGAATAAATCATCTTCAAGAGTGCAGTCTTACAGGTATCATTCTTTCCAAGAATAACAGTCACTTGTGGAAATGGAAACGGATTTTCAAAAGTCTCGAATCCCATTACATTGGACATCTTAAGCTTACTTATCATAATTTTTTCATTATAAGTATGACAAAGATACAGTTTATATCTCAAAAACAAGTAGTCCTCATAAAAGTTTTTTTTGATGGCGCCAAAGGATAAATACCCGTATTGGTCTATACTTGTCCGTATTCTTTCACCGCATCAAAGCATGGACATCCTTTCATGGGATTCAAATCATGATGTCCCACAATCAATGCTTTCGGAAACTGTCTTCTCAACTCTCTCAACAAAGCAAGCAAAGCCCCTTTCTGCTCCAATGTGCGCGTATCCTTCGGCTTTCCGTCCGCATCCAGTCCGCCTTCATAACAAGCACCTATCGAGTGGGCATTGTGATTCCGGCAATGTGCCCCGACCTCTTCAAGCGATCGTCCTCTGTGGATTTCTCCGTCCCGTGTGATATAGAAATGATACCCGATGTCGCGGAACCCACGATGGCGGATATGGTCCAGACGACAGGCTTCCGCCGAAAGGGATTTCCCCTCCGGCGTAGCACTGCAATGAATGATAATCAGTGTGATCGTTCTCATCGGCCTACATACAGCTTTGTATTCCGAACACTCCTCCGATAGCGGTGGCTACAGTGATAATGATTTTGAGAACTAGGCCCCATACGGAGCGGCGTGATGATGAATTGCTCATAAAACTACATTTTTAGTGATAAAATAATAAGAATTTAAAGGTAAGTCCTTCATTATAAAGAAGGACTTACAACATAGATCGTGACAAGAGGTTACTCTGCCGGGTCGGGAGCTTCTCCTCCGTTATCATCCGGGTTTGTATCCGGTGTATTGCCCGAATCGGAACCGCCACCGGAAGCGGTAGGTTTCTGATACTCCGCCTGCTGCTTCAGCTGGCTGTCGAGCTTCAGATTAGTAGTAGACAGATTACCGGTGGCACGGGCTCTGAGGCGCATCCCGGTGATATTCTTCTCCAATGAGAACTCTTCCAGCGTTTCGGCAGCTTTGCTGCGTATGCCCACACCGAAGATGGCAAGGTCATCGATTTTCACACTCTTGCCGTCGAGCAATAACTCCTTGATGCAATCCACCATGTCGGTGAGCACACCTTTGATGACACCACCGGAATACGGAGAATTGTGCTTCGACATGTGTTCGGCAAGTTTGCCGAGGTCATACGTCTCATCGCTTACCGCACGGGCGAACCACTTACCCGCATTCACACCTTTCTTCTGCTGGTTCTGATAAATTTTGTAACGAATCATAAAACAATAAATTAAAGGGTTAAACATTGTGCCGCAGGGATTATTTTCCCTTTTGACGATACAAAGATAACACCTCGAAACTCCGGATAATCAGTAAAGTACGGTTACGGTCATGCTTTGTCTGTTATGTGCAATTATGGTCGGTTATTCAATGGGAAAGCGTTGGCTATGTAGAAATATTTTGTTACTTTTGTGACAGTAAATCAGAAACTTATCCATCATGAAAGAATTCAAGATACGTGCGTATGGCCGTATGGAACTGGCGCAACTTTATTCCCCCGAACTAACCGGCATTGCCGCTTACCGGAAGATGAAGAAATGGATCCTGCGGTGTCCCGGACTTCTGCAACGCCTGTACGATTTAGGTTATCAACCGGAACATCGCTCTTATACACCGCTGGAAGTGCGGGTGATTGTGGATGCTTTGGGAGAGCCTTGATAGAGCAGTGCTTTACATAGGCTAAAGCAGTGCTTTACGACCTCTAAAGCTATGCTTTAGGACTTATAAAGCACTGCGTCTGCCTGACGGTGGGTGTAGCGGGGGTAATGCGCCTATCGGGTGCGGCGGATACGGCGGGTACAACGGGTACACTTTTCCGGGCCTCCCTTACACACGCACACGTGCGCGCGTATAAGTTCCTTTACCGTCCACATTGACAAGCACTCCTCTTTTCGTCAATCGTTTCAACCAGGTGATGGCGGTATTTTCTTTGACTCCCATGTTGACAGCCTGTTCCACCAACTGTGCGCGGGTAAACTCTTCACCCAACTGCTCGAAGAGGAAATCACGGTCGGCATTAGACCGGTGGCTGGTTTCTACGGCAGGAAGGAAAGACAGAATGTGCGTGGCATGACAGTAGAGAGGTTCCGCAAGTGCAAGCACAGCCTTGAAGTCCTCCGGAGTAATGGTGACGTTCCAACGGGGGATGATACCGTCACTGATGTTGTCGGTAGGAATCTCCTTGTCCGGAGTAAAGGTGGAAACGGGGGATGCCTTGAGCTGATAGGGTTTCGGATTTTCGAGGACGCGCAATACGGCTACTTCCGCCATGATACGGCATAGGTTGACAGCCAGGCGGGCTACGAAACTGTACATTTCTTTGCCGTTAGCTATGCTCGAACGGGTGAACAGGTGGGAGAAGAGCGCGTCGAATTCCTCTTTCTGCTCCATCGTGAGCCGGAGTGTGTGAATCCCATGTGCTTTTATGATGTCCAGTTTCTCTTTCCATTCCAATCCCATGACGGTAAATATCTCTTCCAAATCTATCTTGTCCTCTGTAAACTGGCTTACCCATTTCCAGATACCATGCAGGTAGTAGTATATTTGACGGGAGAAAGAACCGTCTTCCGTCGTCGGAATAAATGTCTTGACCTGTGACGGAGTTCCGGAAATCAGGACGGAAAGAAAGCTCTTTTTCACTTCCCGGTATTCCTGCTCCGTACGTCGGTTGTAGGACAGACGGTCGTGGTCGAACGCTTTGCGGAGCGTGTCACTCCAATGGCCGTAATCCGAGCCTATGGCGGTGGAGAGGGTATCCGCTTCGGCTTCACAGATAAGTCCTGTCCCTTCGGAATCCATGATGTTCTGCAGGATACCCGTACCGGTGTTATTGCCGGAAATGAGAAACATCCTGTTGGCGGGCATTTGCGGAGCTTCCGTCTTTGCACGCTCTTTGCCCATCGCTTCGTAAGCCGCTTTCTCTTTTTTATACACTTTCATCTGTGCGGCAACTTCCGCACGGATCTGGTCGTGGAGGGGTTCTACGAGTAGCCGGATATAGGAAAGGATGCTTTTGCCGGAGGCGGAAGGAGCGATGACGAAACATTGCATACAGGGATACTGGTATTTGCCGCCGTAAGAACAACGCACGTGCCGTTCCATACAGGAACCTAAGGCTGTCAATGCTCCCAACAGCATGATGTCATGTTGTGCCGTAGTGTTGCCGTAATTTATGATGCGTTGCAGAAACTCCGGCCAGTCGGCTTCGGGGAAGGTGGGGAGCGGGTGCTGCGGTTCACTGCCGGGCAATAGTTCTTCTTCTTCTCCTCCTTCTCCTTCTCCGGAAGTTCCGTTGTTTTGTACCTTATTACGCGCGCACGTGTGTGTGGAAAAAAGGCGGGGTGCATTTACTGTACCTTTTGTACCTGCGGAGCTGTTCATAACTTCGTCTTTGCGGATGGTTACTCCTGCTGTTTCGGCGAGATGGAATACTGTGCCTAGATGCACGTCCCCGTGTTTCGTGGTGAGCGCGTTGGAGAATACCCGTTCGGCGTGTTCGCGTTGATATTTGGCGGACAACCGGCAGATGCGGTGAAAATACTCCCGTCCGGCTTCACCGCAGTCTGTCGCGATGGCAAAGGCCAGTTGTACATATTCAATGTAAGTGGGGGCAATGTCTGCCCCTGCCGTCTCGACAGCTTCGACAAGACGGTGTAAAGATTCGATTTCATCCATTTTTTTGAGGATTGATTATAAATTATGTTAGATAGTTCTGAACAGTGCTTCCGGGTCGTGGCTCAGGAAACAGGCCCTTACCAGGTCTTTTCCCGAACCGTCTACGCCTTTGGCGGTTGCCGTAGCGGAGTTGTCCGTTTCCGGACCGTACGCCATTTCGACATATTGCATTGCTTTGTCTGTGCTTTCTGTGATATTCCGTACCTCGTCTGTCGGATGTGGCATTCCGGTGGGTATGAAGGCTTTCACACCCCGTCCGCTCGGGCTGATATAGACAAGCACGGGGCGGAGGAAGGGATCGTCAAACAGGGTACGGCGCATTCCGGCGGCTTCTTCATAGGAGTCGAGGTGGTCTACGTCTATCACTATCAGTCGTGAGGGGGATACGAAACACTTGCCGGAGCGACGGGTGAATGTGCCGCAGGGAGTCACGTAGGGCAGGAGTGTGGCTTTTGCCGTCCGTATGTCCGGGGTGTTGCGTACTTGCTCGGTCAGGAGCCTGAGGTTTTCGTTGCAGGTAATCATCTGGAAAACCTGTTCGACGGAGACTTCACAGAAGGGGAGAAGTGTGGCGGGAGTGACTATTCGTCCCTGTTCGTCTCTGAGAGGGGCGATGGGAGGCATGAAATAGGACATTCTGTAATTGTTTGACATATTATATTGTTGTAATGAGTTTTAATATCTACCTTTGCGGAAAAATATAAATGTGCTTTATAATATGGCGTAAAATTAGTAAATACAAAATAAACCTCGTCCCGACATGTCGGGATGAAAGTGAAAATAATTAACTATATCGTTTTATATTTAACATTAAAAAAGAATGAAAAAAGAAGTAGTCAGTTGTGCGGCTTTAGGAACTTGCATTGTAGAGTTGCAGGACCGTGTGGGTTTGAGAAATGTGGATGTATATGAGGAACTAGAAATCGGGCACTCCGTCTATAATGATTTAAAAAAGGGGTAGATCGCAAATCGAGTAATTACATGGAAGTGATCATATTCTTGCTTGATCACCTCAGTATGGAGGAAGCCGAAGCGGCGTGGGATAGAGAGAAGTTGCTGTATCTGAAGTACAGGGAGAAAAAAGAGAGGGAGAGAGGAGAACGATGAAACGATAATGAAGGAAGTAAAGGCAGGCGGGAAAAAGTTTCCTGCCTGCCTGCTTTTTGAACGGATATTTTTTGTAGCTTTGTGAAAAATATGATTGATATGGAAGATTTGCAAAGACTATATCCTATCGGGATACAGACATTCTCGAAGATACGGGAGGGGAATTACCTCTATATTGATAAAACAGAATATGTTTACCGGATGACACATTCGGCGTCTGACTATATGTTTTTAAGTCGCCCACGGCGTTTTGGAAAGTCATTGCTCACTTCTACGTTACACAGTTATTTTTCCGGTCATAAAGAACTGTTCAGAGGGTTGGCTATTGAGAAGCTGGAGAAAGAATGGATGGAGTACCCGGTACTACATTTCGATATGAGTACCGCCAAACATGTAGATGAGGAACAGTTATTTCAAGAATTGAATTTGAAATTGTTCAATTACGAAGAAATTTATGGAAGGTTAGAGGAGGAGATTAATCCCAATCAGCGTTTGATGGGGTTGATAAAGCGTGCTTATCAACAAACAGGTAAGAAAGTGGTCGTACTTATCGACGAATACGATGCTCCTTTGCTGGATGTGGCGCATGAACGGGAAAATCTTGATGTATTGCGCAACATCATGCGCAACTTCTACAGTCCATTGAAAGCGTGTGATCCTTATCTGCGATATGTGTTTCTGACTGGCATTACCAAATTCTCCCAACTCAGTATATTCAGCGAACTTAATAATATTGAGAATATTAGTATGGATGAACCTTATGCTGCCATCTGTGGTATTAGTGAGGATGAAATACGTTCTCAAATGAAAGAAGATGTGGAGGGGTTGGCGAAGAAGTTGGAGGTTACTCCAGAAGAAGCTTTGATGAAACTGAAAGAAAATTATGACGGGTATCACTTTACTTACCCGTCGCCTGACATATACAATCCATTCAGTCTGCTTACAGCTATGGAAAAAGGTAAGATTGGTTCTTATTGGTTTGGCAGTGGTACGCCTACATATCTGATAAAGATGCTGGATAAGTTTGGCGTAGTACCTTCCGAAATCGGGAAGAAAAAGGCCGCTGTAGAGGATTTTGATGCACCAACAGAAAGGATGACAAGCATTATTCCGTTGTTATATCAAAGTGGTTATATTACGATAAAGGACTATGATGAGGAATTGGACTTATATACATTGGATATCCCCAATAAGGAAGTAAGAATAGGCTTAATGAAAAGTCTTCTCCCATATTATGTTGCTAGTAAAGCACCGGAAACCAATACTATGGTGGCGTATCTTTCTCGAGATATCCGTAATGGGGATATAGATGCTGCATTGCGTCGTTTGCAAATGTTCTTGTCCACCATACCTCAGTGCGATAATACGAAATATGAGGGACATTATCAGCAGATATTTTATATCATATTCAGTTTATTGGGGTATTATGTGGATGTAGAAGTTCGTACTCCCCGTGGACGAGTGGATATGGTACTTCGTACAGAAACCACATTGTATGTGATGGAATTGAAGTTGGATAAAGGAGCGGATCGGGCGATGGAACAGATTAACTTGAAGAATTATCCCGAACGTTTTGCTTTGTGTGGGCTCCCGATTATAAAGATAGCTGTCAGTTTTGATAGTGAACGATGCACAATTGGGGAATGGAAGATTATGGAAGGATGATTATGTTTTTTAGGATGGTTAAAGAATATAAAAAAAGAGCAAACTCATAATATTCCTAAATCTTTCCGGAATCTGTATCGTTATTTGTAGCATAGAATAAAGTATAGTATTAACGCTAAAAGAATAACGATTATGAAGAAAATTCTATCTCTACTTGTACTGGCTCTGGTAGCCGTGCAGTTTTCATTCGCAAAAGATGTGATAACTAAAGACATGAATCAGTTGCCGCTTCCGGCGCGTAATTTTATCAATAGTAATTTTACAAAACCACAGGTTGCCCATATCAAAATTGATAAGGATATGATGGAATCTACCAAGTATGAAGTGGTATTGATGGATGGTACGGAAATTGATTTTGACAGTAAGGGAAACTGGGAAGAGGTAAGTGCTAAGAAAGGGCAGACTGTTCCTGTTAGTATTGTTCCGGGATTTGCTGTCAACTACCTGAAAGCGCATAATTTTGTGAATGAAGGAGTGACAAAAGTGGAACGTGACCGCAAGGGGTATGAGATTGAATTGTCTACCGGGCTTTCTTTCAAATTTGATAAGAAAGGAAAATTTATCAAGACCGATGATTAACTAGTTGCAGTAAATAGACCTAAACAAGAAGATAACTATGTGGAGATTTAAGTTTAGCGCATGGGTAGTAGTGTTGCTTATGGCTGCCTTTTCTTTCGGCGCATGTGATAATGACGATGATGATACTTTTGTTCCTCCCAGTAATATTACGGAGGCCTTGAAACAGGTATATCCGGCTGCCCAGAATATAGAATGGGAGATGAAAGGTGCTTATTATGTAGCTGACTGTTGGGTGAGTAATGATGAATTGGAAGTCTGGTTTGATGCTAATGCCAACTGGGTGATGACAGAAAATGAACTGAACAGTATTGATCAGTTGGTGCCGGCTGTTTATACGGCTTTTATGGATTCTAAATATAACGCGTGGGTAGTGACAGATGTATATGTGTTGACATTTCCACAGAATCCGATGGAATCTGTGATTCAGGTGAAACAAGGTAGCCAGCGCTACTCGCTTTATTTCACGCAGGATGGCGGATTGATACATGAAAAAGATATCAGTAATGGAGACGATACGAATTGGCCGCCAACTGAATAATTTTTAATCATAAAAATGACAACGGACTATTTCTATAAAAGGAATGGTCCGTTGCTTTTTATAATTACATTTGTTTGTAATCTTTGGCCAATCCTCCTTCACTTGTTTCTTTATAGAGTGACGGTAGGTCATGTCCGGTCTGTTTCATCACTTGCACTACTTTGTCGAAAGAGACACGGTGCATGCCATCGGTGAAAGCTGAATAAAGATTAGCATCCAGCGCACGTGCGGCGGCGTATGCATTTCGTTCGATACAGGGAATTTGTACTAATCCGCATACCGGGTCGCAAGTCATTCCCAAGT
>ERZ791645.176-NODE-176-length-58588-cov-6.727197_pt1 | contig 58588 bp, 52 predicted proteins | sample MGYA00509939_ERZ791645 | MGnify/ENA primary metagenome ERZ791645 (study PRJEB30046, sample SAMN00715249) | human gut metagenome | study: EMG produced TPA metagenomics assembly of the A metagenome-wide association study of gut microbiota in type 2... | reverse complement strand
TGGATCGGCAAGAAATACTACGGCATCGACATCCGCGAATACGGCTCGAAAAACGCCGGAACGACCAACATGCTCCGCGTGCTGGGCCGCCGGGCCGCACTGCCCGTCTTCGCGCTCGACTTCCTGAAGGGATTCGTCGCCGTCACGCTCATCGAGATGCTCAAGTACGACGAGAACGTCAGCGACATGTGGCTCATCAACCTCAAGATCATCGCCGTGTTCGCCGCCGTGCTCGGACACATCTTCCCCATCTTCGCCGGATTCCGCGGCGGGAAGGGCGTCGCCACGCTCGTCGGGGCCGTCACGGGAATCTACCCCCCGGTGGCACTGCTCTGCTTCGGCGTGTGGTTCGTCGTGCTCATGATCACGCACTACGTCTCGCTCTCGTCGATGATCGCCGGATGCTGCTTCCCCGCATTCACGATGATCTCGCCCAAGGTGAACGAGTCCGTCCCGTTCGTCGTCTTCTCGTTCGTCATCGCCGTCCTGCTGCTCTACACGCACCGCAAGAATATCGAGCGGCTGCGCGCCGGCACCGAATCGAAGATCTACATCTGGAAGCCCCAACAGGCAAAGGCCCCCGGAGCCCCGGGTGCCGCACCCGGAGCCGCCGCCCCGGCCGGAAAGGAATCGACCCGAAAGGACGACGCCGGGAAGGATGCCGCAGCCGGCAAAAAGGCGGAATAGCCTGCCGACCGTCCGCCATACCGCCCGAAACACACACAGACCAACTGCCATGTTAGAGGAGAATCTGATCAAGATATACGAAGCCAGTTTCCGGGAGAACCGCGAAATGTCGGCGCTGACCGACTACTTCAAGAACGAGACCTTTTCGTACTACGAAATGGCCAAGGAGATTGCCAAACTCCACCTGCTTTTCAAGAAGGCGGGAATCAAGCAGGGCGACAAGATCGCACTGATCGGCCGCAACAATCCCCGCTGGTGCATCACCTACATCGCCACGATCACCTACGGCGCCGTCATCGTCCCGATCCTCCAGGATTTCACGCCGGCAGACGTGACGCACATCATCAACCACTCGGAGAGCCGACTGCTCTTCCTCGGCGACAACTTCTGGGACGTGATCGACGAGGACCACATCCGCCAGATCGAGGCGGTCTTCTCACTGACGGACTTCCACGTCATCTTCGAACGCAACGGAAAGTCGCTCACCAAGTTTCAGCACGACATCCTGAAGAATTACCGGTCGAAATACCCCCGCGGGTTCAGCGTCAGCGACATCAAATACCCCGATATTCCGAACGACCGCGTCATCCTGCTCAACTACACCTCCGGAACGACCGGATACTCCAAAGGCGTGATGCTCACGGTGAACAACCTCACGGGCAACGTCCTTTTCGCCAAGACGGCGCTCAACACCCAGACCGGGACCTACTATTTCCAGCGCGGCGGCCGCACCCTCTCGTTCCTCCCGCTGGCCCACGCCTACGGATGCGCGTTCGACTTCCTCGCCCCGCTGGCCGTCGGCGGCCACGTCACGCTGCTGGGCCGCATCCCCTCGCCGAAGATCCTCATCGAGGCCATGGCCGTCGTAAAGCCCACGATCATCTGCTGCGTGCCGATGATCCTCGAGAAGATCTACCGCAAGCAGGTGCTCCCGATGCTGGAGAAGGGCCCCATGTCGATCGCCATGAAGATTCCGCTGCTCAATACGGCCATCTATTCGGTCATCCGCAAGAAGCTCATGGACGCTTTCGGCGGGAACGTCACGATATTCATCGTCGGCGGCGCCCCGATGAACCAGGAGACCGAATCCTTCCTGATGAAGATCCACTTCCCGATCACGATCGGCTACGGCATGACCGAATGCGCCCCGCTCATCAGTTTCACGCCCGACAACGAGTTCAAGCCCAGTTCGTGCGGCCGCTACCTGAAGGGGCTGCTCGAGGTGAGGATCGAATCGTCCGATCCGGAGCATGTGGCCGGCGAGATCCTCGTGCGCGGCGAGCACGTCATGAAGGGCTACTACAAGAACGAGAAGGATACGCAGCAGGTGCTCGACGACGAGGGGTGGCTCCACACGGGCGACATGGGCACGATGGACCCCGACGGCACGCTCTACATCCGCGGCCGGTCGAAGACGATGATCCTCTCGGGCAACGGACAGAACATCTACCCCGAGGAGATCGAGGACAAGCTCAACAACATGTATATGGTACTCGAATCGCTCGTACTCGATGCCGGCAACGGCCGCCTGCGGGCCCTCGTGGTGCCGGACTACGAACAGGCCGACGCCGAGGGCATCGACAAGTCGGAGCTGCCGCAGATCATGCAGAACAACCTGCAGGAGCTCAACAGGCAGCTGGCCGCCTACGAACGCGTCTCGGACATCACGATCTACCCCACCGAGTTCGAGAAGACCCCCAAGCGGAGTATCAAGCGTTTCCTCTACAGCGCCTCGCTGCTCGACAACTGACACCACGAATCAAGACTCGCGGCGGAAGATCCGGGATCGCATCGACGCCGGATCCTCCGCCGCCGTTTTCCGTCCCATGAAGATACAGCGCAAACAAGCCATAGGCGAAAACCTGCTCTACCTGATGGTCTGGTCGGCCATCATCCTCGTGCCGGTGCTCAACTCGCAGATGATGTCCGAGATGCACATCAACCTCGAGAACGTACTCATCGCCTGGCAGCAGATCGCGCCCTACCTGATCATCTTCCTGATCCACAACTGCGTCCTCGCCCCGAGGTACATGCTCCGCCGCAAATACGGCAAATACGTCCTGCTCAACCTGGCGCTCATCATCGGAGTCTTCTGGCTCGTCGAGCTCTACGAGGAGCACCTCATGCTCGACATCCGCCCGCAGGACGACGCGGAGGCGGTCGATGCCTACCGCAAGGCCTCGTTCTCGAACCTCGAAATCTACTGGAACGTCATACTCGGCTTCTTCATGACCGGAGCCAACACCGGCATCAAGCTCATCTACCAGTCGATGCGCGACGAACAGCAGATGGAGGCGCTCAAGCGGCAGAACCTGCAGGCCGAGATGGACTACCTGAAGTACCAGATCAACCCGCACTTCTTCATGAACACGCTCAACAACATCCATGCGCTGATCGACATCGATGCCGAATCGGCCAAGAATGCCGTGATCGAGCTCTCGAAGATGATGCGCTACGTGCTCTACGACTCGGGCAGCGAGCGGATCTCGCTCAACCGCGACATCATGTTCCTGAAGAACTACATCGAGCTGATGCGCATCCGCTACACCGACGACGTGCAAATCCGCGTGGAATATCCCGACAACCTGCCCGAGCAGGTCTCGATCCCGCCGCTGCTGCTGATCGTCTTCGTCGAAAACGCCTTCAAGCACGGCGTCAGCTACAACCGCCCGTCGTTCATCCACCTGCGGATCGAATATGCCGACGGACAGGTGACCAGCACCCTGACCAACAGCCGCCACGCGGCCCCGGCGGGCGGGCGGAAGAACGATCCGGGTATCGGGCTGGAGAATGTCCGCAAACGCCTCGCGCTGATCTACGGCGAGAAGAACTACTCGCTCGACATCCGCGAAGAGGAAGAGACCTACACCGTAACCCTCGTAATACCGACGCTCCATGCTTAAATGTATCGCCATCGACGACGAGCCGCTGGCCCTGCGCCAGATATCCGCCTATATCGCCAAAATCCCCTACCTCGAACTGGCCGCCACGTTCAACAACGCCATCGAGGCCCAGCAACGGCTGGCCTCCGAACGGGTCGATCTGATCTTCGTGGACATCAACATGCCGGACCTGAACGGGGTGGACTTCGTCCGTGCGCTGACCGACCGGCCGATGGTCGTCTTCACCACGGCCTACTCGGAATACGCCATCGACGGATTCAAGCTCGACGCGGTGGACTACCTGCTCAAGCCGTTCAGCTTCGCCGACTTCAGCCGCGCCGCCGCCAAGGCCAATTCGCTCTACGAACTCCGCCAGGGGAGGATGCCGGCCCAGCCGGACAGCGACTCGGAGGCCACCCCCAAAGACCGCGAATACATCTCCGTCAAGGCCGACTACAAGGTCTCGCTCGTCCGTATCGCCGACATTGTCTATATCGAAAGCGAAGGGGAGTACGTGCGGATGCATCTCTGCGACGGATCGACCATCACCACGCTCTTCCGCCTGAAGAACATGGAGGCAGCCCTTCCTTCGGAGCAGTTCATGCGCGTCCACCGCTCGTACATCGTGAACCTGCGGGCGATCAGGTCCTACGTCCGGGGACGCATCTTCCTGAGCGACACGGAATATGTCCCTATCGGGGAGAATTACAAGGAGGCATTCCAGAACTACATCGACCGCCACTTCAAAAACCTCTGAACAGCCCCTCCGGGAGAGGGCGGGCATGCGCCGCAGGTCCGGAACGGACTAACCGGCCGTAAGGTCCGGGAAGGAACCGCAACGAACATACGTCCCGTCGCGCCATTCGCAGCAGTAGTGCGTCAGCCCGTTGGTCAGGATGAGGTAGCGCGCCGCCAGCACCGAGTTGTAGCGCACGGCCTGCGCCAGCGTCTGCCGTCCGATGCTGACACCAGGAGCCTTGCATTCGGCCAGCAGCAACGGCCGCGCATCATTGCCCACGACCACGACGTCGGCACGCTGGGGCTGCCCGTTGAGCGGCACGGCATACTCCTCGACGATGCGCGTGGGTTGAACGCCGCAATGCGAGACCAGATAGGCGATCAGATGCTGGCGCACCCACTCCTCGGGAGTCAGCACGAGGTAGATGCCCCGGACGGGGTCCCAGATCTCGACCTCCTCTCCGCCGCCGCGCCGCCGCGCACGGAGCCGGATGGGCGGAAAGTTGAGTTTCGGAAGTGCAGACATCGTGTTTGTTGAAAAAATTGCCTATCTTTACCCGACAAATATACGAAAATTATGCGACGCATCCTTCCGATCATAGTTCTATTTTCCCTCTGCGGCGCCACGGCGCAGGAGTACATCCCGTCGTACGGACTCGAACGCCCGCGCAGCGAGATCCGCATCTACCCCACGGCCGAAGAGGCTGCGGCCGCAGGCCGCGGGGCCGACCGCTACTGCACGCCGCTCACCGAATGGTCGCGCGAAGGCAACACCTTCTCCACCTACTTCACCGTACCGTTCGCCTGGATCAACCGCCTCGAGCGGGCATCGTGCGACTACGAGATCCGCGTGAACGGCCGCACGGCAGCCTACAACGCCGACGGCAACGCCCCGGCCGAAGTGGATCTCACGAAGCTCGCCAAGGAGGGACGCAACACCCTCGAAGTGGTGCTTTCGGAGCCTGCGGCGGCAGCCGTGCTGGAGAGCTGGAAGGAGCATCCCGCACCGGAGATCGGACAGGCGTGGGTCATGAGCCAGCCGACGCTGCGCATCCGCGACATCCGCTCCCGCACGCGGATCGGCGAGGACGGCGACGCCACGGCCGAAGTGGCCGTGGTGGTCAAGACCGGATCGCTCAACCCCCGCACCTCGCGCCTGCACTACACGCTGCTTTCGCCGTCGGGCGAGACCGTCACGACCGGCACCCGCTCCGTGACGCTCGGCATGCGGGGCGAGGACACCGTACGGTTCCTGGCACGCATACCCTACGACTCGCTCTGGAGCGACGCTCGGGCCACGCAATACCGACTGCTGCTCAAGACGCAGCACGAAGGACGCTACGTCGAGTACATCGACCGTCCAATCGGATTCCGCAGCATCGCAATGCAGGAGGACGGCACGATGGAGATCAACGGGCGGAGCGTCACGTTGCGCACGCGCGAAGTGCCCGGCAACCTCACCCCCGAACAGGTAGCCGATCTGCGGCGCACCGGATGCAACACCATCCGTCTGCTGCCGGGCCCCGTATCGGAACAGATGCTCACCGCCTGCGACACGTGCGGCATGTATGTCATCGCCCAGACGCCCGTGGATACGCGCCGCAGCGGAGATTCGCGCCGCGTGGGCGGCAACCCGTCGAACAACCCCGCCTGGAGGGATGCATACATCGAGCGGGCCGAGAACTGCTACTACACACTGCAGGGACATCCGTCGGTGGTGGCCTTCTCGCTGGCCACCTGCTCGGCGAACGGAATCAACCTTTATGAAAGCTACCTGCGGATGAAAAAACTTCCGGAGCAGCGTCCGTTCATCTATCCCGAAGCTGCCGGTGAATGGAACAGCGACCGGTTGAAAACGGCCAATTAGGGGCAAAAAACAGTTTTTTTCACATTTTTTTGATTTTTTTCTCGATTTTTTTTGGAGATATCAAAATTATAGCTACCTTTGCACTCGCAATCAGGAAATGATTGATGCCTCTCTAGCTCAGTTGGTAGAGCACGACACTCTTAATGTTGGGGTCCAGGGTTCGAGCCCCTGGGGGGGTACCAAAGAAAAAGATCCGATAAGAATCGGATCTTTTTCTTTTTTTATCTTTCCCGGACTCGCGCCACCGTCGGAATTTCCCGAATCCGCCCGGCACCGCACGAATCTCCCCGCAACACCCCATCGCAAGAAACCCGAACCGCACGGATCCCTCAAGTTTCGCATCACCGGCGTTCCGAAATTCCTCCCCCGAGAAAAAGGAAATCCGTGTACGGATCGCCGCACATCCTGCACCCTCTACATTTCATGCGCCGCGCGCGGGTTTGCGCAACATGCACGCAAGCGACAACCGCCGCAAAATTTACCGGAGGGTTTGATAATCCGGATATTTTTAAATAATTTTGTGTCCGGAAATGAGGCGCTTGACGACAGAGCGTCGGGAGGGTTGTGTGCCGACTCCTCCGACATGCTGTGACCGCCCGGCACTCCTCTCCCGAACACGATCAACCGAAAAACATCGCAACATATGTACAGCTACGACAACCGGGTGGTCATCACCCTCGATGCAGGCGGCACGAATCTGGTCTTCGGCGCCATGCAGGCCAACAAATTCATCGTGGAGCCGATCACCCTCCCCTCGCATGCCGAGGATCTGGACCGGTGCCTGGCGACCATGGTCGAGGGCTTCACGGCCATCATCGACAAACTCGACACCAAACCCGTGGCCATCAGCTTCGCCTTCCCCGGCCCGGCCGACTATCCGAACGGCATCATCGGCGGCTACCTGCCCAACTTCCCCTCGTTCCGCGAAGGTGTGGCTCTCGGCCCCTTCCTCGAGGCCAAGTTCGGCATCCCGGTCTTCATCAACAACGACGGTGACCTGTTTGCCTACGGCGAGGCCCTCGGCGGCGCACTGCCCGAGGTAAACGCCCGTCTCGAGGCGCTCGGAAGCCCGAAAAAGTACAGGAACCTCGTCGGATACACCTTCGGCACGGGATTCGGCGTCGGCATTGTCGTGGACAACCGCCTCAACCGCGGCGACAACTCGTGCGTCGAAACCTTCTGCCTGCGGCACAAGAAAATGCCCGATGTGATCGTCGAGGAGGGTGTGGCCGTGCGCGCCATCAAGCGTGTCTATGCCGAGGCTTCGGGCGACGTGAACCACACGTTCGAGCCCAAGGAGATCTGCGAGATCGCCGACGGCACGCGCCCCGGAGACCGTGAAGCCGCCAAAAAGGCATTCGCCGAACTGGGCGAGATCGCCGGCGACGCCATGGCTACGGCCGTTACGCTCATCGACGGACTGATCGTCATCGGCGGCGGCATCACGGCAGCCCGCAAGTACATCATGCCGAGCCTGCTGAAGGAGCTGCGCGGCAAGATGCACACGATCCAGGGCGAAGAGCTCAACCGCGTGCAGATGCAGGTCTATGACCTGGACAACGAGGAGGAGTTCCGCGAATTCGCCAAGGGCGCACAGCGCCCCCTGAAGGTCTATGGTACGGACCGCTACGTGGCCTACGACCCGCAGAAACGCATCGGCGTCATGATCTCGAAGCTGGGGGCCAGCCAGGCCATCTCGGTCGGCGCCTACGCCTTCGCGCTGAGCCAGCTCGACGCACAGAAACAATAGCACGAACAAACGAATAGCACAACCATGTACAAGTTCAAACCCATTCTGAAATCGACCATCTGGGGCGGCGAGAAGATCGTACCCTACAAGCAGATCGCTTCCGACCAGAAACAGGTGGGCGAAAGCTGGGAGCTTTCGGGCGTCAAGGGCAACGAATCGGTCGTAGCCGAAGGTCCCGAAGCCGGAACGACGCTTCCGCAGCTGATCGCCCGCCACGGCGACGCGCTTCTGGGCAAGGCCAACTTCGAACGCTTCGGCGAGGAGTTCCCGCTGCTCATCAAGTTCATCGACGCACAGCAGGACCTCTCGATCCAGGTACATCCGAACGACAAACTGGCCGAACAGCGCCACCACTCGAAGGGCAAGACCGAGATGTGGTATGTCGTCGATACGGCCGAGGGGGCACACCTCCGCTCGGGATTCTCGAAGCAGGTAACCCCCGAGGAGTACGCCGCCAGCGTCGAGGACAACACCATCACCGACATCCTGGCCGACTATGCCATCCGCCCGGGCGACGTCTTCTTCCTCCCGGCCGGCCGCGTCCACTCGATCGGCGCCGGCGCCTTCATCGCCGAGATCCAGCAGACGTCGGACATCACCTACCGCATCTACGACTTCAATCGCCGCGATGCCAACGGAAACACCCGCGAATTGCACACCGAACTGGCCAAGGAGGCCATCGACTACACCGTGCTGCCCGACTACCGCACGCACTACACCCCGGCGCAGAACTGCGGCGTGGAACTCGTATCGTGCCCCTATTTCACCACGACGCGCTACGACCTCACGCAGGCCCGCACGATCGACCTTTCATCGCTCGACTCGTTCCTCGTGGTGATCTGCATGGGCGGACACGCCACCCTCAGCACCGACGGAGGCGACCCGATGCCGGTACACCAGGGCGAAACGGTGCTCGTCCCGGCATCGGCCCGGACTCTCCGCATCGAACCCGAAGGCGGTGCCAAGTTCCTGACGAGCTGCATACGCTGATTCCATACAGGGTGTACACATCGTGCGAAGCCTCTCATTTTCCCGTCTTTCAATGAGAAAGACGGGATTTTTACAATCCCGGGTTGCATTTGTGCGTTCCTTTTAGTACCTTTGATGGTGCGCGAATATGCACAAACAACCTAATCAAACAACATGAAGGAAGCTTTGAAGAAAATCGCGGAGCAATTCGCACTCGAGGGCGCCATCGCCTCCATCGACTCGCTGGGCGAGGGATTCATCAACGACACGTTCATCGTCCGCACGCAGGGCGATGCACCGGACTACATCCTCCAACGCAAGAACAAGGAGATCTTCCCCGACGTCCCGGCCATGATGGAGAACATACGCAAGGTCACCGAGCACATCCGCCGTCAGGTCATCGCCGAAGGCGGCGACCCGATGCGCGAAGCGATGTCCGTGGTCCCGACCCATGACGGAAAACTCTGTTATGAAGACGAGGCCGGAGAATTCTGGGCCGTGACGGTCTTCATCGCCGACACGATCGCCTACAACAAGGCCGATTCGCCCGAACTGGCCCGCAAGGGCGGCGAAGGAATCGGCAAGTTCCAGGCCCAGTTGGCAGACTTCACCGAGCCGCTGGCCGAGACGATCAAGGGATTCCACAACATCCGCCACCGCTTCGTACAGTGGGACGAGGCGATCGCACGCGACGCTGCCGGACGCTGCCGCGAGCTCTCCGAGGAGATCGGCTGGATCGAGTCGCGCCGCGAGGAGATGCTCGCATTCTGGGCACTGGTCGAAAACGGTACGATCCCGACACGCGTGACGCACAACGACACGAAGATCAACAACATCCTCTTCGACAGGGAGGGCCGCGTCCTGTGCGCCATCGACCTCGATACGGTGATGAACTCCACGTCGCTCAACGACTTCGGCGACGCCATCCGCTCCTACTGCAACACGGGAGACGAGGACGACCGCGACCTGGGGCGCGTGAGCATGTCGATCGAGATGTTCGCGGCCTACACCGACGGCTACCTCTCGCAGCGGGCTCCGCAGCTCTGCCAGGCCGAAATCGACCACCTGGCCTTCTCGGCTCGCTACATCACCTACGAACAGGTGCTGCGCTTCCTGATGGACTACATCGACGGAGACAAGTACTACAAGACGAAATACGCGGATCACAACCTCGTGCGCACGCACGCCCAATACAAGTTGCTGCAGAGCATGGAGGAGCAGTACCCGGAGATGTGCCGCATCGTCCGGGAGACGGCCGCAAAATACAGATAACGACATGATGGAAATCCGAAAGATCAACGGCATCCGTCCCGAGGATGCGGCGGCCGTAGACCGGGCGTTCGAGGGAATAGAGCCCTGCCGGATCGCCTGCTGCAACTGGGCCGAAGAGTACCCATACGCCCCCGAGGTGACGTTCCGGATGTTCCACACGGGCGACTACCTGATGCTGCGCTTCGACGTGGCCGAACGCTACACGGCGGCCCGCGTCACCGAAGACAACGGACGGGTCTGGACCGATTCGTGCGTGGAGTTCTTCATCGCACCCGACCAGGGGCTCTACTACAACTTCGAGACCACCTGCATCGGACGGCTGCTGCTCGGCGCCCGCAAATCGCGCACTGAGGCCGAGCACGCCTCGCCCGAGACGCTGGGAGGGATCCTGCGGCGCACGTCGCTGCCCGGCGAACCCTTTGCCGAGCGCGAGGGCGACAACCGCTGGCATGTAGTACTGGCCATCCCGCCCCGTGCGCTCTTCCGCCACCGGATCGAGGACTGGAGCGGCGTCGAGGCCCGCATGAACCTCTTCAAATGCGGCGACGAACTCTCGCACCCGCATTTCCTCTCGTGGCAGCCGATCCGCACCGAAAAACCGGACTTCCACCGCCCGGAATTCTTCGCACAGGTGCGATTCGGCGAATGATAAGGCGAAGTTGCATGAAATAAGAATGATCGCAACAAAAATAAATCATATGAACAACAAGTATTCACTTCCGAAAGACGGGGGCCTGATTGCGGAATCGGCCCCGCGCGACATCATCCATCGCTACGAAAAGATCCGCACGAACGTCTACGAAAACGAGTATCTCGGCGTACAGTACGTGGCTGATGCCATTGTCAAGGCGATCCGCAACCACGAGGAGACCCACTCGTCGAACGGCGTCTACGACGAGATGCAACCCTTCGTGCTGGGTCTGACCACCGGCCGCACCCCGCTGGGACTCTACAACGAACTGGTCCGCCGCCACAAGGCCGGACAGATCAGCTTCCGCAACGTCGCCGTTTTCAGCCTCGACGAGTTCTACCCGATCAAGTCGTCCGAGCAGCAGAGCCGCAACTACCGCATCCACGAGGAGTTCCTCAACCACATCGACATCCTGCCCGAAAATATCCACATTCCCGACGGTACGATTGCCGAAAACAAGGTATCGGAATACTGCGCCTCCTACGACCAGGCCGCACGCAAGATCGACCTGATGATCATCGGCGTCGGCGAGGACGGACAGGTCGGATTCAACGAACCCGGCTCCTATGCACGCTCGCGCACCCGTCTGGTGCAGCTCACCTACAACACGCGCAAGATCCAATCGGGCACCTTCTTCGGACTGGAGAACACACCCAAGATGGCCATCACGATGGGCATCGACACGATCATGCGCGCCGACCGGATCATCCTGATGGCCTGGGGCGAGGACAAGGCACGCATCGTACAGCGCGTCGTCGAGGGCGACATCACGGGACAGGTTCCCGCATCGTACCTCCAGGCCCACCCGAACATCGAGGTGGTGATCGACGAGAACGCCGCACAGCTGCTCACGCGCGAACAGACGCCGTGGCTCGTCGGCCCGTGCGACTGGACCCCGAAGTTCGTCCGCAAGGCCGTCGTATGGCTTTGCGGCGTGGTCAAGAAGCCGATTCTGAAACTCACCTACAAGGACTACATCGAGAACTCGCTGGGCGAGTTGCTCGAACAGGGCCGCACCTACGACCGCATCAACATCGACGTATTCAACGACCTGCAGCACACGATTACGGGCTGGCCGGGCGGCAAGCCCAACGCCGACGACTCGACGCGCCCCGTGCCGTCGAAACCCTTCCCGAAACGCGTGGTGATCTTCTCGCCCCACCCCGACGACGACGTGATCTCGATGGGCGGAACATTCATCCGCCTCGTACAGCAGGGACACGACGTGCATGTGGCCTATGAGACCTCGGGCAACGTGGCCGTACACGACGACGTCGTGCTGCAAAACATCGACACCTCGCGCGAACTGGGTTACGGCGACCATGTGGACGAGGTCAGCAAGATCATCGCCGGCAAGAAGAAGGGCCAGCCCGAACCGCGCGCCCTGCTCGACCTGAAGGGCTCGATCCGCCGCGCCGAAGCCCGCGCCGCCGTACGCTCGTTCGGCCTGAATCCCGACACAAACGCCCACTTCCTCAACCTCCCGTTCTACGAGACGGGCGGTATCAAGAAGGGCCAGCTCACCGAGAAGGACATCAACATCATCGTCGAGTTGCTGCGCAAGGTGAAGCCCCACCAGATCTACGCCGCCGGCGACCTGGCCGACCCGCACGGAACGCACCGTACCTGCATGGAGGCCGTACTGGGCGCCCTCGAGGTCGTCAAGGACGACGACTGGATGAAGGAGTGCCACCTGTGGCTCTACCGCGGCGCCTGGATGGAGTGGGATCTCGGCATGGTGGACATGGCCGTGCCCCTCTCGCCCGACGAGCTGATCATGAAGCGGCACGCCATCTACCGCCACCTCTCGCAGAAGGACATCATGCCCTTCCCGGGCGATGACCCGCGCGAATTCTGGCAGCGTGCCGAGGAGCGCACGCAGAACACGGCGCGTCTCTACGACCAGCTCGGCATGGCCGAATACCAGGCCATCGAGGTCTTCGTCAAGATGTTTTAATCCATAACAACCGAACGACCGTGCGTCGGTCCGCCCCGGCGGCCGATGCACGGCCTTTCATCGAAAAAAGTTCATCGACATGCGACTTATCATCGAAAACACCCCCCAGCAGGTAGCCCAGTGGGCCGCCAACTACATCATCGAGCAGATCCGCAACAAGGCGCTGCACACCTCTTCGCCGTTCGTACTGGGACTGCCCACCGGCTCGACGCCGCTGGAGACCTACAAGGAGCTGATCCGCCGCCACAAGGCCGGCGAAGTATCGTTCCGCAACGTCATCACGTTCAACATGGACGAATATGTGGGCCTGCCCGAGGATCACCCCGAGAGCTACCACTCGTTCATGTGGAACAACTTCTTCAGCCACATCGACATCCAGCCCGAGAACGTACACATCCTGAACGGCAACGCCGAGGATCTGGTCAAGGAGTGTGCCGACTATGAGGCCGCCATCCTCGAAGCCGGCGGCATCGACCTGTTCATGGGCGGCGTCGGCGAGGACGGACACATCGCCTTCAACGAGCCCTTCTCGTCGCTGCAGTCGCGCACGCGCATCAAGACGCTGACGCAGGACACGATCCAGGTCAATTCGCGCTTCTTCGGCGGCGACGTGAACCTCGTGCCGAAAACGGCCCTGACGGTCGGCGTAGGCACCGTACTCTCGGCCAAGAAGGTGCTGATCCTCGCAACGGGTCCCAAGAAGGCACGTGCCGTCCGCCACGGCGTGGAGGGAGCCTACAACCACCAGTGGACCATCTCGGCGCTGCAGGTGCACCCGAACGGCATCCTGATCTGCGACGACCCGGCCGCCGGCGAGCTCCGCGTATCGACCTACCGCTATTTCAAGGACATCGAGCGCGACAACCTGATCTGATCCGCAGTTCCGGCCAAAACGAAAAAGCGCCGCAGCCCTCATCGGGTTGCGGCGCTTTCGGTATCCGCCGTGCTGCTGCCACACCGGCCCCGGCAGGAACCGGGAGCCGGCGGCAACATCACGCATTACTGCTCCTCCTTCGGGAAGCCGATCTCGTCGAGGCCGAAATAGGCAGGGGCATTCACGCCCCACTCACCCGTATCGTTCGAGTCGATCGTAAAGGTCAGCCGATCGACCTGGCCCAGACGGGAGAGATCGACCTTCGTCCAGCCCGATTGGGTCACACCACGGTCGGTCAGCAGGCAATCGACCGTCCCGACCTCGGTCTGGCCGAGGTAACCGGTCACGATCACCTTGAACCAGAACTGATCCATGGAAACAGCCGTCGGCGTATAGGTTGCAAGCATGGCCGAAGGGGCCAGATGGCAATATCCGACCTCCCGGGCGCTGCTCAGCACCATCGTCGGAACGGCATAGCCGCCCGAGTAGGTATCGACATACCCTACGGCGCAGATTGAGGAGGCATTGGCCCCCTTGTCGGCCCAAACGGTAAACTGATTGGCGAAGTTATAGGTGTCGAGCGACGTGCTGAAGTTTCCGCTCAGCACGAAACCGCCCCAATAGTCGCCATAGCTCGAATAGGACCAATAGGAACCGAAACGCACCGACTGGTCCAACGTGCCGAACAGCCAGGTATTGAAGACTCCGTCCTGGAGATAATCCTCATACCCGGAAAAACTCTTCGTCCAGTAGAGGTTCCGGAACGTACCTCCCGAGGTGGTTCCTTCAAGTACACATTCCCCCAAAGCTACGGCGTCACCTTCCTGATTGACAATTCCTTCGGACGCTTCGAACGAGACGACATCGTAGGTCGTACCCGGGTTAGGACCTTTCTGTTTGTCATCGTCCGAACAGGCGGTCAATGCGGACACTCCGGCCGCCAGGAGAAAAAAGCGATTCAACAGTTTCATATTCATGATCGTAAAAAAATTCATTGCCGCAAAGTTACAATTTTTAGGGCAAAACGGATCATTTCACGAGGGCAATCTCATCCAGACAGAAATAAACCGGATCGAAATCCCTGTTGGGATTAACCCCCTCGGGGGCGAACGTCAGCTTGTCCACCTCGCCCAGCGACGTAAGATCAACCTTGACCCAGCCTTCGGCCACCGAGCTGTTCCTGACAAGTTCCACATCCACCGTACCGACGGATTCATCCTTGAGCCATCCGGTGATCCGGTAGCTGTACGTCCGGTCGGCCACGGCCGAAGAGTCATACTTGTAATAGGTGTAGAGCATCGTCGAGGGGGCCATGTAGAGATAAGCCACCTTGCGCGGGGTCGTCGTAAACACAATGGTCGGAGCGGAATAGTCGCCCCCCATCATGCCGTTGCAATAGGCTGCGGCAAAGGTCTTGCTGCCGTTGGCACCCGATTGGGCATAGACCGAGAACTGGTCGGCATAGGAAAACTCCGATGCCGTGACATTACAACTGCCCGAAAGGACAAATCCGCCCCAAGTGTCCATCTGCCGTCCCCATCCGGAACAGTCGCAATAGTAGGAGCCGAACCAGACGTTTCCGTCGGACGTAAACAGCGGGCAGTCGATCGTCAGCCCCATGATGCCCTCGGGATCACCATACTCCGCAGCATAGGGTTTGGCCCAAAACAGGTCACGATAGTTCCCGGCCGCCGGTCCGCCGACCACCTCTCCGTCGCCCAACGTCACTTTCTGTCCGCCGATATCCGTCATGCCTTCCTCCTCCTCGAACGAGATGATGTCATAGAGCTCGGACGGATCCGGCTCGACGACCCGGATGACGCACGTGGCCGACATCTCGCCGCAAACGGCCTTGACGGAGGTCGAACCGAGCGCCACAGCCGTCACAAGCCCCGTCTCGGAGACCGTCGCCGTGGCCGGATCGTCCGATGTCCACTGCACCTTGTCGGTCGTATTGGCCGGCGTCGGCGTAGCCGTAAGCTGCAAGGTCTCGCCCACATGAAGCTCCTGCTCCGTAACATCCACGACCACCGAGGTCGCGGGAATGCGGGGATCGGTTCCGCCGTTGTCGTCCGAGCAGCCGACGAGAGCCATCGCGGCAAGCAGCGCAATGGCAGGTGCAAACAAAAGATGTTTCATGGTTGTTAGAAATTAAAGTTTATAAAAAAATAAAAAACAGTTCCGGCACGGCCTCCGGAAAAGAACCATGTATCCGCACACACGCTGCTGCCCTACGACATGCGATCCCATAATATTCTGTGGAATGCCACAAAATGCCACGATGCTCCGTTCTCCGCAGATGCGCTCGAAAAAAAGATTCTTCCCCGGGGGAAGGCTCAAGGCAGGTCTTCTGGCTTGTCCCGACCGCAACGCCTTCCCAATTCCATCAAGGAATCAGTGGCTTGAGACGTGTCGCGGTACAATTGAGGGACTTACAGCAGCGGGAACTGCTGCCGATTCTCACGGCATTCCCTTTTCATCGCGCGGAGGCTCCACCGGCCCCCTTGCGAACCTTGATGTGACAAAAATAGAAAATAAATTCGTATCTTTGCCCCCGCGAACCAAAAAAATGCTGAAAATTATGAAGCACGCATACGTATTCCCGGGTCAGGGCGCTCAGGCCGTAGGCATGGGCAAAGACCTCTACGACAACGTACCGGCGGCCAAGGAGCTGTTCGAGAAAGCCAACGAGATCCTCGGTTTCCGCATCACGGACATCATGTTCGCCGGAACCGACGAGCAGCTGAAGCAGACCAAGGTGACGCAGCCGGCCGTCTTCCTGCACTCGGTCATCATGGCCAAGGCGCTTGGTGTGAACCCCGACGCCGTGGCAGGACACTCGCTGGGTGAGTTCTCCGCCCTGGTCGTTGCCGGCGCCCTCTCGTTCGAGGACGGTCTGAAGCTCGTGTCGAAACGTGCCATGGCCATGCAGGCCGCCTGCGAGGCGCAGCCCGGCACGATGGCCGCCATCCTCGGACTGGACGACAAGACGGTCGAGGAGATCTGCGCATCGATAGACGGCGTGGTCGTCGCCGCCAACTACAACTGCCCGGGCCAGCTGGTGATCTCGGGCGCCGTAGAGGCCGTGGAGGCCGCCTGCGAGAAGGCCAAGGCCGCAGGTGCCCGCCGTGCGCTGCGTCTGCCCGTCGGCGGAGCATTCCACTCGCCGCTGATGGAGCCCGCCAAGCAGGAGCTGGAGAAGGCCATCAACGAGGCTCCGTTCCAGACGCCGACCTGCCCGATCTACCAGAACGTCGATGCCAAGCCCTATACCGATCCGGCAGCCATCAAGGCCAACCTGATCGCTCAGCTGACGGCTCCCGTACGCTGGACCTACATCGTGAAGAACATGCTCGCTGACGGCGTCACGGAGTTCACCGAACTCGGTCCCGGCACGGTGCTGCAGGGTCTGATCAAGAAGGTGGACGCATCGGCCGCCGTCGAGTCGAAATCGACGCTCTGATCCCTCGGAGCCGCAGGCAGAGAGGCCCGGTTTTCCTCTTTCCTGAATATGAACAAACGGGGAACATGTCCGAACATGGACATGTTCCCCGTTTTGTCTCTTAAAGTAAGAAAATTTAATTAATTTCGTAAAATCCTGTTGTTATTTTTAAACACTCTTATTATCTTTGCAAAGTTAGTTAAAAAAATGAGACAGGCAGGATGGCATCACTAACCGAATTTTTCAACAAACACGAGGACGAAACCCTCAAGGGCATATCGCACAAAAACAACATCATCAAGCGCAACATCATCGCGCACATGGCCGTAAACGGTGAGTGCACGCTCTCGGAGCTGACCAAGGAGCTGCACATCAGTGTTCCGACGATCACCAAGCTCGTCCAGGAACTTGTCGATGAGAACATCGTCACGGATCTGGGCAAGGTCGAGACCCCGGGAGGACGCCGGCCGAACATCTTCGGGCTGGCCAATTCGGCGATCTACTTTGCCGGCGTGAACGTCGGCCGCGACAACATGCGTTTCATGATCACCGACCTTCAGAACAACATCATCAAGGAGGAGAACGACTTCACGTTCGAACTGCAGGACCGCCCGCAGTGCATCGAACGCATCTGCTCGAACATCGAACGGTTCATCGCCGAGAGCGGCATCGACCGGGGCAAGATCCTCGGGCTGGGCGTCTGCATCACCGGCCGCGTGAACCCCGATACGGGCCGCAGCTACAAGTACTTCACAACCAACGAACAGTCGCTGCGCGATATCCTCGAGGAGCGCATCGGCATCCGCGTGCTGCTCGAGAACGACACCCGTGCACGCTGCTACGCCGAGTACACGTGCGGCAAATCGAAGGACGAGAGCAACGTGATCTACCTCCACATGAGCCGCGGCGTGGCAATCGGCATCGTCGTGGACGGCAAGCTCTACTACGGCAAGAGCGGATTCGCCGGCGAGTTCGGCCACATCCCCTTCTTCGACAACGAGATCATCTGCTCGTGCGGCAAGAAGGGCTGCCTCGAGACCGAGGTGTCGGGCATCGCCATCGAGGACAAGATGCGCCACATGATCGAACGGGGTGTGAACACGATCCTCAAGGAGCAGTACGACCAGCAGAAGACGATCCATATCGACGACATCATCAATGCGGCGAAGAACGACGACAACCTCTCGATCGAGCTGATCGAAGAGGCCGGCGAGAAGGTCGGCAAGGCCGTCGCCTTCCTGATCAACACCTTCAACCCCGAGACGGTGATCGTCGGCGGCAACCTTGCGGCGGCAGGCGACTACCTGATGCTCCCGCTCAAGTCGGCGACCAACAAGTATTCGCTCAACCTGGTCTACAAGGATACGAAATTCCGCGTGTCGAAGATGACCGAGAGCGCCAATGCGTGGGGCGTTGCCATGCTGATCCGCAACAAGGTGATCGGGCTCTGATGAATCTCGAAGGGGAAAGCGTCCGGCTGCGGGCCGTGGAACCGGAGGATCTCGACCGGCTCTACGCCTGGGAGAACGACACCGACGTCTGGTCGGTCAGCGGTACGACGGCCCCGTTCTCACGGGCACAGCTCGAAGCGTTCATCCTCACGCAGCAACAGGGCGACATCTTCCGCACGGGACAGTTGCGGTTGATCGTCGAGACGCGGGCCGGCAACCGGGCCGTCGGTGCGGTCGATCTCTTCGAATTCGACCCGCTCCACGGACGCGCCGGCATCGGCATCCTGATCCACGGACCGGAGAACCGACGGCAGGGATATGCCTCCGACACGCTGGCGATCCTCTGCCGCTACGCCCGCGAACGGCTGGCGCTGCATCAACTCTGGTGTTGCATCGCAACGGACAACGAAGCAAGCATGCGGTTGTTCCGTAGTGCCGGATTCACCCTCATCGGCATCAAACGCGACTGGCTCCGGACACCCGACGGCTACAGCGACGAGGCGATGTTGCAGAAGATCCTTTCGTGAGCCCTCGGGTGACCCGAACGCCATCGGAAGCCGCCCCGCCGGAACAGGCCCTGCTTGAAGAGCATCCCGAAGACCATCCGGAAACGGTCCATCCATCGGAATCACTCCCGCGCACAGGTGGCAAAACACGAAAAAACCGAATCCTCCGGATGGAGGATTCGGTTTTTTCGTTATCGGCCCGACTGCAATCAGAGCCGGCGCGAGCCGTCGGAGATCACCACGTCGTAGATCTTCGGCTCATGGCCATACTTGGCATTGAACTTCTCCTTGGCCGTAGCGATGAAGCGATCGTACAACTCATCCTTGACCAGGTTGATCGTACAGCCGCCAAAACCGCCGCCCATGATGCGCGAGCCCGTAACGCCGCACTCCTTGGCCACCTCGGCCAGGAAGTCCAGCTCCTCGCACGATACCTCATAGTCCTTCGACATGCCCCAGTGGGTCTCGTACATGCGGGCGCCGACCGTCTCGTAATCGCCCTTCTCAAGCGCCTCGCACACATCCAGCACACGACGCTCCTCGCCGATCACATAGCGGGCCCGTTTGTAGTCCTCTTCGGAGATCTTGTCCTTGATGGCATCGAGCTGCTCCATCGTCGCACCGCGCAGGAACTCCTGACCGAGCATCCCGGCCACGCGCTCACACGATGCACGGCGGTCATTGTAGGGCGAACCCACCAGTTCGTGCTTCACGCGCGAATCGACCAGCACGAGCCTGTAACCCTTCGGATCGAACGGGAAATAGGCATATTCGAGCGAACGGCAGTCGAGACGCATCAGGCACCCCTTCTTGCCGAAAACCGAGGCAAACTGGTCCATGATGCCGCAGTTCACGCCGCAGTAGTTGTGCTCGGTGGCCTGACCGATCTTGGCCAGTTCGAACTTGTCGATCCCGCAGCCGAACAGGTCGTTCAACGCAAAGGCATAGGTCGATTCGAGCGCCGCCGACGACGACATGCCGGCACCCAGAGGCACGTCACCGGCAAAAACGGTGTCAAATCCGCCGATCTTGCCACCGCGCTTCTGCACCTCGCGGCACACGCCAAAGATGTAGCGGGCCCACGACTCGGCGGGTTTGTCCTCCTCGCGAAGGCCGAACTCCGACGACTCCCCGAGATCGAGCGCATAGGCCCTCACACGGTCCGTACCGTTGAGCCTGATGGCTGCCACGATTCCCTTGTCCACGGCTCCGGGGAAGACGAAGCCCCCGTTATAGTCGGTATGCTCGCCGATGAGGTTGATGCGCCCGGGCGATGCGAACAACACGGCGCCTTCACCGTACAGCTCCTGGAATTTCTTGCTTACTTGTTCTTTCATCTTATCAGTGGTTTTAAAGTTGATTCGATACACAATTAGACGAAGATACGAAAAAAAATCGTAAATCGCAGCATGAACGGCCATATTTCTGCACCCGCAGTCCGACAATCGCCGCAGGCGGTTCGCTCAGGAGGAATCTTCGCTGAAATGCAACATGCCGGTGCAGGGAATCCCGAAATAATTGGTTACATTTGTAACGGTTTCACCCCGTCGGTTCCCAAACCGGCACATAACGAACAAAGCACCATGACCCAAAAACTCCTGCTGACCGCCTCGCTGCTTTTCGCCGCAGCATCGGCTCTCGCCCAACCCAAAATCATCGCCCACCGCGGCTACTGGACCGTACCCGGATCGGCACAGAACTCGCTCGCTTCGTTCACCAAGGCCGATTCGTGCGGCGTCTTCGGATCGGAAATCGACGTCTGGCTGACGGCCGACGACCGGTTCATCGTCAATCACGACCGCATCTACCGCGGTACGGATATCGACATGGAACGCTCCAAAGCCCGCGAGATCCAGCTGATCGTCCTGCCCAACGGCGAGAACATCCCCTCGCTCGACGAGTATCTTGAACTGGTCGCCTCGAAACCCGCTACACGCCTTGTTCTGGAGATGAAATCACTCTCGGACCTCAACCGCGAGGACCTTGCAGCCCGGAAAATCGTCCAGGCTCTGAAAAAGCATGAACTGATGGAGCGCACCGACCTGATCGCCTTCTCGATCAACGCCTGCCTCGCCTTCCGCAAGATCGCACCCGACGCAAGGGTCTTCTACCTGAACGGCGACCTGCCCCCGCAGAGCATCCGTGACCTCGGACTGACGGGCATTGACTACTCGGGCGAGGTCCTGCGCCAAAACCCCGAGTGGGTGAAGCAGGCCCACGACCTCGGCCTCGAGGTAAACGTATGGACAATCGACAAAAGCGAGGATATGCGCTACTTCATCGACCTGGGAGTCGATTACATCACCACAGACTATCCCGAGCTGTTGCAACAGCAGCTCTCGCGCTGACGGAGCCTGCATGACACGCTCCGCGAAACAAGGACGGGACCATCGCTCACGGCGAAAGGTCCCGTCCTCTTGTTACCCGGCGGCTCCAAAGGCCTCCTCCCACCTTCGTCACCGCCGGATCAGGCCATATCCGAAATCCGAAGACCCGGTCGTAAATCCACCCGAAACCGAGAAATTGGCTTCGAACAGCCTTTATTGCGATCAGAAGCGCATCCAACGCTCCGACCGATAACATCATCTCTTCAACTCCTCCGGCTTCGCCGCAGGCCCGACCGGCCGCACCGACGAAACCGGTTCCGACCGTCATACATCGACAACTGTCACCTCGATCCCTCGCTCACGCAGGCGGTCGAGATAAACCGACTGCACCCCGCTGTCGGTGATGATTCGGTCCACGGACTCCAGGTCACAGATCTTGCTGAACCCTCGACGACCGAATTTCGAGCTGTCGGCCAGGACGATCACCTTCTGAGCCGCATCGATCATGGCCCCGTTGAGCGAAGCCTCGAGCATGTTGGTCGTTGTCAGGCCGAACTCGGTGTCGATTCCATCGACACCGATGAAAAGCTTGCTGCAGTTGAAACTGCGCAGCATCTGCTCGGCGAAAGGCCCCACGACCGAAACCGAACTGCTCCGCGTGATGCCGCCCAACTGGATGACATCGACATCGGGACACTGCGAGAGGATCTGTGTTACGGGCACCGATGCCGTTATGGCTGTCAAATGTCCCGCAGGATTGATCTCCCGGGCCAGAAAGGTCACCGTCGTACCCGATGCGATGATAATCGAATCATCCTGTGCGATAAGCGAAGCAGCGAAAGCCCCGATGGCCCGTTTCTCGGCCACATTGCGCTTCTCCTTCTCATTGACATGCCTGTCGCTGATGTACGGGCTGATCAGAATGGCGCTACCGTGCGTACGGTAGAGCTTTTTCTGCTGCTCGAGATAGGAGAGATCCTTGCGGATGGTCACCTCCGAAACCTTGAACCGTTCGGCAAGCTGCGCCACGGAGATCGATCCGAACTGCTGAAGCAGCGCCAATATGCGGTTGTGCCGTTCCGGAAGGCTTAAAATGGGTTCTTCCCCGGTTTTGTTCATCGTATCGGTTCGCTTTGTTTTATAATGCAATATAGCACATTTTTTTCTTATTTGGAAATTTTCGGACGAAAAATTCATCCGACCTCAACACGTTGAATTCCACCGAAAACGGCCAATTCGTCCGTTTAATTTCAAATTGTCGGAAACGCTCGGTCAAAACAACGGTTTATGTAGCGGAAGGTACATTGTTGATAAAGAATTCGCACAGCGGGGAAATTTGCAGGATACTGTTTTTTCTCTCCGGACGAAAACCGTCTCGGCCCGGGAAGGGCCGTTTTTCGAGATCTCAGGCCATCGAAACGACATAACCGGTCATACACGAGTCTGCATAAAGACGCGGTGACACGGTCGGAAATGGCCACTCAAAGGCAGGTTTCTTTTACCGGATCGAGAAGCGGCGCAATTCCCGGTTGAGTTCCTTCTCGCGTCCGCCGACCAGACGGTCCACCAGCGCATGGAAGCGCGGCGAATGGTTGTGGTGCACCGTGTGGCAAAGTTCGTGGATAATCACGTAGTCGCGCAGATGCTCCGGAAGGGTCATCAGAAAAAGGCTCAGCGAGATGTGGTTCTGCCCCGAGCAACTCCCCCACTTCGTGCGCGAAGCACGGATCGTGAGCTTCGCATAGCGCAGCCCGGTCGCCTCCGACAGCCGGGCGATCCGCGCCGGCAGATCGGACTTCGCGGCCCGGCGCAGCTCCTCGATACGGGCCCGCTCCGCCTCGGGCGGCAACTGCGGCGGAAGCGCCGCGCGTCTGCGTGCCATGCGTTCGCGGGCCGTCTCGATCCAGGAGAGCTTCTCCTCGAGGAAAGCCAGCGCCCGACGCTGCGACACGCCCGGCGGACAGGTGAGCCGCACCTCACCCGAGCCCCGCACCGAGATCGACACCCGCCGGGCCCGCAGCGACTGCGCGAAAGTCACCTTCCCGAGCCGCGGATGGTCGATTTCCCCAACCGCTTCGCCCCGTCCGGTACGTCCTGCCGCCCCGCTCTTCCTCCCCCGTCCGATCATCGCAGCCACAGGGAATGCACCGCCTCGACCGAGAGCCGATCGGCCGAATCGAGCCGCTCGATCATCAGCCGTTCGAAAAGGATGCGGCAACGCTCATCGCGGTAATCCAACAACCGCAGTGCCTCCTCTCCGGTGGGTTCTACGCCCCGCGAAGGATCGAAACCACTCCGTTCAAGCTGTGTTTTCAACAGCTCCGCACCCGGAATTTCGAGCACAGGATGCTCCTCTCCGAGGTAGAACCGAAGCGTATCGTTCTTGAAGGTATAGATCTCGGGCGACCACTCCGTGAGATTGACATAGCAGCGGGAGTAGCTGTCGAACTCCCCGATGCAGATATTCTGGGGAAGATAGACCCAAATGAAGGGACTCTCCTCGACCGCCACATCGACAGCCGCCCCCCACCGCACATAATCGTACATCTCCTTGGGGAGGATCTCCGCCAGATCGTCCGATGTCTCCAGGCCGAAGCGCGCGAACGCCGCACTGTCGCGCTCGACATACTCCAGCGCCTCGTAGAGTTCGCGGTACTCCTTTTTGTAAAGCGTGTCGGCCAGCGTTGCGGGCGCAAGAGACAGTCGCCCCGACTCCTCGAGCCGGCCGAGCCCGGCGGCGATCCGCTCGACCCGCCGGGACTGCGAACGCAGGGCCGCCTGACGGGGGCTGAGCGCAGGGATATAGGCTACCGAGGCGAAGGCGGCCATCGAGGCCAGCACGACCCACAGGTAGCGTCCGATGCGGCGCGAGAGGAAGAGCAGGATGCAGACCGTCATCACGGAGCCGCAGACGAGCAGGTAGATGCGCGAATCGGTGAGCCCGTACTCGCCGACCCGCCGCGCGACGCCGACCCAGAACAGCGCCACGATCGGCAGCGACAGGAGGCTCAACCGGTCGTAGAACCAGTCGCCGATGCGTCTTGCGAGCTGCTGCCGGAGGGCCTTGACCAGCAGCACGGTCATCGTGAAGCCGAAGACCAGATAGGCCACGCCGCCCTCGGGCAGCGACCACGTGAAGAGGATCTTTACAAGATAGAGGTAAAGGATGGCGGCATAGATGATGACGGCCGGCGTGACGACCCAGTTCAGCAGCACCTCCAGAACGCGCGACGAGCCGAAGCGCGCCCCCTCCCAGCGGTCGAGCATCACCAGGAAGAGCGTCGGCACGGCAAAGAACTGCACGACATAGAAGAGGTCGGCCGTAAGGTGCACGACCCACGGAGCGTCGGTGAAGCGGAAGATGTAGGCCGCCGACCAGAGAATCGCCTCGAAAAGCCCGTAACCGACATAGGCGAAGAGCATGGCCAGCAGGCCCGAGCGCAGGTAAACGAGCGCATCGGCCACAAACCGCTCGTTCGAAACGGCCCGGCGGCAGGCAAGCAGCGCCAGCGGCGTGAGGATCAGCATCGTGATGAGAGCCTGCTCCGTATCGATCCAGTCGGAGAGCCCCGGCCAGAGGAAGAGCGGCACCAGCGGGGCCCACGCCACCCAGTAGATACGACGCCAGAGAGTCTGCCCGGCCAGTCGATTGACGATCAGGAGCAGCATCGCCCCCCAGCCGAGCACCACAAGCCGGGCAACGTTCGGGTACTGATCGACCTCATTGCAGACGATCAGGATTACGGTCAGCGCAAGCAGCAGCAACAGTTCGAGCGTATGGTGCCGCCACACAGAGACGAACCCCTCCCGGAGTCCGGCCATCCGCTCTCGGAAATTCCACCTCATGGTTCTTGCAGTTGGATTCAAAAATCGGGAAAGGACCGGATCACTCGCCGATGCGCTGGCGCACGACCTCGTAGAGCATCACCGCGGCGGCGGCCGAGACGTTCAGCGACTCGATGTGGCCGATCATCGGGATGGCCAGCTGCTCGTCGCAGAGTTTGAGCACCTCCTTCGAGATTCCCGTATCCTCGGCCCCCATGACGATCACCGTCGGGCGGCGGAAGTCGGCGTCGTAGAGCAGTTTGCGGCTCTTCTCCGTGGCCGCCACGACCTGAAAGCCCTCGGTCTGCAACTGCCGCAGCGTATTGCGGATCGACCCCACGCGGCAGACAGGGATCGTCGTGAGCGCCCCGGCCGACGAACGGATCGCCTCGGCATTCACCGGGGCCGAGTTCTTGAGCGGTGCGATCAGGCCGTGGGCCCCGGCACACTCGGCCGAACGGGCGATGGCCCCGAAATTGCGCACGTCGGTCACCCCGTCGAAGAGGACGATGAGCGGCGTCTCGTCCTCGGGGACCCGCTCCAGGATATCCGACAACTCGACATAGGCGATCGCGGCGGTCTGCGCCACCACCCCCTGGTGGTTGCCCCGCACCAGCCGGTTCAGCTTCTCCACCGGCACCTCCTGCCAGCGCAGGCGGTGTCTCAGGCAGAGGTCCTTGAGTTCCTGCATCAGCTGCCCTTCGGCCCCCTTGCGGATATAGAGTTTCTCGATCTGCTTCCCGGCCTCGATGGCCTCGGCCACGGGACGGATTCCGAAAATAAGGTTGTTCTCCATAGTTCTGCGGTTTTGTCGGTTCTGCGGCCGCGGAGGCGGCCGGTGTCCGGATCGCGCATCCGGATCAGGCGTTTTCGGTGATCTCCAGTTCGTAGGAGGCCTTCTCCCACTCGTGCATCTGGTGGTCGTAACGGGCCTTCAGGTCATTGTAGTCCCGGTAGTCGGCCTCGTTGTATTCGGTCGCCGCGGCGAACTTCGCGTCGTAGGCCGCGATCTGCTTCTCGATTTCGGCCAGCCCGGCCTCGATCGTCTCGACGTTCCGGCGCAGCTTGCGCAGCAACTTCTCCTGCTCCTTGCGCTGCTCGTAGGAGGCCTTGCCCGAGGGTGCTGCCTTCGCGACCTCATCCGGGGCGGCTCCCTTCGCCGGGCCCTTCGCCGCGGCGGACTTCGGCGACGGGTCACGCCGCTCGATCTCCTGCAGCGACTCCAGCTTGCGCTTCTCGAGGAAGTAGTAGATGCCGCCGAGGTACTCCTTCACCCCGCCGTCGCGGAACTCGTAGACCTTGTCCACCATGCCGTCGAGGAACTCACGGTCGTGCGAAACGACAACCACCGTGCCGTCGTACTTCAGGATGGCATTCTTGAGGATGTCCTTCGAGCGCATGTCCATGTGGTTCGTCGGCTCGTCGAGCACCAGCAGGTTGCGCGGCTCGAGCATCATGCGGGCCATGGCCAGACGGGCCCGCTCGCCGCCCGAGAGCACCTTGACTTTCTTGTCGATGTCCTCGCCGCGGAAGAGGAACGCCCCGAGGATGTCGCGCAGCCGCGTGCGGATATCACCCACAGCCACCCGGTCCAACGTATCGTAGACCGTGAACTCGCCGTCCATCAGGTCGTCCTGATTCTGCGCGTAGTAGCCGATATTGACATTGGCACCGATGCGGATCGACCCTTCGGTCGGGGTCAGCTGCCCGACGAGCATCCGAGCCAGCGTCGTCTTTCCCTCGCCGTTGCGGCCCACAAAGGCAATACGGTCGCCCTTCTCGATCGTGAAGTTCGCACCGCTGAATACGTGCTTCGAGCCGAACGACATGCCGGCCTCGTTGATCTCGGCGACGATCTGTCCCGAGCGCGGCGCCGGCGGGAACTTGATGTTGAGCGTGGCCAGGTCTTCCTCCTCGACCTCCAGCCGTTCGAGGCGCTCGAGCTGCTTGATGCGCGACTGCACCTGGTTCGACTTCGTGGGCTTGTAGCGGAACTTCTCGATGAACTCCTCGGTCTTCTCGATCATCCGCTGCTGGTTCTCGTAGGCAGCCAGCTGCTGGGCGCGACGCTCGGCGCGCAGCACAACGTATTTCGAATAGGGAACCTTGTAGTCGGTGATCTTACCCAGCGAGAGCTCGACCGTGCGGTTCGTCACGTTGTCCAGGAACGCCCGGTCGTGCGAGATGAGCAGCACGGCACCGTTGTAGTTCTTCAGATACTCCTCGAGCCACTGGATCGACTCGATGTCGAGGTGGTTCGTGGGCTCGTCGAGCAGGAAGATCGAGGGTCGCCGCAGCAGCAGCTTCGCCAGCTCGATACGCATGCGCCAGCCGCCGGAGAACTCGCTCGTCGCACGACCGAAGTCTTCGCGCTTGAAGCCCAGGCCGAGCAGCGTCTTCTCGATGTCGGCATCGCGCGTCTCGCCGCCGAGGATGTGGTAGCGGTCCTGCGCGTCGTTCAGACGGTGCAGCAGCTGCTCGTAGTCGGCGCTTTCGTAGTCGGTGCGCTCGGCGATCTCGCGCGTCAGGCTCTCGATCTCGGCTTCGAGGCGCAACACCTCGTCGAAGGCCTTGGCCGTCTCCTAGCCGAGCGTCGTGGTGTCGGCCACGCGCATCGTCTGGGGCAGGTAGCCGATCGTACACTCGCCGTTGATCGTCACGGCACCCGACGTGGGCTGCTGCTCGCCGGTGATGATGCGCAGCAGGGTCGTCTTGCCCGCGCCGTTCTTGCCCACCAGACCGATCCGGTCCTTGGGATTGATCAGAAACGAAATATTGTCGAAGAGGGTCCAGCCCCCGTAGCTTACCGTAAGGTTGTCGAGTGAAATCATAGCAAAACGTACATGCAGGCCGGCCCCTCGCGACGGATACGCGCACGGGCGTGCCGCAAGGATCCGGAATTTCGGCAAAGGTAGTGATTAAATCCGAATTTTCCGCGTCCCGCGGCACGCCCGCACACGTAAACGAGGTCCGGCCGGTCAGGCTTCGAGCATCCGTACGATCTCCGCCTCGGGATCCGGGGCCTCGAAGACGGCGCTGCCGGCCACCAGGGCGTCGGCCCCGGCCTCGAACACCTCACGGGCATTGCGTGCCGAGATGCCGCCATCGACCTCGATGAGCGTGGAGAGCCCGCCCTCGCGGGCCATGGCGCGCAGTTCGCGGATCTTGTCGAGCGAGCCGGGGATGAACGACTGCCCGCCGAATCCCGGCTCGACACTCATCACCAGCACCAGATCGACCTTCGGCAGCCACTCGCGCAGCGAGGCCGCGGGCGTGGCGGGTTTGATCGAGATACCCACACGCGCACCGGCACGGCGGATGCGATCGATGCATCCGCCCACGTCGTGCGTCGCCTCGAGATGGAAGGTCACGATGTCGGCCCCCGCCTGGGCGAAACGCTCGACATAGCGTTCCGGCTCGACGATCATCAGGTGCACGTCCAGGCACTTTGCGGTCGCCTTGCGGATGGATTTCAACACGGGAAAGCCGAACGAGATGTTCGGTACGAACACCCCGTCCATCACGTCGATGTGGACCCACTCGGCCGCACTGCGGTCGATCATCCGCGTATCGCGGTCCAGGTGGCCGAAATCGGCCGAAAGCATCGAAGGAGCAATTATACGGTTCATCATTCGGAATTTATGACATTACGTTCTGTTACAGGTTTGCGTTTCTCCGGCAACACCTCCGGCCGGCACGGAGCGCTCTCCGCCGCACGCTATCGCCGGCACCGGGTCAGGCGCCCGATCCGCCGGCCGATGGCGGCTCCGTTGAGCAGCGTAAGCAGCAGAGCCAAAGCCAGCCCGCAGGCCGCCGTAAGGGGCCAGCTGCCGGGTTCATAGTTCTCCTGCATCGACCCGAGCAGCGGCAGATAGGCACTCCGGAGAGCCATCCAGATGCCGAGCGCGACGGCCCAGACGGCCAGGTTGAGCCCCAGCGTCAGCAAACGGTAGGGTCTGGCCACCCGCACCGGAGAGTAGCCGAGCAGGAGCAGTGTCTCGAGTTTCCGGCTGTCGCGCTGCAGGAGCAGGAAGATACTCAGCATCAGGATGTAGAATGACATCACGCTGAATACCAGCCCGAGTGCCGCGGCACCGCCGGCAGCCAGCCGCAACAGGCGTGCGGCCTGCCCCGCGTCGCGCAGTCCGCCTTCGACCTCGTAGCCGTGGCTGCGGAGATAGGAGGCCACCCCGTCGTCGGCAGGACGGTCCGTCTCGACAATCACGCGCGAGGGCATCCGCCCCTGCCCGCCGCGGCCGAACTCCCCGTTCGACCAGCGGATGAACGCCTCGGGGACAAGGATCGTATTGAGGCGGTTCGACAGCCCGACGATCCGGCCCCGGAAATGCTCCGTGCGGCCGTTGCCCGCAAGCTCGATATCGAGCGTCACGCGGCGGAAGATACCCTCGGAGATCTGCGGAAGCCCCTGCGAGCGGGCAAACCCGAAATTATAAAGGTTCAGATAGTTGCGCGGTATGACAATCGGAATGTCGCGGCTGCCGGGCTCGTAGTGCCACGCCTGGCTGTCCACATCGAGGAAGCGGTCGGGCACCGACTCGAAGAAGAGGTAGGTCGAGAAGCCGATCCCGCCCATGCCGACCGAACCCGTCACCCGGTAATCGGCCGGGGTGAAGGCGCCAATGCTGCGGACAAACGGCTGGGATGCAAGCTCGTCCAACTCCCCGGAGGAGAAGTCCGTGCTCCCCATCCCGAGCGAATTGAGCGTACCGACCTGTTTCGAGAGGACCAGGAAATCGCCCTTGGCGAAGGAGTCCGGGGCCTCGAACAGAGGCAGCACGTCGCGATAGGCCTGCATCGAGGCAAGTACGACGGTCATGCCGACCACGCCGGCCAGGGCGAAGCCGAAGGTTTGCGCGAAACTCAGGTGGCTGCGCAGGAGTTTCCAAAGCAGGGTCATAGGCGGAAGATTTGATCGTAGGTCAGTCCGAGGCGGTTGCCCACCGATGTAACGATGACGCCGGCACCCTGCCGGCGGGTCTCCTCGTCGAGCAGCGCAGCGAGCAGGTCGCCGTTGGTCGGATCGAGGTGGCTCACCGGCTCGTCGAGCAGCACGAAGTCGAGCGGCTGGCACAGCGCCCGGATGAAGGCCACACGCTGCTGCTGGCCGACGGAGAGGCGGCCGGCCGCGACGTCGCGCTTGTCGGCGATGCGCGCCGCGTCAAGCATCCGTTCGATCCGCTCCGCGGTGTGGAAGCGGGTCAAATCGTTCTTCAGCGCGATGTTCTCCCACACGGTCAGCTCCTCGAAGAGACGCAGCTCCTGGAAAAGCAGTCCCAGCGAGCGGCGCCGGAGATCGCACCATCCCCCGACCGAGAGACTCCGGCTGTCCGTCGCATCGAAGCGTATCGTCCCTTCATAGTCGTCGCGGATGCCATAGAGGAAGCTGCACAGCGAGCTCTTGCCGGCGCCCGAGGCCGCCTCGACCAGATAGCGCACCCCCCGGCGGAAGGTCACCTCCCGCAACCAGATCTCCGACCCCTCCACGGCCTTCGGGTCCGCCGCTAAGACCGACGGCACCACCCGTTCCAACACAATCGTCTCCATTGTCCTGACAGTAGTATTTCCGTTATTGCCCTACAAAACGGGAGCGGCCTCCGGATCCGTTTCCGAAGGCCGCCCGTCTGTTTATCAGTTGTTCGCTTCGGGGAGATTCGCCTCGATCAACCGGCCGGTTTCGGCACAGATCGTCTCCAGGGCATTCCGCTCCCCGTCGGTCATGTAGACCACCATCCGGCCGCCCTCGGTCGTGCCGGAGAGCTCCATCCGGTCGAAGAGCCCGAGCACCTCGAGAGCCATCCGGGCCTCATCCGTCGCACCCACACCGGCGGTCAGCTGCCCCACCAGGGCAACCACGCCGCGGAAATCGACGAAGAAACTCGAGGCCTGATCCTTGAAGAGCTCCTTGTGCGACTCGAACGACTCGATCTGCGAACCGTCGAGCGCCGTCTTCACGGCGGCATCCGAGGTGATATAAAGCACGTTGTCCTTCACACCGAAGAAGGCCGAGACACCGCCCATCGAAATCGAATACTGATCCTTGGCCGTCTCGACGAGCGGCATGCCGCCGAGGTTCGAGACCAGCAGCTGCATCACCCCGGCATCCTTGACCTGGGCCAGGAGCGACGCCACGGGATACTGCCCGCCGGGCAGCATGCCCGAGAAGCCCAGCAGGAGGTCACCGTCGAAGGCCTCCATCACCTGCTTGACCATCGGGTTGGCCATCAGCATGCCGTAACCGGGCATCGACGAGAGCATCGTGAAGAGCTTCCCGCCGTTGAGTCCCATACCCATGGCCGCAATGCTCTGTGCGGGCAGGTAGCGCAGCAGCTTGCCCGTCTGCGGCTCCACATAACCGTAGAGCTCCTCCATCTTGGCCTTGGCGGCATCATCGGCAAAGGCCATGGCGCCATCGACCACGATGCGTCCCTTCTCGAAGTTCATCGAGCCGAGGAGCGAAACACCGCCGAGCGCCTCCATTGCCGGCATGGCGGCAACCATCGGATTGCTCTTGAGCATGGGCATCAGGGCCGCATAGGAGAGCACCACGTTGATGTCGTTCTTCCCGGCCAGCCGCTCGGCTATGGCACGGTTGCCGATGAGGCTCTTGTCGGTTTTCTGTGCAAATAGGTCCTTCACACGCGAGAGGCACTCCTCCGGATTCTCCTGCGAGACGAAGAGCATGCAGGCCGCCTCGTTGAAGGCGCACACCACACTCACGTCCGACTGCTCGCCCACACGCACATAGCTGATCGTCCCGGACTGCTCGACCTCCAAACCGCTTACCGCATTGACCTGCGCGATAAAGGCGTCAAACTTCGCCCGGTCGGCCAACGGCAGCAACAGGCCGCCGCGCCCCGTGGGCTGGGCCGGATTTTCACCCTCGAGCGTGAAGAACATGTAGCTGTCGCGATCCATGTCCACACCCGTCTCGGCGGGGTTCTTCAACAGCGACAGGTAGTACTCCTTCTGCTCGGCCGAAAGAGACTCGACGCCGGCGAGCTCCTCATTGATGCGGGCAAAGAGTTCGCTGTCGGCAAAAGCGCCCGCATTGCTCTTCTCGGAGAGCGCGGCAGGATTGAACGACAGGGTCATGAAGGCATCGGCAGGCAGTGCGCTGCGATAGTCGGCACCTCCGCTGCAGGCCACCGTCAGCAACGCCACCGTTGCCAGGCAGGCCCCTTTGAAAAGTGTAAAGAATTGTTTCATAAATTCGGGGTTGTTATGATTGTTAGAAACAAAGCTACGAAAATTACCGGAATTTACACCACCCCGCCCGCGAAAAAATCACGGAATCGGTCCCCGTTCCGGAATGCAGGAGCCGGAGGAATGCTTTTTTCGGAAATTAATCCCTATTTTTGCAGAAAAAGAGACAAACCACACCCATGACCGACACAACCCCGATCCTTGCAATCATCCTCTGCGGGATGACGCTCCTCGCCCTGGCGCTCCTCCTTCTGTGGCGGCGCGACACGCGCCGTGCCGCAGCCGAACGGACGGAGGCCGAGACCCGCGAACGCGACGCTGCGGCCCGCCTGGCCGCAGCCGAAGCCCGCCTGGCCGCAGCCGCCGAGGCGGAGTCCTCGGCCCGCGAGAACGCACGGCAGCTGCAGGAGCAGATCCGCACGCTGACCGAGGAGCGGCTCCGCACGGAATCGGAACTGGCAGCCCTGCGGGCCTCGTCGTCGGCCGAGATCGCCTCCCTCAAGAGCCGCAACGCCGAGGAGCGGGCGGCCGAAAAGGCCGACCGGGAGCAGTTGGAGGAGCGTTTCCGCGCCCAGTTCCGCAACCTCGCCACGGAGATCCTCGGCGAACAGTCGCAGCGGTTCCGCCAGTCGAGCAGTGAATCGATCGACCTGTTGCTCAAACCCTTCCGCGACAACATCACCGACTTCCGCAAGCGCGTCGAGGAGATCTACACCACGCAGACCTCGCAGCGGGGCGAACTGAAGGCCGAGCTCAAGCGGCTCATGGAACTCAACCGCGACATCTCTATCGAGGCGCAGAACCTCACCAACGCACTGAAGGGCAACTCGAAGGTGCAGGGAGACTGGGGCGAGGTACTGCTCGAGACGATCCTCGACAACTCGGCCCTCACCAAGGGAATCCACTACGAAACGCAGTACAACATCAAGGACGAGGAGGGTCGCAACCTGCGGCCCGACGTGGTGCTGCGGCTGCCCGAAAAGAAGGAGATCGTCATCGACTCGAAGGTCTCGCTGACGGCCTTCGTGGCCTACACCGCGGCCGAAACCGACGACGAACGCCGCCGCCAGCTCAACGCCCACATCGCCTCGGTGCGCCAGCACGTCACCGAGCTGGGGCGCAAGGAGTACCAGCGGAGGCTCAATTCACCCGACTTCGTCATCATGTTCATCCCCAACGAGCCGGCCTTCCTCGCCGCCCTGCAGAACGACACGACGATCTGGCAGGACGCCTACGAGAAGAAGGTGATCATCTCCTCGCCGACGAACCTCTTCGCACTGCTGAAACTGGTGGCCGACCTCTGGAAGTACAACGACCAGGACAAGAACACCCGGGAGATCGCCGCCTGCGGACTGAAGCTCTACGAGCAGGCTGCCGCCTTCGCCTCGTCGCTCGAGAATGTAGGCGCCGCACTTGACAAGGCCCGCGGCGCCTACGACGACGCCTACAAGCGGCTCTGTTCGGGCAACGACAACATCGTGCGCGTGGGCGAGCGGCTGCGCAGGACGGCCCGCCTGCAGACCAAGCGGCAGTTCCCGACACGGATGCTCGAAACGGCCGAGGGCGATCCGACGGCCCGACTTACCGACGGTCCGGAGCCTGACGGCGGAGAGGCGGCCCCGACGGCGGATCCGGTTCAAAAAACACCCCAACTGGAAAAATAACGGATCACAGCCCATTAAAGCAAAAGGATCCGCAGTTGAGATAAACCGCGGATCCTTTTGCTTGTTGAACCGTTTTCTCTTCAAGCACAGGATGTATCCTGCCGTTCTGCCTTCCGATAACGTCCGACGCGACAGGCGATGCCGGGTGTAGCCTCCCGGGCGAGGGTCTCCAGCAGGTCGTCCCACGTCTCCGCCACCCAGGCGACCCGGCTGCGGCAGCGCTCCAGCACGTCGAGCGCCCAGACCTTCACCGCCACGGGCGACGAGGGATCGACGGCCCATTCGGCCGCCGCCTCGGCAATCCGCCCCAGCGTCCCGTCCGATGGCCGGAAGCGCAACAGCAGGTCGGCCATGATCTTGCCGAAATGGCGGCGGGCACTCATTCCCGAAGCCGCGGCAAAATCCCTTTCACAGAAGAGATCCGCATGGGGCATGAAGCGCTCGGGCGCACGGAAATAGAGCCGTTCGAGGACGTAGGCGCTCCGGAAAGCGACCTTCGCACGCAGCGGACGTGGCAGGCTGCCCGCAGGCCCGGTCGCCACGGTATAGAGTGTCGCGACGGCATCGGCCTCCAGCACCCGCCGGGCCATCGTCTCGGCGAAATCCTCGCAGAAACGCGCGGCAAGCATCCCCACCAGCTCCTCGCGGGTCATCGTTTCTGAAACAAGCGGGGTGAAGTCAGAAAAGTTTCTTCTTCGAGGTCGTCGCCACGAAATCCTTCAGATAGAAGGGTTCGAAGTAGGCGATGTCCTCCGTGCGGCCCTCGTCGAGTGCCCGCTGCGCCAGGCGCGCCAGCCCCCGGGCCGAGGGCGTCACATCGACATAGACTGCCCCCTCGAGTACCCCGGCGCACTTGCGGGCGCCGTTACCGAAGATCACGAAGGGTCGCTCCGGCGTACGGAATGCCGCAAAACTGCCGCCATCGACCACCTCGGCCGACACCTCGCTCTGCGGGTGTCCCTCCGCATCGAAGACCTGCGCATAGACCTCCATGCGCCGGGCATCGACCATCGGGCAGAGCAGCGCCCGGTCCCAATCCGTCACGGACAGGATGCCCGCCTCGTGGTCCTCGCGGGCCACCTCGGTCAGCGCATCGAGCGACCCGACAGCCACCAAAGGCTTCTGCAGCCCGTAGCACAGTCCCTTGGCGAACGAAACGCCGATGCGCAGTCCCGTATAGGAGCCGGGGCCCTTGCCGACAGCCACGGCATCCAGATCGTCGGGCGCGATGCCCGTTTCGTGCAGCAGTTCATCGACGAACACACCGACCTTACGCGCATGGTCGCGCCCCTCGTCGCTCTCGCGCAGCGAGATCAGTTCGCCATCCTTCGCAATACCCACCGAACATACGTCGGTTCCGGTTTCGATACACAATATCAAGCTCATATCTTCGTGTTTTTTATCGTTTTCCTTTCGGTCTCCGCACCCGGGCGTCAGATCACGCCGAAGTGCTCGAGGGCTTTCCGGATGCCGTCGTCATCGACCGATGCCGTCACCCAGTCGGCAGCCGCAAGGGCCTCCTCGCAGCCGTTCCCCATGGCGACGCCGACCCCTGCGGCCCGCAGCATGGGCACATCGTTTCCGCCGTCGCCGATGGCCATCAGCGCCCCGGCCGGCACCCCGCAGTCGGAGGCGAAGGCAAGCATCCCCGTAGCCTTGTCCACTCCGCGGACATTGACGTCCACGAAGAGCGGGCACCAGCGACTCGACACAAGCGACGGCAGCTCGGCCATCACACGGCGCTCCTGCTCGGGCGTGCAGTAGAAACACATCTGGCAGCAGCAGCCGCGGTCGAACAGCCGTCCGAGGTCGGTCTCGGCCGGCACCGGATGGGCCACCAGGCGGGCCAGTTCGCGCACGACGGGCGTCACGCGATTGACGAAGACCCCCTCCTCGAGTTCAAGCCCCAGCGGGAAATCCAACTCGTCGGCCAGTCGCAGGGCCCGCTCGAAATCCTCGCGCGGGATCAGCCGCTGGCTCACCACCCTGCCGTCGGCCGTCAGGCAGCGGGCGCCGTTGAGCGACACCACCCCGTCATAGGGAATTTCAGACAGCTGCTCCAGATCGCTCGCGGCACGTCCCGTGGCGATGAACAGCCGCACACCCCGGGCGTGGGCCGCCCGCAGGGCCTCGACGGCCGAACGCGGCACCTCGTGCGTGCGGAAGCTGATGAGCGTCCCGTCCACATCCAGAAAAACGGCTCCGATCTCCATACGCACGTCAGCGGTAGTTTTTCAGCGCCTTGTCCATCTCGCGGCGGGCATCGTTCTCCTTGAGGTACTCGCGCTTGTCGTAGGACTTGCGGCCGCGCGCCAGGCCGATGACCACCTTCGCCAGGCCGCGCTCGTTCAGGAACAGCCGCAACCCCACGATCGTCAGCCCGCGGTCCTGCGAGGCGCGCTGCAGCTTGTCGAGTTCGCGCCGGTTGAGCAGCAGTTTGCGGTCGCGGCGCGGCACGTGGTTGTTGCACGTACCCCACGCATACTCGGCGATGTTGATGCCGCGCACCCACAGTTCGCCCTTGTCGAAATAACAGAACGAATCGACCATCGAGACCTTCCCGGCCCGGATCGACTTGATTTCGGTTCCGGCCAGCACGACGCCCGCGACGAACTCCTCGAGGATCTCGTAGTCGAACGTCGCGCGTCGGTTCCGGACATTTATCTTCTTTTGTTCACTCATAACTGCCAAAACGGTACGTTACTTGCAATTTTCACCGCAGGGGTGGGAATCGGCCTCAGATAACTATTTCTTTTATCTTCGATATGTTTTTACACATCTTTCTGTTTATTTTCTGTTTGCACACGGTATGCGCAGTGATGCGTGTACAACCGAGGCCCACCCCCCTTTTTCCCGCTGCATCACAGGATCGACCGCTGTAACTTGCGGGCAATCGACACCTTCACCCGGTTGAGCCCCGCCAGGCGCTGGAGCAGCGTGTCCTGCTCCTCCTCCCCGAGCCCCTCGTCGGCCAAGCGCTCCTGCAGATCGCGGATCATCCCCTCGATGACCTTCGACTTGTAGAGCGTCACGGCCTTCGGCACCCCCACGGCCAGCATCTCGGCATCGCTCTCGACGTGGATGTCCTTGCGCTTCCAGATTTCGCTCGGCACGTAGTTGTCATCCGACGTGAGGATGTCCACGGCCGTGTTGCAGACCTCCGGGTCCACGTGGTTGATGAACAGGTGCACCGGCACCTCGACCCCCGTGCCGAGCTGCTCCCACTGCTCGCGGTAGGCCGCCATGATCTTGGCGTAGACCGGATTACGGAAGACGATGCTGTCGTCGCTCAACTCCGAGAAGATCACCTCGGCGACGTTGCAGGCCACCATCGTGCGCCCCTCCTTGAAGTCGAACGAGCAGTGGCCGTACTTGAGCAGGTACTTCACAATCTCGCGTTCGAGCGCCTCGATGCTGCTCCCCGCCTCGACCTTCTGCACGAACTCCACCTCGGGCTGCACCTCCTCGCTCCTCCGCTGCCGGGCCTGCCGCTGCAGGAACTCGTCCGTCTCGCGGTCCCCGGAGGTCGTCAGCCGCTTGCGGGCCACCTCCGAGATGAGGATCTGCTCGTCGATATCCATGATCCGCGCGCACTCCTTGATGTAGACCGAGCGCTGGATCGGGTCAGGAATCTGCGCGATCGACTGCACCATGTCGCCGATGAGCGCCGCCTTGCGGATCGGGTCGCCCTCGGCGTCGTGCAGCAGCAGGTTGGCCTTGAACTCGAGGAAGTCGCGTTCGTTGTCGCGGATGTAGGCCTGCACCTCGGCGGCCGTATGGCTGCGGGCGAACGAGTCGGGGTCCTCGGGCTCGGGCAGCAGCACCACGCGCACGTTCATCCCCTCCTTGAGAATCATGTCGATGCCGCGCAGCGAGGCGTGGATGCCGGCCGAGTCGCCGTCGTAGATCACCGTGATGTTGCGCGTGAAGCGCCCCAGCAGACGGATCTGGTCGGTCGTGAGCGACGTGCCGGACGACGCCACGACATTCTCGATACCCGCCTGGTGCATTGAGATGACGTCGAGGTAACCCTCCACCAGGATGGCATAGTCCTGCTGCTGGATGGCCCGTTTGGCGAAGTAGAGGCCGTAGAGTTCGCGTTTCTTGCTGTATATCTCGCTCTCGGGCGAATTCTGGTACTTGGCCACCTGCTTGTCGGTGCGTAGGGTCCGGCCGCCGAAGGCCACGATGCGGCCCGAGATGTTGTGCACGGGGAAGATCACCCGGTCGCGGAAGCGGTCGTAGAGCGACCCGTCGCTCTCGCGCGCCAGCGAAAGGCCCGTCGCAAGGAGGAACTCACGCTTGTAGCCGGCCGCCAGGGCATCCTTCGACATCCGGTCGCCCTTCGATGGGCAGAACCCGAGCCCGAACTTGCGGATCGTGGCGTCGGTCAGTCCGCGCTTCTGCCTGAAGTAGGTCATCCCGACGCTCATCCCTTCGGGGTCGTAGCAGAGGAAATTCGCAAAGTACTCCGCGGCCCATCCGTTCACGACGAACATCGACTCGCGGTCGTCGTTGCGCCGCACCTCCTCCTCCGTCAGCTCCTTCTCCCTGACCTCGATGCCGTAGCGTTTGGCCACCATCTTCAGCGCCTCGGGATAGGTGATGTTCTCGTGCTCCATCAGGAACGTCACGGCATTGCCACCCTTCCCGCAGCCGAAGCACTTGTAGACCCCCTTCGAGGGCGAGACGACGAACGACGGGGTCTTCTCGTTGTGGAACGGACAGCACGCCTGATAGTTCACACCCTTTCGCTTGAGCGTGACATAGTCGCCGATGATATCCACGATGTTCGCGGCGGCATAGATGCGGTCTACCGTTTCCCTGTCGATCATACCCGCAAAGATACGGAAAAATATCAAATTGGTACTGCTCCTGCGCCGTTCGCCGTTATTCCGACAAAAAAGCGTATCTTTGTGTCATGGATTTCAAACTCGTATCCGATTACGCCCCGACGGGCGACCAGCCGGAGGCCATTGCGCAGCTCGTCGGCTCGATCCACCACGGCTCGAAGCACAACACGCTGCTGGGCGTGACGGGTTCGGGAAAGACCTTCACGGTGGCCAACGTCATCGCCGAACTCAACCGCCCGACACTCGTCCTGAGCCACAACAAGACCCTCGCCGCACAGCTCTACGGCGAGTTCCGCAACTTCTTTCCCGACAACGCCGTCGAGTATTTCGTCTCCTACTACGACTATTACCAGCCGGAGGCCTACCTCCCGGCCACGGACACCTATATCGAGAAGGACCTCTCGATCAATGCCGAGATCGAGAAGATGCGGCTCAACACCGTGGCCACGCTGCTCTCGGGACGCCGCGACGTAATCGTCGTGTCGAGCGTCTCGTGCCTCTACGGATGCGGCAACCCCGCGGACTTCCACGCCACGGCGATCCACATCAAAGTCGGGCAGGTGGTCAGCTACAAACACTTTCTCTACAAGCTCGTCGAGGCGCTCTACACGCGCACCGAACGCGAGCTGGAACCCGCGACCTTCCGCGTGAACGGCGACACGGTCGATATCATGGCCGCCTTCGGGGAGTTCGGCAACCAGTGTTTCCGCGTGATGTTCTTCGACAACGAGATCGAGGCCATCCACTCCATAGACCCCGTGACGGGTCAGCGCATCCACTCGCTCGACAACCTCACGCTCTACCCCACAAACCTCTTCGTCACCACCAAGGAACGCATCAACTCGGCCGTGCAGCAGATCTACCTCGACCTGGGCAAGCAGATCGAATACTTCGAGCGGGCCGGACGCATGATGGAGGCACAGCGCATCAAGCAGCGCGTCGAATACGACCTCGAGATGATCAAGGAGCTGGGCTACTGCTCCGGAATCGAGAACTACTCGCGCTACTTCGACGGACGCGCCGCCGGCACGCGCCCCTTCTGCCTGATCGACTACTTCCCGAAGGATTACCTGCTGGTCGTGGACGAGAGCCACGTGACGCTGCCGCAGGTCCACGCCATGTTCGGCGGCGACCGGGCCCGCAAGGAGAACCTCGTCGAATACGGATTCCGCCTCCCGGCAGCCAAGGACAACCGCCCGGTGACCTTCGCCGAATTCGAGCAACTGCAGGGGACGTCGATCTACGTGAGCGCGACGCCCGCCGACTGGGAGCTGATGAAGAGCGAGGGGGTGGTCGTCGAGCAGCTCATCCGCCCGACGGGTCTGGTGGACCCGCCGCTGGAGGTCCGCGTGACGGCCAACCAGATCGACGACCTGATCGAGGAGATCGACAAGCGGGTGAAGAATGACGACAAGGTGCTCGTCACGACCATCACCAAGCGCATGGCCGAGGAGCTGTCGAAATACTTCGACCGCGTGGGCATCCGCAACCGCTACATCCACTCGGACGTCGATACGCTCGAGCGCATCCAGATCCTCGAGGACCTGCGGGCCGGAATGTTCGACGTGCTGGTGGGCGTGAACCTGCTGCGCGAAGGTCTGGACCTCCCGGAGGTGGCGCTGGTGGCGATCCTCGATGCCGACAAGGAGGGATTCCTGCGCAACGTGCGGTCGCTCACGCAGATCGCGGGACGCGCGGCGCGCCACTCGCAGGGCAACGTGATCCTCTATGCCGACACCTGCACCGAGTCGATGCGCTACACGATCGAGCAGAGCAACCGCCGCCGCGAGAAGCAGGTGCGCTACAACATGGAGCACGGCGTGCTGCCGCGCCGTGCGCAGAAGAGCGGCTCGGGACAGCGGGCCCTGCTGGCCGGGCGGAGCGAGACACCGGAGGCAATCCCGACGGCCTACCCCATCGCCGAGGAGCACTACGCACCGGTAGCCGCCGACGTACAGCAGGGCTACTCGGCCGGCACAAACCTCGATGCCCTGATCGACCGGGCGCGCGAGGATATGGAGCGGGCCGCCAAGTCGCTGGACTTCCTGGCCGCGGCGAAATTCCGCGACCGCATGTACGAACTGCAGAAACTGCGCGAGGAGAACCGGAAATAACACCGGGCGGCATGCCGACACGGCACACCGCCCGTATTCCCGATTTCAGGGCTCCGGCCGCATCCCGCCCGCCGGTTACGGCCTCACACGCCGAGGGTACACACTCCTGCCCCGCCGGACGGATCTCCGGGCAGGCGGCTACTCCGCCTCGGCATGCCGGAAGGTGAAATACTTTGCGGCAAAGAAGCTGTAGACGGTCGTGACGCAGGTGGCAAGCATCTGCGAGGGGGTGGCCCAGATGGCGCAGTATTCGACAAAGAATTTCAGACAGACATAGTTCACCACGACCGATCCCGCGACAGAGAGCAGGTAGCGGAACAGCTGCGTGCCCGAAGGGATCGGCGAACGGCGGAAGGCCACATAGCGGTTGAGCCAGAATCCCGCGAAGAAGGTGAATGGGAAGGTAACGAGCATGGCGGCGACGTGAGCCGACACGGCCACGAAGCCCAGATCGACCAGCTGTTTGTCGATCAGGAAATTATAGATCAGGAAATAACATCCCCACCCGAACACGACGTTCGCACCCCCGCAGACGGCATAGCGGAACACCTGCCGGGGTACGAACGCGGCAACGGGCCGCAGATAGAACAGGTCGATCGCCCGGATGATCCAATCGGCAAGACGCATCAACGGGCCGTATAAGTCCACATTCCGGGGAAGCGGTCGGCATGTGCGCGGATGAAGAGCCGGCACGCCTCGGGATCATCCGACTCGAAGGGCGAGACCAGGAACTTCGCACCGAACCGATAGACGCCGCAGGTCAGCGCCGCTTCTTCCGAATCCGATGCGGCCTTCTTCGCCGCCCGCACGGCATTCTCCTGCGAACTGAAGACGCCCAGCACAACGTAATTCCGCTTCGAGGTCATCGCCGCAGGCTCGTATCCCGCAGGACGCTGTACCTCATCCGGGGACTGCACCGCCGCAGCACCCTGCTCCGAAGTGCCTCCGGCCGCAGTGCTCCCCGCAACGGCCTTTCCGCCCTCCTCCGGAACCGGAGCGGCATTTCCAGCCGCCGCATGCTCTGCCGAAAGCGAATCGGCCGGCACGCCCGGCGAAACGGGAGACTCGGCCGTCGCAAGTCCCGGGACTGCCGTCCCGGCCAACGGCTGCGGACGTTCGGTATCGTTCAGCAGGAAAGAGCAGACACCGATTCCTATAGCGGCAACAACCGCCGCAGCGCCTACCCAGATCACCCAGTCGGAGCGTCCGGAGCGGATCTTCATCGGGGCATGTCCCTGCGGATTGAGCCTTAGATCGAACGCCTCGTCGAGCGAGAAGTGCTTGTACTTCAACACGCCTACCCCCTCTACGACCAGAGCGTCACCCCGGCGGGCACGCTCCGTCCAACGGGCATAGACCGTCCGAGCCGCGGCATCGGCCTCCCCGGCCGGAGTTCCGTCGGCACTCAGGATGCGGGCGATCTCCGCAACCAGCGATGTGCCCTGCTCCTGCGACGAGAAGACGACCGTCCGGCAGGGCGGTTCGACCATGCGGCGGGCCACCCGCCGGGCAGCGCGGCGCTCCGGGCAAAGGCTGCCCACACCGGGCAGAAGCACCGTTCCGCCGGCAGCCAGCAGGTTGCCGATGATGCGGCCCACCTGCTCTTCCATCGGATTGACGTTCATTTCTTTCTCTTTTTAGGCGTTGGATGCGCAGCCTGCCTCGACTGCGCGGGGAACTGTGCGGGGGTCAGCGCAGGGCGCGACAAACCGCGCCAGATCATGAAGAAACCCAACAGGATGAACGGGATGCTGAGCCACTGTCCCATGTCGAGCGTCCAGCCCACCTCGAAGGCCTCCTGCTCGGTCTTGATGAATTCGATGAAGAAACGCGTAAGGAAGACCCCGATCAATCCGATGCCGAACAGTACACCGGGACGGCGGCGCGCCATGTCGCAGCCGTAATAAAGCCAGCAGAGGATGCCGAAGGTCACAAGGTAACACAGCGCCTCGTAAATCTGCGTAGGGTGTACCGCTGCCGGAGCGAACTCGTGCACCCACTTGGCCGAACGGACGAACTCGAAGCCCCAGGGAAGCGTCGTGGCCGTACCGAAGATCTCGGAGTTGAAGAGGTTGCCCATGCGCACGATGGCCCCGCCCACACCGACGGCGATCATGATGCGGTCGAGCGACCAGATATAGGGCAGGCGGTTCTTGCGCGAGAAGAGCCACAGGCCGATCAGCAGGCCGATTGCGGCGCCGTGGCTGGCCATGCCGCCGTCGCGGAAGCCCGTGATGATGGTCCACGGCCGGGAGAGGTACTCCACCGGATCGTAGAAGAGGCAGTGCCCGAGGCGGGCTCCGAGGATCGTGGCCAGCGTACCGTAGATGAAGATCGAGCCGGAGACCTCCTGCGACAGTCCTTCGCGTTTGCAGAAGTTGTCGAAGAACCAGGCGCCGATCAGGATGGCCAGGGCCCACATCAGCCCATAATAACGGATATCGAACGTGCCGATGCTGAGGAGCACCGGATCGAAGTCCCAGACTATGCTCAAAGGTTGTATCATTTATCGAAGTTTAATCGTTACACGCCGCCGGAGCGTCCGCGGCCGGAATCCATGTTCCGCACCCGGTTTCCTGGCGGACGGATTACCGGATATCCTGCAGATTGACCTTCTTGAGCGTGAAGGAGAAGGTGCTGCCCACGCCCAGTTCGCTGCGCACGGAGATCCGCTCGCCATGCGCCTCGACGATGTGCTTGACGATCGCCAGGCCGAGCCCCGTACCGCCCTGCTCGCGCGAGCGGCCCTTGTCCGTGCGGTAGAAACGCTCGAAGACCCGCGGCTGATCCTCCTTGCCGATGCCCTGCCCGTTGTCCTCGACCTCGACCAGGATCTTGTCGAGCATGTCGCGGAAGCGGATGCGCGTCGTGCCGCCCTCCTTGCCGTAGTGGATCGAGTTGATGATCAGATTGACCAGTACCTGTCCGATGTAGTGTTTGTCGGCCAGCACCCAGAACGGCGACGGCAGGTTGTCGGCCCCCTTGACCGAGATCTTGATCCCCTTGCGGTCGGCCTCCATCTCGGCCTGGTCGGCGATCTCCTTGGCCAGCGCCACGATGTCGAAGCGCTCCATATCGAGCCGGTTCATGCTGCTCTCGAGTTTCGAGATCGTATCGAGGTCATTGACGATATTGATCAGACGGTCGATGCTCTTCTCGGCACGCTCGAGGTACTTGCGGTTGATCAACTCATCCTCCAGACCGCCGTCCAGCAGGGTCGAGATATAGCCCTGCACGTTGAAGATCGGGGTCTTCAGCTCGTGCGCCACATTGCCCAGATACTGCTTGCGGAAGTGCTCGGCTTCCTTCAGGCGGGCGATCTCCCGATCGTTCGTGTCGGCCCAGGCTGTCAGCTCCTCGCCAATGTTCTCGACCTTCTTGTCCTTGAGTTCGGTGAAGATCTCGTCGGTATGCACGTTGCGCGAGAGGACGATCGAATAGATCGGCTTGAGCTTGTAGGCCACATACTTGCGGATGATGAACAGCGAAATGAGCATCACGGCTGTGAAGGTGCACAGCAGCACGACGACCGCTGCGATCCAGCGGACCTGCACCCCCTTCGCCTCCATCGCAAAAAGCAGCCCGGCCGCAATGGCCGTGGCCAGCAGGCCGATCCAGACCGATGCGGCCTCCTTGGTTTTGATCGTAATCATGGCGTCACTTCATGTAGTTGCGCATCAGACGGGCGATGTACTTGCCCACGATGTCGAATTCGAGGTTCACGACCGACCCCACGCCGATGCGGCAGAAATTCGTATGCTCGAACGTGTAGGGGATGATCGCCACGCGGAACGACGACTCCTTCGAGTCGCAGACCGTCAGACTCACGCCATTGACCGTCACCGAACCCTTCTCCACCGTACAGAGGCCCTCGCCCTGAGGCTCGTACTCGAAGGTGAAGTACCAGCTTCCGTCGGCATCCTCCTTGGCCGTGCAGACGGCCGTCTGATCGACATGACCCTGCACGATGTGGCCGTCGAGCAGCGCATCGGGCTTCATCGAGCGTTCGAGGTTCACCAGGTCGCCCTCCCGGAGCAGGCCGAGGTTGCTGCGGTCGAGCGTCTCCTTCATGGCCGTCACGGTATAGGTGTCGTCCTTGATGTCCACGACCGTCAGGCATACGCCGTTGTGGGCGATGCTCTGGTCGATTTTCAAATCCCGGCAGAAGTCTGCCCGAAGCGTAAAGTCCTTGTTCTGACGGTCGGCACGGATCGAGACCACCTCGCCCATGCCCTCCACGATGCCTGAAAACATACTCAACTGTTTATGATCAACTTGCCCTTCACTTTGTAAACCGAGGTTATATCGCTGGCATTCACTACGATGTCATCGAAATTCTCCCGATCACCGGGCACGAGGCGGTATTTTCCCTCCGCATCGGCGGCCCGAACTATTCGCAAAGTTACAATTTTTTGGCAGACAATCACGTATTCTTCACCGGGAATTATTGCATCCGCATCGATGGCCTTGAGCAGGACGATCGTTCCGGGAGGCACCACGGCACCCATGGCGCGGCCGTTGTAGACCATCGCCAGATCGCAGTCACCCACCGGGAGCACGACCAGATCGCACTCGGCCTCGAGTCGGTCGAGCGAGGCGATGTGCTGTTCGACATCCGTATTATAAAAAGGTATCTGCATTCCCCGCTGCCGGGCGTCGGCGAACATCTGCCCCTCGCCGGTCAGCAGCCAGAGCTTGTCGATCTGGGGAAACTTGGAGACAATGCGGTCGGCTACGTTGAGCGATATGCCGTTGTTGCCCCGTTTGATCTGGTAGAGGTTCTCGCCGCGCGCCAGACCGATATAGCGAGCAAAATAGTTGGTGGACATATTTGCCCACTTGATCACAGCCTCGATTCTTTGCCAATTATTCTGCTTTTCTCGCATTTTATTTTGCTATATTAAATTTTTTTTGCATTTTTGCAGTCCCGGTCCCGTAGTTCAATGGATAGAATATAAGATTCCGGTTCTTACGATAAAGGTTCGATTCCTTTCGGGACTACCAAAGCACAGGTTCGAAACACTCCGGATCTGTGCTTTTTTCATTCGGATTCGGACCGGAACCGCCGTCCTCCTTCCGAAACGGCATCGACCTCAGGATCAAGCACTCACTTATTAAGTTACAAAATTAATAACAAATTTGGTTCCGACAAGAAAAAATGACACATTTGATCTGTCGGATAACAAATTCAGACCCGCACCAGGACAAAAGGAAAGCCCGTGCTGTTGCACGGGCTTTCCTTGCAATAAGTATGCGAAACGACGGATCGTCGGCCGGAATCAGAACGAGAGACGGACACCCAGCCGGAGGGTCAGCGACAGCGGATTGTCCGTACGGGCCGTCTGCAGGCGGGTTTCGGTAAGGTAGTAGGCCGCCTCCGGCTCGAAATAGAGTCCCACCATGCCTCCGAGCCTGTATTGCGCTCCGGCCGCACCGATCAGCGACCACTGCAGACCCGGCTCCGAAACGGATTTCGAACCGAACTTCGCCGACACGCACTTCTCGGCCATACCTCCGGCACCCAGATAGAGCGAGAAACGGCCGCGTTCGAGGAACTGCCAGTTCACACGCACCGGAATACCGACGAAATGCAGCGTCTGATCGGTCTCCTTGTCGGCATAAAGCGCCCGGACATCCGACTGCAACAGCGTGTAGTTGATGCCGCTCTCGAGCGACAGACCGTAGGCGAACTCCTTGCGGAAAGTCAGGGCGAAACTCAACGGCTGGTGGTGGCGGAACGAACTCTCATCGTAATCGTAACTCTTGAGCAGCGTCATCTCGGCACTGTTGCCGATCGCCGAGGACATTCCGGGCATCGAGGGAGCCTGCTGCATGGCATGCATCGGAGCCTTGCTTCCGGAACCGATCCCGGAGCCTCCGGCCACGCTGCTGCCCGCCGAGAACGAAAGCGACGAGCGCCTGCGCGCCGCCCGGCGGGTTTCGGGCTGATCATAAAGCCCGTCAAACGACGTCCGGGCCGATCCCTGTTCCGTGCGGGTCCCGGCAGGGGCCTGCTTCGCGCGGGTCTCCCCGGCCGGGGCCTGGCGGCCGGCGGCAGAAGCGACCGGCACAGGCTGCGATTCCCGGGCAGCGGCATCCGCCTGCGACGCATCAACGGTCGGCTGCGTTCCGGCCGTTTGCGGCTTCACCGCGGCAAGAGCCAGACGGGGCTCTGCCGCATCCCCGGCAGTTCGCTGCGCCGCGGCATTCCGTTGTGCCCCTGCAGCCTCACTCGGCCCGGCTGGCAGCGAAACGGCCTGCGCCACGCGGCTCCGCAGCGTCTCCTCCGGATCCTCTCCGGCGTGCCCTTCAGGCAGCGCATCCGACGCAGTTCCCGGAACCGAGAGAATCTCGGCCAACAACTCATCGGTAGAAGGCACCATCCGATCGGAACGCAACCAGAACCCGACGGTCGCAACACCGAGCAGCACAACCGCGGCGGCCGCGGCAATCCGCTTCACATGGATCTTCCACTGCGGTCTGCGCGCTGCAGTCGTCCGGCCGCCTTCGGTACCGGCCATACCGGCCGACGCCTCGGGCCGCACACCGCGCAACTCGGCCTCAAGCCGCGCCCAACCGTGTTCCGGAGGGGGAAGCTCGGCGTCGCGGAGCGCATTCCGCATGACATCGGTCCAATCCTTATCCTGTTTCATAACTCAATGTGTCTTCAAATAGTCGCGGATTCGCCGCGTCAGCAGCGTCCGCGCCCGGAAAAGCTGCGACGAAGAACTTTTCTCGTTGATTCCCAGCATCTGCGCGATCTCCCGGTGCGAATACTCTTCGATGCAGTAGAGGTTGAATACGGCCCGGTACCCGTCGGGCAGTTCGCTGACGAAGCGCATCAGCACATCACGCGGCACCCGCGACGCCTCCTCGGCTGAGGGCTCATCCGGAAGGGCCGCAGCGCGCCCCTCGTCGAGTTCGACGCATCCCAGCCGGTTGCGGGTCCGAAGCCATTCGAGCGCCACGTTTACGGTGACACGCTCCATCCAGGCCCTCAATGACCCCGCTCCGCGGTACTCGAACTTCGAGAAGGCGCCGTAAATCTTCAGAAACGCATCGTGGAGCAGGTCCTCGGCCGTGGCCCGGTCGCCGGCATAGCGCAGGCACACCGCAAGCAGGCGCCCGGCATAACGGTCGTACAACTCCCGTTGGGCCGCGCCGTCGCCGTTTCTGCACCCTTCGGCCAGTGTACGCTCCTCCATTTGCATTGCTGAATTCACCCTTATAAACAATAACTCGACCGGAATACTGCACGGCCAAGAAAAAATTTAGTCCCTGCGCAGTATTTTCCGAGGGTCGGCATTTTATCTTGCGAAAGTAACAATAATATCGACAAAACAGGACAACCATGAAAAAAATCCACATGCTCTGCTCGCTGTTTGCCGCACTCTGCCTCACGGCATTCACGGGCTGCAACGACAACGACGGAGACTACCCCAACGTCTACGGTCTGATCACCACGATCCATGCGATCGGCGAAGGAGACGAGACGACAGACTACTATTTCGAGCGCGACAACGGCGAGACGCTCTACCCGAGCGAGCGGCCCTCGGGCTTCGAGGCCGAGGACAACCGTCGCGCGGTGATCTACTTCGACCTGCTCGAGGGCGCCGTCGAGGGATACGACTACAACATCCGCCTCTACCGCGCGGAGAAAATCTTCACCGGCACATCGCAGGTGGTCACGACCCAGGAGGAGCTCGAGGCGCTGGGCGGCGACAGGACAGGCTTCAACCTGCAGACCTTCAACCTCACCCGCAAGTGGCTGACCTTCTATGCACTCTATCCCGTGACCGACAACTCGAAGCACACGTTCGCCCTGGCCGTGGACCGCACGCCCGACGTACCCGAAGGCCGCGACATCGAGGTGGGCAGCGACGGCGCGAGCGAAGAGGGATACCTCGACGTAGTGCTCTGCCACAGCGCGGGCGGCGATGCGGCCGGCTACACGCAGGGTTATTACATCTCGTTCGACCTCGAGCCGATCGCCGGGGAGTTGGAAGGCATGAAGGGCATCAAGCTGCGCATAGATACCTTCGAGAACGGCACGAAATACATCAAGCTCGACCTGCCGCAGGAGAAGTAGCCACTCCTGCCGACAGGCTCTCCGGCCCGCATGTGCGGGCCGGATTTTTTTGTGCACCACGCCGCCCGTGTCGGGAAAAAACGCTATCTTTGCAACATGTCAATCGTACGCAACACCGAGAGCGATCTCGAATTCGAAAACAGGATCCGCCCGCAGGAACTGGAAACCTTCGCGGGCCAGGAGAAGATCGTCGAGAACCTCCGCATCTTCATCAAGGCGGCACTCATGCGCGGCGACTCGCTCGACCATGTGCTGCTGCACGGCCCCCCGGGACTGGGCAAAACCACGCTTGCGAACATCATCGCCAATGAGATGGGCGCCCAGTTGCGCGTCACGTCGGGCCCCGTGCTGGACAAGCCGGGCGACCTGGCCGGCCTGCTGACCAGCCTCAACCCGGGCGACGTGCTCTTCATCGACGAGATCCACCGCCTCAGCCCCATTGTCGAGGAGTACCTCTACTCGGCCATGGAGGACTACAAGATCGACATCGTGCTCGACAAGGGTCCCTCGGCACGCTCGATTCAGATCGAGCTGGCCCCCTTCACGCTCATCGGCGCTACGACACGCAGCGGACTGCTCACCTCGCCTCTCAGGGCGCGTTTCGGCATTCAATGCCACCTGGAGTATTACGACGCCCCGGTACTGGCGGGCATCGTCCGCCGCTCGGCCCGGATCCTCGACGTTCCGATCGACGACGACGCGGCCCACGAAGTGGCCCTGCGCTCGCGCGGCACGCCGCGTATTGCCAATGCCCTGCTGCGGCGCGTGCGCGACTTCGCCATGGTCAAGGGCGGCGGACACATCGACCTGGCCATCACCCGCATGGCGCTCTCGGCGCTGAACATCGACTCGCGCGGCCTCGACCGCATGGACAACAAGATTCTCGGCACGATCATCGAGAAGTTCAACGGCGGTCCGGTCGGACTGAATACCGTGGCCACGGCCGTCGGCGAGGAACCCGGCACGATCGAGGAGGTCTACGAACCGTTCCTGATCAAGGAGGGCTTCCTCAAGCGTACCCCACGGGGACGCGAAGCCACTCCGCTGGCCTACGAACACCTCGGCGTCGCCTCGCCGGGGAGCGACTCGACCCTCTTCTGACCACACATCCGGGACGGTCTTCCTGAGGAAGACCGTCCCGATCATATCCGCCGAATCCTCAATATGTCCTGAAGAGAGGGGCAAAACAGCCGTTTCCCGCGAAAACATTTGCCCGATTCATCTGATTTTCCTATCTTCGCGGAAAATACAGGGGGGGGGTAATTCCCCGAAAACAAAAAACTTACAATCATCAAACACCCCCACGAAATGACCCCGAACCAACCGAACCTTGCCAGGCGGGCACTGTTGCTGCTGTCCGCCCTGCTGCTCCCGGGCAGCTTCCCGCTCCAGGCCGCCAACCCGCACGACGAGGCATCTCCGGCCCGAAACCTGACCAATCCATCCAACCCCGAATCCGCCCTCCGGACCGTACCGCCCGAAGAGGAGCCTCTCTCCGGCACGCCCCGACGCAGGGAACACCTTGCCCCGCGCGACCGCGCACAACACACGGTGTTCGCCAACGCCGGCTACCTAGCGATCCTCTCGGCGTTATACTTCGAAGAGAGTTCGTCCGGTTCGCTGAACTCGGGATTCGACCTGATGGCCGGATACAACTGGACCTCACGCCACGGGCTCGGCGTGGGCATCATCTACTCGGGCGGCTTCATCTCCGCCGAACGGGATGCCGTCAAGCGCACGACCCGCCTGCACTACATCGCCCCGGAGTTCGTAGCCCGACAGCGCGCCGGCCGCCGGTGGCTCTTCCGCGAGGCGGTCGGCGTCGGCTACGGCCGTTACGTGCGCAGCTACGGCGAACGTCGGGGCAGCCGGGGCGGAGCAGGCATCCACGAACGGGCCTCGGTCGAATTCATGCTGACGCGCCACATCGGACTCTCGGCCGAGGTGGGCGGGCAGTGGCTCATCGTCCGTTCGCCGGACGTAGGCGACGGAGCCGAACTGACGCTGAACGGCATCCTGCGGTTCCAATGCAGTGGAGGCATACGCCTCTATTTCTAAAAATATTGTCAATAAATCTAAAAATTCTGCATTTTGCCGGATAATTGTCGTACATTTACCGCTGACACGACAAGGTTTCAGAAACGAAAAAACGGCAAAACAGAATGGATACGAAAAACAAACTCACCGAAGTGGCACTCCGCTACCACAGCGAAGGGCGCCCCGGCAAGATCGGGATCGTCCCGACCAAACCCCACCATACACAGGAAGATCTTTCGCTGGCCTACTCGCCGGGCGTCGCCGCCCCCTCGCTGGCCATTGCCGAAAATGCGGACGACGCATACCGCTACACGGGCAAGGGTAACCTCGTGGCCGTCATTTCGAACGGTACGGCAGTCCTCGGCCTAGGCAACATCGGCCCGCTGGCCGCCAAGCCGGTCATGGAGGGCAAATGCATGCTGTTCAAGACCTTCGCCGGACTCGACGCCTTCGACATCGAGGTTGCGGAGACCGATCCCGAGGCATTCGTCCGGGCCGTCCGGGCCATCGCCCCGACCTTCGGCGGCATCAACCTCGAGGACATCAAGGCCCCGGAATGCTTCGAGATCGAGGCGCGCCTGCGTCAGGAGCTGGATATCCCGGTGATGCACGACGACCAGCACGGCACGGCGATCATCACCTCGGCGGCACTGCTCAACGGCGCGAAACTCGCCGGCAAGGAACTCGACCGGATGCGCGTGGTGGTGAACGGCGCCGGCGCGGCAGCCATCGCCTGTGCGCGGCTCTTCCTCTCGCTGGGCATCCGCCGCGAGAACCTCGTGCTGTGCGACAGCCGGGGTGTCGTCACGACCTACCGCGACGACCTGAATCCCGCCAAGCGCGAGCTGGCCACCTCGCGGCGCATCTCCACGCTCACCGAAGCCGTGGCGGGCGCCGACGTCTTCCTCGGCGTCTCGAAAGCCGACACGCTGACACCCGAGATGCTGCGTTCGATGGCCTCGAACCCGATCGTCATGGCCCTGGCCAACCCCGATCCGGAGATCGCCTACGAGAAGGCCGTCGTCTCGCGTCCCGACATCATCTTCGCCACGGGCCGCTCGGACTACCCCAACCAGGTGAACAACGTACTGGGCTTCCCCTATATCTTCCGCGGGGCGCTCGATGTCCGCGCTACGGAGATCAACGACGCCATGAAACTCGCCGCCGCACGGGCCATCGCCGCCCTGGCCCAGCAGCCCGTCCCGGCAGCAGTCCTGCAGGCCTACCGCCTCCAGCGGCTCGAGTTCGGGCGTTCCTACCTGATTCCCAAACCGCTCGACCCGCGGCTACTCGCCACCGTAGCCCCGGCCGTCGCCCGGGCCGCCATGGAGTCGGGAGTCGCCCGGCGTCCCGTCACCGACTGGGAGGCCTACGCCGAGGGGCTGCGCAACCGCGTGGAGCCGACCAAGTAGGCCATCTGCGGAACGTCCCGGCACACACCGGGCTCCGAACCGCAAAGGGCCCGTCCGGAATCCGGACGGGCCCTTTGCCTTGCAGCGTGAGGGTCATCAACGATTCGGCGTGATGCCGGTGACGACCTGCAGGTTCGGCAGCATGTCGCCGCCCCAATGCGCGGCATCGCCCGCCGCATTCCGGTACAGATCGACGGCAAAGTAGCCGTTCATCTCGCCGCTGGTGTCGCTGCTCCAGCCCCAGTTGCAGTGAATGTAGCGAACCGTCTCCGCACTCTCCTCGAGCTTCTGCTCCGCACCGCCGTCGGAGGGGACGAACCACAGTTCGGACTTCGTCTCCACATCCCGATAGCCGTCGATGGCCCAAACCTGGCCGCGCGACTGAAGCCCGTCGGCAATCCGCCCCGACATGCAGACCAGCTTGCCCTCCTTCAGGCTTCCGACCACCCGGTCCGCATCGTATGCGGCGACCTCATCGGCCCGAAATCCGAAATGGCGGAGGCATTCGGGCATCTTGCCGAAATCCATCGGCAGGTCGTAACGATCGCCATACTCGAGACCGAGCTGCTGGCCAATCTCCCGGTAGATGCGCGAGATCGCCACATGGTCGCCCGGACAATCCCAGACACCGCACATATCCGTATTGCGGTGCTGGCGGATCTTTTCCCAGTCGAGGTCGGCCGATGCGACCTCGGCGTCGGGATAGGTCAGGTCCATCCGCTCGGGGAAGGAACAGGCCTCCATGATCTGCGCCACGGCTGCAGCGGCCGATCCGGCCGGCGCCAGCGTACCGTCGCTCTTTCTGCAATAGGTATTGTAGGGCCAGGTGCGGTAGCCCCACTCCACCGTGATGGCGGGTTCGGCCGATTCGCCGACCGTCCGGGTCTCACGGCTCTCGACACGTCCGGGCACATCGGGCACATCGGCCGTGAAGGGCCGGGCGCTCAACGCCTCCAACTCATCGATCAGAGCGGTCATGTAGAAGAACATGCCGCAGTAGTATCCGTTCATTCCGGGGATGAGTTTCGGATGATACGGTCCGTTCTCCGCCACGGCCAGCAGTTTGTTCACACGGCGGTCCGTCGCCACGACGGCGAATCCGTTGTCGTCGTAATTGAACACATAGAGCAGCGTATCGCGGGCATCTCCCGTCCGCATGTTTTTGCGCACGTAGAAGGATTCGTACTCCACCGTGCGCCCCAACGCCCGGCCCACCTCATCGGCCGTCCGGCGCGCCTCGTCGTAGCGTCCCCCCAGCCGCGACAGCGCGGCGTCCGACAATCCGGGATCGGGCACTTTCCCGTCCTCATCACTTTCACACGAGACAAGCGCTGCAGCGGAAAAAGCCAGCAAAATTGAAAAGAAAGAAGATTTATTCATACTGACATTTTTTTAGAAAAAATCATTTTTTCCTTTTCAAATATAAGTATCACAAACCACTTTACAAAATATATATAATAAAAAATGAGAATCAGAAGACTTTTTTCACATCTTTAACGAATAGGAGCTATTCCTGTTACCATTTTCAGATTCAGTGTAAAATTATAATCTTTACCAGCATCACTATTATCAGGAATTTCGGGCTTTGTCATATCAAATACATCCATAGCAAAGTATCCATTGCAATCTCCATCAAATCCCCAATTACAATGTGTATAGCGAACCGTTTTCGTATGACTTTCAATCAATCGACCAGCCCCTCCACTATCAGGCAAGAACCAGATTTCGGTAGCTGTTGAAACATTTTGATAACCATCAACTACCCATATATGGGTTTTATTTTTTTCAGTCTGCCCGTACATGCAAACCATCTTCCCTGCCATCAAACTTTTTCCAATAGCACTAAAACTATATTCAGAAATAGATTCTGCCGAAAATCCAAAGGAATGCAGACAATCAGGTACGTTCGCAAAATCCACTTTATTATTTCCTATTCCCTCAAGATACTCCATATCCAATCGTTGTCCAATCTCACGAAAGATTCTAGCAGTAGTTTGATGTTCAGGGCATGAAAAATCACATGTATTTGTATTTTTATGAATACGAAGACCTGACCAATCCAATTCTACAGAAGAAATATCGGCGTTCGGATAGGTAAATTGCATTGTTTCGGGAAAAGAATAAGCCTCCATAATTTGAGCCACGGCAGTTGCTGCACATCCTGCATATGTCCGCGTTCCATCGCTAGTGCTACAATATAAATTATAAGGGAAAGCCTCCCCCCACTCAACCGATACTTTCGGGTTAACAATTTCTCGAGTTATTACTCTTTCCCGAATTTGAGTTCGCCCAGGCTCTGAAGGTAAATCAGAGATAGGCTCAGCACTCAATGCCTCTAATTTTGAACTCATATAATTCATATAAAGATCTATTCCACGCCCAGGATCCTGTATATTAGACTCATTATCAATTAAATATTTCCCTTTTTCCGCAAAAGCTATTAATTTATCAACTCGCCGATCTGTTGCTACAACAGCAAACCCGCCTTCCTTAAAATTAAAGATATACATCAATGTATCTCGAGCATCACCCGTTCGTAAGTTTTTACGAACATACCACGAAACATTTTCATCATCAAGAGTTCGAGTCATAAAAGATCTCGTGCCCGGCAACATAGGAATTGCTCTCATAGCAACATCACGAGCTTCTTGATAAGAGAGATTAACTCCTGTCTGCCGTTCCAATTCAAATCTATCAGAATTAAACTCCACTTTTTCGCAGCCAAAACAAACTACGCCAAACAAACCTAACAAGTAAAAATTTTTTTTCATACACATTTTATTTAATATTTAAAAATATAAGATTGTATCATAACACATCAAATATACAGAAGAAATATCACACATACAAATTATAAATCAAAAATTAGCAATATATTATAGTAAAATAAATCACATACACAACAAAATGTAATTATTTTAGACTATACGCAAATACAAAAAAGTTTAAATATATGTTTTACGAATCTTGCTACAATATTCACTCAATCTAGTCCAACTATCAAATTTTTAAATCACTAAACTCTCACAATAACATCAATGCACCCAATACATCCCTATATCAAATATTTAAACCGCCTGAATAAATATTCAGGCGGTTTAAACTAAATTTTCCAAAGAGGTAAAATTTCGGATATCCCGGAACAGGGCATCGGCCCTGCCGGACTTGATCCGGCAGGGCCGATGCATGGCGACTCGGGGCCTCACGACGCCCCGCAAACAAGCGTTTCAACGCAGTGCCGACCAGTCCACCTCGTCGTAATCGGGATACTGCGCCGCACTCTGCTTCCACGCCTCATCAGGCTCGAAACGGCGGAACGTCTCCCGCGTAAGGACCTGATAGGAACTTCCGCCGGGCTCCGTGTACTCGGCAACCGACTCCCAAACAATCATCCCCGGGGTGAACGTCTCCAAATCCATCCGGTCGTCCGACTCCCCGTTCGGACCATAGGTCAGAAAGAGCTTCTCGCCCGGCCGGTAATCGAAGGTGCGCGTCTTGCGGTAGGCCGTCGGCCGGTCGGGACCGGTCATGGCCAGGCGGCCATACTCGATCAGCGTCGTCCCGCTCGCGAAGAACAGCACCGTCGGACCGCCTCCTCCGTCCAGCGAGCCGTCGAACCCGTAATCGAGCGTCTTTTCCCATCGCCCGTCGCGGTATTCGGAACATTCCATACGGGTCTGCTTCCAGTAGGTTCCCTCAAGCCGGTCCGCCTCCATCGTGATTCCTCCGTCGTCCTTCTCGCAGGCGGCGCATGCCGTCATCACGGCAAACATCATGAACAACTTTTTCATACAGCCCTCTATTTAATTAAGCCACACGCAAATATAAAGCAATAAACCGCTCGCCAATTAATAAAATTTCAGCGTCATACGCCACCCGGACAGCGGCGGTAACAGGGTTCCAAGACGGTCAGAATGAGTCGAAGCAGCACGGGTTCACACATTTTCGGCATCAAACAGCGCCGCAAAGGCTTCGCGCGCCATCGGCCGCACCTCGCACGACCCGATCCCCGTAGGAAAGACGACATGAAGAATACCCGCCTCGCTCTTCTTGTCCTTGCCGACCTGCTGCAGGAGCTCCCCGACGGCAACCGGAGGCTCGACGGCAAAACCCAGCCGCACGAGCAACGCCCGGATCCGGTCCCGAACCGGCGATGCCAGCACCCCGAGCCGCACGGCGGCATCGGCGACAAGCACCGTTCCCACGGCCACGGCCTCGCCGTGGTTCATCCGATCCGAGCACTTCTCGATGGCATGCGCCAGCGTGTGCCCCAGATTGAGTTTGCGCCGTTCACCCGCCTCGTGCTCGTCACGCCCGACGATCGCAGCCTTGACCCCGACCGCCGACTCGACGACGCGCCCCAACAGCCCGGCATCCCCGCGCAGCTCCCCGAACGAGCTCCGTTCGAGCAGCTCGAAGAGCGCCCCGTCGCCGATGACCGCCGCCTTGACCGCCTCGGCCAGCCCCGCCCGGAACTCCCGGTCGGGCAGCGTCGCGAGCAGCGACGGGTCGCACACCACGAAGCGCGGCTGGGTAAAGGTGCCGACCATGTTCTTGTAACCCGCGACGTTCACGCCGTTCTTGCCCCCGACCGAGGCATCGACCTGTCCCAGGAGCGTCGTCGAGACGAACCCGAAACCGACGCCCCGCATGTAGGTTGCCGCGGCGAATCCCGCCACGTCGGTGACGATGCCGCCTCCCACACCGAGGATGAAGGTCTTGCGGTCGGCTCCCGCCGCGATGAGCCGGCGGCAGAGCTCCTCGACCGTGGAGAGGGTCTTGCAGCGCTCGCCGCGCCCGATGCGAAGCGTCTCGAAGGGGGCCAGCAGCTCCCCGTGGCAGCGGTACACCTCGTCGTCCGTAACGGCGATCACCCGGCCTTCGGGCAGCAGATCGGGCAGCAAACGGGCCGCCGGACCAATATAGACATCGCTTGTACGACACACGCTGAATGCAGGCTTCATGCTTTCTCTTTTTTAAGATACCAACAAAAATAAAGATATTTCCCGAGAAATTCTTACCTTTGCGCGACAAAACACATATCTATGCAGAAACTGCGCAACATTGCGATCATCGCCCACGTCGATCACGGCAAGACGACGCTCGTAGACAAGATGATCCTGGCAGGACACATCCTGCGCGACAACTCGAAACAGACCGGAGAGTTGATTCTGGACAACAACGACCTGGAGCGCGAACGGGGCATCACGATCCTCTCGAAGAACGTTTCGGTCATCTACAAGGACTACAAGATCAACATCATCGATACGCCGGGCCACGCCGACTTCGGCGGCGAGGTCGAGCGCGTGCTGAACATGTGCGACGGCGTGCTGCTGCTGGTCGATGCCTTCGAGGGCACGATGCCGCAGACGCGCTTCGTGCTGCAGAAGGCCCTGGCGCTGGGCAAGAAACCCATCGTCGTGGTGAACAAGGTGGACAAGCCCAACTGCCGCCCGGAGGTAGTGAACGAGCAGGTCTTCGACCTGATGTTCTCGCTCAACGCCACCGAGGAGCAGCTCGACTACAAGACCATCTACGGATCGGCCAAGCAGGGCTGGATGTCGCACAAGTGGAACGAGCGGACCGACTCGATCGTCCCGCTGCTCGACGCCATCATCGACGAGATTCCCGAGCCGGCCACCGTCGAAGGTACGCCGCAGCTGCTCATCACCTCGCTCGAATACTCGGCCTACACGGGCCGCATCGCCGTAGGCAAGCTCACGCGCGGCACGCTGCGTGCCGGACAGAACGTCACGCTGGCCAAGCGCGACGGCGTGACGATGCAGAAGTGCAAGATCAAGGAGCTGATGGTCTTCGAGGGGCTGGGCAAGAAGAAGGTCGAGGAGGTTCCCTGCGGCGAGATCTGCGCCGTGATGGGTGTCGAGGGATTCGAGATCGGCGACACGATCTGCGACTTCGAGAATCCCGAACCGCTGCCGCCGATCGCCATCGACGAA